>Ga0302311_10006312_pt1 | contig 12309 bp, 11 predicted proteins | sample III_Palsa_N1_3_FD_200449 | JGI IMG/M metagenome (GOLD analysis project Ga0302311, IMG submission 200449) | Peat permafrost microbial communities from Stordalen Mire near Abisko, Sweden - III_Palsa_N1_3 | ecosystem: Environmental > Terrestrial > Soil > Palsa > Peat permafrost | place: Sweden...
CGGCGTCATGGTCGCGGCCAAGACCGACGCCGCGCACCGGGGCCTGGCGGCGCTGTTCGAGCGGCACGACATCGAGCGGGTCTATCTGGCGCTCACCCGCGGCGCGCCGCGCAACGCCAGCGGGACCGTCGCCACCCGCATCGGCCGCTCGCCGCGCGATCGCAAGAAGATGGCGGTGCTCCGTCGCGGCGGCCGCGAGGCGGTGACGCACTATCGCACCCTGGCGACGTTCGGCCCGGCGACGCGGCCGCTGGCGGCGCGGATCGCCTGCCGGCTGGAGACCGGCCGCACCCACCAGATCCGCGTCCATCTGGCCTACATCGGCGCGCCGTGCCTCTCAGATCCGCTATACGGCGTCGGCTCGCCGGCGCCGGCGGTGAAGGGGGTCATCGCCCGGGCCGGCCTCGCCCGCCAGGCGCTGCATGCTGCGGTGCTCGGCTTCGTCCACCCAATCACCGGCGCGGTCCTGCGCTTCGAAACTGATCTGCCGATGGACCTGGCGCGCACCCAGGACGGTTTAGAGCTTATCTGATGGCGCCGGCAGGCATTCTGCTGACACGTTCGGTCTTCAAATGCCTGTAACCGATACCTATCTAGCCACGTATTGGGGTGAGCCACTTACGTCTTTGCGTACGCGACGCCCTAGGGGATAAAATCTGAAAATGGCTGCTTCCGCCGCCCTCGCCGTCATGTCGCCGGAAGGCGGCCTCTCACGCTACCTGTCCAACATCCGCAAGTTCCCGATGCTGGGCAAGGAAGAGGAGTTCATGCTCGCCAAACGCTGGCGCGAGCATCAGGACTTCGATTCCGCCCGCCAGCTCGTCAACAGCCACCTGCGCCTGGTGGCCAAGATCGCCATGGGTTACCGCGGCTACGGCCTGCCGATCGAGGAAGTGATCTCCGAAGGCAACGTCGGCCTGATGCAGGCGGTGAAGAAGTTCGAGCCCGACAAGGGCTTCCGCCTCGCCACCTACGCCATGTGGTGGATCCGGGCCTCGATCCAGGAATACATCCTGCGCTCGTGGTCGCTGGTGAAGATGGGCACGACGGCGGCGCAGAAGAAGCTGTTCTTCAACCTGCGCAAGGCCAAGAGCGAGATCTCGGCGCTGGAAGAGGGCGATCTGCACCCCGACCAGGTGCGCCTGATCGCCACCAAGCTCGGCGTGCTCGACGAGGAAGTGATCTCGATGAACCGGCGCCTCGCCGGGCCCGACGCCTCGCTGAACGCGCCGCTGCGCGCCGACAGTGAGAACGAGTGGCAGGACTGGCTGGAGGACAAGGACGCCGTCAGCCAGGAAACCCAGCTGGCCGAGAGCGAGGAAAAGGCGATCCGCATGAGCCTCCTCGAAGAGGCCATGACCGAACTCACCGACCGCGAGCGGCACATCCTCACCGAGCGGCGGCTGCGCGACGATCCGACCACCCTGGAAGAGCTTGCCTCGCAATACGGCGTCAGCCGCGAGCGGGTGCGCCAGATCGAGGTGCGGGCGTTCGAAAAGCTGCAGAAGGCGATGCGCGCGGCGGCGACGGAACGGCGGCTCGACGCGGCCTGAGAGCGGCGCTTGCTTGAGATGACGGCCCGCGCCGCAGGCGCCAAAAGTTCAACGCAGAGCCCGCGGAGTTTTCGCGGAGGACGCAGAGGGTCTCGCGCTCTCTGCGTTCTCCGCGCCTTCTCTGCGGCCTCCGCGTCAAGACTAAACGCCTGCGGCGCGCTCTGACTCGGCCAGCGCGCCGCATGGACGGCCGCTTAGGCGGCGGCTAATCCTGCGCCATGGCGATCGGGGTGTTCGATTCGGGGATCGGGGGGCTGACGGTGCTCCACGCGCTGGCCCGCCAACTTCCGGACGCCGACATCGTCTACCTCGCCGACCAGGCCATGACCCCCTACGGCGGGCGGCCCGGCGAGGAGATCGTCGAGCTGACCCGCGCCGGCTGCGTGCGCCTGTTCGAGGCCGGCTGCGACCTGGTGATCCTGGCCTGCAACACCGCCGCGGCCGTGGCGCTGCGCCGGCTGCAGCAGACCTGGCTGCCGGACTATGCGCGCCCGGCCGGCCGGCCGGTGAACGTGCTCGGCCTCATCGTCCCCACCATCGAGGCGGCCACCGGCGTCGCCTGGAACGAGGCGCTGGAGCGGCGCGGCGACAAGATCGAGAAGCTCGACATCCTCGGCATCTTCTCCACTGCCGCGACCGCCGCCAGCCGCGTCTACGAGATCGAGATCGCCAAGCGCAGCGACGCGGTGGCGGTGTTCTCCGAGCCCTGCCCGACCCTGGCGCGGCAGATCGAGGGCGGCGACTGCGACGCCGATCTGCGGCCAGCGGTCGAGGCGCACGTCGCGGCCCTGACCCGCCGCATCGGCCGCCCGCCGGACCGCGCCATCCTCGGCTGCACCCACTATGAGATCATCGCCGACCTGTTCCGCGCCGCCCTGCCGCCCGGCACGCCGCTGATCCACCAGCCGGACGCCACCGCGGCCGCCATCGGCCGCTATCTGGCCCGGCATCCCGAGTTCGATCCTGGCCAGGGCGGCGCGCGCCGCTTCCTCACCACCGGCCATCCCGGCTGCCAGAACGGCCTCGTCTCGCGCTTCTGGGGCGCGCCGCTGGCCTTCGAAGCGGCTTGATCGTCCATCCGAGCTGAGCCTCAATGCAGGTGCAGACGGGGGAACGGACGATGCGGATGATGGCATGGGCGGCGCTGGCCGTCGGATTGGCGCTATCTGGCGGCGCGCGGGCCGACGTGGTCGAGGCGCAGCCGGGCGGGTTTCAGGTCAAGGAAACCGCCGAGATCGCCGCCCCGGCCGACAAGGTCTGGGCCTCGCTCGGCCAGATCGGCGCCTGGTGGAACCCCGAGCACTCATGGTCGGGCGATGCGAAGAACCTCACGCTCGAGCTGAAGCCGGGCGGCTGCCTCTGCGAGGCGCTCTCGCACGGCGGCGGGGTGCGGCACCTGACGGTGGTGCTGGTCTCGACCGGCAAGACCGCGATCCTGGAAGGCGCGCTGGGCCCGCTGATCTTCAGCGGCGGCGCCGGCCACCTGGTCTGGAGCCTCGCCGAGAAGGACGGCCACACCACCCTGACCCAGACCTACTATATGGGCGGCTACTTCCCCGGCGGCTTCGACAAGATCGCGCCGGCCGTGGACGGCGTTCTCACCGATCAGATCCATCGGCTGAAAGCCTATGTGGAGACGGGCAAGCCGGGCGGCTAAGCCCCCAGCGCCGCTTCCGCCGCCAGGACGCGGCTGAGGGCGTGGACGACGGCGGCGATGCGGAGGGCGGACTGGACGGCTTCGGCGGCGACGCCCCGGGCGCGTAGCGGCGCTTCGTGGGCGTTCAGGCAGTCCGGGCAGCCGTGGATGGCGGAGACGGCGACGCACCACAGGTCGAAGTCGTCCTTCGGCGCGCCGGGATGGCTGACGATGCGCATGCGCAGCCCGCTGCGCATCGCGCGGTACTCCGGATTGGCCAGCAGGCCGAGGGCGCGGAAGTAGACGTTGTTCTGCGCCATGATGGCGGCGGCGCCCTTGGCCGCGGCCATCGCCTCGGCGTCAAGGCCGGCTTCGATCGCCGCCGCCTCGATCGCCTGGATCACCACGGGCGTCGCGACAGCGTGCGCGGCGGCGACGAAGCAGCCCCAGCGCTGCTGGCCGCTCAGCGTGCGCTCGGCCAGGGTGGCGGCGAGGTTGGCGGCGATATCGCCGGCGCAGGGCGGCAGCGCGGCGGCGAGCGCCTCCAGCGCCATGGGTCAGGCCGCCGGGCGGCGCGGCGCGGCGCCGTCCGCCGGCAACAGCGCCAGCAGCGGACGGATCAGCGGCTCGAGGTCGGCGAAGCGCAGGTTCTCCGGGCCCAGCTCATAGAGCTTGCGGCCAAGGCCGGTGGCGGCGGCGCGCAGGGCCGGATCGGTGCTGGCGCGGCCGGACGCGCGCAACGCCTCCACCTGGGCCAGCATGGCCCGCATCGCCTGGCGCGGATCGACCTCGACGGCGGCCAGGGCGGCTTTGAGGATCTTCAGCGACTGCTCGACCTTCGCCTCGTCGGGCGTCACCGCATGGTCCACCCGGCGCTTCAGCGGCCCCGAATAGTCGCCGGAATTGAACCGCCGGCGGTCCGGGCCGACATAGCCGACGCCCTCGACCCAGTCGCGCGGGCGCACCGACACCGCCTCGAGCCGGCGCAGCAGGTCCTTGATGGTGAAGGGCTTGCGCAGAAACTCGTGCACGCCGGCGTCGCGGGCGTTGATGATCGTCGCCGCCGTGGCGTGGCCGCAGAACATGATGATCGGCGCCTTGCGGCAACTCAGCTCGCTGCGGCGGAAGGCGCGGGCGAACGCCGCGCCGTCGAGATCCGCGCTCTGGTCGACGAACACCACGTTCGGCTCGATCGCGCCGGCGAGGGCGAGGCCACGTTGCGTGTCCAGCGCGGTCCAGATCTGGCAGGTGCTGATGTCGCGCAGCAACTCGCTGAGCAGCTTGGCCGAGGCCGGGTGCGGGTCGGCGATCAGCACGCGCTGCATGATCGCGCTGATGCGCTGATGCGTCCTGGCATCCACGCCCAGCACCACGGCGACCTCCGCTCCCCGACCTGAAGCGCCAGTAGACGCCGCGGATGGTAAATATCGGCTTGACGGGCGCCGATAGATGATCGCCCGCGTCAGTCCTGGCCCGCCTCAGTCCTGGAACGGGTCGCGCATGACGATCATGTCCTCGCGCTGGGGGCTGGTGCCCAAGAGGGCGACCGGGGCGCCGATCAGCTCCTCGATGCGGCGCACATATTTCACCGCCTCCGCCGGCAGATCGCGGAAGCTGCGCGCGCCGCGGGTGCTGCCGGGCCAGCCCTCGATCTCCTCGTAGATCGGGCGGATGCGGGCCTGCGCTTTCAGGCCGGCCGGCAGGTGGTCCAGCCGCACGCCGTCGGCGTCATAGGCGACGCACATCTTCAGGGTCGGCAGGCCGTCCAGCACGTCGAGCTTGGTGAGCGCGATGCCGTCGATGCCGTTGATCGCCACCGACTGCCTGGCCAGCACCGCGTCGAACCAGCCGCAGCGCCGCGCCCGGCCGGTGACCACGCCCACCTCCTGGCCGACCTCGCCCAGGTGGCGGCCGACCTCGTCGAAGAGTTCGGTGGGGAACGGGCCCTCGCCGACGCGGGTGGTGTAGGCCTTCAGGATGCCGAGCACATAGCCCACGCCCTTCGGCCCCAGGCCCGAGCCGGCGGCGGCCTGGCCGGCGACCGTGTTGGACGAGGTGACGAACGGATAGGTGCCGTGGTCGACGTCCAGCAGCGCCCCTTGCGCGCCTTCGAACAGCACCCGCCGGCCGGCCTTCACCGCCTCGTTCAGCAGCCGCCAGGCCGGCTTGGCGTAGGGCAGGATCTTGGGCGCGATCTCTTCCAGCGAGGCCAGGATCTCGTCGGCGCGCGCTTCCGGCAGGCCGAGGCCGCGGCGCAGGGGACCGTGGTGCGCCAGCAGCCGGTCGATCTTGGCCTCCATCGCCTCGCGGTCGGAGAGGTCGGCGACGCGGATCGCGCGGCGGCCGACCTTGTCCTCGTAGGCCGGGCCGATGCCGCGGCCGGTGGTGCCGATCTTAGCGGTCGCCTGGGCCTCGCGAGCGACATCGAGGTCGCGGTGCAGCGGCAGGATCAGGGTGGCGTTGTCGGCCAGCACCAGCAAATCGGGATTGATGTCGACGTTCTGCGCGCGCACCCGCTCGATCTCGGCCAGCAGCGCCCAGGGGTCGACGACGACGCCGTTGCCGATCACCGACAGCTTGCCCTGCACCACGCCGGAGGGCAGCAGCGAGAGCTTGTAAACCTGGTTGCCGACCACGAGCGTATGGCCCGCGTTGTGGCCGCCCTGGAAACGCACCACGACATCGGCGCGGGCCGACAGCCAGTCGACCAGCTTGCCCTTGCCTTCGTCGCCCCACTGGGCGCCCACCACCGTCACATTGGCCATGGTTACGAGCTTCCGCCCCGCCGAGGGGACCCGGGCCGCCCTTCGACAGGGACTCGGCGGCCGGGCGGCTCGCAATGACGCGCTCGGCCTGGCCGAGGCGCGGCGGCGTTTAGACCGGCCAAGCGCGCCGGGTCAAGCCTACCTTCACAGCTCCAACTCGGCCCCAAGCATCGCCTCGGCCATGGCGCAGTGCATGGCGATGCCGCGGGCCATGACGGTCTCGTCGATCATCATGCGATTGGAGTGCAGGGCGCAGCAGGTGCGGAAGTCGCCGCCCTCGGGCGAGCCGCCGAGGAAGGCCATGGCGCCCGGGACCAGCTGCAGCACATAGGAGAAATCCTCGGCGCCCATCATCGGGTGGGGCATGCTGATCCAGCCCTCCTCGCCGAACAGCCGCTTGGCGACGGTTTGCGCGAGGCTGGCGACGCCGCCATCGTTCACCGTCACCGGGAAGCCGCGGACGAGGTCGATCTCGGCCTCGGCGCCGTGAGCCATGGCGACGTGGCGGGCGACCTTCTCGATGCCCTCCAGCGCGGTGGCGCGGGTGCGTTCCGAGAGCGTGCGGCAGGTGCCCCAGAGGCGGGCGAACTCGGGGATGATGTTGTCGGTGGTGCCCGACTCGATGCGGGCGATGGTGATCACCGCCGGGTCGGCGATATCGATGCGGCGGGTGACGAACGCCTGCAGCGCCATGACGATCTCGCAGGCGATCGGGATCGGATCGAGCGCGTCCTGGGGCATTGAAGCGTGGCCGCCGGCGCCCTTCACCTTGATCCGGATCTTGTCGGACGAGGCGAGCAGCGGGCCGACGCGGCTGGCGATCACGCCGGCCGGCATGTTGGGCGAGATGTGCAGGGCGAAGGCGGCGTCCGGCAGCGGGTCGATCAGCCCGTCCTCGAGCATGAAGCGGGCGCCGTGGTGGCCCTCCTCGCCCGGCTGGAACATGAACATCACCGAGCCGGTCAGCCGGTCACGGTGTTCGCACAGCGCCCGCGCCGCGCCGGCCAGCATGGCGACGTGGGTGTCGTGGCCGCAGGCGTGCATGGCGCCCTCGTGCTGCGACGAGAACGGCAGGCCGGTGTCCTCGGTGAGCGGCAGGGCGTCCATGTCGCCGCGCAGCAGCACGGTGCGGCCGTTCGCCGGGCCCCTCAGGATGGCGACGATGCCGCTGGTGGACGGGCCTTCGCGCAGCTCCAGCGGCAGGCCGGCCAGCGCCGCCTTCACCTTGGCGGTGGTCTTCGGCAGGTCGAGGCCGAGTTCGGGCTCGGCGTGGATGGCGCGCCTGAGGGTGACGGCGTCGGGGAGCTGCTGCTCGCCGGCGGCGATCCAGCCGTCCGGGTCCAGCGTCAGGGCGTCCATGCCGATACTCCTCGGTGTGTTGCGATGAGAGACCATGCCTCCGGCGGCCGGCGCAAGTCCACCCGCCGCTTGCGCCCGCCGCGCCGGTGCTTAAGACGCAGGCCATGGCGCGCCCCAGATTCCACCTTGCCTTTCCGGTGAACAGCCTCGCCGAGGCCAGGGCCTTCTACGGCGGCCTGCTCGGCTGTCCGGAGGGGCGCTCGGCCGAGGACTGGATCGATTTCGACTTCCACGGCCACCAGATCGTCGCCCACCTCGCGCCCGGCGAGGCCACGGTGGCCACCAACCCCGTCGACGGCGAGGACGTGCCTGTGCGCCACTTCGGCCTGATCCTCGATCCCGCCGACTGGGCCGCGATAGCCGAACGGCTGGCGGCGGCTGGCGCGGATTTCATCATCGCGCCGCAGACCCGCTTCGCCGGCGAGCCGGGCGAACAGTCCACGCTCTTCATCCGCGACCCGTCTGGCAATGCGCTGGAATTCAAGGCCTTCGCGAACGAGGGGATGATCTTCGCGAAGTAATTTTTGAGCCGTGGTCATTCCTTCGAAGGGCGACTGCGGCCCGCAAAGTCATAGCCGGCGAAACGCCGTTGGCGCGCCGGGGCCGGCGGCCTCGATCCGGGCGATGGCGTCGGCGACGGGCTCGATGGCGACGGCCATGTGGTGGCCGTTGGCGTGGATGAGCCGCGTCTCGTCCAGCATCAGGCCGATGTGGCCGCGCCAGCCCACCAGATCGCCGCGCGCCAGCTCGGTGCGGCCGATCTCGCGGCCCAGCGCCGCCTGCTGGTCGGCGTCGCGCGGGCAGGCGCGGCCGCAGGCGTAGAGCGCCTGCTGCACCAGGCCCGAGCAGTCGAGCCCGACGCTGGTGCGGCCGCCCCATAGATAGGGCGCGCCCAGGAACCGCTCGGCGACCGCGGCCGGGTCGCGCTCGAAGACGCCGATGGGGGCGAGGTGCGCCGTCCAGAAGCAGCCGCCGCCCGCGGCGCGGGCGAACGGTCCGTCCTCGGCCTCGACGGCGACCAGGGCGTTCAGGCTGAACGGCCCCAGCGCCGGCGATTTGATCGAGGGCTCGGCGAAGGCGTAGGTGCGGATCGCGCTGACCCGGTGGGTCGGCGCGGAGCCGGCCGGGGCGAGGTCGGCGGCGCGGACGAAGCCGACGTAGCCGTCGCGCCGCGCCTGGCCCCAGACGAAATCGCCGTGCGGCTCCAGCGCATCGAAGCGCTCGCCGAACGCCAGCTCGTCCATCCGCTCGCTGGCGGCGTCCGGCGCGCGGCGCAGCGGCGCGACCGGCTCCGCGACGGACATCGGCCGCGGCGGGGCGTAGCGCGTCGCCTCCAGCCGTCCCTCCAGCGAGGCGGCCGCCAGGTCGGCGCGCGCCAGGGTGATGCGCGGATCGGCGTCGGTCATGCGTAGCGGGCTTTGAGCATCCGGTAGAGGGCGCGGATCGCTTGCGCCTCGGCGCCCGAACCCCAACCGGGGCGGTTGCGGCCGTTCCAGGCGTAGATGTCGAAGTGGGCCCAGGCGCCGGTGGTGGGCGCGAAGCGCTTCAGGAACAGGGCGGCGGTGATCGAGCCGGCCTGGGCCCAGGGATCGGCGTCGTTGCGGACGTCGGCGATGTCGCTGTCGATGGCCGCGTCGTAGGGCGCCCACAGCGGCATCCGCCAGACCGGGTCCTCGGCCGCCGCGGCCGCCTGGACGATGGCGGCGGCGAGGGCCTCGTCGTCGGTATAGAAGGGCGCGAGTTCGGGCCCGACGGCGATGCGCGCGGCGCCGGTGAGGGTGGCGAGGTCGATCGTCAGCTCCGGCTTCAGCTCGGCGGCGCGGGCCAGGGCGTCGGCGAGGATCAGCCGGCCCTCGGCGTCGGTGTTGCCGACCTCGATGGTGAGGCCCTTGCGCGAGGCCAGCACGTCGCCCGGCCGCATGGCGTCGCCGGAGATGGCGTTCTCGGCCACCGGCAGCAGCACCGTCAGCCGGATCGGCAGCTTGGCGGCCATCGCCATCCGTCCCAGCGCCAGCGCGTGGGCCGCGCCGCCCATGTCCTTCTTCATCCAGCGCATGCCGGCGGAGGGCTTGATGTCGAGGCCGCCGGTGTCGAACACCACACCCTTGCCGACCAGCGCGACCTGGGGATGGCCGGGCTCGCCCCAGGTGATCTCGATCATCCGTGGCGCGCGCTCGGCGGTAGCGGCGCGGCCGACGGCGTGCACGGCCGGATAGTTGGCCGCGATGAGGTCGTCGCCGACCACGACCGATATCTCGGCCCCGAACGCCTCGGCGACCTCGCGCGCGATGGTCTCGATCTGCCGCGCGCCCATGTCGGCGGCGGGGGTGTTGATCATGTCGCGGGCCAGGGCGCAGGCGTGGGAGACGGCGCGCAGCTCGTCGAGATCGACGCCGGCCGGGGCCGCGAGCCGCGGGCCGGCCTCGCCGCGCTCCTTGCGATAGCGGTCGAAGCGGTAGGCGCCGAGGGCGAAGGCCAGCGCCGCGTCGGCCAGCGCCGGGCCGTCCTGGCGCGGCTCGAACGCGTAGAGCGCCGCGGACAGCCGGGTCGGCAGGGCGCGCAGAGGCATCGCGCCGCCGGCGCCGAGGCCCGCCAGCGCCAGCACCGGTCCGGTCTCGCCCGCCAGGGCCACGGCCTCGCCGGCCTTGCCCTTGAACTTCGCCAGCCGCGCCTGCGCGCGCAGCGGCGACGGCAGGGCTTCAACGGCGGCCTCGGCCTCGGCGCTGGTGACGAGACGGATCGGGATCGCGGCTTCGTCGGAGGCGGCGACAACGACGTCGGACATGGCGGGCATCCCCTGGCTGAGCGGACCGGCGGAAAATCGGCCGCGCCCGATTATGCTTAACGCTTCCTTGACGCTAGCGCCGCGATCCTCTGGGCGAATAATTCCGCAGAGGTCCTTTCCATGTTGTTCAAGCGCCTCCTGGCCGCCTCGGCTCTTTCACTGCTGGCGGCGTCGGCCCTCGCCGCCACCGCGCCGGCGCCCGCCGCGACCGCGACGCCGGCGGTGACGCCCGCGGCCGCCCAGAAGCCCGCGCCCCCGCCCAAGCCGACGCCGGCCACGCCCGAGGAGCGCGCCATGGTCGAGCGCATGGAGCCGCTGGCGCGCGCGGCCTTCTGGGCCCGCGAGGTCGACAATTTCCCGCTGGACTATGACGCGCACCTGAGGCTCGCCAGGGCGATGCGGGCGCTGGGCAAGTATGAGGAAGCCGGCGCGGCCGCCGACCAGCTGCTGGTGCTGCAGCCTTCGAACCTCGAGGCGCTGCTGGAGAGCGCGCGCGACAAGATCGCCGCCAACCAGGGCTTCTACGCCATCGATCTGACCCAACGCGCCGAGGCGCTGGCGCCGCGCGACTGGCGCCCGGTGAGCCTGATGGCGATCGCGCTGGAGCAGTCCGGCCGCGAATCCGACGCGCTGGCGGCCCACCAGAAGGCGCTCGCCCTGGCGCCGGACAATCCGGCCACGCTGACCAACCTCGGCATGTACCTGGCGGTGCACGGCGACACCGCGGGCGCCGAGCCGCTGCTGCGCAAGGCGGTCGCGGCGCCCGGCGCCTCGGCGCAGGAGCGCCAGAACCTCGCCCTGGTGCTGGGCCTTGAAGGCAAGTTCGACGAGGCCCAGCGGCTCGCCCAGCAGGACCTGCCGCCGGACCAGGTGCAGAATAACCTCGCCTATCTGCGCGCCGACGCTGACGGCGCGCGGCCGCGGACCTGGGAGTCGCTGAAACAGCCCCAGTAGTCCGCGCGCCTCACCCGCGTGACCGGCGCCACGTCAGAAGAAATTCTGACAATTCGGCGCCAAACGCCGGAACCGAACCGAAGCTTCAGGTGTTGGCGGGTCGGTTCAGGGCTTTATCGGGCGCAAGGGGGGCGGAAAAATGACCAATGGCGGCCGTTCCCAGCGCGTCCGACGCCTGGGCAACCGTGCGCCGCATGCGTCATATCTGCGTCACGCCAAGCTCAACGCCGGATCTCGGCGCGATTTTGGGCAGGGTTGGGGCAAAGCCAAGTTGATTGCCGAAACGGCATTCTATAGCTTGCTGACGCTGTCGCCGACGGAGCTAATTGTCGGGCGGTGTGACCGGCCCGACACTTTCGCATGTGCGTCGGCTTGGTATAACGCCGCTCGGTCTGTTCGATCGCCTCAGAGGGCAAGGAAGGACTTGGAATGAAACTGAAACTCCTAGCGGGTGCGGCGCTGGCCGGCGTGTTTGCCTGCTCCGGCGCTATCGCCGACCCGGCGGACAGCGGCTGGTACGGCGCCGTTGATCTCGGCGGCCACAAGACTGAGCCGACGTCGACGGTGTCCAAGAACGATGAACTTGGGGGCCCGCCCGCGGATCTTAAATTCTATCCGGGGTGGAACTTCGTCGGCTTCGCACGCATCGGCTACAAGGTCTCGCCGCACATCCGGCTCGAACTCGAAGCCGGCTATCGGCCGTCGGACTTCAACTCGATCTACGAGAGCCAGCAGGGCGGACGTCCGTTCGGAAGCGCGACGGGCGCCTGCAACTTCTATTCGGCGCCCGGCCATGCTTGTCCGGCGCCCAAGGGCAACGAAGACGCCTGGACCGGGATGGGCAACCTGCTCGTCGACATCCTGCCGCACAGCAAGTTCGATCCGTTCATCGGCGGCGGCGTCGGCGTCGCCCGGGTGGGTCTGGAGTCGGAGAGCCGGCTCAATACCCCGACCGGCGTGCCGATCCAGTATCTGTACACCAACCATCCCGACACCCAGTTCGCCTACCAAGGCATCGCGGGTATCGCGACGCAGATCAGCGATCAGCTGAACGTCGACCTCACCTATCGCTTCCTGGGCACGGAAGAACTCGACTGGAAGAGCCAGGACTCGGTTGGTCCCATCCAACTCGGCGGGCTGAAGGGCCGTTACTACGACTCGTCGGTGACGCTGGGCCTGCGGTATCTGTTCTCGGCGCCGCCGCCTCCGCCGCCGCCGCCGCCCCCGCCGCCGCCGCCTCCGCCGCCGCCTCCCCCG
>Ga0302311_10006314_pt1 | contig 12302 bp, 14 predicted proteins | sample III_Palsa_N1_3_FD_200449 | JGI IMG/M metagenome (GOLD analysis project Ga0302311, IMG submission 200449) | Peat permafrost microbial communities from Stordalen Mire near Abisko, Sweden - III_Palsa_N1_3 | ecosystem: Environmental > Terrestrial > Soil > Palsa > Peat permafrost | place: Sweden...
GAAAACAGCAGGCACGAAAAAAGCGCCTAAACATCAAGCGCTTGATTCATATACATGGTGGCCGAGGACGGAATCGAACCGCCGACACGGGGATTTTCAATCCCCTGCTCTACCAACTGAGCTACTCGGCCAAATCTGGACAACCGCGAGGGTTGCCGGTGTCACGTGTAGCCGCGCATTAGACCGAATACGCGGCTTTTCGTCAAGGCTCGCTGTCGGTCGGGGTGAAACCGGCGGCCTTGGCGAAGTCGCCGCCGAACAGGAATTTCTCCATCTCTTCGGCGAGATACTTGCGGGCCTTCGGGTCGAGCGGGTTGAGCCGGTATTCGTTGATCAGCGTGGTCTGGTGGGCCAACCACTGCTGCCATGCGGGCTTGGAGATCTCGGCATAGATGCGCTGGCCGAGCGGGCCGGGCCATGGGGCGAAGTCGAGGCCTTCGGCATCGGTGCCGAGCTTGGCGCAATGGATGGTGCGGCTCATGGTTTTTGTCCTCGTGACCTGATGGAGCGGGTCTGGCCGGGTTTGAACGGTGGAATCTGCGGCATGCGTTCAGTGCGTTTCGTCGAGCTGCAGCAACAGCGTGCGTACCGGAGCAGGCAGGCCTAATGCAGTCAGTTCGCCGGCGCTGCACCAGCGCAGTTGCGGATTATCGGCGATGCCGCGTTGTGCTGTCGCGCGATCGAACAAGAGCGGCTCGATGTTCAGTCGATAGTGGCTGAAGACATGGGTGAACGGCGTGAGCATTTGCGCATCGTCGATCTGTGCATGCTGCTGCGCGATGCGCCACGCGCTGTCGGGATCGGTTGCTTCCGGCAGGCTCCACAAGCCTGACCACACACCTTGCGGGCCACGTCGTTCGAGCAGTACGCGGCCCTGAGCGTCGCGCAGGATCAGCATCACGGTGGCGCGGGTGGGGATGCGCTTACCCGGTTTACTGGTGGGCAGTTGCGTGGTGAGGTCGTCGCGATGGGCGACGCAGTCGGCGGCCAGCGGACAGATCTCGCAGCGTGGACGCGAACGTACGCAGACGGTGGCGCCCAGGTCCATGATCGCCTGGGTGTAATCGGCGACACGCGTGGCCGGTGTGTGGGCCTCGGCGTGCTGCCACAGCTGTTTCTCCACCGTGCTCTGGCCGGGATGGCCGTGGATGCCGTGGTAGCGGGTGAGCACGCGCTTGACGTTGCCGTCTAGGATGGCGAAGCGCAGACCGTGCGCCTGCGCCAGGATCGCGCCGGCGGTGGAGCGTCCGATGCCGGGCAACGCGTTGAGTGCGACGAAGTCACGCGGCAGTTCGCCATCGTGCTGCTCGACGCAGATCTGCGCAGCGTGGTGCAGGAAACGCGCGCGGCGGTAGTAGCCGAGCCCCGACCACAGCGCCAGTACGGTGTCTTCTTCAGCGGCGGCGAGATCAGGCAGGGTGGGTAGCGCGCCGACGAAGCGCTCGAAGTAAGCAATCACTGTGGCGACCTGGGTCTGCTGCAGCATCACCTCGGACAGCCATACGCGATACGCATCGCGCAGGCCTTGTTCAGTGGCCTGCTGCCAGGGCAGGTCCTTGCGGCCGTACTGGTCGAACCAGCGCAGCAGGCGTGTTGCAAAGGTCGCGGTCATGGTTTTTTGCGAAGGGCCGGTTTTGCCGGTGCGGCGGTGCTGGCGGCAGCGGGCACGTCGTCGCCGGCGCGCAGGGTCAGCCCTTCGATGCTGACATTGCCAGCCTCGAACTTGGCTATCTCGGCATGACCGCTGCCCGGTGGCATGCTTAGCTGCCCTTGTTCGTCACCCAGGGCGCTCCACCAATGTGCCAGTTCCAGTGGCGGCATGCGCAGGTCGGCGTGGTTGTCGGGGCCATCCAGTTTCAGCGCGACCAACAACGGGTCGCTTTGGTCAGCCGGCGTCAGAGTCAGTGAGATATCGTATTGCCCGGCGTCCGCATGATCGAGCTTGCCGGTGAGACTGGCGGCGGCGTCGGCGGCACCGTGCCAGTGCGCGCTGCCGTTCAGTGCAAGTGTCAACGTACTGCCTTGCGACAGGTGCAGTTCGATGTTGTCCAGCTGCAGCGTATTGCCCTGGATGCGTGGCGTGGCAGACAGGCGCAGTTGCAATGGCGTCTTGGCGGCGGTGATGGCAGACATGCTGAGTGGAAACGGCTGGCCCGAAATCAGGCTGCCGGCTTCAAGCGAAACGTCGCCGAGCAGCAGTTCGTCACCACGCACCACGCTGCCGCGGCTGATGCTGACGCCGGTGTCGATGCGCGGGATGTTCGGCGGGGCGCCAGCGGGTTGCGCGGGCAGGGCGGCCAGCCAGTCCTGCAGCGCATCCAGGTCGACACGCGGTGAATCGATCTCCAGCTGGGTGATTACCGGCGCCCCACCGAGCAGGGTCTGCCAGGGCAAGGTCAGCCGGCCACGCCCGGCGAACAGGATCGACGCATTGGCACCTGGCGCGTTGAGCGTGATGCCGGACAGTTCCAGCGCCGGGCGCGGAAACAGGGTCGGGCTGGCTGGGCTGGCCAGGATCAGTTCCAGACCGGCATTGCGTGCCTGGGTCTGCAGCATCGCGGTGAAGCGATCCGGCTGCAGCAGCAGATAGACGGCAGTGACCACGGCGAGCACGGCGGTCAGCACGAGGCCGCCAAGTACCAGCAGGATCAGGCGCAGCCGGCGCGACATCGGCTCAGCCTCGCTGCCGCAAATCAGTCATGGAGGTGCCCGTCGCCGAGGCTTGCCGGCAGCAGGCCATCGACAAATGCCGCAGCCTCGAACACGCGCAGGTCGGTGGCGGTCTCGCCGAGGCCGACGTAGCGGATCGGCAGGCCGAATTCGCGCGCCAGCGCAAACACCACGCCGCCCTTGGCAGTGCCGTCGAGCTTGGTGACGACCAGCCCGGTGACGCCGACGATCTGGCGGAACTGGCGTACCTGGTTGATCGCGTTCTGGCCGGTGGTGCCGTCGATCACCATCAGCACCTCATGCGGCGCGGCGGGGTCGATCTTCTTCAGCACGCGGGCGATCTTGCCCAGCTCGTCCATCAGGCCGCCCTGGGTGTGCAGGCGACCGGCGGTGTCGGCGATCATCACGTCGATGCCGCGCGAACGCGCGGCCTGCAGGGCGTCGAAGATCACGCTGGCGGCATCGGCATCCTGCCCCTGCGAGATCACCGGCACCTGGTTGCGCTCGCCCCAGGTCTTGAGTTGCTCGACTGCGGCGGCGCGGAAGGTGTCGCCGGCAGCCAGCATCACCGCGTGGCGTTCGTCGCGCCACCGGCGCGCCAATTTGCCGATGGTGGTGGTCTTGCCGGCGCCGTTGATGCCGACCGTGAGCACCACGAACGGGTGGTGGCCGCGCACGTCCAGCGGCTGTTCGACCGGTCTCAGCAGGGCGACGAGTGCCTCACGCAGCGCGGCCAGCAAGGCCGGGGCGTCGGCGAATTCGCGCTTGTGCATGCGCTTGCGCAGGCTCTCGACCAGCTCGGTGCTGGCCTCGATGCCGACGTCGGCGGTGATCAGGGTGGTTTCCAGCTCGTCGAGCAGGTCGTCGTCGAGCTTGGGGTGGCGTACGAACAGCGAGGTCAGGCCGCGCGCGAACGCATTGCCGGACAGCCGATCACGCCAGCCGCGTTTGGCTGGGGCGGGCGCCTCGGTTACCGGATCGATGGCAGGTACAGCGAAGCTTTCGACTTCTGCCCGCGTATCGGCCGGCGCGGGGATCTCCGCGAGCGCCTCGTTCAGCGCTGCTGACTCGCTGCCAAGCGGTGCGACAGCGTCGGCAGGCTCCGTGGCGGCAGGTGGCGGTGGAGTCGTCTCGGCGGGCTTTTTCTTCCAGAACTTGAGCATTGCGGCCGTGATTCAAAGACAATGGGCGGCATGCTAACACTCCAACCTGTACGAGCCCTTGAGAGTCCGGCCCCTGAGAGTCCGACCGCTGAGGGCGCGGCGCCTTGAGCGGTGGACGGGGCGCGGCGCCGGGGCGCATCCGCATCATCGGCGGCAGCTTGCGCAATTCGCGGCTGAATGTGCCGGAGCTGCCGGGCTTGAGGCCCACTGTCGAACGGGTGCGCGAGACGCTGTTCAACTGGCTGGCCCCGGTGCTTGAAGGGGCGCGTTGCCTGGACCTGTGTGCCGGCACAGGCGCGTTGGGAATCGAGGCACTGTCGCGCGGCGCGGCCAGTGTGCAGTTCGTCGAGCGCGATACGCGGGCGGCACAGGCGTTGCGCGACAACCTCGAGCGGCTCAAGACGAGTGCCGGCCAGGTGGCATCGGTCGACGCGGGGGTATTCCTAAAGGGTTCGCCTGAGCCGCATGACCTGGTGTTCCTGGACCCGCCCTTTGCGTTGGGCCTGTGGACGGCGCTGGCACAGCAGTTGGAGATGGGTGGCTGGCTGACCGCACAGGCGTGGATCTATGTGGAATCGCCGCGGGACAGCGCGCCAGCCCTCCCGCCGAACTGGCAGCTGCACCGTGATGGCCACGCCGGCGAGGTGCGTTTTGCGCTCTATCGGCGCGCGCTTCCGTTAAGCTAGTGCCATCTTCGACTGCCACCCTCGACCCGTGAGCAAACCTTTGGGCAACCCGCGCCTGGCCATCTATCCGGGCACCTTCGATCCGATCACCAACGGGCATACCGACCTGGTGACGCGCGCCGCGCCGCTGTTCGATCGGGTGATCGTGGCGGTGGCCGACAGTTCCAGCAAGGGGCCGGGCTTCAGCATCAACGAGCGGATCACACTGGCCCGGCTGGCGCTGGCCGACCTGCCAAACGTGGAGGTGCGCGGCTTCGATTGCCTGCTGGCCACCTTCATCGAGGAGGTGGGTGCCGGGGTGATCATCCGCGGCCTGCGCGCGGTGTCGGATTTCGAATACGAATTCCAGCTGGCGAGCATGAATCGCCATCTGATCCCGCAGGCGGAAACATTGTTTCTGACGCCGGCGGAGCAATACAGTTTCATTTCCTCGTCGCTGGTGCGCGAGATCGGCCGCCTCGGCGGTGATATCTCCGGTTTCGTGCATCCGGCGGTGCAACAAGCCATGCGGCAGCGCTGGCAGAAGAGCCGGACCGGCTCCAACAAGCAACCCGAAACAGAAGGTGATCATTATGCGTAAGTTCGCTCTCATTGCTGCCGTCGCGCTGGCCGCTTGCCTGACCCTGAGCGCCTGCAACAAGTCGCAGGACGATCAGCAGGCTTCCCAGCAGGTGCAGCAGGTACCGAAGCCGACCGACCCGAACGATTCCAAGGGCTGGAACAACTACCTCGGCCAGATCGTGCAGAAGAACATGCAGGGCATGACCGCCAGCCAGCCGTATGCCTACATGGTGACGGCAGCCACCACCGACGATGCCAAGGCGCAGAACGACCGTCAGCTGCAGAGCGTGCAGGACACCGTGGCCCGCGGCGTGCTGCCGGGCAACATGCTGGTTTTCGGTGGCCCGGATTCGGGCAAGACCGCCGACCTGATCGTAGCCGCCTTCAAGGATGCCAAGCCGGGTTCGTTCAAGGACGTGATCATCCTGTTCATCGGCGACAAGGCTGACGAGCAGCGCGTCACCGATGCGTTGAAGCCGATCGGCGCCACCTTCCGCTTCGTTGCCATGTGAGTGCTGGCCGCGCCTGGCGCGGCCATGCTTTCCTGCCCTCTGCCCTAGCGGGGAGAGGGCAGTGACAAGGAACCATCCTCCCCGCAGCAGGGCCGCGTCGAAGATGCCTTGCCTGTCCATGTGCCTAGGGCCACGCATGCCCGGCATGTAGTATCGAAACCATGTCCCTGAAAATCCTCGACACCTGCGTCAATTGCGACGTCTGCGAACCGGCTTGCCCGAACAAGGCGATTTCGCTGGGCGAGGAGTTCTATGTGATCGACCCGGCGCTGTGCACCGAATGCGTCGGCCACCATGACGAGCCGCAATGCGTGGTGGTGTGTCCGGTCGAGTGCATCATCACCGACCCCGCGAATGTCGAGACGCCCGAACAGCTCGACCTCAAATACCGCCACCTGATGGCCAAGGAGTCTGCGGCATGAGTGTTTCCCTGCATTGGCGAGTACTGACCTCGAGTCTGCTGCTGGTTGGCAGCGTGGCATTCGCTGCCGACGGCTCGCCGAAAGCCACGCCAGCACATTCTGCGCAAATCCAGTCGTCGCAACTGCAGCAGCGCCCTGGCCATGCGGCGATTGCCAGTGCGAATTTCCTCGCCACGAATGCCGGCCTCGAAGTACTGGCCAAGGGCGGCAATGCATTCGATGCGGCAATCGCGGTGGCGTCCACACTGTCGGTGGTGGAGCCGGAGAGTTCGGGCATCGGTGGCGGCTTCATGGCTGTGCTGCACCGGGCCAAGGACGACCACGACATCTTCATCGATGCCCGCGAAACCGCGCCGGCGGCGGTGAACAGCAAGGATTACCTTAATCCCGATGGCAGCCCGAACCGCGATACCGCGCTGAAAGGGCCGCTCTCGGCCGGCATTCCCGGTGAGCCGGCCGGCTTGGTGCTGATTGCGAAGCGTTACGGCAGGTTGCCATTGCAGCAGTCGCTGGCGCCGGCGATCCGGACCGCCCGCGACGGCTTCCAGCCAGACAAGCGTCTGCGCGGCTCGATCGCCGCGGAGCAGCAGGATCTGCAGCGCTGGCCGGCCTCGGTCTCCAAATACCTGCCGGATGGCAAACCGCCAGCCGAGGGCGCGATCTGGCGCGATCCGGATCAGGCACATACCTGGGAACTGATTGCCGCGCATGGCGACGATGGTTTCTATCACGGCGAGACAGCGCAGAAGCTGGTTGCCGCGGTGCATGCGGCCGGCGGTAACTGGACGCTGGCCGACCTGGCAAGTTATCAGGCGAAAGAGCGCACGCCGATCGTGCTGAACTATCGCGGCTACCGCATCGTTACCGCACCGCCGCCGTCATCCGGTGGCGTGGCGATCGCCGAGATCCTCAACATCCTGTCCGGCTTCGATCTGTCGAAGATGGATCAGGCGCATCGCGTGCATACCATCGTCGAGGCGATGCGCCGCGCGTTCCGCGACCACAACGATTACCTGGGCGATCCGGATTTCGTGAAGATGCCGCTGGACATGCTGCTGTCGCCGTACTACGCCGATGGCCTGCGCCAGGGCATCCTGCCGGACCAGGCCACGCCGTCGTCGATGCTGCCGCGTGCGGAAGTCAGCGAGCCGGGCATGCACACCACGCATTTCTCGATCATTGATGCCGACGGCAACATGGCATCGGTCACCTCGACGGTGAACTACACGATGGGTTCCACCTTCGTCGCCGCCGGCACTGGTGTACTGCTGAACGACGAGATGGATGACTTCGCGCTGGTGCCGAACAAGCCGAACGTCTACGGCCTGCTCGGCAGCGCTGCGAATGCGCCGCAGGGTGGCAAGCGCATGCTGTCGTCGATGTCGCCGAGCATCGTGATCGGCCCTGACCGCACCGCCGTGATCGGCTCGCCGGGCGGCTCGACCATCATCACCCAGGTACTGGAAGGCATCCTGCATTTCATCGACGGCGAGAGCGCGCTGCAGATAGCCGCGCACAAGCGTTTCCACCACCAGTACATGCCGGACGTGGTCGATGTGGAGGAGGGTACGTTCGACCCCGCGACCAGCGACGCGTTGACCAAGATGGGTTACACGCTGAAGCAGCGCGAATCGTGGGGCTTCATGAACGTAGTGACCTGGGATCGCAAGACCAACAAGCTCGATGCGGCCAGCGATCCGCGCCGGCCATCTGGCTTGGGCAAGGTGCAGTAAGGTCAGGCCATGGAACTGTTCTCGATCCTCGGCAACTCACAGCAGCTGGATGGCGGCGCGATGTTTGGCAACGCGCCGCGTGCGCTGTGGTCACGCTGGATCAAGCCGGATGCCGAGAACCGCATTCCGCTGGCCTGCCGCTGTCTGCTGGTTAAGAATCTGGATGGCAGGAACGTGTTGTTCGAGACCGGCATCGGTGCGTTCTTCGAGCCGGCGCTGCGCGAGCGCTATGGCGTGGTCGAACCGCAGCATGTACTGCTGGATTCCCTCGCCACGGCGGGTTTGAAGCATGAGGACATCGACGCGGTGGTGCTTTCGCACCTGCATTTCGATCATGCCGGCGGTCTGCTGGCGGCATGGCAGGAGGGCCAGCCGCCAAGGCTGTTATTCCCGAACGCCCACTTTGTGGTGGGTGCCGAGCACTGGCGCCGCGCGCTCAAGCCGCATCCGCGTGATCGCGCCTCGTTCATCCCGGAACTGTCTTCGCTGCTGGAAGCCAGCGGTCGGCTGGAACTGGTCGAGGGCGAGTATTCGCATACGCTGGGCAAGTCGGTTCGCTTCAGTTTTTCGGACGGTCATACGCCAGGCCTCATGCTGGCTGAAGTCGGTGGGGTGGTGTTCTGTGCCGATCTGATACCGGGCCGCTTCTGGGTGCATCTGCCGATCACAATGGGTTATGACCGCTGGCCGGAGAGGCTGATCGACGAGAAAAGCGCTTTTCTGGAAGACAAGCAGGCACGCGATGTGCGGCTGTTCTTCACCCATGATCATGACTGCGCACTGGCGCGCGTGACGTGTGACGCACGTGGTCGTTTTGGCACGATAGACGAAGTGCGTGAGTTGCACGGTTCGCCGCCACCCTCTGCAGTGGGAGCGACTTGATGATATTCGGCAAAGCGATATCCATACGCGGCCTGGCGTGCAATTTCGCCGGCGCGTTGCTGGTCTTTGCTGGCATAGGGCTGGTGGCGATGAGCGCACGCAGCCTTATCAACTATCGCACCGCCGCCGCGCGCCATGGTGGCGAAGTAATCGATCTCGAACACAATGCGAATCCGCAAGCCGGCCAGTACGGAGCGATGGTGCGGATGGTCGGTACGCCGAACGTGGTGGAGGCACCACGCGATCCGGATTTCAACCTGCGGGTGAACACCCCTGTGCTGGTGCGTCACGTGGAAATGTTCCAGTGGCGCGAGATCCGTATCGGCGACAGCGTGCACTACGAGCTGGACTGGGTGGATCACCCAATCGATGCCAGCCACTTCGAGGATTCGGCCAGACATGCCAACCCCTCCAGCTTTCCGCTCAGCGGCAAGCAGTTCGATGCCGGACTGGTACAGATGGGCGGGTTCAAGTTGTCGTCACAGTTGCTGCATGCGCTGCCCGGTTCCGAACAGATCGCGCCGGATCCAAAGCTGCTGCCGGCGAACCTCGCGGCCAGCTTCAGTCCCTACCAGGATTATCTGGTAACCAGTGCGCACCCGGGTGACCCACGGCTGGGCGACTTGCGGGTGAGTTGGGACGAAGTGCCAGTGCAGCAGGTGACCGTCATCGCACGCATCGACGGTGATCGGCTGGTCGCTGCTGCCGATGCTGCCGACGGCAAGGGTTATGACGTGGAAGTCGGCCAGGTGCCGTTGCTCGACGTGTTTCCCGACCTGCCGGTGCCACCGGAATTCGTGCTGGGTGGTTCCATACTGGCTTTATTGCTGGCAGCGCTGGGCGCGTTTCTGCTTTTGATTACGCATCGTCAACGGGGTGACGTGCTGCTGGCGCTGGCGTTGGGGTCGCTGGCCGTGGGCGCGGTGGCCAGCGTGCTGTGGCTGGGCAACGACACGTCCATGCTCTGCGCATGGCTGGTGGTCGCGCTGCTCGGCCTTGTCACAGCGATCTGGCGCGTGCGGCGCCATGCGCTGCTGGATCAGCGGTGACCCAGCCAAAGTCGGGCGCCGCTCAGGCGCCCGCTGTGATGCGCAGCGGGTTGGTGTGTTCGATGAACCACAACCCGGCAAACAGTTTCGGGTCGATCGAATAGCCCTCGGCGGCACGCGCGAACAGCCAGGCACCAGCCTCGCGGCGCGGCACCTCGTGCACCACGATGTTCTCGGTCTCGTCACCGCCACCGGGACCGACCTTTTCCAGCCCCCATGCGCGCACGAAGGTGATCATCTCGGTACTCATGCCTGACGATGACGGGCCGCAGTGGACGAATTCCACCCGCTGGCAGCGGTAGCCGGTTTCTTCCTCCAATTCGCGCTGGGCGGCCAGCAGCGCGCTTTCGTCGGCCTGATCAGCCACGTCGCCGACCAGGCCGGCCGGCATCTCGATGGTGTTCTGCAAGATCGACACGCGATACTGCTCGACGAACAGCACGTTGTCGTCCGCCGTCACCGCAAGGATGATCACTGCACCGCCGGGATTGTTGCGCTCGGCGTATTCCCAGCGGCCGCGCTTGCGCAGGCTCAGCCAGCGGCCTTCGCACAGGGTTTCCACCGGAGCGCTGGCATCGGCGGGAATGCGGTTTGCGGAATCGTTCATCGGTGGCCACGGATCAGAAGGCAGCGCACATGTTGACGTGCGTGGCCGATCGCCACAACCGGCATGACTGACTCAGCGCAGCAGGGCGCGCAGGCGGCTGCGGGTGAAGGCACCGAAGCGCAGTTGTTCGCAAAGATTGTCGAGCTGGCCCGGCTCATGGGGACGGCGCAGCAGCGCGTCGGCCATGGATGCGCCTGGGGCATCCAGCGCGATGCGGGTGAGCCGACGATACAGTCGCGCCTGTTCGGCATGCGCGCGCAGTTTCGCGGCGCAGGTCGCGGCGCCGCGCAGGCGCAGGAAGGCTACTTCGTCGATGCGGTCGAGCAGGGTATCCAGGCTGCCAAAGTGGCTGAGCAGCGCGGCAGCGGTCTTCGCGCCGATACCGGGCACGCCGGGGATGTTGTCCACCGCGTCACCACACAACGCGAGATAGTCAGCCACCTGATGCGGATGCACGCCGAGCTTCTCATGCACGCCGGCTGGCCCCCAGCGCACGCTGCGGGCGTAATCCCACTGCTCGTCGTGTTCGCCCAGCAACTGGCCGAAGTCCTTGTCGGCTGAGACGATCACGCTGCTCCAGCCAGCAGCGCGCAGGTTCCAAACCGTGCTGCCGATCAGGTCGTCGGCCTCGAAGCTATGGTCGATCATCAGGTGGATGCCGAGCGCCTCGGTGACCGCGCGGCACTGCACGAATTGCCGTTCCAAGTCGGGTGGCGGCAGCTCGCGGTTGGCCTTGTAGGGCGGGTAGATCGCGTTGCGGAACGAGCTGGTCAGCGAGGCATCGAACGCCACGGCAATGTGCTCGGGCTGCGCGCGCTCCAGCAGTTCGCACAGGAAGCGGGTATAGCCGTGCACCGCGTTGACTGGATGGCCATCCGCATCGAAAAATTCGTCCGGCATCGAATGCCAGGCGCGGAATACGTACAGACTGCCGTCGACCAGATGGACGGCAGGAGGTCTGGTCGTCGACGTGCTCACGGTGTCCATGTGCTGAGCAGGTCGGCCAGCGCCGGGCGATCGCGGTCGGGTACATCAAGCTGCGGCGTGCCCAGGTGGACGAAACCGATCACGTGCTCGTGCTGCGCCAGTCCGAGGATGGCCGCGACCTCGTTGTCGTATGCCGCCCAGCCAGTCAGCCATTGCGCACCAAGGCCCAGCGCATAGGCTCCGAGCAGCAGGTTGTAGGCCACGTTGCCGGCGCAGAGCTTCTGCTCGATTTCCGGCACCTTGCTCTGCGAGTCGATGCGCGCCACGACCACCAGTACCAACGGCGCGAAGGTATAGCGCAGGCGCTCCTTCTCCTGCTTGGCCTCGGACAGTTCCGGGTTGTTGCGAATCGCGATGGTAGCCAGCTGTTCGCCTAAACGCAGTTTCGCGTCGCCCTGCAGCCGGATCAGCCGGAACGGCACCAGCTTGCCGTGATCGGGCACGCGGATCGCCGCTTCCAGCAGCGCATGCAGCGTCGCCTCATCCGGTGCTGGCTCACCCAGTTGGCGCGAAGGAACGGAATGGCGTTGCTGGAGCAGGGATAACGAGCGGGACATGGGGAAACCGGATGGGCGAAGATGTCCATGCTAGCCCGCAAATCGACGCTATGCGATTGGCGACGATGATATTGCTGCGCTTGACTTCACGAGCATGTTGGCCTTTGGCAGGTCACAAATCAGGCGTAGGATGGCTGCACAGAGGGGCTTCTTCTTATGAAGCGATGGTTGATCTGCATGGCCGCATTTGCCCTGCTGGCTTTCGCGCAGCCGGGAGCTGCGCGCGTTCATGCCGAGTCCGGCCCGGTCAGCCTTCATGTGAGCGCGCTGCCGGAGGGTGTCGATCCTGCCGCGGCCGCTGTAACTTCGGGCACATTTGATGCTGCCTTCAAGCCAATCAAAAGCGATGATCTGGTATTTGTGAAGAGTGTTGCGCGCTGGTACCGCCTGCAACTTCAGGCCGACTGGCACGAACGCAGCCTGCCGCTACTGGTGATCCAGAATGCGCGCTTCCAGCCGGTGACGTTGTACGC
>Ga0302311_10006317_pt1 | contig 12301 bp, 11 predicted proteins | sample III_Palsa_N1_3_FD_200449 | JGI IMG/M metagenome (GOLD analysis project Ga0302311, IMG submission 200449) | Peat permafrost microbial communities from Stordalen Mire near Abisko, Sweden - III_Palsa_N1_3 | ecosystem: Environmental > Terrestrial > Soil > Palsa > Peat permafrost | place: Sweden...
AGGGCAGTGATGTTTGCGAGCTCGCGTGCTCCGGCGCCGCCGACTTCCAGATCGACGACGAGAGCGAGGGGCTCGCCGCCGGTGTCTGGCTCCAAGGTGAGCTTCTGGGGCACGCCGTCGTCGGTGACGGCGAAGTCATCGGCGGTGAGGGTGAAGACGAGCTTGCCGGCCTTGTCCCGAACCAGAGCGGGGACGAGGACGAGCGTGGAGTGCGTGGTGAGGACGGTGGTTTGCGCGTTGGATGGCGTGGGGGATTGCGGCCGGGCGAGCGGAGATGCAGTGATAAGGCTTAAGCAACTGAGCGCCAGAGCGGCGTGAGACTTCATGAGGGACCCCATTGAAGGCTTAGACGAACGGTGGGCGCAAGGTTGTGGTTAAGTCTTGGTGGCGCGGTAGAGACCAGCGGCGCGTAGGAGGTAGCCGTCCCAGTTTTCGTTGGAGAAGCCGGCTTCGCGGAGAAGGGTGAGCATCTTGGGTGGGCGGGGGAAACGGGCTACGGACGCGGGAAGGTAGGCGTAGGCGGCGCGGTCGCCGGAGATGAAGCCGCCGATGAGGGGAAGGATGTGGCGGAAGTAGAGATTGTAGAGTGCGCCGTTGAGGCCTTCGGGCTGGTTGCACTCTAGGATGCCGATCTGGCCGCCGGGGCGGAGGACGCGGTGGATCTCGGCGAGTCCGGCGGGGTAGTTGGTGAGGTTGCGGAAGCCGAAGGCCGAGGTGACGAGATCGAAGCTGGCGTCGGGGTAAGGGAGGCGCATGGCATCGCCTTCGACCCAGATGGCGTTATGCAGGGGCGCGGGGTACTTGGTGCGGGCGCGGGAGAGCATCTCGGCGGAGAAGTCGAGGCCGGTTACGGGTTCGATGGGCTCATTGGTGAGCGGCTGCACGGAGCACATGGTGCAGGTGGATTCGTTGGAGGGGCGCAGGGCAAGCAGTGCGGAGGTCATGTCGCCGGTGCCGCAGCAGATGTCGAGGACGCGGGCTTCAGGGCGGATGAGGACTTTGCGGAAGCTCTGCGCGGCGCGCGACCACCAGAGCCGGTCGAGGCCCATGGAGAGCAGGTGGTTGAGGAGGTCGTAGCTGGGTGCGATGGAGTTGAAGATGTCGCGGACGTGCGCAGCAGCGGCGGTCTCGGTGGTTTCGGCGGCGGGACGTGCGCCGAGGGCTTGTTCGAGGAGAGGCGTTGACATTAGGCGGAGACCTGCTGGCCGCGGTGGAAGTCGCCGCGGAGTTCCATCATGGCTTCTGTAGCGTCGGTGAGTTCGGCGGGGGAGACGTCGCGGACGACGGTGGCGTCGCCGATGCCGATAGGAAGGACGAAGGAGCGGGAGCCGCTGCGGTTCTTTTTGTCTTTGGCGGTGAGGGCAACGAGATCGCCGACGTTGGCGCTGAAGTTTTGCAGCGGGCCGTAGGTGCGGATGACGCGGCCCATGTGGTCGGCCTCTGCAGTGGTGACGAAGGCGCGGCGTTCAGCGATGCCGATGGCGGCGAGCATGCCCCAGGCGACGGCTTCGCCGTGGAGAAGCTGCTTGTAGTGCGTGGCGGCTTCGATAGCGTGGCCGAGCGTGTGGCCGAGGTTGAGCAACATACGTTCGCCGGACTCTTTTTCGTCGGCGGCGACAACCTTGGCTTTTACGAGGACGCTGGCGGCGACGACGTGGGTGAGGGCTTCGATGTTGCCGCTGAGGATGGTGTCGGAGTGCTCGTCCATGTAGTTGAAGAGAGCGCGGTCGCGGATGATGCCGGCTTTGACGGACTCTTGCAGGCCGGCGCGGAGTTGGGCGTCCGGCAGCGTGCCGAGGACGGCGGTGTCTGCGTAGACGGCGAGTGGGTGGTGGAAGGCTCCGAAGAGGTTTTTGCCGGCGGCGAGGTTGACGCCGGTTTTGCCGCCGATGGCGCTATCGACCTGCGCGAGAAGCGTGGTCGGGACCTGGACGTAGCGGATGCCGCGCATGTAGCCGGCGGCAAGGAAGCCGGTCATGTCGCCGAGGACGCCGCCGGAGAAAGCGATGAGGAGAGAGTCGCGGTCGGCGCCGTGGTTGGCAAGCTCTTCGGCGAGACGCTCGATGGTGGCGAGGCGTTTGTGCTCTTCGCCGGAGGGGACTTCAAGGACGATGGGTGCGGTGGGGAAGCTGGCGGCGAAGGCTTTGCCGTGGAGCGCCCAGATCTCGGGGGATGTGACGACGAAGGCTCGCTGCTTGCCGCTGGTGAGAGCGCCGTTGAGGAGAGCGTCGATGCGGGAGCCGATGGTGGCGAGGAGGTTGGGAGCTATCTCGACGTCGTAGGTCGCGGAGGGCGTGCGGACGGTGATGGTCGTGCTGTGGCTCATCACTTTTGAGGATATCGCGTTGTGGGGGAAAGATGCTGGTTTCGGACGGAAAGGGTGCGATGGGAGAGGAGGGCTGGTTAGGCGCCCAGTTTCGAGTTGCGAGGTTTGAGTTGCGAGTTTGGGCTGTGGAGTTATGGAGTTGGGGTGGTTTTGGGGTGGAGGAGAGAGGCGGTGATGGTGATTGCCAGGAGGGCGGCGATGATGCCGAGGGAGAGCAGCGGGCCGATGGTGATCCAGTCGGCGGCGAGCATTTTCAGGGCGGCGAAGGCGAGCAGGGCGGCCAGGCCGAAGTGGACGTAGCGGAGCTTCGAGAGCATGAGAGCGAGCAGGACGTAGAGAGAGCGGAGTCCCATGACGGCCATGATGTTCGAGGTGTAGGCGAGGAAGGGGACGCGCGTGATGCTGAGGACGGCGGGTATGGAGTCGAGGGCGAAGACGACGTCGGTGAGCTCGACGGCGATGAGGGCGAGCAGGAGGATGGTCGCCATTCTTCTGCCGTTTTCGCGGACGAAGAACTTGTCCTGGCGTTCGCTGATGGGTTGCAGGCGGGTAAGCCAGGTGATCCAGCCCGGAGTTTTATCGGAGGTGTCGGGGTTTTCGGGTTTGAGCAGGCGGATGGCGGCGAAGAGCAGGATCGCGGCGAAGACGTACTCGATCCAGTGAAAGCGCGCGAGCAGGCCGAGGCCGCCTGCGATAAAGGCTCCGCGCATGAGGATGGCTCCAGCGACTCCCCAGAAGAGCACGCGTGGCTGGTTGGCCGACGGGATGCGGAAGAGCTTGAAGAGCAGAAGGAAGACGAAGAGGTTGTCGATGGAAAGCGCCTGCTCGATGGCGTAACCGGCGAGGTATTGGAGCGATGCCGTACTGCTGTAGACGTGGGCGATGATGGCTGCGAGCGCGAGCGCGGCGGTGGTCCAGAGGAGGGTGGCGTAGATGGCTTTCTTGCGGGTGTTGGGGACGGCAAGGTGGAGCGCGTACTCGGCGGCGAGCAGCACGACGAGAGCGAGATGGAAGTAGAGCCAGTAGGAGAGAGGCGTCACGGTCTCCTCAAGGCTATATCGGACGTGGCTGCAGGTGGGTCAAAACTGTGGGGCTGGAGCGTAGGCGAGCCGAGAAAGAAAGCGGCGAAGCTGTTTCGGCTTCGCCGCATGTTTGGTGATGCTGTCGTTCTGATTAGCGGCGGCCACCACCACCACCGCCGTGTCCGCCACCGCCGGCATGTCCACCGCCGCCGCCACCGGCATGTCCACCACCGCCACCGGAAGCGTGTCCGCCTCCTCCGCGACTGGCGTGTCCGCCACCACTGGCGTGGCCGCCACTACTGCGAGCGACGGACGCATGTCCACCGCTGCTGGTGCGGACGTTGTTATGGGTGACTACGGTGGTGTGGCCGCCGCGGTTGGAAGAGCCTCGGTAGGCTGAACCGCCGCCGCCGTAATGTCCGCCGCCGCCGTTGTAGCGTCCGCCGCCACCGCCACTAAAGCGATGGCCGCCCCAGCCGTGGCCGTAACCCCAGTTGGACCAGGGGCCTACGCCCAGAAAGATGCCGTTGTAAAAGTAGCCTGGGCCATAAAAGCCATAGGGAGAGCAGGCGTAAGGCGCGTAGTCGTAGTAGCCGTATGAGCAGACCGGCTGCACACCGCCAATGCCGATGACGAGCTGCGCTTTGGCGGCTGGAACAAGAGAGAGGGAAGCGAATAGCGCCGAGGCGCATAGGAGAACTTTGAGTCCACGCATTTGGAGCCTTTCTTGCGGCGGCTTTGGCTCCGATAAGTTGCGTTGGGTATCGTGTTTCCCCGTATGCGCAGGTCTCAAGGACTTTGGTCGAGGCAACTGTCAGCTATGTGACATAGGAATTGCCAGCAAGGGTTGCTCCGTTGCGTTTTATATAGCGATTGAATGACGGCTACGGTGCCGTTTGGTGCGGTTTATCAGCGTTGGTCGATGAGTTTGACCATGTCGAGGAAGAGGTCGGCGGAGACCTGGAGGCTGGTGGCGCTTAGCTTGTCCATGGTGTCGAGCGCGGTGTGGTGGAAGGCTTCAGGGTCGGTGGAGGTGCCGTACTCGAAGTCGATGATGTCGAGTACAGGGACGCCGCGTTGCTTGAAGGGGATGTGGTCGTCGTCGACGCCTTGCGACTCGTGGAACAGGTAGCTGGTGTGGCCGGTGTCTTTGCCGGCTTTGCCGAGCATGTCGAGCAGCCAGGGAGTAGAGTTCTGCTCGCGGTCGATGTTCATCTCTTTCCAGCCGATCATGTCGGCGAGAACGAAGGCCTTGATATGCGAGATGGTGCCGTCGGCGGTCCACTTGGCGGCGATGTGGCGGGTGCCATAGAGGGAGTCGGAGTCTGTCCAGGCGGAGTTGATGGACTCTTCGCCGTCGGTGAAGAGCAGCCAGACGGAGTAGCCCTGCGGCGGATGCGTGCGGTAGTACTGGCCGAGCGCGATGAGCAGAGCGGTGGTGCAGGCGCCGTCGTTGGCGCCGATGAAGTTGATGTCTTTGAGCCAGTAGTTGGTTTCGTAGTGCGTGGCCAGGACGATGATGCCGTCTTTTTTAGCGGGGTTGTTGCTGGGGAACTTCACGAGCAGGTTGTGCATCGTGAGCTGGCCGATGGGGGTGCGCGCGGTGAAGGCGTCGTCGATGAAGTTGCCCTTGGCGGCTTCGGGAGCGAAGTGGGACTTGATGAAGTTTTGTGCGGCGAGGTGGCCGGGGGAACCGATGTAACGCTTGGGAGCGACGGCGATGTACTGCTGCGTGAGCTTGAGGACTTCAGCGCCGGTTACGGCGTGGGTCTGCGCATTGGCCTGCGTATTGGCTTGCAGGCAAAGCGTGAGCAGGATGGCGGTGACGACGGATTTCATGGGTTCCTTGAGCGAGTGCAAAAGCCTTGAACGCAGAGGTCGCGAAGGGAGCTAAGGTTCGCGAAGGAGAGCGAAGGTTACGGTGTGGCTTTCTTGTTGCGGCGAGCGGGGTGGACCAGGAAGGCCACGGCTACGCCGAGGAAGTAGAGCACCAGCATCGGTGTGGCGAAAAGGCACATGCCGATGGGGTCTGGAGTGGGGCAGATGACGGCGGCGATGAGGAAGATGGCGAGCACGGCGTAGCGGAAGTGCTTGAGCAGGAATTTGCCATCGACGATGCCGAAGAGCGCAAGGAAGAAGATCAGGATGGGCAGCTCGAACGTGATGCCGAGGCCGAGGATGACGGCGAGGAAGAAGCCGGTGTAGTCCTCAATGGTAAGGATGGGGTGGAAGGCTTTGCCGAACTGCAGCACGAGGACTTTGATCGCACCCGGAAGCACGTAGCGGTAGCCGAACCATGCGCCGGAGAGGAACAGGCCGATAGTCGCGGCCATGAAAGGCCAAACGTACTTTTTCTCGTTGGCGTACATGCCCGGCGAGATAAAGAGCCAGACCTGGTACAGGATGAACGGCGAAGCGATGATAGCACCGCCGACGAACGAGGTCTTGAGGTAGAGATTGAGGCCGTCGGTGGGGTGCGTGAAGTTGAGCTGCAGGCCGAGGTCGGTGACGGGCTTTTGCACCATGTCGTAGAGCTTGACGTGGAAGATGTACGCGACGATGAAGCCGAGAACAAGGTAGCCGGCGATCCAGAAGATGCGGTTGCGGAGCTCTTCGAGATGCTCCATGAGGCTCATGCCGGGGAGTTCGGCGCGGTCTTGTACGGCGGCGCGTGCGCGCTCGGCTAGATCAGTCGCCATGGGTTGCACTCTCGTGGGCGTGTTCTTCGATAGGGGACATGGAGGGATGAGCTTCTACGGTTTCCGGAGCTACGGAGGGGATGGCGTCGATGAGGCTGCCGAGGCCGTCGCTGCTGCTTGCATTGCGCGCGGTGGGCAGGCCAGTGGAGGGCGGCATGATGCTGAGGTCGCCGGAGACGGCTATGGGAAGCGGCTCGGGTGTGGGTGTTGGCTCGGTGGCTGCTGCTTCGGCGGGCATGGGGATGGTTTCGGCGTCGGATGCAGGCAGTGCCTGGACGGGAGCGGCGGCTTCCATGGCGGCGATCTGTTTCTGGCGATCGGCCTGCTCGGACATACGGAGCTCTTCTTCCATCTGCATCTTGAACTCGTTGGAGGCACGGCGGAACTCGCCAACCCACTTGCCGAGTTCGCGGGCGAGCACGGGGAGCTTCTTGGGGCCGAAGAGCAGGAGCGCGAGAATGAACAGAACAATACTGTCCGAAAAACTGGGCATACAGGGTTAGATGATACGGCATTGCGAGGTGGGTGAGAGCAGGGGGGGGGGGGTTGGGGTGGATGGACGCAGAAGCAGATCTCTCCACTGCGGCGCAAAGTACGCGCCTTCGGTCGAGATGACATGGTTGGGGTGGATGGGACAGGAGGATTTGGGGAAAATTGCGAAACGGTTGACGGTTAGCTTCGTCCTACAGATTATGCGGGAACGAGAGCTGCGTTTTGCTTGAGGTTTGAGCGACGCGGCGGGTCGATGTCCGAAGAACGGATGCGACAATAACGCAAACCCGCCTGTGCGATTTTTACGCCGGGCTGAGCAGGTTTTTGGGAGAGTTGACGTGGCATTGAAGGCTGGGATTCGGGGAATGCGGATGTTGATGGCGGCGGGTGGCGTGTCGCTGCTGCTGGCGACTACAGGGTGTGGGGCTTTCTTTCAGTGCGAAGGGAAGGCGGATTGTGGGACGTCGTCAACGGGTACGGGAAGTGGGGACTATGTGTATGTCTCGAACAGCACGAGTGGGTCAGGGTACATCAACGGCTATACGGTGGGTACGGGCACGCTGACGGCGATTTCGGGTTCGCCATTTTCTTTGGGCTATGTTCCGGTGGCGATGAAGGTGTCGCCGAATAATAACTTTCTGTATGTCGCCGCGGCTCCGGGAACGGCGGAAACCGGTTTGTGGGTGTACGGTATCAGCTCCACGGGTGTAGTGACGGGTGGAACGCAACTGACGAGCACTCTTATTGGGGCGATGGATATTTCGCCCGATGGCAATTTTCTGTTCACCATCGACTCAGCTACCGGTGCGGTTTTGACGGAGTACACGTTGAACAAGAGCACTGGGGCTTACAACGGTACGCTGACCTTGTCGGCACCGGGCGGGTCTCCGCTGCTGTATTGCGGTGTGACGACGGCAACGCCTGCGAGTCAAAGCTGTTCGGTAGCGGTTTCGCCGAGCGAAGACTTTGTCGGTGTTTCGCTGGGGACGACGGGTACGGTGATCTATCCGTATACGAGCACGGGTGGAGCGACGAACTATACGGGGACGATTGCTCCAGGTACATCGTCTGGAGACTACTCGCTGGCTTTCGATACGAGCGGATTTACCTATATCGCACGGACAACAACGCTTGCGCCTTACGGATCGCTTGCAGCAGCTTTGCCGGTGCAAGGCTCCACTTACACGTACACTGCCAGCGGAGCAACGCCGCGTTCTGTGACGCTTTCCACTTCGTACAACTATCTGTACACAGCGAACGAGGGAACGAATACTATCTCAGCGTTCGGCGTAAGCAGTGGAGTTCTTACGCAACTGGCTGGATCGCCGCAACTGGGGCCGACGAACGTGGCCGCGCTGGGCGTCGATCGCAGCGGGACCTATTTGTTGGCCGCCGGATATAACTCGACCAACGGTCTGCAGATGTTCACCATTGGAACGACCGGGATTACCGCAGTGACCAGTGTCGGAACGGGTCCCACAACGACGATTCCGGTGGTGATGGCGCTGACGCATTGATAACGGCACGGTACTCTTGAGGCTGCGATTCTTACGGCTGCGGGACAACGCGGCGGCGCATAAAGGGCATCGCCAAGATATGCAAGGTAACGGTTGGAACAGGTTGACGGTGCGGCGGGGTGTGGTTGCCGCGGTTGCAGTGGGTTGTTGTATAGCGCTCGGCGGATGCTCGCGGCTGCGGCCCAAGCCGGCGGATAAGTACGTCTACGTGACGGCACGGCAGACGTTTCTGCGGGATCGCGTGGCGGCGGTTTCAAACCGCACCGGCGAAGTGTCCAACGGCGAGAAACTGGTGGTGCTGGACCGGGCTCGCCGGTTTGTGAAGGTGCGGACGCCGCGGGGCGAAGTCGGTTGGATTGAAGAGAAGCTGACCGCGGACCAGGCGTTGGCGGACAAGTTTGAAGCGCTGCGGGTAAAGCATCTGCTGGACCCGACGGTGGGGCATGCGAGCGCGCGCGATGAGGTGTATCTGCACATCGCTCCGGGTCGGGAGACGGACAGGTTCTTCCGGCTGGGGGAGGGCGACAAGCTGAGTCTGCTGTCGCGCGCGGTGGTGGAGAAGGCTGTGACGCCGGGAGCGAAGCTGGCTGCGGCTGCTCCGAAGCCTGTGGAGGCTGGAGCGAAAGCTGCGGATAAGGATGCCGCTGCTGCGTCCGATGCACCGCCACCTCCTACGCTTGAGGACTGGTGGCTGGTGCGGGATACCAAGGGCGATACGGGCTGGATCTACTCGCATTTGATCGACGTGGACGCTCCTGACGCGCTGACGCGGTACGCCGAAGGGCAGCGGATCGTAGGCGCGTATGTGCTGACGAACGTGCAGGATCCGGACTCCGGAATGTTGAACAACGGCGTGCCGGTGACGAGTATTCCGGAGTATGTGACCGTGCTGGGGCCGTACAAGGGTGGTCTGCCGTATGACTTTGACCAGGTGCGGGTGTTTACGTGGAATGTGAAGAAGCATCGCTATGAAACGGCGTTCCGGGAGCACAACGTGGCGGGGTATCTTCCGGTGGTGATCGCGGAGAAGACCGATCCCTATGGGAAGTCGGTGGATGCCGCTACGCCGATGCCTGCGTTCAGCTACAAGGTTTTGGCGGGAGACCAGGCGATACCAACGCCCGACCCGACGACTGGTTTGCTGATCCCTGGAAAGACCGTGACGAAGACCTACCGTCTGGAAGGGAACATCTGCCGAAGGCTGCTGCCGCCGGGGACGACCGGGCCGGAGGAGTACCATCCTGATCCTGAGGTGGAGAAGAAAGTGAAGGTGGGGAAGAAGAAGCGGTAGGGGCGTTGCACGGAGATGGGCGGGAGCGGTCGCGCTGAGCGCGATGCCCATGTAAACGACGATGAAACCGTCGCGTACATGGGGCACCCGGATTTGTGGTGACGTCCGGAAGGGTGGCGTTAGGCGTAAAAGCGGCGGATGGCTTCTACTACCGTGGCGACTTCGTCTTCGCGGAGTTCGGGGTAGATGGGTAGGGCGAGGACTTCTACAGCCGCGCGTTCGGTTACGGGGAAGTCGCCGGGTTTGTAGCCCAGGGATTTGAGGCTTTCCTGCAGGTGGAGCGGGAGCGGGTAGTAAATTTCCGTGCCGATTTTGTGGGTGGTCAGGTGAGTGCGTAGCTCGTCGCGGCGGGGGGCGCGGATGACGTACTGGTGGAAGACGTGTTCGGCGCGGGGGTCCGTGTAGGGCAGCACGATGCCTTCGGCGGTGGTTGCGGCGGTTAGTCCGGCTTCGGTGAAGAGCTTGGCGTAGAGGGCGGCGAGTTCGCGTCGGCGTTGGTTGCCAGTGGGGACGCGGCGGAGTTTGACTTCGAGGACGGCGGCCTGCAGGGTGTCGAGGCGGGAGTTCCAGCCGACTTCGTCGTGGAAGTAGCGTTTCCTCATGCCGTGGGCGCGGAGCATCTTGGTGCGCTCGTCGGTTTCTGCGTCGCGAGTGGTGACGAGTCCGGCGTCGCCGAAGGCGGCTAGATTTTTGGTGGGGTAGAAGCTGAAGGCGGCTGCGTCGCCGAGACCGCCGGCTGGGATGCCGTTCCAGCGCGCTCCGAAGGCCTGTGCGGCGTCTTCGACGAGCTTGAAGTCGTGGCGGTGGGCGAGCGTGGTGAAGGCGTCCATGTCGGCACACTGGCCGTAGAGGTGCACAGGCATGACGGCGGCGATATCGCCGTCGGTATTGGCGAGTTCGTCCACGGATTCGGGCGAGAGGTTGAAGGTTTTTTCGTCGATGTCGGCGAGCAGAGGCGTGGCGCCGGCGCGGAGGATGCTGCTGACGGTAGCGAAGAAGCTGAAGGGGGTGGTGACGACCTTTTGGCCGGGGCCGATGTTGAGAGCGGCGAGCGCGAGCCAGAGGGCGTCTGTGCCGCTGGCGCAACCGGCGGCGTAGGGTACCTCGCAGGCGGCGGCGGCGGAGTGCTCAAACTGGACGACCTCCGGGCCGAGAATAAAGCGCTGCGAAGCGCAGACGGACTCGATGGCCGCCATGACTTCGGTACGGATGAGGGCAAACTCGCGAGAGAAATCGAGCATCGGAACAGGCTGGAGCGATGAGAGTTTGGGTTCAGCAGGCATCGATGTAATCCTACGCGTCGAATTGCCGGGATGCAGCGTCTAAGACTCAGCGGTTCTGAGGATGGAGCCGATAAGTAGCTTGTGTCTTGTTGCTAAAGCTTGTTACGGTAGATTGCTGCAAAGCTGGATCGCTGCAGGGTTCTGATTCGCCGAATAAGCTGGAGGCGAATTTTTCAACGCGAACGACTGAGCAAGGGATGTATAGGAGATCGGCCCCATGGATTCAAAGCCGGCACAGAACATTCAGGATACGTTCCTGAATACGGTCCGCAAGGACAAAAGCCCCATCACGATCTACCTGGTCAGCGGTGTGAAGCTGACGGGCAAGATTCGTTCCTTCGACAAGTACTCCGTACTGCTGGAGAACAATGCGCAGGAGCAACTGATCTTCAAGCACGCAATTTCGACGGTGGTGGCGGGACGCTCCGCAAGCCACGGCGATGCGCGGCCGGGTACAGATGTAGTTCGCGAGCAGCGGGCTCCGGGAAGCGTGACAGCGACCCCCGAAGCGACGCCTCGTACGGCATAATCGTAGACAACTTTGCCAAGTAAACCTTTAGCGAGATCGAAGGACTCACGCCTTGTCGCCGCGCAGGAGCAATCGCTGCTACGCGCGCGGCAGGAAGCCGTGCGCGAACGTGCGGTGCTGGTGGCCGTGGAGTTCACCTCAGGCAAGCACCGGCCTTCGACGGTGGCGGCACAGGCGCGTTCCGCCGCTGCGGTGAGCGCACGCGAGGGCCTCGATCTCGATAGCGATGTAGCCGCACTGGCAGCGAAGGTTGCGCCGGTGGATGTGGACTTTGACGCCTCGCTGGCGGAGTTTCAGGAGCTGGCCCGGTCTGCCGGAGCGACGATTGCTGCTGTGCTGATCCAGCGCAGGCCGCAGCCGGATGCAGCTACGCTGGTGGGCGGCGGCAAGCTGGAGGAGATTATTGCGACCGTGGCTTCGACCGGCGCCAGCTTGGTGCTGTTCGACCATGATTTGACGCCGTCGCAGGCGCGTAACGTGGAAGCCCGGTTGCCTTGTACCGTGATCGACCGGACGCAGTTGATCCTGGATATTTTTGCCCGTCATGCGCGAACGCGGGAAGGCCAGTTGCAGGTGGAGCTGGCGCAGTTGGAGTATCAACTGCCGAGGCTGGCCGGTAAGGGCAAGTCGATGTCGCAGCTTGGCGGCGGCATTGGAACCCGCGGGCCGGGTGAAACGCAGCTCGAGACCGACAAGCGTCGGATCAACGTGCGGCTGGACAGGATCAGGAAGCAGCTTGAGGCGGTGCGGCGGATTCGGCGGCAGCAGCGTGGACGGCGTGAGGCCGTACCGGTGCCTACGGTCGCGCTGGTGGGCTATACGAACGCAGGGAAGTCGACGGTGTTCAACTCGCTGACCGGAGCGGATGTGCTGGCGTCGGAACGGATGTTTGCGACGCTCGATCCGAAGCTGCGGCAGTTGACGCTGCCTTCGCGGCGCAAGGTTTTGTTGAGCGATACGGTAGGTTTTTTGCGGAATCTTCCACATGCGCTGGTGACGAGCTTTCGCGCGACGCTGGAGGAGGTAGAACGTGCGGAACTGCTGCTGCATGTGCGCGACGCAGCTAGTCCGACACTGGATGAGCAGAAGTCGCAGGTGGAAGCCGTGCTGAGCGAGCTGGACGTTGCAGAAAAGCCGACGCT
>Ga0302311_10006320_pt1 | contig 12298 bp, 15 predicted proteins | sample III_Palsa_N1_3_FD_200449 | JGI IMG/M metagenome (GOLD analysis project Ga0302311, IMG submission 200449) | Peat permafrost microbial communities from Stordalen Mire near Abisko, Sweden - III_Palsa_N1_3 | ecosystem: Environmental > Terrestrial > Soil > Palsa > Peat permafrost | place: Sweden...
CCCCAGGAGCCGCCGAGAGCAAGCGTCAAATCGCGTTGCTGTCGGCTGGTTAGTCCGCATTTTCATTGCGCAGGAGAGATAAGCCTCATCTCCGGGAACTCGATGCCCGCGTGCGATCCGCGGCGCTCCACCATTGCGTTCATCCTGTCCCAATACGCCTGAATCTCAACCGGAACATGATCCGCAGCATGATGGTTTTTCCAACTGAAAATCTCGTAGACCACTGGCTTTCCATCTTCATCCCCGACCATCAGGACGTATGGGTCGGGGTTCGCCAGATTCCTGGCCCGCAAAGCCTTCCTGTACTCCGGCATCATGGCTAGAAATGCCGGCAGTTGATCCGCCTTTACGCGAAAAGTCGCTAACACCGTCTCCGGCCCATCCGCCTCCTGCGCGCCCAATGCCCACGGCCAAACCACAGACCCTGACACACCAAACGCCAGCACCACCCATCTGCACCATGCCTTCATAAGCCATCCGCCTTTCCGCCCGTTCGGACCTCGCTCATCAATCCCAGCACATTCGCATCCGGATCTTTGAGAAAGGCCATCCATAATTCGTGATCCGGCATCTTCGCCACCAGGTGCGGCGGTTGCACAAACGCCACGCCCTTCGCCTCCAGCGCAGCGTGTATGCGGGTCAAATCCCCCACGCGAAAATAGAGAATCGTGCCTCCGCGTGGCTCCGGCTTTTCCGGCAAACCCAGCATCACACGTACACTGCCGCATCGAAAAAATGCCATCGTGCCTGCGTCGAAAAGCAGAGGCATTCCCAACACGTCCTGGTAGAAGTCCCGGGCCCGCGGCAGGTCGTCAACCGTAATAGCAACCTGCCCGATCTCCTCGATATGCACCGGCAACTCTCCTGCAACCTCTACACTCGTCATATGACTCTCCCAGGGCTCAGCAGATTTACGATGAATCGTTAGCTTAGCTAACTATATTTACCATGAGTAGACATCGCGATGCCAGAACAATTCGCCCCAGATTCGGAAAAAATCGCGGACCAGCTTCACTCGCTCGCCATTCATCTCCTGCGCAAGCTGCGTCGTGAGGATGAGAGCAGCGGCCTCAACGCGCCGCGACTTTCCGCGCTGTCGGTCATTGTTTTCGGTGGCCCGGTGACTCTCGGCGACTTGGCCGCCGCCGAGCAGGTACGCCCGCCCACGATGACCCGCATCGTCAACGCCCTGGAGGAGCTTGGACTGGTCACCAAAACGAAAAGCGCCTCCGACGCCCGCAGCACCTATCTCTCCGCCACGCCCACCGGCAAGCGATTATTGATGGAGGGTAGAGAACGGCGGGTCCGTGCGCTCGCCAATCAAATCGGAAATTTGGACGCCAAAGACCGAGAGGCCCTGCAGCGCGCTGCGGAGATTCTCAAATCTGTAGTGCGGGCCATATAAACGGAGCTGCGACCTCTGAAGGAAATTCCGGCAACTACATCTATAGCTGATGCCACATCACCAGCGCATCCACAAACCCCAGCCTGGGATGCAGAAAAGCCCCCGGTAATCGTCCTACCTCAGCAAACCCATGCTTCCGCCATAAATGCACGGCAGCCGCATTCGAACTCACCACAAAATTGAACTGCATCGCGCGAAACCCCACGCTCTTCCCATACTCCAGCGAATGCGCACACATCACCCCGGCGACACCGCGGCCCGCAGCCCATCCCGCCGTAAGATAGCCGCAGTTCGCCACATGGGATCCGCCGCCCGCCTGATTCGCATGAATGTAATACGAGCCAAGAGCAGTGCCATCCTCTTCCGCAACAAACACCCGCTTGCCCGCAGCAAACCAGTAAGCCAGCGCCTCTTCACGCGGCATATCGGCCGGCAGCGCAAACACCTCGCCGGCACGGATCACCAGCTCCAGCATCTTCCAGATGGCGTCTTGATCCTCAAGCCCCGCCGCGCGAATCGAGATCATCCCAGCGCCTTCCCCATCTCCGGCATAGCCATCCATCCCAGCCGCTCGTACAACGGCCTCCCCATCCCCGAAGCATGAAGCACCTCAAACATCACGCCACGCTCGCGAAACGCCTCTTCCGCCCGCCCCATCAACTTCTGCGCAAGCCCCTGCCCGCGACACGCGGCCTCCACATAGACATTCAAGACATATCCCCGAAGTGCACTCTCGGGATGGAGAAAATGCGGAGGCCAATCCAGCAGCACCAGTCCGATCCCCGCCACCACAGCGCCAGCATCTTCGGCCATAAAGCCAAAGTACCGCCCATCCTCAAGACGAGGCTTCAGCCACGCGGCAAATGGCCCCGCCATCGCATCCAGAGCAGCTAAAGGCGCATCGTTCTCCGCAAACATCCGCCTGCGATGCTCGCAGATCACCTCATGGTCGCCAGGACCAACAGCCCGAATCGAAATCATCTCTAAAGTGTATGAGAACTCAGGCAGCGGGCAAGGGAATCACGACCCAAACAAGCCGCTCCAGCTAGGATCGAGCTCCACCCACAGGTCATACCAGCACCAGCTTCCCTGCATCTCTGGAACATGCAGCAGCCCGTGCCCATCCGCGCAAATCAGTTCAGTGCCATTCCACTCCAGAAAGTTCCGCGAGGCATAGCCCACGCGGGTCGGCTGGCTCAACATCCGCAGGCACTTCTGGCAGCGCTGCTCCTGGTTCAATAGCGCCCAGCGCAAACCCAGGGTCACCGTCACCGCGTACATTGCTAACTCAAACCAATCCGAATATTTCCCCAGCACCATCCGCGCCGGCCCAGCCGCCACCAGCGTAGCCAGAAACCCCAATGCCAGCGTCAACATCACCTTCACCGCTAAGAACAGGTTCCACTTCGCTCGCGTCGACAACCACCCCTTCGATCCCGGATGCTGGCGGTTGCATCGCAACGGCCTCACCGGATAGGTCGCCACTGCCGCAAAAATTGCCGGCACCGCGACCAACACAAATTCGCCAAAGAAATGCGTCGTCAAAACGCGGAAGAAAAGCCACCACGAACCCGCAGCAACCCGCTCCGTCGCCGCGCATAATACGCAGTAAGCCGAGAGCACCCACAAGCACGTATATGCGGAACCTCTCGCACTCTCTCGCGCCCAATCCAGGCGCAGCCACGCCGCATCCGCAAACATTCCGTAGGCTAGGCTCAGTGCCTCATGCAATTCGCCTCGCTCGCTCCGAACGCGCCGCTTCCCATGCTGCAATTGCCAGAACTCCGCCTGCCACTCCCTGACCCATTCCGCTCGTCTCGCTGCAGGCGCCAGCCCCGACGCGATCGGCAACACGCGTTTCGCCAGCGCGCCAGTGCCATCCCGCCGCCCTCCCAAAGAGCTGTCCGTCAAGGGATTCATATCGTCTTCACCAACTTCTCCGGAAGCAGCCGCGAAAGCAGCGGATATCGCTTCACAGCCGTAGATTCGGCCTCTTTCCCCAGCCGGGTCAGCTCGTAGTAGCGCCGCGCCGGCCGCTGCTCCTTCACCGCGTCGTCCTCAGCCTCCCAGTTCGAAGTCACCAGCCCGTCGCGCTCCAGCCTTCGCAGCGCCGGATACACGGTGCCGCTCGGGAGCCCTGTGACCTCCATGATCTCGAAGCCAAACTGGTACCCAAGACTCAACGCCTTCAACAGAATCGCCACACTGTGAGACAACTTTCCGGAACCCATAGCCTTCTCGCAATCAAGATACGTCAGATTCACACTTGACGTCTCGATATAAAGTGTACTACATAGGGTATGGAAGTTCAATTCTTTTCAAAAACAACACTGGGTACCCCACCCTCGCCGGGTATTTGTCTTTCCGGCTAGGGTGGGAGACCGCGATGCAATGGAAACGAGGCTCCTATGCTGGAAGTCCGCAACGCCACCAAGCGCTATCGCACCATCCCCGCCGTCCAGAACGTCAGCTTTACCCTCAGCGAAGGCGAAATCCTCGGCTACCTGGGCCCCAACGGCTCCGGCAAGTCCACCACCGTCAAGATGATCACCGGGATGATCGAGCCCAACGACGGCGAAATCCTCTTCCGCGGCCGCAACATCCACGAAGACCTCTCCGACTTCCGCGCCCATCTCGGCTACGTCCCCGAAGAAGCCCAGGTCTACACCCACCTCTCCGGCCTCGAATACCTCCAACTCGTCGGCCGCCTGCGAGGCATGGAAGAAAGGCTCATCGAAAACAAAGCCCGCGGCCTGCTTAAGCTCTTCTCCCTCGAAGCCAGCCAGTACTCCGCCATCTCCGACTACTCCAAGGGAATGAAGCAGCGCGTCCTGCTCTCCGCCGCGCTGCTCCACGATCCAGCCCTGCTCATCTTCGACGAGCCGCTCTCGGGGCTCGACGCCACCACCGCCCGCCTCTTCAAAGACCTGCTCGTCCTCCTCGCACGCGAAGGCAAAGCCATCCTCTACATCTCCCACGTCCTCGAAGTCGTCGAGCGAGTCTGCGACCGCGTCATCATCCTGTCAAAAGGTAAGGTGGTAGCCGACGCCGCCCCCAGCAAGCTCACCGAACTAACCAAGCTGAAAGATTTAGAAAGCGTCTTCGCCCAGCTAGTCCAGCAAACCGACACCGAACAGGTAGCCCGTGACCTGGTAGGCGTAATGAAGGTGCAACATGCCTGAACCCGTACGGAAAATTGTAGAAGAAGCGCTTCCCAGCGAACCGTCCATCGAACCCTCGATTACTCCCCCAATCAACCCCCACAAAAGCCGTCATCCTGAGCGGAGCGAAGCGGAGTCGAAGGACCCGCGGTTGCATTTCGATCGCAGTCCAGATCCTATCGATTCCATCGAAAAATTGACGCAATCGAACGAACCCCAACTCCGCATCCTCCTCTACGACCAACCGCTCCACACCAAGAAACCGCCCACCCGCGACCAAACCCTCTACCACCACTTCTTCCGCCGCTTCTTCGACAACGACACCCTCTCCGTCGAAGGCGAAACCCAATCCACCGTCATCCGCGTCCTCGCCTTCGTCGCCGTGCCCGCACTGATGTTTGCGTTCTGGCTGCTGCCCTCCTACCCCGGCAAGCCCCTGCGCCTCGTCGAAGCCGACCGCTACTTCTTCGTCGTCTACTCCTTCGTCATCATGGGCACCATCACCACCTTCGAGTGGGACATGCTTTTCCCCGACCGCGCCGATTTCCTCATCCTTCTGCCCATGCCGCTCCACGCCCGAGAACTCTTCGTCGCCAAAGCCAAAGCCCTGCTCGCGGTTCTAGGACTCTTCTTCTTCGCCGCCAACGTCTTCGGCCTTGTCTTGTTTCCCGCCGTCAGCACATCCAGCCATGGCAACTATTTCGCTACTGTCTGGCCTCACTTCGTTGCCGTCACCTTCGCAGGCGCCTTCGCCGCTTTCACGGTGCTGGCGATTCAAGGCCTCTCGCTCTGCCTGCTGCCGTCCTCCTGGTACCGCTTCTTCGCGACCATCGTCCAGCTCTGCTCCATCACCCTGCTGGTGCTTCTCTTTCTGCTCTATCCGCTCTTCAGCAGCCGCATGACCCTGCTTCTCCGCAATCCACCGCCGATGGCCAACTTCCTTCCACCACTCTGGTTTCTCGCTCTCTATGAACACATCCTCGGGAACGTTCCCGCCGTTTCAGAAAATCTCATGCGTCTCGGTCTCTGGTCCGCCCCGATAAGCACCTTGATCGCCGTCCTTGCCTACCCATTCGCCTGGGCTCGCCAGAAGAAACGCGCTCTCGAAGGCGCTTCGCAAACCAACAGACCAGCCCGCAACATTCTCACGCCGCTCCTCCATCGCACCCTCCTTCGCCGCCCGCAGGAGCGCGCCATCTTTCACTTCATCTCCCAGACGCTCTTCCGCAGCACTCACTACCAGATCTACCTGACGCTCTACGCCGGAGTCGGCCTGGCTCTCGGCATCTGCACCATCCTCAACCTGCATGCAACAAGCAACGGCTCTCTCGTTCTGGCTCTCTCATCACCCGGCCTGCACACCTTCCTGCCACTTCTGCTCTTCTGGATGATCGTCGGCCTGCGCGCCGCCTTCTCTTTCCCCGTCGACCTCCGCGCGCGCTGGGTCTTCCCCATCAATCTTCTTCACACCGGCCTCTATCCAGGAAAGGCCGCACATGCCGCCCGCCATTGGACACTCCTCGCAAGCATCGCGCTCACCGCAATCCTTCTCGCCATGCTGCTAGCCCTCCACTGGAGCTACTGGAGTCTCTTCATCCAGACCTTCGCCGGCGTAGCCTTTTGCCTCTTGTTTAACAACGTCATGTTCCTCGGCCGCACCCAGATTCCCTTCACCCGCGCCGGCGCCTCCGGCCGTTCCGGTCTCACCATCCTCCTCGTTCTCTACGGCGCACTCTTTCCGTCGCTGCTATTCCTGACGTTGATCCTGGAGATGAACGCCGAAGCCAATCCGCTCTTCATCGTCCGGCTCGTCCTGACCGCCCTGGTCCTCTACGCACTCCTGCGCCTGCTCGACCACCTGGCCCAGCAAGGCATCATCGGCGGCTTCCCCGAAGACGAAACCGACCCCGGCCCCCAAACCCTGAATCTCTTCCAATAGCGGCCACAAATACTTGTCATCCCGCACAGATACTTGTCATCCTGAGCAAAGCGAAGGATCTGCTTCCGCACTCGCCAGCCAATAAAACAAATTTGTCATCCTGAGCGCAGCGATCAACGGGAGCGCAGCCGAAGGACCCGCGGTTGTTCTCTCCAGCAGACGCCTCCACACAAGACCAAGTAACACTTGCACGGAATTTCCCCCAACTTTGCTACCGTCAAAGAGAAGGAGTCCCTCCATGTCCTGCCCAGCCATCACCCTGTCCGAAATCACCGCCGAGAAATATCAGGCCCTGCTAGCCACCGCCCAGGCCCAGGGCCTCAACCTGACCGGCATACAAGGCAGCACCAACTTCCAGGGCATGGACTTCACCTGGAACTACGACGCCACCGCCCAAACCCTGACCATCCAGTGCACCGGCAAACCCATCTTCATCCCCTGCAGCATGATCGACTCCCGCATCCGCGCCCTGATCGCGTGACTATGAGTGACCCTGCGCAGGCGGTCCACCAAACCCTCCGCGGCGCTCCGCCGGCCCAGGCGTAGCCGTCGGATCGACAGCAGTCACAAGCTCTGCCTCATACCCTGCCGCATCTCCCAAAGGCTTGAGCCTGGCTATCGACAGCTCCCCATGCTGGTCCCCGAATACGTCGTCCTCACTTTGGGTTGTCCGATGAATCTTGTGCCGGGAGTAGGGTTCGTGCTCCATCAGTTTCGCGGCAAACTCCTCAGGAAAGAAAACCTGCCCGGTATGCGAGATATGTCCTGCCGCATACGTTTTATCGCCCACATGCCCGCCTAAACGAACCTTGAAATGAATGTGGTTCGTGCGCCCCATATAAAACCCCGGAAACACCGTCCGAAAACGCACCGCGCCATCCGCATCCGTCATTTGAATTCCGCGCAGGAACGTCAGTTTGTCTGTCGGGTGATTCTGCGGCGGAGGCCCACCGCGCCCCACTGGACCTCCCGGCGGAGGCCCCGGCGGCGGTCCCTGCCGATCTGGATGTTGCGCGTCAAATCCCGGCGGAGGCCCGCCCGGTCCCATCATGCTCTGACTCACAAACCCCGAGTAAATCCCCTCGGCATCGCAGTGCCAGATATCGATTGCTACGTTCTGCAGCGGCTTGCACGTCCGCACATCCAGGACCGCAATCTTCAACGACAGCGGCACCCCGGCCTTGCCCTCGACAATATCCGAGCGAAGCAACTCGTCCGCCACGTAATACGGCCCAACCTCCTGCTCCGCCATCAGCTTGCAGACCTCGGCATTCGAGGCAAATCCAAGCGCCCTCGCCGCACGCTGCAATTCCATCGTCGTTGCGATCGCTATGGAGCTGGCCAAAAATCCTCGTCGAGTCAATCGTTCTGTCTTGCGCATCGTCCCTCTCGGTTTGAAATATCCCAAAGATCGTACTCGCTTAGACGGGTGCTCTCATCCATCCGGCGACACCTCGCGGCATTTCGCCTCCTCATCCATCTAGAATCAAACAGTGGCCCTCCGCTTTGAACTCCTCAGCACAACCCCTACCGGCGCACGCCGCGCGCGCATCCATCTCCCTCACCAAACCATAGAAACCCCGGTCTTCATGCCCGTAGGGACCCAGGGCACAGTAAAGGCCGTTCCGCAGAACATATTGGAAGATCTGGGCGCGCAAATCATCCTGGGCAACACCTACCACCTCTACCTGCGCCCCGGCCACGACCTCATCGCCCGTCTCGGCGGTCTGCACAAATTCATCTCTTGGCCCCGCGCCATGCTCACTGACTCCGGCGGATTCCAGGTCTTCTCGCTCTCCAAGCTCCGCAAAATCTCCGACGAAGGCGTCCGCTTCCGCTCGCATCTCGACGGCAGCAGCCACATGTTTTCGCCGGAGCATTCGATGGACGTCCAGATCGCCCTGGGTGCGGACATCTGCATGGCCTTCGACGAGTGCACCGAGTACCCTGCTGACGAAGCCCGCGCCGCGGAAAGCCTCAAATACACCATGGCCTGGGCCGCCCGCAGCCTCAATCACTTCCGCGCCAATCAGCACAAAGTTCCCTGGCACAACGAGCTCATCAACAGCGACGGCAGCCTCGCCACGCAATCCCTCTTTGGAATCGTCCAGGGTGGCATGTACAAGCATCTCCGCCGCGAAAGCGCCGAACGCCTCGTCGAGCTTGACTTCGATGGCTACGCTATCGGTGGCCTGAGCGTCGGCGAGCCACGCGAACTCACCCGCGAAGTCATCGCCGAAGTTCTTCCCCTGCTCCCCAAGGACAAGCCACGCTACGTGATGGGCGTAGGCTTCCCCGACGAGATCATCGAATACGCCCGCATGGGCGTTGACATGATGGATTGCGTCATCCCCACCCGCGCCGCCCGCCACGGCCTGCTCTTCACCAGTGAAGGCCGCATGAACATCAAGAACCGCCAGTTCGCCGAAGACCCCAATCCCCCAGACCCCAACTGCGCCTGCCCCACCTGCAGCCGCTACAGCCGCGCCTATCTGCGCCACCTGATGCAAACCGGCGAGCCCTTAGGCGGCACATTAAACAGCATCCACAACCTCGCCTTCTACCTCACCACCATGGCCAGCATCCGCGTCGAATTGGAAACAGAATCAATTACTCTCAAACAAGATTTGTCATCCTGAGCGCAGCGAAGGACCTGCTTTTTTCTTTTGATCGATCAACCATCACTCTCGTATTCTGTCACTCCGGCTTTGTCGATCGGACCGCAAGGGATGAAACTGTGGGCCTGGACACCGTAGAAATCGTCATGAGAACCGAGGAAGTGTTTTCGATTGATCTGCCAGATGAGGAGTGTGGCATGATCTCCAGTGTCGGTGATCTCTATAGTCTGGTACTCGAGAAGTTGAGCATCACAGCCACGGCACAGGACCGTGCCGCAACTGCATCATCTGGTAGAAACAGACTGCCTGACCGGTTTCCAGACTTAGAACCTTGGACCGCTCCTGACGTATGGGCGACATTAACCGCGATCATTCGCGATCAACTTCAAGTGGATTATGAGGAAATCACTGAGAACGCCACATTCAGCGACGATCTTTGCTGCGACTAAAGAACGGCTCTCAACCATCTACGAGAGTACCCGTACTATCCGCAAACACTTCCTCTGTCTCTTACTCGAACCCCGGAGCGTGTATTCATGTCCGAACAAACCTGGACAGCCGTAGACAGCTATCTGACCGAAACCCTGATCCCGAAAGACGCGTCCCTGGAATCCGCCCTCGCCGCCAACGCCGCCGCAGGCCTTCCCTCCATCGACGTAAGCCCCACCCAGGGCAAATTCCTTCACCTGCTGGCCCGCATACAAGGCGCAATGCGTATCCTCGAAATCGGCACCCTCGGCGGCTACAGCACCATCTGGCTGGCGCGCGCTCTGCCACCATTAGGCACCCTCATCTCACTGGAATTCAGTCCGAAACACGCCGCTGTCGCAAAGGAAAACATCGCCCAGGCAGGCCTCGCCAGCATCGTAGAAATCCGCATAGGCCCGGCCGCAGACTCCCTCGCCCAGCTCCAGGCCGAAAACGCAGAGCCCTTCGACCTCATCTTCATCGACGCCGACAAGCCCAACAACCCCACCTACCTGGAATGGGCGCTTAAGCTCTCCCGCAAAGGTACTCTCATCGTCGTCGACAACGTCATCCGCGACGGCCAAATCGCCGACCCCAACAATCCCGACCCAGCCATCACCGGCACCCGAACCATGTTTGAAATGCTGGCCGCCAACCCGCGTCTTGAATCCACAGCCCTTCAAACCGTAGGCAGCAAAGGCTACGACGGCTTCGCCTTCGCGTTGGTGCTCTAAGCTAAACCACTCTCGCTGACTTGCTGACCTGCTAACTCGCTAACCCGCCAATTGAGCCGCCTGGTTCAAATCCCCCCGCAACCGCTCGGCCCCGGCCTGCCCCAACCCCTTCTCAATCGCCGCATGTTCTCGCTTCCAGATCGGCACTGCCCTCGCCAGCACACGCCGGCCTTCCGCCGTCAACTTGAGCACCTTGTTCCGCCGGTCTCCCGGCTCCGGCTCGACAACCAAGAGCCCGCGTTCAAACAGCACCCGCGCCGCCGCCGTCAGCGTCGTCCGGTCCATCCCCAGCAGCTCAGCAACCGACCTCATCGTCGCCCGCGGAACCCCCGGCGCGTCCGGCCGGTTCAAACTCATCAACAGCGAAAACTGCCCATTCGTCAGTCCCACCGGCCGCAAAGCATCGTCGAACCGCCGTGCCAGCGCTCGCGCCGCACGCTGCACATGAAGGCACAAACAATTGTCCCGAACCAGCAGCGTCGTGCTGAACGGGACCTCAGCCGACAGCGTCTCTTTAAGCGTTGACATATTTACAGTATGTTGATATCAACGTAACGAATCAAGTCGAAGCTGATTGCCGCACTCAAACTCTCTGCAAAGGAGCCACCTAAATGCCCACCCCAGTCGGAAAATTCGGATGGTATGAGCTCATGACCACCGATACCGCGGCCGCCGGCAAGTTCTATTCCAGCGTCGTCGGATGGAGCACCAAAGACGTCGGCATGCCTGGTATGCCTTACACCACCTTCAACATCGGTGAAGTAGGCCAGGCCGGCATCTTGACCCTCCCACCCGAAGCCGCCGCCAACGGTACCCCCCCGTCCTGGATCGGCTACATCCTGGTCGACGACACCGACGCCTACGTCGCCAAAATCACCGCCGCCGGTGGCAAAGTCTGCAAGGAGCCCATCGACGTCCCGGGCATGCTCCGCTTCGCCGTCGTCACCGATCCCCAGGGCGCAGCCTTCGTCGTCTTTCACAGCTTCCCCGGCATGACACCTTCGGCCAACCCTCCCAAGCCGCCCGATCCCGGCACCATCGGCTGGAGTGAGCTTCTGTCCGCAGACCTCGAACCCGCCTGGAACTTCTACTCCGAGATCTTCGGCTGGACCAAAATCAACGATATGGACATGGGGCAAATGGGCGTCTACCGCATCTTCAGCGATGGAGATCCCGACAAGCAAATGGGTGCCGGTGGCATGATGACCAAGCCGCCCATGGTCCCCGTCCCCGTCTGGGGCTATTACTTCAATGTCGACACCATCCAGGCAGCCATCGAGCGCGTCAAAGCCGGCGGCGGGACCATCGTCAACGGCCCACACCAGGTTCCAGGCGGTCAATGGATCGTCCAGGGCGTCGACCCCCAGGGAGCAAACTTCGCCCTCGTCAGCTTCAACGCCTGACAAGCCCATCTGAGCACATACAGTTCCCGAACCCGCACAGCGGGCAGCCTCGCTGAGTTGCCCGCTGGCGGTTACCTCCTGAATCCATGCGGTCACACCTCCCGCACACCCGTGCATACCGAGCCGATTTGAGCGAGACGACAAATGTGTCGGCTTTTCGCTTGTCTTGCACCCCCGTCTGATGTTTGATGGAAACATGCAAACATCGGGCCGACCTGGGAGCATGTCCGCCATTCCGGCGGCAGCACTACTCGTGTTGCTCCTCGCCGTCAGCCACGCGTACGCCTTGGCCCCTGTAAACTCCCGCCGGCCAGATGCGCATCCCGCCGCCTCAACTCCAGTTCCACCTCAGGAGACCGGTTTCCTGAACCGCACCGTCGAACTCCACGGCATATCCTACAAATTTCAGGTCTACATTCCGGAGGACTTCCACCGGACCACTCCACCTGAAACACCCCTCGACGACCGAAAACCCCGTCCCAAGAAGATTGAGGAGCCCCCCATCATCCTCTTCCTCCACGGCCGTGGCGAACGCGGCAGCGAAGGCATGTGGCAGACCCAGATTGGTCT
>Ga0302311_10006327_pt1 | contig 12288 bp, 10 predicted proteins | sample III_Palsa_N1_3_FD_200449 | JGI IMG/M metagenome (GOLD analysis project Ga0302311, IMG submission 200449) | Peat permafrost microbial communities from Stordalen Mire near Abisko, Sweden - III_Palsa_N1_3 | ecosystem: Environmental > Terrestrial > Soil > Palsa > Peat permafrost | place: Sweden...
CCGTGCGCACGGCCCTGACGTCCGAGGTCTGGGAGGCGGTCAACGACGCCTGGAACCAGTTCAACCAGATGGACGAGAAGGGCATGGACATGCAGGCCTTCGCGCGGTTCATCGAATGGACCAAGGCGGCGGCGCGATCCTTCGACGGCGCCGTGCACCGCACCCAGCTCCGCAACGACGGCCACGCCTTCCTGCGTCTCGGCGCCGCGATCGAGCGGGCCGACAACACCGCCCGCATCCTCGACGTGAAGTACCACATGCTGCTGCCGGCCTCCGAGCCGGTGGGCGGCGGCCTCGACTATTTCCAGTGGTCGACGATCCTGCGCGAGGTCTCGGCCCACACCGCCTATCGCTGGGTCTATCGCGAAAGCATCAAGCCCTGGCTGGTGGCCGACCTCTTGATCCTGAACCGGCAGATGCCGCGTTCGCTGGCCAGCTGCAGCGCCGACATCGCCGGCCAGCTCGACCAGCTCGGCCAGGCCTATGGCCGCCGCGGCCCGGCCCAGCGCGCGGCGACCGCGACATTAGGGCGCCTGACAAGCCTGCGAATCGAGCAAATCTTCCAGTCCGGCCTGCATGAGTTCGTGACCGCCTTCATCGACGAGAACGCCCGGCTCTCCAACGTGCTCGCCGAGCAGTATCTGATGTAAAGGCCGGCCCTGGAGCCCCTCCCCATCCATGCGCATCCGCATCGATCACGAGACCCGCTATCACTATGACGCGCCCGTTCGCGGCGTCAGCCAGGTGTTGCGCCTGAAGCCGCGTCCGCACGATGGCCAGCACATCATCAGCTGGCGGGTCGACGTCGACGTGGACGGTCGGCTGCGCGAGGGCGAGGACGCGTTCGGCAACGCCGTGCTGCTGCTCTCCGCCGAGGGACCGCTCGAGGAGATGACTCTCAGCGTCGCCGGCGAGGTCGAGACTCAGGACATGTCGGGCGTGCTGTCGGGCCTGCCCGAGAGCCTGCCGGCGGAAGTCTACACGCGCCAGACGCCGCTGACCCAGCTCACCCCGGCGCTGGAGGCCTTCGCCCGCGACGCGGTGAGCGGCGTGGACGACCGGCTGGCCCAGCTGCACGCCCTGTTGGGCGCGGTGCATCAGGAGGTGATCTACGACACCCGCTCGACCACGGTGGCGACCTCGGCCATTGAGGCCTTCACCCAGAAGCGCGGCGTCTGCCAGGACCTGGCCCACATCTTCATCGCCTGCGCGCGCCACATCGGCGCGCCCGCACGCTATGTCTCCGGCCACCTGGCCCGCGCCGACGGCGTGATCGAGCAGGAGGCCAGCCACGCCTGGGCCGAGGCCCTGGTCCCCGGCCTGGGCTGGGTCGGCTTCGATCCGGTGAACGCCGCCTGCCCGGGCGAGCGGCACGTGCGGGTGGCGTGCGGCTTCGACTATCTGTCTGCGGCGCCGGTGCGCGGCTCGCGGATCGGCGGCGGCGCCGAACGGCTTTCGGTCCGGCTGGTGGTGTCGCCCCAGTCCGTGGTCCAGAGCCAATCCACGGCCTTCCGCGAGGCCCAGCTTCGCCAGGCCCAGGGTTAGAGGGCCCGGCCTGAGCGGCGCAGAGTTCGTCGAAGCACACAGCCAGCGCCGTTGCGCCTATTTCATTCCCGGCGGTCCCGATGCTACCCCTAGGCCAACGGTTTTGGGGGATGCATGGCGGCGATCGAGAGCAAGCGCGAGGAGAAGTCCGCCGGCATGGCTTTGCTGGTGATCGCCTCGGCCGCCGGGACCACCTTCGAGTGGTACGACTTCTTCCTCTACGTCCCGCTCACCATCATCATCGCCAAGGTCTTCTTCGCCGGGCTGAACGATGCGGCGGCCTACATCTTCGCCCTGCTGTCGTTTGCGGCGGGGTTCGCCACCCGCCCGCTCGGGGCGCTGATCTTCGGGCGGATCGGCGACCGGCTGGGGCGCAAGGCCACCTTCCTGATCACCATCGTGCTGATGGGCGCGGCCACCTTCCTGGTCGGTCTCCTGCCCGGCTACGCCAGCTGGGGCATGGCTTCGCCGGTGCTGTTCATCGCCCTTCGCATGTTCCAGGGCGTCGCGCTCGGCGGCGAGTGGGGCGGGGCGGCCATCTATATCGGCGAGCATGCGCCGCCCGAACGGCGCGGCTATTTCACCAGCTTCATCGGCACGTCGGCCGCCTTCGGCCTCGGCGGGGCGCTTGTGGTGGTGCTGGCGGTGCGCACCGGCCTCGGCGAAGCGGCGTTCAACGCCTGGGGCTGGCGCATCCCGTTCCTGCTGTCGGCCATCCTGCTCGGCATCTCGATCTGGATCCGCATGACCCTGTCCGAAAGCCCGGTGTTCAAGCGCCTGCGCGAACAGGGCGAGCGCTCGACCGCGCCTTACGCCGAAGCCTTCGGCCGCTGGCCCAACCTCAAGAACGTGCTGATCGCGCTCTGCACCATGATGGTGGCGCAAGGGGCGGTCTGGTACTGCGCCTTCTTCTACTGCCAGACCTTCCTCGAGAAGATCATCAAGGTCTCGCCGCCGCAGGTGAACGCCATCCTGATCGGCATCGTCGCCTGCTCGGCGCCGATGTACGTCTTCTTCGGCTGGCTGTCCGACAAGGTCGGGCGCAAATGGGTGATGGCGGGCGGCATGATCCTGGCCACCGCGGCCCTGTGGCCGGGCTTCCATCTGATCACCCAGTATGGCAATCCGGGCCTCGCCGAAGCCAGCCGGACCGCACCGGTGGTGATCACCGCCGATCCCGCCTCCTGCGCCCTGCAGTTCGACCCGGTGGGCAAGACCCAGTTCCGCTCGTCCTGCGACATCGCCAAGACGGTGCTGACCAACGCCGGCGTGTCCTATCGCAATGTCGCCGCGCCGGCCGGTGCGCTGGCCAGCGTGCAGGTCGGCGGCCAGACCATCCGCTCGGTGGACGGCATGGCCCTCGCTCCGCCGGCGCTGAAGGCGGCCAAGGCCGGCGTCGAAGCCAAGCTGAAAACGGCGTTGAAGGCGGCCGGCTATCCCGACAAGGCCGACCCCGCGCGCACCCAGCCGTGGGGCGTGTTCTGGGTCATGCTGGTGTTCACCATCGGCGCGACCGCCCTCTACGGGCCGCAGGCCGCCTGCCTGGTCGAGCTGTTCCCGGCGCGGATCCGTTACACGGCGCTGAGCCTGCCCTATCATATCGGCACCGGCTGGGTCGGCGGCTTCCTGCCGGCGATCGCCTACGCCATGGTCACCGCGTCGGGCGATATCTACTTCGGGCTCTGGTACCCGATCATCGCCACCGTGTTCGCCATCCTCTGCACCATCCTGTTCCTGCCGGAAACGCGGGGGCGGGACCTGAACCTTTGATGAAAACCTTCTTCCCCCTCAGAATTCAGACGCCGCCGAAGGCTTCGCGCAGGCGGTCCATCTGTGACTGAATCGGATGCGGCTGATCGTCGTCGGCCGGTTCGATGTACATGCGGCGATCGAGGTGGCGCACCCGCTCGTAGAGGCGTTCGGAGCGCACGGCGAGGTCGAGGATGCCGGTGGGCAGTTCGATCAGCAGGGGATTCTGCTGCGCCGGCGGCCGGTCCTCGCTGATACGGCCTTCGTCTTCGCCGAGGCGATAGCGCGGGTCGCAGGCGTCGATGGCCTGCATGTCGCCCTCGCGCACGGCGCGTTGCACCAGGAGCCAGGAGGCCAGCTTCATCAGCCGGGTGGTCAGCCGCATGCTCTCCCCGGCGTAGACCAGGGCGGCGTTGCGCGACAGCAGCTTGGATTCCTGCCGGCCCGACCCGTCGAGATAGCTCGCCGCGTCCTCGACCAGCTCCATGCCGTCCTGGAAGGTGCGTTCGAACAGCTCCGACTTGGCGAAGTCGCGCACGATCTCGGCGCGCGCGGGCGTCGCCGGACTGGCCTGCTCGGTCATGCTTGGGACGCCCCTGAATGAGTATGCGTCGCCGAACACTCCGGCGATGCGAGACGTACACGATACGCGTCCCTGCCGCCGAGGTGTGCAATGGCTATGCCAGTCGCCGGCTGCGATGGGTACGGCGAAGCGCTCACCCGCGTCCGAAGGAGAACAGGGCGTCCGCGGCGGCCAGGCCGTTCTTCTTGCGGTCGAGGGCCGAGCGCGTGCGGTCGATTTCGTCCCGCAATCGCTCGATCCGCTCCTCCAGGTCGCCGACCGCGTAAAGATCGAGATCCTCGCGCGTCGCCTCGATCAAGGCTGCGCCTCGCGCAATTCGCGGGGCCGCCGGCTCCTCCATCATGAGACGCCTCCTCCTGCCACGACTGTCGCCCGCCAGGGCGTAAGCCCTTTGTCCGGGCCGAAGGGTCAGTATATCAGCCTTCGGACCACAAAGGGAGCGCCAGATGACCATCCCCGCCGAGATGACGGCCATCGCCATCGAGGGCGGCAAAGGCCCGGCTGAGGCATTGAAGCCGGTGCGGTTGCCGACGCCCACGCCCGGTCCCGGCGAAATCCTGATCCGGGTCGAAGCGGCGGGGGTGAATCGTCCCGACCTGATCCAGCGCATGGGCGCCTACCCGCCCCCGCCGGGCGCGCCGGAGACCCTGGGCCTGGAGGTGGCCGGCGAAGTGGTTGCGCTGGGCGAAGGCGCCCTGCGCTGGAAGGTCGGCGACAAGGTCTGCGCCCTGCTCGGCGGCGGCGGCTACGCCCAATATTGCCGGGTCGACGCCCGGCACGCCCTGCCGATCCCGGCCGGCTTCTCCATGGTCGAGGCCGCCGCCCTGCCCGAGACCGTGTTCACCGTTTACGCCAATGTGTTCGAACACGGGACGCTGAAGGCTGGCGAGACCTTCATGGTCCACGGCGCCACCTCGGGCATCGGCGTCGCCGCCATCCAGATGGCCAAGGCGGCCGGCGCCCGGGTGATCGCCACCGGCCGCGGCGCGGCCAAGGCCGAGGCCGCCAGGCGCTTCGGCGCCGACGTCGGCGTGGACGCCAAGACCGAGGACTTCGCCGAGGTCGCCAAGGCCGAGGGTGGGGTCGACGTGATCCTCGACATGGTCGGCGGCGACTACTTCCCCAAGAACATCGCGGCGCTGAAGACCGGAGGGCGGTTGGTCCATATCGCCTCGCTCGGCGGCGCGACCGTGCCGCTGGAGATCTTCCGCCTGATGCAGAAGCGGGCGGTGGTCACCGGCTCGACCCTGCGCCCCCGCGACGCCGACGAGAAGGCGCGCCTCACCGCCGAAGTCGAACGCGTCGCCTGGCCGTGGATCGCCGCCGGCAAGCTGAAGCAACCGATCGACGCCACCTTCCCCCTCGCCGACGCCGCCAAGGCGCACGCCCACCTGGAGGCAGGTGACCACGTCGGCAAGGTGGTGCTGACGATCTGACGGGACGGCTTGCTCAGCGCGGCGTACTCCGCCAGAAGCCTCGCCCATGACCATCGGCGTGTTCGATTCCGGCGTGGGCGGCCTGACCGTGCATCGGGCCTTGGTGCGCGCTTTTCCTGAGGCTGATTTCGTCTATCTGGCCGACCAGGCCAACGCGCCCTATGGCGGACGCCCCGGCGAGGAGATCGTCGACCTGACCCGGGCCGGCTGCGAGCGCCTGTTCGCCGAGGGTGCGGACCTGGTCATCCTGGCCTGCAACACCGCCGCCTCCATCGCGCTCCGCCGGCTGCAGCAGACCTGGCTGCCGGGCTACCGGCGCGAGCTCGGCCGGCCGGTGAACATCCTCGGCCTGATCGTTCCCACCATCGAGGCGGCCACCGGCCAGCCCTGGACCTACGAGCCCGAGCGGCGCGGCGAGAAGGTCGAGGCGGTGGACGTGATCGGCATCTTCTCGACGCCCGCCACCACCCGCAGCCGGGTCTACGAGATCGAGATCGACAAGCGCCGCGAGGACGTGGCGGTGTTCTCCGAGCCCTGTCCCGAACTGGCCCGGATGATCGAGGCCGGCGCGCCGGAGGCCGAGCTCAGGGCGGTGATCGAGGCGCACGTGCGGGCGCTGATCATCCGCATCGGCCGGGCGCCGACCCGAGCTATCCTCGGCTGCACCCACTACGAGATCGTCGCCGACCTGTTCCGGGACGCCCTGCCGCCCGGGACGCCGCTGATCCATCAGCCGAGCGCGGTGGCCGACTCCATCGGCCGCTATCTGGAGCGCCACCCCGAATACCCCGCCGGCGGCTCCGGCCGGCGCCGTTTCCTGACCACCGGCGAGCCGGCCGAGCAGAACGGATTAGTCAAGACCTTCTGGGGCGCGCCGGTCCGGTTCGAGGTCGCCTGAGTTCAGCTCAGCCAGATCAGCAGTCCATCGCCGCGGGCTGCCGCCACATCGATGCAGTCCTTGAGGCGCGGAAAGGTGTCGGAGATATCCATGTCCCACCCGTCCAGACCGGCGCGCTCATCGTAAGGCGTCATCGGGTACACGCCCTGGTCGGTCATTCGCTTGAGATCGAGGCGCTTCACCAGCGTTTCAGCGGTGATCGGCGCGAGAAATCCGCTGATAGCAGATGTCTGGGCCGGTGAGTGAAGTCTTGCCGGACCATAGCCTTGATCGTCGCCGATCGGATCGCCGGTAAGAAGGAAGTCGCCCAGGGAGCCCGACGTGTCCATCCGGCCGGTGAGCAGATAGTGCAGCACGTGCCAGCTCTTCTGCAAATCGAGGAGGGGCTGGAAGGGTCCCAACCTGTCCAACGGCGACGGCGGGCGGCCGGGCTCTGCCGCGGATTTCATCGTAGCCGCCAGTGAATGCTTTGCCGCAAGGTACTGTTTCAGCATCTCGGGTGGACCCTTCGCGAGCTTGGCCTCCAAGGGATCGTTGATGCCTGTCTCGAGCGCATTTTCCACATAGGCGGAGACCAGTTCAGGCGCGCCGGTAAAAGTGGAGATCTGCGCCGGCGTAAGGGAGGTCAGATAGCAGATCATGCTCATGCGGATACCCTGACGATGGCCTGACGGAATGGCGACGAAGCCGTATACGGTGGGGATATGCCGGCGTCGCGAGCCGAGTTGGCCAGGTCGCCGAGTTCGGCAGGCTGCGGCCTTTCGACATCCCCGCGGATGTTCGCTCCGCCGCGCGGATCGGGCGTCTGAGGCTGTGTGCGAGGCTCGCCCCTTGAGCGAAAAGGAAGTTCTGTCGGATCGCCGAATCGGATGCTTACCGGAGCCCTAACGACAAGCGGTTCGGCGTAAAAATAAAGGGGTGATCGGAGCGCATGATCGCGTTGACGGAACCTAGGTTTAGGGGTGTCATAAGGGCCGGGCACAAGATGTAGGCGTTCAGGCAATGGCTGAGGCAGTAGCGAAGGTTAGCGCGCAGGCGGCGGCGAAGCGGGTTCAGGCCAAGGCCCTCCCGCGACTCACGCTGGTCCGCAAGGTCGAGGTCGACCGCTCGCGCGACGCCCTCCTGACCGATTTCGGCAAGACGACACTCGAGGATCGATACCTGCTCCAGGGCGAAAGCTATCAGGACATGTTCGCCCGCGTCGCCACCGCCTATGCGGACGACGCCGAGCACGCCCAGCGCATCTATGACTATATCTCCAAGCTATGGTTCATGCCGGCGACGCCGGTGCTGTCCAATGGCGGGGCCGAGCGCGGCCTGCCGATCTCCTGCTTCCTGAACGCGGTCGGCGATTCGCTCGACGGCATCGTCGGCACCTGGAACGAGAACGTCTGGCTGGCGGCCAACGGCGGCGGCATCGGCACCTATTGGGGCGGCGTCCGTTCGATCGGCGAGAAGGTCAAAGGCGCGGGCCAGACCTCAGGCATCATCCCCTTCATCCGGGTGATGGACTCCCTCACCCTGGCCATCTCCCAGGGCTCCCTGCGCCGTGGTTCGGCGGCGGTCTACCTCGACGTCTACCACCCCGAGATCGAAGAGTTCCTCGAGATCCGCAAGCCGTCGGGCGACTTCAACCGCAAGTCCCTGAACCTGCACCACGGCATCTCGATCACCGACGAGTTCATGGAGGCGGTGCGCGACGGCGCCATGTTCGCCCTGCGCTCGCCCAAGACGGGCGAGATGGTGCGCGAGGTCGACGCCCGCAGCCTGTGGCAGAAGATCCTCGAGATCCGGCTGCAGACCGGCGAGCCGTATCTGATCTTCGCCGATACGGTGAACCGCGCCATGCCGCAGCACCAGCGCGAGCTCGGCCTCAAGGTGCGACAGTCGAACCTGTGCAGCGAGATCATGCTGCACACCGGCAAGGACCACCTCGGCCAGGACCGCACTGCCGTCTGCTGCCTGTCGTCGGTCAACGCCGAGACCTTCCTGGAATGGCGCGACGAGCCGCAGTTCATCGAGGACGTCATGCGCTTCCTCGACAATGTGCTGCAGGACTTCATCGACAGCGCCCCCGACGCCGCCACCGCGGCGGTCTACGCCGCCGAGCGCGAGCGCTCGGTGGGCCTCGGCCTGATGGGCTTCCACTCCTTCCTGCAGGCCCAGAACGTGCCGTTCGAGAGCGCGCTGGCCAAGTCGTGGAACATGCGCCTGTTCAAGCACCTGCGCCGCGAAGCCGACAAGGCGTCGGTCAAGCTGGCCGAAGAGCGCGGCGCCTGCCCCGACGCGGCCGAGCGCGGCGTGATGGAGCGGTTCAGCCACAAGCTGGCCATCGCCCCCACCGCCTCGATCTCGATCATCTGCGGCGGCACCTCGGCGGGCATCGAACCGATCCCGGCCAACATCTATTCGCACAAGACCCTGTCGGGCACCTTCGCGGTCAAGAACCCCTACCTCGAGCGCCTGCTCGACGCGAAGGGGCTCAACACCGACGCCACCTGGGGTTCGATCCTCGAGAACGAGGGCTCGGTCCAGCACCTGGGCGCCCTGACCCAGGACGAGAAGGACGTGTTCAAGACCGCCTTCGAACTCGACCAGCGCTGGGTGGTGGAGCTTGCCGCCGACCGCACGCCGCAGATCTGCCAGAGCCAGTCGGTGAACCTGTTCATCCCCGGCGACGTGGAGAAGTGGGACCTGCACATGCTGCACTGGACCGCGTGGGAGCGGGGCGTGAAGTCGCTCTACTACCTCCGCTCCAAGTCGGTGCAGCGCGCCGCCTTCGCCGGCGCCGCCGACGCCGAGGCGCGCCCCGACATGGTCAGCGCCGCCCCCACCGACTACGAGGAATGCCTCGCCTGCCAGTGAGGCCGGTGGGGCCGCCCTCGCCCTTCGAGGCCTGCTTCGCAGGCGCCTCAGGATAAACTATAGCCTCGAAGGACGAGGCCGCCGCGCCCCTACAGCTTCACCAGCATCTTGCCCATGTTGTCGCCGGTGAACAGCTTGAGGAAGGCGCCCGGTGCGTTGGCGATCCCGTCGTCGATGGTTTCGCGCCAGGTCAGCTTGCCGCTCTGGATCCAGCCCGCCACGTCGTTCACGAAACCCGGCATCATGTCGAAGTGGTTGGAGACGATGAAGCCTTCGATCCGGATCGACTTGCCGACGATCAGCGCCAGATTGGTCGGCCCGGGCGTCGGGGCGGTGTCGTTGTACATCGAGATCATCCCGCAGAAGGCGAAGCGGGCGAAGGGCTTGGCGGCGTTCAGCGCCGCTTCCAGGTGGCTGCCGCCGACATTGTCGAAATAGACGTCGATGCCGCCCGGCGCGGCGGCCAGCAGGGCCTTGGTCAGGTCCGTCTCGGACTTGTAGTCGATCACGTGATCGACGCCGATCTCCTTCAGATAGGCGCACTTCTCGCCGCCGCCGGCCGAGCCGATCACGGTCCCGCCCTTCAGCTTGGCGATCTGGCAGACGATCTGGCCGACCGCGCCGGCGGCGGCTGAGACGAACACCACATCGCCGGGCTTCATCGCCGCGATCTTCAGCAGGCCCACATAGGCGGTCAGTCCCGGCATGCCGGCCACGCCCAGGAAGGCCTGGGGCGGCAGGCCGTGCGCGTCGATCTTCTGCAGGGCCGCCGCGGCTGGCGCGGCGGTGAAGGCTTCGCGCCAGCCCAGCATGGTGGAGACCAGGTCACCCGGCTGGAACCCTTCGACGTTCGAGGCGGTCACCTCGCCCACGGCCCCGCCCTGCAGCGCCTCGCCGAGCTTGAACGGCGGCACATAGCTCTCGCGGTCCATCATCCGGCCGCGCATGTAGGGGTCGACCGACATGTAGAGGTTCTTCACCTGCACCTCGCCGGCCCCCGGCGCGGGGACGTCGACCGTGACGATCTCGAAGTTCTCGGCCTTGGGCAGGCCGTGGGGGCGGGATTTCAGGTGGACTTCGCGCGATTGCATGGGGGAATCCTCTGTGTGTTCTCTTGGTAAGGCGTCGTCGCTCAAATCTGCGGGATCACAGCGACACCCTCGGCGGCTTCCTCGGCCAGCAGCTTCAGGCTGGCGTCGTGGGTCTCGCGGGTTATGCGGTATCCGGCCAGCCACGCAAGGCAGATCAGATAGAGCACGACGTTGGTCGGCAGGTAGATCAGCACCAGGTTGCGCACCATCTCGGGCGTCACGGCCGCGTGGCCCGACGCCGCGTTGGCGGGAAACCGGATCGCCGCCAGCATCAGGCTCGACAGGAAGATGCCGACGCCCGAGGTGGCCTTCTGGATGAAGGTCGCGCCGGCGAAGAACAGGCCCTCCGAGCGCCGGCCGGTCGTCACCTGGCTGTCCTCCACCACGTCGGCGATCATCGACGCGCCGAGGATGCTCGCCGCGATCATCGGCGCCAGGCCGATGGCGCCGATGATCAACAGGACCGGGAACAGCCACGGATGGCCGTTGGGCAGGAACAGGCCGCACACCCGCAGGATCATGGGCGCGATGGAGATGGCCAACCCGACGATGAACAGCGTCGCCATCGCGCTGCGCTTGCTTCGTCCGGTGACCACCCGGGCGAGCACGGCGCCGGCCACGGCCGCGACTATGCTGGGCAGGACGAAGGCGGCGATCTGCTGGGAGGTCAGCCCCCAGAGGTAGGTGTAGAAATAGAGGTTCATCGACAGGGCCAGCCCCGTCGCGGCCGCCGCGAAGAAGTTGGTGCAAAGCAGCATCAGATAGGACCGGTTCGACAGCGTCAGGCGCACGTCGTTCAGGGTCTCGCCCAGGCTGCGCTTGCGGACCGGCGGATGGACGAAGGTCTTGACCCGCTTCTGGGTGCCGAGCGCCGAGATCAGGATCGAGATGGTCATCAGCGCCCCGGCGGCGAGGCCATAGTGCTTGTAGCCCTCCGCGTTCAGCTGGCCGACCTTGTGGGTGGCGTCGGGGGTCAGGAACACCAGGAAGGCCAGGGCGTAGATCAACAGGCCGCCGAACCACTGGAACACGGCGCGATAGCTCATCAGCGAGGTTCGCTCGGCGTAGTCGGTGGTCAGTTCCGGGGCCAGCGCCTGCGACGGCGCCTCGTACAGGCTGACGAAGGTGCGCACGACGATCGAGACGCCGACCAGATAGACGAACAGCACGCCTTGCGAGGCATGGGGCGGGTTCCATAGCAGGAGGTAGGACAGGCCCAACGGAACCGCCGCCGCGTACATCAGGGGATGCCGCCGCCCGAGCGGGGTGCGGAGGTTGTCGGAGATCTCGCCGATGATCGGGTCCATGATCGCGTCCACCGCCAGCGCGATCATGATGGCGAGGCCGACCAGGGCGGGCGGCAGGCCCACCACCTGATTGTAGAACAGCAGCAGGACGGTCTGGAAACCGTTGTCCTTGATGCCGAAGGCCATCGAGCCCACGCCGTAGACCAGCTTCAGCCAGATCGAGTTGCGACCGCGCACGGCCGGCAGCGCCGCCGTCCCGGCCATCCTGCCGTCCGCCATCCTGTCCTCCGGCCCGGCGCTCTGTCGGCGCGCGTGGCGGATCGAAGCTGGGCCAGGGCGACGGCGGCGTCAACTTTGCCCCTTGGGAAGGCGCCTTTACACCCTTCGAATTATCGGTTTGGTTCGCCCACAAATCCTGCCCGAAAAATCTTGGAGGAACTGCGCCATGTCCCTGTTCGACCTCACCGGCAAGGTGGCCATCGTCACCGGTTCGACCCGCGGCATCGGCAAGGCCATCGTCGAGCAGATGGCCGTCCAGGGCGCCAAGGTGACCGTATCGTCGCGCAAGCCGGGGCCGTGCGAGGAGGTCGCCGGCGAGATCAACGCCAAATTCCCCGGTCACGCCATCGCCGTGCCGGCCAATATCTCCTCCAAGGCGGACCTGCAGCGCCTGGTGGACGAGACCCGCGCGGCCTTCGGCAAGATCGACATCCTGGTCTGCAACGCCGCCTCCAACCCCTACTACGGGCCGCAGGCCGACATCTCGGACGACGCCTTCCGCAAGATCCTCGACAACAACATCGTCTCCAACCACTGGCTGATCCAGATGGTCGCGCCGGAGATGATCGCGCGGAAAGACGGAGCGATCACCATC
>Ga0302311_10006330_pt1 | contig 12282 bp, 9 predicted proteins | sample III_Palsa_N1_3_FD_200449 | JGI IMG/M metagenome (GOLD analysis project Ga0302311, IMG submission 200449) | Peat permafrost microbial communities from Stordalen Mire near Abisko, Sweden - III_Palsa_N1_3 | ecosystem: Environmental > Terrestrial > Soil > Palsa > Peat permafrost | place: Sweden...
TTCCAAGCGAGCGCGAGCCGCAGCGGTAACCTCGATGGCGATTCCTGGGCGCATTCCCGAGACTCGCACATCCGGGGGAGCAGGGGAATCCGTCGCGGGCGATATCTGTTAGATTTTATCCACTAGTATAAGCGTCGTCAGTTCCTCGCTAAAGCCCGTGTCTGCGGGCACCTCTTCCAATGTCCAGCTTGGTGCCAGATCAAAGCTTCTGATGACAAACTTCTGGGCAACGCGTGAGGCGGCGAACTCCAGGTCATGGGTAATGAAAACGAATGCACAATCTTGCCGTGCCGCCTCCAATTCATCCCATAGTTTGGACATGATGGAGCGGTGCACGTGAAGTTCGGGCTCATCGATGATGATGACCGAGTCCGCAGCAGCCGCGAGCGCTTGGCCGATCATGTAGAATATTGCCCGTTCGCCGTCGCTCATTTCCGATGCGGGATACGGCGCCGCGGAGTCCGCAGCTGATACCCGAATATCATCGCCCGAGATCACTAGCTTGCGGTGCGGGAGTAACCGCTCCCAGATCCCTGCCAACTTTTCGAATTTCGTCGGCTCTGCCAAGGTGTGATCCCCAGCACGATTCCGATTGTGGGTCGCAAGTGCCATGTTGCCTTGGTCGGCAAACAGCGCCTGGATCAGGAAATCAAAGTCGTTGAGAAGAGAGACTGCAGCCTTCTGCTGCCATCGGCTGCTTGCCTTATGGGAAATGTGAGCGTTTACGGCGGGGTTACCCGTTCGCAGGCCAAACAACGCCTCCCGTTCCCCAATTTTGGCGACCCTTGGGTTTAGATTTAGTGCTCTATGCGCTGAAATCCTATGGCCGCGGTCCGATAGAATGTCCTCGATGTGCACCGCGAGCCGAGTTTTTCCACATCCGTTGGCACCGACGAAGATCATCGAGGAACCCGGCTCGATCTCTAGATCCTGCGATGCGCCAACGATTGGAATCGTGAACCGGAAAGCCATTTATCGCCAAGACCCCGACCAACTTTGGGCCGCCAAGGTGACGACTCCCCATTCCACTATAAGTGGATTTTTGAGAAACCTATAAGCCTTCTACACGTCCAAATTCGACACGTTCAGTGCATTGGTCTGAATGAAATCCCGCCTCGGCTCGACGATGTCGCCCATCAGGGTTGAGAAGGTCTCTTCGGCCGAATCCTCGTGGCTGACCTTGACCTGCAGCAGGGCCCGCGCGTTCGGGTCGAGGGTGGTTTCCCAAAGCTGGTCCGGGTTCATTTCGCCCAGCCCCTTGTAGCGCTGCACTTCCACACCCTTGCGGCCGAACTCGACCACCGTGTCCAACAGCTTGGTCGGACCGGGGATCTTGGTTTCCGTGTCGCGGATCTGCAGGGTCGCCGGCGCGTCGAAGGTGCCCAAGAGATAGGGCTTCTGATCGTCCAGCCGGCGCGCTTCCTGGCTGCGGGCCGAGATCGGATCGATTACGTAACGTTGCTGCAGCCCGCGCACCATGCGCATGAACCCGACGCCCTCGCCCTCGACCACGGCCGATTTCCACGGCTCTTCATCGGCGTTCGACAGGCGATCCATGCGGCGCGCGGCCTCGGCCGCGGCGGCAGCGGCCTGGGTCTCGTCGGTGAACACGCCGGGCGAGAACAGGCCGGCGATGGTCGCCTGCTCGATCAGGTCCTTGTTGCCGATCTTGCGCGCCAAGGGCTCGACCCAGCTGCGGCAGGACCGCGCCTTGTCGACCAGATCGCGCAGGTCGTTGCCGCCGCGCTGCTGCCCGTCGGACTGCACCAGCACCGCGCCATTGAGGCCGGAGCTGATCGAATATTCATCGAGCGCCGCATCGTCCTTGAGATAGACCGCCTGGGACGAGCCGCGCTTGGCCCGATAGAGCGGCGGCTGGGCGATATAGAGATAGCCGCGGTCGACCAGGTCGCGCATCTGCCGGAAGAAGAAGGTCAGCAACAGCGTGCGGATATGACTGCCGTCGACATCGGCGTCGGTCATGATGATGATCTTGTGGTAGCGCGTCTTTTCGGCGTTGAAATCATCCGGCCCGATGCCGGTGCCGAGCGCGGTGATGAGCGTGCCGATTTCCTGGCTCGACAGCATCTTGTCGAAGCGCGCGCGTTCCACGTTCAGAATTTTGCCCCTGAGCGGCAGGATCGCCTGGAACTTGCGATTGCGGCCCTGCTTCGCGGACCCGCCGGCGCTGTCGCCCTCGACCAGGAAGATCTCGGACTGGGCCGGATCGCGTTCCTGGCAATCGGCGAGCTTGCCCGGCAGGTTGGCGAAATCCAAGGCCCCCTTGCGCCGGGTCAGCTCGCGCGCCTTGCGGGCGGCCTCGCGCGCGGCCGCGGCCTCGACCGCCTTGGCGATCACCCGCTTGGCGTCGGCCGGATGTTCCTCGAACCATTGCTGCAGCTTGTCGCCGATGATCGCCTCGACCACCGGCCTGACTTCGGACGAGACCAGCTTGTCCTTGGTCTGGGACGAGAATTTCGGATCCGGCACCTTGACCGACAGCACGCAGGTGAGGCCTTCGCGCGCGTCGTCGCCGGTCAGGGCGACCTTCTCGCGCTTGGCGATGCCGCTCTCGGTCGCGTAGTTATTGATGGTGCGGGTCAAGGCGCCGCGGAAGCCCGCCAGATGGGTGCCGCCGTCGCGCTGCGGGATGTTGTTGGTAAAGCACAGCATCGACTCGTGATAGGAGTCGGTCCATTGCATCGCCACTTCGACGGTGATGCCCTCGCGCTCGCCCGACGCCACGATCGCCGGCGCATGCAGCGGCTGCTTCGCCTTGTCGAGATAGGCCACGAACGCCTCGAGCCCGCCCTCGTAGAACATGGTGACCGATTTCGGCTCCGCCGTGCGCTGATCGTTCAGCACCAGGGTCACGCCCGAATTCAGGAAGGCCAGCTCGCGCAACCGATGCTCCAGCGTGGCGAAATCGAAATCGACCTTGGTGAAGGTCTCGGTCGAGGGCAGGAAGGTGACCTGTGTGCCGGTGCGCAGCGTGCCCGGCCGCTTGCTCTCGGCCGGCATCATCGGCGCGTCGCCGGTGATCTCCAGCTTCGACACCGCATCGCCATGGGCGAAGCTCATGGTGTGTTCCTTGCCGGCACGCCAGATCACCAGATCCAGCCGGCTCGACAGCGCGTTCACCACCGAGACGCCGACGCCGTGCAAGCCGCCCGAGACCTTGTAGGAATTCTGGTCGAACTTACCACCGGCATGCAGCTGGGTCATGATGACCTCGGCCGCCGACACGCCTTCTTCCTTGTGCAGGTCGGTCGGAATCCCGCGGCCATTGTCGCGCACCGTGACCGAGCCGTCGGGGTTCATCGTGACCTCGACCGTGTCGCACCAGCCGGCCAGCGCCTCGTCGATCGCGTTGTCCACGACCTCGTACACCATGTGATGCAGGCCCGAGCCGTCGTCGGTGTCGCCGATATACATGCCCGGACGCTTGCGCACGGCGTCGAGGCCACGCAGCACCTTGATCTGATCGGCGCCGTAATTTTCGGCCGACGGGTCTTGATGGGGAACGACGTCACTCATGATCGATCACTATTCTCTTCTACGCTCGCCCGACGCCGGCAGGGCGCGGCATCGAGGGGTCAGTCTAGAACGAAATTCGGGCAAGGTCGGGGCAATCTGCCCGCCTGGCGGGAATGGGCGGGTCAATCAGCGGGCATGGGATGCATCATGCACAGCCGCCCCGTCCGCCACGGTCAGGAAATCGGCGCGGCCGCCGAGTTCGGTGAATAATTCCGGGTCCGTACCGGTGAGCCAGGCCTGGCTGCCGAGCGCCACGATCTCGTCGAACAGCGCGCGCCGGCGGGTGCGATCCAGATGGGCCGCCACCTCGTCCAGCAGCAGCACGGGTGCCGTACCCTTGGTGCCGGCCTGCAGGCGCGCATGGGCCAGCACGATCGAGATCAGCAACGCCTTCTGCTCGCCGGTCGAGCAGTCAACCGCGGCCGCTCCCTTGGCGGCGTGATGGACCTTGAGGTCGGTGCGATGCGGGCCGACCGAGGCACCGCCGATCTCGGCATCGAGCCGGCGGTTGGCCCCATACTCGGCGCGCAATTTTTCCTCGACCGCCAGCGCCGGCATCTGGTCGAGCCAGCGATCGACGCCGCCGTCCAATGTCAGGCGCGGCGACGGAAAACTGCCGGCCGGGCGGCTGGCGGCCTGGTCCAGGCGATCGGCGACCTCGCGCCGGGCGGCGGCGACGGCGACGCCCTCGCGCGCCAAGGTTTCTTCCAAGACCGAGAGCCAATGCGGATCGCCGCCGCCGGCCTTCAACAGCTTCGCCCGCTCGCGCAGCGCCTGTTCATAGGCGGCCAACCGGGTCGCATGGGCCGGGTCATAGCCGAACACCAGCCGGTCGAGGAAACGGCGGCGCGGCGAGGCACCCTCCTGGAACAGCCGGTCCATCTGCGGCGTCAGCCAGACGAGGTTGAGATAGCCCGCCAGCGCCGCCTGGCCCTTCACGGCCTGGCCGTCGACCCGGACCAGGCGCCGATCGCCGGTCTCGCTGGTACCGTCGCGGCCGGTGCCGATCGCGACCAGCCCGTCGGGCGTGGCGAGCCGGGCGGCGACCGCCCAGGGGCGCGGCACCTCGGGCGTGGCCTCGCCGCCCATCAGCGCCGGACGCCGGTCGATTTCGGCGAGACGCGCGCGGCGTAATCCGCGGCCCGGCGCCAGGAACGACACGGCCTCCAGCAGGTTGGTCTTGCCGGCACCGTTCGGCCCGGTCAGCACCACCGGCCGGGCGTCGACCTCCAGCCGGGCGGTCTCGTACGAGCGGAAATCGGTCAGGTCGAGCCTGAGCACGGCGACGGGCGCGATGCCGGCGCGCGGGTTTCCGACATCCTCGAACAGGGTCGAGGACGGGCCGGCGGCACCGTCGGGCGAGTAGGAGCTGTCCAATCGACTTATGGGATCACTGGGTTGCGCGGAGTCGGGCGGGACTTGAATCAAAGCTGGAAGAAACCCCGCGGAAATCCGTCGTTTTTTCTCCGGTCATCGGAGCGGCTCGAAACACCCGAGTTTACACCGCCGGCCCCCGGATCAGAAGCCCAATCGCCATATCGAGCGCGCACGCGTGCGCGCGCAGCGCAAGCGACATATTTCTGCTGCTCGGTCGGACTTTATCGGCCCGAGCGGTGTTGATGAGAGGAGCAGCTTCACCTTTCCGCCGTTCGATCGGATCCCCCGTTGACGTCAGCACTGCACGTCGAACCGAACCGCCCCGCTGTCGAGCTGGAACAGCGGCTGCAGCAGCAAGCGCTGCTGGCAGAGCTGGGCCATATCGCTCTGACCGACGTGACGCTCGACGCGCTGTTGGGCGAGGCCTGCCGGCTGACCGCGCTCGGCCTCGGCATCAAATACTGTAAGGTGCTGGAATTCCAGCCGGATGAGGGCCGGTTCCTGGTGCGCGCGGGCGTCGGCTGGCACGAGGGCGTGGTCGGCCATGCCACCATCGGCGCCGATGTCGCCTCGCCGGCCGGCTATGCCTACCAGACCCGTCGGCCGGTGATTTCGAACCATCTGGCCGAGGAAGAGCGGTTCCGCACGCCCGAACTGCTGCTGGAACACGATATCCAGCGCGCCATCAACGTCATCCTGGACGGCAACGATCCGCCGTTCGGCGTGCTGGAGGCGGACAGCCCGGCCGACGGCGATTTCACCGAGCGCGATGTCGCGTTCCTGGAGGCCGTCGCCAATCTGCTGGGCATGGCGCTGCAGCGTCAACGCGGTGACGAGGAGATCCGCCGGCTGAACGAGACGCTGGCGAGCCAGGTCGCGGAGCGCACGGCGCAGCTGGAGGCGAGCCAGCACCAGATCCAGCTGTTCTACGATCACTCCACCGAATGCCACGCCCTGTTCAAGGTCGGCGACGACGGCCAGTTCATCTACGAGGAGATCAATCCGGCGACACTCCGGCTCTATGGCGTCGCCCGCGAAGCGGTGATCGGCCATAGCCTGGGTGATATTCTCCAACCGGAACACGCGACCGAGATCGCCCATGCGCTGAACGAGGCGCTGGCGACCGGCAAGCCGTCGCGCTACCAACGCGCCCAGGGTGCCGCAGTGATCGAGGCCGTCGCCTCGCCGGTGCCGGAACGGGCGGGCGAGGCCCGGCGCGTCGCCGTCACCGCCCGCGACGTGACCGAGGGCCGGCGGCTGGAAGAGCAATTGCGCCAGGCCCAGAAGATGGAGGCGGTCGGCCAGCTGACCGGCGGCGTCGCCCATGATTTCAACAATCTGCTGACCGTCGTCATCGGCAATCTCGATGTGATGGAGCTGGGCCTGACCGACGAGCGGCTGATCCGCCTGCTGGCCGCCGCCCGGCGCGGCGCCGAACGGGCGGCGACGCTGACCCATCGCCTGCTGGCCTTTTCGCGCAAGCAGCCGCTGGCGCCGCAGCCGGTCGATCTCAACAAGCTGGTCGGCGGCATGTCCGAGCTGCTGCGCCGGTCGCTGGGCGAGACGGTGACGATGGACACCTCGCTCGCCGGCGACCTGTGGCAGACCAGCGCCGACGCCAACCAGATCGAAAACGCGCTGCTGAACCTGGCCTTGAACGCCCGCGACGCCATGCCGTCCGGCGGCAAGCTGACCATCGGCACCGGCAATGTCACTCTGGATGCCGCCTACACCACCCGCTATCCCGAGGTGGCCGACGGCGATTATGTGCTGCTGACGGTCACCGATACCGGCGTCGGCATGAGTGCCGAGACCTTGACCAAGGCGTTCGAGCCGTTCTTCACCACCAAGGATATCGGCAACGGCAGCGGGCTCGGCCTCAGCATGGTCTATGGCTTTGCGCGCCAGTCGGGCGGCCATGCCGCGATCAAGAGCGCACCCGGCCACGGCACCACGGTCGAGATCTATCTGCCGCGCCTGATCGCCCCGCTCGTCGCCCCTGAGGTGCCGCCCGTGTTGCCGATGCCGGACAGCCGGACCGGCGAGACCATTCTGGTGGTCGAGGATGACGAGGATGTCCGCGCCTATAGCGTGACCGCGCTGGAGACGCTGGGATATGTCGTCCATGCCGCGCGCAATGCCGAGGAGGCGCTGCGGCGCCTGGGCGAACTCGCGCGGATCGACCTGCTGTTCACCGACGTGGGCTTGCCCGGCGGCACCAACGGGCGCGAGCTGGCCGAGGCCGCCGGCGTGGCACGTCCCGGCCTCAAAGTGCTGTTCACCACCGGCTATGCCAGCCGCGCGATCGTGCGCGACGGCACGGTCGACCCCGGCATCGACATGATCGGCAAGCCGTTCACGCTGAAGGAAATCGCCCAGAAGATCCGCGACGTGCTGGATCGCTAAACGAAAGACACCCCGATGGCGCCCAACGGGCCGTAGTCGGCATGGATCACGTCGCCGGCGGCGACCGAGACGGGCCGCGTGAAGGAGCCGGCCAGCACGATTTGCCCGCGTTCGAGCCCGATATCCTGATCCGCCAGCTTGTTGACCAGCCAGGCGACGCCGGCAGCCGGATGGCCCATGATCGCGGCCGAAACGCCGGATTCCTCGATGATGCCGTTCTTCGACAGCGTGGCGCCGACCCAGCGGATATCGACATCCATCGGCCGGATCGTCCGGCCGCCGACGACCATGCCGCCCGAGGCCGCATTGTCGGCGATCGTGTCGGTGATGGCGCGCGGCACCTCGGTCCGATAGTCGATGATTTCGAGCGCCGGCACGATGAATTCGGTCGCGCGCATGACATCGTAGATGCGCTTGCCGGAGCCCTTCAGATCCTCGCCCATGACGAAGGCCAGTTCGACCTCGAGCCGCGGTGCCAGGAAGCGATCGGCGCGGATCTGGGCGCCGTCGTTATAGAGCATGTCGTCGAGCAGATGGCCGTAGTCCGGCTCGGTCATCTTCGACGCCATCTGCATGGCGCGCGAGGTCAGGCCGATCTTATGGCCGATCTGGCGGGCGCCCTTGGCCATGCGGCCCTCGGCCCAGAGCCGCTGAATGACATAGGCATCGGCGATCTCGATGTTCGGAAAGGTCCGGCTCAGTTGCGGGATGGCGACGCGCTCGGTCTCGGCCCGCGTCAGGTCGGCAGCACCGCGGCGGCGCTCCTCATCGGTCAGCATGGCGGACTCCTACTTGATGGGCGGGCGCGGCAGCCGGGCTTCGCCTGGCTCCAGCGTGAATGTGTAGTCGAGCGTGTACCAAGGCGCCTCGATCCCAGGCTCGATCGGATGCGGCTCGTCGTGGCGTTCGAACCGGCCGACCAGCGCGCGGGTCACGCCGAACTGCACGTCGGTCTCCAGCTTCGGATCGTCGTCGGCATAGATTTGCGAGGTCAGCACCTTGAAGCCGGGCTTGAACACAAGCGCATGGACATGGGCCGGGCGATACGGATGGCGTGCCTGGGCGGCCAGCAGCCGGCCGACGACCCCGTCGGTCGGGATCGGATAGCCCAACGGCTTGACCGAGCGGAACCAGAGCCGGCCGTCTGCGTCCGTGGTGAATTTACCGCGCAGGTTCATGTCGGCCTGGTTCGGATCCTGGTTCTCGTAGAGCCCGACCGGCGAGGAATGCCAGATATCGACCTCGGCACCTTCGACCGGCCGCCCCGCCTGATCTTGTACGCGCAGCATCACGAACAGAGCCGGACCCGGCGTTTCGGACCGCACGATCATGCCGCCATTTTCGACCCGGGGCGAATTCAGGCGCCAGAACGGCCCGAGCAAGGATTGGGACGTCTCCGTCGTGCCGTTGTCGCCATTGTTGAGCAGGCAGACCAGCGACGAGACGCCGAGCGAGCCCGCCATCAGCACCATCTCGTTGTGGGTATCGCTGGTGAGCTTGCCCATCTCGTTCAGGATCGCGGTCGCCTCGCGGAACTCCGCCTCGGTCAGACGCACCTCGCGCACGAAGCCGTGCAGGTGGCGGATCAGCGCGACCATGATCTGGCGCAACCGGGCGTCGCCCGTGCGCTCCATGACCGCCAGAACCGCATCCGTCACATCTTGGTGACCCTGGATGATCATCGGCGCTTCCTCCCGACGGCAGGATTCGCGTATAATCGATTATCTGTCAATAACCGATTATTTTGATGTAATATTGCTAATACACGTAGCTCTAGATATAAATAATCGATTATCCAGGAGAGGCCTGTGCTCGTAAGTGGCATCGATGATGGCAAAAACACGCTTGCCAGCCGGCTGGTCGATCGGTTGCGCGAGGCGATCCTGACCGGCGAGCTGCAACCGGGGACCAAGATCAATCTGGATCGCACCCGGGCGCGGTTCGAGGTCAGCCTGAGCCCGCTGCGGGAAGCGCTGGCCCGGCTGATCGCCGACGGGCTGGTCGAATTCGAGGACAATCGGGGCTATCGCGTCGCCCCCGTCTCGCTCGCCAACCTGACCGAGATCACCCAGCTCCGCACCGAGTTCGAATGTCTGGCGCTGCGCAACGCCATCGCGCTCGGCGATCTGAGCTGGGAGGGCGATGTCATCCGCGCGCTGCATCGGCTGAACCGGACGATCCGCGATCCGGCCCGCCCGGAGAGCTTCGAGCAGTGGGAGACCGCGCACAGCGCGTTCCATCTGGCTTTGATCGCCGGCTGCGGCATGCCTCAGCTGTTGAGCTTCTGCCGCGTGCTGCATAACCAGAACGACCGCTATCGCCGGATCTTCCTGCAGACCCGGCCCGGCGACCGGAATGTCGGCGCCGAGCATAGCGAGATCGCGGAGGGTGCCGTCGCCCGTGACACGGATTTCGCCTGCGGCCGCCTGCGCGATCATATCCAACGCACCGGCACCAACCTGCGCAATCACCTGTCGGAACGGGTCCCGGCATGAGGATCGCCGCCGATCAGCCCGTGGGGCTTGGCCACCTGACCGTGCTTGAACTGCCGCCGATCGAACTGCTGCAATTGGCGGCGGCGGTCGGTTATGCCGCGATCGGTCTGCGCCTCTATCCGGCCTTTCCGGGCTCGCCCTGCTACGAGATCGCCCCCGGCAGTGCCTTGATGCGCGAGATGCGGCGGCGCATCGAGGGCGACGGGGTCGCCGTCTTCGACATCGAGTTCGTGGTGATGGAGGGGGATTTCGTCCCGGACCGTCTGACCCCGATCCTGGAGACCGCGGCGCTGCTGGGCGCCAGGCGGCTGAGCGTGTGCGGCGACGATCCGGACCGCGCCCGCATGGTGGCGAATTTCGCAGCGCTCTGCGACCTCGCGGCCGGCTTCGGCATGGGCGTCGATCTCGAATGCATGGCCTGGCGCCGGGTCGCGAACCTGGCCGACGCCGTCCAGGTCGTGCTCGCCGCCGGCCGACCTAACGCCGGCGTGCTGGTCGACGCGTTGCACCTGGCCCGCACCGGCGGCAATCCGACCGATGTGCTGGCGATGCCGCCCGGCCTGATCGCGGCCGCCCAGCTCTGCGATGCCGTAGCGACGCGGCCGATCGGTCATGAGGCGATCCTTCGGGAGGCACGGTCCGGCCGGCTGCCGCCCGGCGAGGGCGCGTTGCCGCTCGTCGAGCTGCTGGACGCCCTGCCCGATGCGACCATCCTGTCGGTCGAAGTACCGATGGCCGCTGCCGGCAGCGCCGAGGAACGCGCCCGCCGGATCCTTCAAGCAACGCGGCGCCTGTTCCAGCAGAGCCGCAATAATGTCCCGGGAGGAACACCATGAGCCGCCTGATCTACGTGCTGAACGGACCCAACCTGAACCTGCTCGGCAAACGTCAGCCGGCGATCTACGGCTACGAGACGCTGGCCGACGTCGAGGCGGAATGCCGCCGCATCGCCGGCGAGTTGGACCTCGCGATCCGGTTCCACCAGAGCAACGCCGAGTTCCAGCTGATCGACTGGATCCACGAGGCGCGCGAGAGCGCCGGCGGCATCGTCATCAACCCGGCCGCCTTCACCCACACCTCGGTCGCGATCCTGGATGCGCTCAATACCTGCGAATTCCCGATCATCGAGGTCCACATCTCGAACGTGCATAAGCGCGAGGAATTCCGGCACCATTCCTACGTCTCGCTGGTCGCCTCCGGCGTCATCGCCGGCTTCGGCACGCAGGGCTATCCGTTGGCGCTGCAGCGGCTCGCCCGCCTGCTCGACGACGCCAAATAAATCGAGGGGGCCGTCCCGTCGGATGGCCCCCTCGATAACCGCCCGGCCTGTTGGCCGATCACACCCGCATGGGCATCAGCACATAGAGCGCCGAATGGTCGCGCGCGTCGCGCAGGATCGTGGGCGAGGCCGCATCGGCCATGACGAACTGGGCATCCTCGCCTTCGATCTGCTGGGTGATGTCCAAGAGGTAGCGCGAATTGAAGCCGATCTCGATCGGCCCGTGCTGATAACCCACCTCGATCTCTTCGGACGCGGTGCCGTTCTCGGGGCTGGTCGCCGACAGCACCAGACTGCCATGGTCGAGCGCCAGCTTCACCGCCCGGCTCTTCTCGGTCGAGATGGTCGAGACGCGGTCGACCGCTTCGGCGAACAGCTTGGTCGCGACCTCGAGGATCTTATCGTTGCCGGCCGGAATCACCCGGTCGTAATCCGGGAAAGTGCCGTCGATCAGCTTAGACGTCAGCACGCCGTCACCGAAATCGAAGCGGATCTTGGTCTCGCTCAACTCGATCCGCACCGCCTGGTCGGTTTCGTCGAGCAGCTTGCGCAATTCCATCACGGTCTTGCGCGGCACGATCACGCCCGGCATGCCCTTGGCCCCGTCGGGCAGCGGCACGTCGACCCGGGCCAGGCGATGGCCGTCGGTCGCAACCGCGCGCAGCACATCGACCTCGGCGCTCTGTGCCGCATGCAGATAGATGCCGTTCAGATAATAGCGCGTCTCCTCGGTCGAGATCGCGAAGCGGGTCCGGTCGATCAGGCCCTTCAAATCCGCCGCGGCGAGCAGGAACTCGTGCGCCAGCGGGCCGCCGGACATGACCGGGTAATCCTCGGCCGGCAGGCAGGCGAGCGTGAAGGTCGAGCGGCCGGAGCGGAGCGTCAGCGCGCCGCGATCGCCGCTCGCATCGAGCTCGACCTGGGCACCGTCCTTCAGCTTGCGCACGATGTCGTAGAGCGTATGGGCGGGTGCGGTGGTCTTGCCCTCGCGCACGACCTGGGCCGGCACGACCTCGACGACCTCGAGATCCATGTCCGTCGCCGACAGGCTCAAACGCCCGCTTTCGGCGCGCAGCAGCACGTTCGAGAGGATGGGAATGGTGTTTCTGCGCTCGACGACGCTCTGGACGTGGCCGAGGGCACGCAGCAGCGCCGCGCGTTCAATGGTGATCTTCATGGTGTCTGGAA
>Ga0302311_10006333_pt1 | contig 12276 bp, 7 predicted proteins | sample III_Palsa_N1_3_FD_200449 | JGI IMG/M metagenome (GOLD analysis project Ga0302311, IMG submission 200449) | Peat permafrost microbial communities from Stordalen Mire near Abisko, Sweden - III_Palsa_N1_3 | ecosystem: Environmental > Terrestrial > Soil > Palsa > Peat permafrost | place: Sweden...
GTCACCGACAACGGTCCGACGGACTGGCCGGGCTTGGACGCCTGGGGCTGGGAGCAGTCTAGCATGGCGGCCGATATGCCCCGCGCGAGGGTCTGCAGATCGTGGCCGATCACCGGCCCGTTCAGGACGATTCCATAGCTGCCCACGCCGCCGATCGGGCTGTCGCCAAGCTTGTAGAGGGCCTCGGCATAGAAGCTGGTCAGGATCAGTTCGCCCGACAGGCCGCCCGGGACTCCGTGCCAGATCTTGATCAGGCCGCCGGCGGAGATGTTCACGAACTCCGAGCCGATCTCGCCAGACTGCTGGCCGTGGATCGCGGTGGTGAAGGCGCAATAGCAGTAGGCGACCTGCCAGTCCCTCACCTCCATGTTGCGCGACTGGGTCTGACCCCAGCTGAAGCACCATTTGGTCCAGGCGGTCTGGCCCTTGATTGCGGTGCAATAGTCGCCGTTGCCGCTGGCGTTGGCGGGGGAATAGGCCACGCCGGTGTTGAACCCATAGATGTTCAGATTGCGCAACTCGACCCCCGACGAGAAGGCCTTCTTATAGCTTCCCCGCGTTCGGGCGTAGGGCGGATAGGTCGAGGGTTCGGGATAGGCGGGGGAGGGCTGCGGCCCGGAATAACCGTCCACCGTGATACCGGCGGCGGGCGTATAGCGCGCCTCGCCGGCGCCCCAGTTGGCCGGATTGGTGTCGTCAACTGTGGCCTTGGGCGTGCAGACGTTTCGCGCCACCAGGGTCGCGCCCACGGCCCCCATCAGGAACCAGTCGGAGAAGACCCCGCCCCGGCCGCCCTGGATGTTGATCACGGGCCGGTCGGTGAAGGTCGCCCCGATCGCAGCGCCCAGCAAGTTTCCCGAGGGGAAGAAGTCGGCATGGCGGCCTTTGAACTCGAACGTCACGAAGCTGCCGCCATAACCCAGCCGGATAGTGTCGGAGACGAAGCTGCGCCGGGCGCCCTGCACGACGGCGCTGACTCCCAGATACAGGGTGGCGTCCGCCGCTCCTTGCAGGGCCCTGTGATCATCGACCGGCGAACCCACCAGCGTCAGCTGTGGGCTTTTCCACCTGGCGCCGCCCACCACACCGTACCGGACGGTGTCTATGCCGGCGATGTCCGCTACGGGGGACCAGACGCCGCCGGCCGCGTCGGTGATCGTACCCGGATATCCGTCCGTGCCGCCCCGCGCATAGGTCTGCGGCGCACAGTCGCCGGGGGTGGCGTAGCTCAGCACGATGATGGACCCGGCGTTGACCGCGACCTGCGCGGTCCTGACGTCCGCCAGCGTCGGGTAGATGTTCAGCTGAGCCATGGCCGTATTGGGGTCCGCGCCCGCCGCGACCGCCAGACCGACCTGGGTCGCCAGATGGGTCAGGGTCTCGCCGGACAGGGCGGAGGCGGGGGGCGTGGCGGCGGCGGGAGGCGGCATGATGTGGCCAGCCTAGCCCGCTCCCGCGCCAGGATGAAGCTTTCTCAGCTGGCGATGGCGGACCTGGGCGCGCGGGCCATGTCGGCCACGATGCGCCGGGCCAGGCGCTGGGCCTGGATGCGGATGTCGGGCACGGCGGTGACTTCCCACAGGGCGCCGCGGGTCAGCGGCCCCAGGCCCAGCAGGTCTTCGGCGGCGACCCCGTCGGCGCCCACCAGCCGGCCTTCGCCGTCGACATCCAGCCCCAGCTTAAGCGGGTCGGGCCTTGCCAGGCCGCTCTCGATCAGGCCGCGAATGACGCCGTTGGCGGAGCGGCTGGGATCGCCCTCGGGGCCGGTACAGTTGACCACCCATTCGGTGCGGTCGGCCCTGACGCTGGTGTGGGCGCGTGGCCGCCAGGTGATGGTCACCCCGCCGATCTCCGCCCGCAGGGACAGCATGCGGCCGGCGACCACCCGCAGCCGGCCGTCGGCGATATGGGTGTCGATCCGCAGCGCCACGTCCGGCGCCATGCGGTGCCGGTGGGCGTCCCACCAGGGGCGCAGATGCCGCAAGGCCCGGCGGCGCTCGACCGGGCCGAGGCCCGCCCAGATATTCTGCACCTGCTCGCGCAGGCCGTCGAAGGCCCGGCGCCAGTCGGACAATCGGTCGGCCTGGCGGCGGAAGCGGAGCAGGGCGCGGGACAGGGGCTCCCCGGCCTCGGGGGTCCAGTCGGTGGCAGCGCCGACCGAGCGGGCGTGGCGGCGGGGGATCAAACCGTGCCGGGAGAGGGCGAGGACCTCGCCGCGATGGCCGGCGCTGTCCAGGCTGGCGATGACGTCGACAGCGGTCAGGCCGGAGCCGAGCAACAGGACCCGATCGCCTGGCTTGATCCGGTCCAGGGCGCCGCTGTCCCAGGGGTTGGGAATATAGCGAGGGTCGCGGGCGAACCGGACGCTTTGCGGCACGATCTCCATAGGCGCCCCGTGACCGGTGGCCAGGACCACGGTATCCGCCTGCATGGCCCGGCCCAGGGCCAGCCTCACCAGCAGCCGGCCGCCGGCGCGAACCACCTCGGATACCTCGTCCCCGACCAGGGTTAGCCGGCCGGCCGCTTCGGCGCTCTGCGCCGCGGCCCGCAGTTCGGCTTGCAGATAATCGCCATAGACCCAGCGCGGGGCGAAGGAGAAGGGATCGGCGGGCTGGCCGGTCTGCACCGCCAGCCAGTCCTGGAAATGGGCGGGCTGGTCCGGATAGGCGCTCATATTGCCGGCGCGCACATTGAGCAGATGGTCGGGCCGGCGGGTGGAATAGGCGACGCCGCGGGCGAAGGCCTGGCCCTTCTCGATCAGATAGACGTGCAGCCCGCCGGCGCCGGACCGCAGCAGGTGCAGGGCCAGCAGGGCGCCGCTGAAACCACCGCCGACGATGACCACCACGCGTCCGCTCATGATGTATCCGCCTCCAAGAAGATCCGCCCTGGCAATCTGAGGTTTAATGTCGATCAAAACAATAGGAATAAAGTTTTGGCGGACGCAGAAAATCTGCGGGCGGCGCTCGGGGACCGGGCGCGCTATCGTGCCGATCACGGACGGGTTGAGTCGGAGGCGCGGATGGCCAGACGGGATCTGACCGGGGCGGTGGATTTCGCCTATCTCGAGAGCTACGCCGGGGGGGATCTCGGTGTGGTCGAGGAGGTGTTGGCCCTGTTCCGCGAGCAGGCGGAGATGTGGCTGCGCCTGCTGGACCCGCATGCGCCGGGGCAGGGGTGGCGTGATGCGGTCCATACCCTCAAGGGTTCGGCCCGGGGCATCGGCGCCAATGACCTGGGGCGGGTTTGCGAGGCGGCCGAGGCCGCCGCGCCGGAGGCGGAATCCCCAAGCCTGGCAAGGGTTCGCGACGGGCTCGATCTGGTGCTCGCGGACATCGCCGCCTACAGCCACGAACTGGCGCTGAGGTCGCTGAAGACGCCTCCCAGTTGAGGTCGCCGGGCTATCCAGCCGAGGCGATGAAAGCGTTATATTTCAGCGCCGAAGCGCATCTATAAGCGTTGCAATATTGCTGGCGCGACCGAGTGTTACGCCCCGCTATTCTCCCACGTTTCGATTCTGGACGCGCGACCCTTGCGGCGGCGTTGGCGGGTTGATAGGTGGGCGGCGCCCATGTCGGTAAGGCTCTTGATGAACGCCCCTATTCGCTCCGCCGGGGCTGTCTTTGTGATGATGCTCGTCTGCGGTGCGTTGGCGGGATGCGCGAAGACGCCCGCCAAACCGCCGCCGCCCAGCGTGACGGTGGCCGCCCCTCTGCGCGAGACCATCGTCGATTGGGACGACTATGTCGGCCAGTTTGTGGCGGTGGATTCGGTGGACATCCGCCCCCGGGTGTCTGGCTATCTGCAGACGGTGGGCTTCACCGACGGCGCCCTGGTGCACAAGGGCCAGCTGTTGTTCGTGATCGACCCCAGGCCCTATCAGGCGGCCCTGGACCAAGCCAAGGGGCAGCAGGCGCATGCGGAGGCCTCGGTGGCCGACGCCAAGAGCCAGCTGGAGCGGGGCCAGACCCTGCTTAGCGCCCACGCCATCAGCCAGCAGGCGTTTGACACCCTCAGCGCCACGGAACACCAGGGCGAGGCGGACGTGCTGTCGGCGAAGGCCCAGGTCAATACCGCCGCCCTGAACCTGGAATTCACCCACGTCACCGCGCCGATGGACGGCCGCATTTCCGACCGCCGGGTCGCGCCGGGCAATCTGGTGACCGCCGACACCACGGTGCTGACCAATATCGTCAACCTGAACCCGATCCGGTTCGCCTTCACCGGGTCAGAGGCCCTCTATCTGAAGCGCCAGCGCGAGACGGCGCACGCGGGCGCCCTGCCGGTGGAGATCAAGCTGCAGGACGAGCCCACCTATCGCTGGAAGGGCAAGCTGGAGTTCGTCGACAACGCCCTGGACACCGCCTCGGGCACCATTCGCGGCCGGGCCGTGGTGGACAATCCGGCGTTTTTCCTCACCCCCGGCATGTTCGGCCATATGCGCCTGCGCGGGGCCGATCCCTATGCCGCTCTGCTGATCCCGGATCAGGCGGTGGTCACCGACCAGACCCGCGAGGTCGTCTATGTGGTGGACGCGTCCAACATGGTGCACGAGCGGGATGTGGCGCTCGGCCCGCTGTTCAACGGCCTGCGGGTGATCAAGGGCGGTCTTGGCCCGGACGACCATGTGATCATCGACGGCGTCCAGCGCGCCCGGCCGGACCAGAAGGTCTCCCCGACCACCGGACAGGTGCAGCAGGTTCCCGCATCACCCGCCGGTGCGCCGCAGGATCAACCCGCCAGCCCGCCCGCCGCCACCGCGACGCTTGCCAGTGCGGGCGAGTAGGCCAGTGCGGGCGTTGGCGCGGCCATGAAGCTTTCGCACTTCTTCATCGACCGGCCGGTATTTGCCGCGGTGGTGGCGATCATCATCACGCTGGTGGGCGCGATCGCCTATCCGATCCTGCCGATCGCCCAGTATCCGGACATCAGCCCGCCGACGGTGAACATCTCGGCCTCCTATCCGGGCGCCTCGGCCGAGACCCTGGCCGACACCGTCGCCGCGCCGATCGAGGAGCAGATCAACGGCGTGGAGAACATGATCTACATGTCCTCCCAGTCCACCGGCGACGGGCATGTGACCATCACGGTGACCTTCAAGCTGGGCACCGATCCCAACGCCGCCCAGGTGCTGGTGGAAAACCGGGTCTCCGCCGCGACGCCGCAGCTGCCGCCGGAGGTGGTGCTGTCGGGCGTGACCGTACGCAAGGCCTCCACCGACTTCCTGATGGCGGTGCACACCTATTCGCCGGACGGCTCGCTCGACCAGCAGTACATCGCCAACTACGTCGGCCTGCACATCCGCGACGCCATCCTGCGGGTGCCGGGGGTGGGGGATGTGTCGAGCCGGGCCGCGCGGGACTATTCCATGCGCATCTGGATCGACCCCGACCGCGCCGCCGCGCGGGGGCTGACCGTCGATGACATCACCACCGCCCTGACCAGCCACAACGTCCAGGTCGCCGCCGGCGCCATCGGCCAGCCTCCGGAAGCCTCCGGCGGGTCGGCCTATCAGTACAATGTCGAGGCCCTGGGGCGGCTGACCACGCCGCAGCAGTTCGGCGACATCATCGTCAAGACCGACAGCACGGGGCGGGTGACCCGGGTGTCCGACGTGGCGCGGGTGGAGCTGGGCGCCGCCGACTACACCACCAACGCCTATATGAACAAATACAACGCCGTAGCCGTGGCGATCCTGCAGCAGCCCGGCTCCAACGCCCTGACCACCGCCAACGCCGTCAAGGCCAAGATGGTGGAGATGAAGAAGACCTTCCCGCCGGGCCTCGACTACAAGATCATCTACAACCCCACCGAATATGTGCACGACTCCATCGTCGAGGTGGAGAAGACCCTGGTCGAGGCGCTGATCCTCGTCGTGCTGGTGGTGATGGTCTTCCTGCAGAGCTGGAGGGCGGCGCTGATCCCGATCATCGCCATTCCGGTCTCCCTGACCGGCACCTTCGCGGTCATGGCCGTCGCCGGCTTTTCCTTAAACAGCCTGTCCCTGTTCGGCCTGGTGCTGGCGATCGGCATCGTGGTCGATGACGCCATCGTGGTGGTGGAGAATGTCGAGCGGCACCTGCGCGCCGGGATGGGACCCCGCGAGGCGGCCCACCTGACCATGGACGAGGTGGGCGGGGCTCTGGTGGCCATCGCCCTGGTGCTGATGGCGGTGTTCGTGCCGACGGCGGCCATCTCCGGCGTCTCGGGCCAATTCTACAAACAGTTCGCCCTGACCATAGCCACGGCGACCCTGATCTCCCTGATCGTGTCGCTGACCCTTTCGCCGGCGCTGGCGGCGCTGATCATGCGCGCCCACCCCAAACATCTGGAGTCCGCGCCGGGCCGCCGCTTCAGCCTGGCCAGGTTCGCCGACTGGTTCAACGACGGCTTCGACCGCCTGTCCGACCGCTATTCCAAGCTGGTGCACCGGATGGTCAACATGGTCGGGATCATGCTGATCATCTACGTCGGCCTGCTGGCGCTGACCGGATGGCGGCTGACGGCGACGCCGCGGGGATTCATCCCCGCCCAGGATCAGGGCCAGCTGCTGATCGCCGCCAACCTGCCGGCCGGCGCGACGTTGGAACGCACAGACGCGATCATGCACCAGGTCTCGAAGATCTGCCTCGACACTCCCGGGGTCTGGGCGGCGTCGGTCTACGCCGGAGTCGACGCCACCACCGGGACCACCTCTTCCAGCGCCGGCCAGGTCTATCTGGTGCTGAGCCCGTTCAAGGAGCGGCATGGCGCCGACCTGCAGACCTCGGCGGTGGCGGCCAAGCTGCGCAAGACCCTTGGCGCCATCACCGGCGCCGACATCCGGGTGATCCAGCCCCCGGCGGTGCGCGGCATCGGCTCGACCGGCGGCTTCAAGATGATTGTCGAGGACCAGGGCGGGCATACGCCGCAACAGCTCGAACAGGTGACCAACCAGCTGGTGGCGGCGGCAAACAAGGCGCCGGGGCTGACCACGGTTTTCGCCACCTACAACACCAAGACGCCCCGGCTGTTCGCCGACATCGACCGGTCGAAGGCCGAGATGCTGGGGGTGCAGGATTCGGCGGTGTTCGACACCCTGCAAACCTATCTCGGCTCGACCTTCGTCAATGAGTTCAACCTGTTCGGCCACACCTTTCAGGTTCTGGCCCAGGCCGACGCCCCCTATCGCAACGACGAGACCCGGCTGACGCAGCTGCAGACCCGCTCCACCTCCGGCGCCATGGTGCCGTTGGGATCGGTGATCAATGTGCGCCACACCACGGGGCCCTATCGGGTGCTGCGCTACAACCTCTATCCCTCCGCCGAGGTGAATGGCGACACCGCGCCGGGCTTCTCCAGCGGCCAGTCGATCGCGACGATGGAGCAGCTGGCGGCCCAGACCCTGCCGCCGGGCTATGGCTATGAATGGACCGAGCTGGCGCTGCAGGAAAAGCTGGCCGGCAACACCGGCATGATCGTGTTCGGCATGGCCGTGGTGTTCGTCTTCCTACTGCTGGCGGCCTTGTACGAGAGCGTGACGCTGCCGCTGGCGGTGATCCTGATCGTGCCCATGTGTTTGCTGGCGGCCATGCTGGGCGTGAACCTGCGCGGCGCCGACAACAACATCCTGACCCAGATCGGCCTTGTGGTGCTGATCGGCCTGGCGGCGAAGAACGCCATCCTGATCATCGAGTTTGCGCGTCAGGGCGAGGAGGAGCACGGCCTGGAGCGGCACGAGGCCGCCGCCGAGGCCGGTCGCACCCGTCTGCGGCCCATCCTGATGACCTCGATGGCCTTCATCCTGGGGGTCGCGCCCCTGGCGTTCGCCACGGGAGCGGGCGCCGAGATGCGCCAGGCCCTGGGCGTGGCCGTCTTCGCCGGGATGATCGGCGTGACCATCTTTGGCCTGGCGTTTACGCCGGTCTTCTATGTGGTCTGCCGCGCCATCGGCCTACGTCTGCCCCGGTCGTCCACCGCCCCGCCGCCGCACATCAAGCCCGCCAACGAGGCGCCGGGCGCCGATGTTTAGGGTCCTCACCGCCAGCCTGCTGTCCTGCGTCGCTCTGTCCTGCGTCGCCTTGGCCGGATGCGCCGTGGGGCCGAACTATCTGGCGCCCAGGCCGCCCCAGGCCGCCGCCGGCGCCTTCGTCTCCGCCGCGCCTGACGTGACCAGCGAGGCCGCCTTGCCGGACCAGTGGTGGCGTCTCTACCAGGACCCGGTGCTGGATCGGCTGGTGCTGCAGGCCCTGAGCGAGAACAAGGACCTGAAGGTCGCCGCCGCCAACCTGGCCTATGAACAGGCCCTGGTCGGCGAAGCCCGCGCCGGCCTGTTCCCGTCGACCACCCTGTCGGCGGGAACCACCTATGGCCGCACCTCCACCGGCGCCCTGGTCTCGGAGCTGACCAATACGCCGAACACCGCCTCGGTGTTTTCCAACGCCGGCTTCACGGCTTCCTACGAGGTCGACCTGTTCGGCCGCATCCGCCGCACCATCGAGGCCGCGCACGCCAGCGCCCAGGCCTCGCAGGCGGCGGAGGACGCGGTGCGGGTGGCGGTCGCCGCCCAGACCGCCGCCGCCTACGCCAACGTCTGCACCTATGGCGAGGCGGTGAATGTCGCCAAGCACAATATCGCCGTGGTCCAGCAGGCCTATGACCTGACCGCCACCGCGCGCAACGCCGGCTCGGCGTCCGACCTGGACACCACCCGCCAGGCGGTGCTGCTGGATCAGGCCAAGGCCGTGCTGCCCACCGTGGAGGGGCAGAAACGCTCGGCCCTGTTCGAGCTGGCCGCGTTGATCGGCAAGACCCCGGCGGAGATCCCGCATGAGGCCGAGGCCTGCGTGACGCCGCCGCAGGTCGCCCAGGCCCTGCCGGTGGGGGATGGCGCGGCGCTGCTGCGTCGCCGGCCGGACGTGCGCGAGGCCGAGCGCAATCTGGCCGCCGCCGTGGCCCGGATCGGCGTGTCCACCGCCGACCTCTATCCCACCGTTTCCCTGGGCGGCCAGGTCGCCGGCGCGGGGGTGACCCCGGCGCAGCTGACCTCGGTCTCCGGTCTGTCGTTCGGGGTCGGGCCGCTGGTCAACTGGAACTTCCCCAACATATTGGTGGCGCGGGCGCATGTGCGGGAGTCCAACGCCCAGGCTTCGTCGGCCCTGGCCAGCTTCGACAGCGCGGTGCTGCAGGCGTTGAAGGAGACTAAACAGGCCCTGACCGCCTATGCCGCCGAGTTGCAGCACAACGCCGCCACCCGCGCGGCCCGCGACGACGCCAACAAGTCCTTCGCCCTGGCCAAGACCCTGTACCAGGCTGGCGCCAGCAGCTTCCTCGACCTGCTCACCGCCGAACAGACCGAAGTCGCCGCCGACCAGGCCCTGGCGACGTCGGACCAGCAGTTGGCGGCCGACCAGATCGCCGTGTTCCAGGCCCTGGGCGGCGGGTGGGAGACAGCGCCGGCGGTGAGCGCGCCGGCGATTCCCAAGGGGTAGGGCGCCCACCTCTCGATTTAACCCCGTTCCCAGGCCTTGTGCCTGGGGTCCATTGAGCGCGAAATCAAAGTGATAGGGCGCGGACGGCGGCGCCGCATCGAACCTCCTACCGGTCGAGTCCAATGGGCGCCCGCCACAAGGGCGGGGGAACGAGGAAGGTTTGAGTGTCGCAAAACCTGCGGAAGCGCGAACCGCCGGTTGACACCGCCCGCCAATCATGTTCTTGTTACGTTCTAATGACGCCTCGGGAACTATCCGGTTGACGTACCACGCCTCAAGGGGTAGTAATTGGGCATCGAAAGAGGCCCGCTATGACCACCCGCAAGACTGACCTGACCAACCCGATCTATCACGACGAAGACGCCGCCCGGATGCACCTTGAAGCGCTGCTCTGGCCGCAAGGCCCTGTGTGCCCGCGCTGTGGCGTCATGGAAGACCGGATCACCAAGCTACAAGGTCAGTCCACCCGCCCCGGCGTCTACAAGTGCAAGGATTGCCGCAAGCCGTTCTCGGTCACGGTCGGGACCGTCATGGAGCGCAGCCATATCCCGCTGCACAAGTGGATACTCGCCGCCCACTTCATGGCTAGCCACAAGAAGGGAATGAGCGCCCTCCAACTGCAACGCGACATGGGCCTTGGCTCATACGAAAGCGCCTGGTTCCTCTTCCACCGCCTCCGCGAATGCCCCAAGGGCGCGTTTGGCGGCCCCATGGGCGGCGAAGGCAAGACCGTTGAGGCTGATGAAACCTACGTGGGCGGCAAGGAGAAGAACAAGCACGCCAACAAGCGCAACCGTCACCTCATGATGGACAAGAAGCATAAGATCGTGACGCTGGTTGAGCGCGACGGTCGCGCCCGCTCGTTCCATGTGGCCAACGTCACGGCGAAGACGATCCGCAAGGTTCTGACCGCCAACGTCAGCCGCAAGTCCAACCTGATGACGGACGGCGCGACGGTCTATGTCGGCGTCGGCGGCGAGTATGCCAGCCACGGCTTTACCGATCACGCTCACGGCGAGTATGTCCGCGAAGGCGGCATCCATTCCAACACTGCCGAGAGCTACTTCGCCATTCTGAAGCGCGGCGTGTACGGCTCATTCCACTCGATCAGCGAGGCTCACATGCACCGCTATTTGGTCGAATTTGATTTCCGCTGGTCCACCCGCAAACTGTGCGACAGCGAGCGCGCCGAACTTCTGTTGAAGGGCGCCAAGGGCCAACGCCTGATGTATCGACAGCCTGACGAAGGCGCGCACGCTTAAGCAGAAGGCGCGCGCTTTGCGCCGACGCCGGAAGCGTGACTCTCAGAAGGCTTAGCTTTAGCGTCCCCTCGGTCGCGCTTTTTGCGCGGCTCGGGGGGCTTGCGTAGCGCCGCCAGTAGCAGCGCATCGCGCCGATGGTCGTCGTCGTGGTCGCTCATGTCTTGGAGGCTACCATGCCGAAGGGCGCCAAGAAAGCAAAGCCGACCCCTGCGTGGGACCGGCGCCCGTGGCCAAAGGCCGGCGACGGCAATCAAGAGACGCTGTATGCGGCGGTTGGGCGTCTCCTGTCGGAATGGGAGCGTTACGAAGCGGCCCTCTCATTCCTGTTTGCCAATTTCTTGGGAGGCCCGATCCTCCTAGGCGCCATGCGGTCCTATAGCGCGGTCAGGACGTTTGAGGGCCGCGCAGAAATGCTACGTGCCGCCTCCGGGGCATTCTTCTACGGCCATGGGGAGGGGGCCGCACACCTCCTGGAGCCGTACAAGTCCGTGCTACGGGATGCGACCCAATTTTCGCAACGGCGCAACGACGTGGCGCATGGGGTTGTCGACTATTACCGCCCTGAACCTCCGGAACCGCAGCCCGTTCCCGCGCCAGATAGCTATGCGCTGTTCCCTGGTTACGCCACGTTCAAAGAGCGCGACTTAGAGAGCGTGCCGAGCTACTGTTATACGTCCAACGAACTCGAATATTTTCGCCAGCAGTTCTACTTGCTTAGGCCGCCGGTCATGCGGCTTGCTTCCGAGGTTATGGTCGCGGCGACTGCGCCCGCATTACACAATAAACTTCGGCGGCTAATTCGGCAGTCCACCAGTCCCGAACCAACGACTCCACCCGATCAGCAAGAACCCGCGCCCCCGCGTCCGCCATCTCGGGGGTGATCTCGATTTCCGCAGTGTCGTCCGCTTCGGCCATCGGCCAAGTTCCCTTCGAATCTCAGCGCCGCCGAAACCCGAAGGGAGAACGCATCCTTGGTTGCGAATCATACCCCTAATTGGGGCCGGTACGTCAACCGGATAGTTCCCGACGCCTCCACCAGACATTCACCCCGCAAACGGCTCAGCCGACCCGGTCGCGGACCGCGCCGAGCGGCAGATGCGGGTCATGGCGCAGCTGTCCGAGATGGGGCTCGGCCTGGCGCGGGCGCTGACGGCGCAGGTGTGCGACGGCGGGCCGGAGGTAATGCGGGGAGATGTGGGGCTGCTGTTTTCGCGCATCAGCCGGGCGATCCGCCAGTGCATCGCCCTGGAAGCGAAGATCGCCGTGGCCTTGCGCGAATGGCGGGGCCTGAGTGAGGCGGAACGGGCCGAGCGGCGCGCCGCGATCGTGGCGGCCGCCAATACCGCGTCTGGCGCCATCGCCGCCAAGGCGCCGGCCGACGCCGCGCCCGAGATCGAAGACGTCAAGGAGATTGACCACGAGTCCGACGGGCTGCGCGGGGAGACCGAGCGCGGCGAGCGGCCGGAACGGTTCTGGGCCGACAGCTATGTCATCGAGGACGAGACGTCCTTCGCGGGCATCGTCGCCAAGGCCTGCCGCGACCT
>Ga0302311_10006334_pt1 | contig 12275 bp, 7 predicted proteins | sample III_Palsa_N1_3_FD_200449 | JGI IMG/M metagenome (GOLD analysis project Ga0302311, IMG submission 200449) | Peat permafrost microbial communities from Stordalen Mire near Abisko, Sweden - III_Palsa_N1_3 | ecosystem: Environmental > Terrestrial > Soil > Palsa > Peat permafrost | place: Sweden...
GGTCACCGACCTGGGCGCGATCGACGCCCGGGAGATCAGCTCCTTCCCGCTCGGCGACAGCGGCATCGTGCTCCGCGTCGGCCGCTACGGCCCCTACGTGGAGAAGGGCGAGCAGCGCGCCGACGTGCCCGACGAGCTGGCGCCCGACGAGCTGACGGTGGACCTGGCCGAGGAGCTGCTGGCCAAGCCCAGCGGCGTCCGCGAGCTGGGCACCGACCCGGTCAGCGGGAACGAGATCGTCGCCAAGGACGGCCGCTACGGCCCGTACTTCACCGAGGTCCTGCCCGAGGGCACGCCCAAGACCGGCAAGAACGCGGTGAAGCCGCGCACCCAGTCGCTGCTGTCGACGATGTCGCTGGACACCGTCACCCTCGACGACGCGCTCAAGGTCTTCGGCCTGCCGCGGGTCGTCGGCGCGGACGCGGAGGGCGTGGAGATCACCGCGCAGAACGGCCGCTACGGCCCGTACCTCAAGAAGGGCACCGACTCGCGCTCCCTGGAGAACGAGGAGCAGATGTTCACGGTGACCCTGGAGGAGGCGCTGGCGATCTACGCGACGCCCAAGCAGCGGGGCCGCGCCGCGGCCAAGCCGCCGCTCAAGGAACTGGGCACGGACCCGGTCAGTGAGCGTCCGGTCGTCGTCAAGGACGGCCGCTTCGGCGCGTACGTCACCGACGGTGAGACGAATGCCACACTGCGCCGGGACGACAGCGTCGAGGAGATCACCCCGGAGCGCGGCTACGAGCTGCTGGCGGAGAAGCGCGCCAAGGGCCCGGTGAAGAAGGTCGCCAAGAAGGCCCCGGCGAAGAAGGCCGCAGCGAAGAAGGCGCCGGCGAAGAAGGCGGCCGCCACCAAGACGACCGCGGCGGCCAAGGCCACGGCGACCAAGACGGTTGCGAAGAAGACCGCGGCCAAGACGGCCACGGCCTCGGCCGCGAAGAAGACCACGACGGCGAAGAAGGCCGCCGAGAAGAAGACGGCCGCAGCCGAGTAGACCGTGCCGCTCCCCCGGTGAACCTGTCCGGAAAAGCTGGACAGGTTCAGCGGAGGAGCCTGCCCCGGCGGGTCATGAACCCGTGCCCTACCGGACAAGGACCCTTACGATGTCGGTCCCTCCGGTTAGGCTGGCCGCATGACGAGTGCGGAACGCCCCGGACCGGAACCCACCCAGCCTGCCGACCGGGCCGAGCTCGAGCGTGCGCAGGCACTGCTGCGCGTCCGCCCGTACCGGAAGGTGTGGCGGACACACCTGCTCGGCGCGATCGGCGACCGCCTCGGCCTGCTCGCTCTGCTCATCCTGACCTGGTCCGCGTCCGGCGCCCTGGGCGAGTTCGGGGGCGGCTTCCGCGGGCTGCTGTTCACCGTCGCCGTGGTCTTCGCCGTCCGGATCGCCGGGACGGTGCTCTTCGGCGCGGCGCTGCTCGCCCCGGTGGCGCAGCTCGTCCACCGCCTGGACCGCCGCTGGACGCTGTTCGGCACCGACGTCCTGCGCGTCGTGCTGATCGCGGTCGCGCCCTTCTGGATCGTCTGGACCGGCTCGACGTCCGTGCTCTGGCTGCTCGTCAGCGTGTTCGTGATAGCCGCCGCCGAGCGGGTGTCGACGGTCGCCCGCGAGTCCCTGGCCGACCAGCTCGTCCCCGGCGGCGCCGGGGCGCAGGGCCCGCTGCTGCGCCGGATCGACCGGTGGACCGGCTACGCGGCCCTGCCGGTCGCCGCCGCCTCGTTGGTGCTGCTGATGCTGGTGGAGAACGGCCTGGCCACCGGGGTGAGCTGGCTGAACCAGCACCAGGGGGTGCTGGCGGCCTTCGGCGCGGCCGGATTCCTCGCGGCGTCGGCGGTCCTGGTCCACCTGCAGGAGCTGCCCGCCGCCCCCGCCCTGCCGGTCCCGCCGCGCTCCCCGCTGGCGAATCTGCGCGCCCCCGCCGACACCACCCTGGGACTGGGCAGCCGCGGCCGCACCAACACGTCCGTGGTCTTCAGCTTCGCCGTCGCCGGCGCCACCGCCGCCATGGCGGCGTTCGCCGCGGTGGCGCTGCCGCACGCGACCGACCTCGGAGCGGGGCCGGCCGGGTTCGGTCTGCTGGTGCTGGCCGCGAGCGCCGCACCGCTGCTGGGCATGCGTATCGCACCGACCGTGCTGCCGGTGCTCGGCCGCCGCCGCCTGCTGCCGCTGGCGCTCGGCACCACCGCCGTGATGCTGCTGCTCAGCGGCCTGGTCGTGGACTTCGTCCTGGCCCTGGTGCTGGTCACCGCCGCCGGGATCGCGGCCGGCGTCGCGATCCGGACCGGCAGGGTGCTGCTCGACCAGGAGACCGAGGAGGCCCGGCAGCCCAAGGTCGCCGAGCATCTGCACGCGATGCTGCGCGTCGCCGCCGGCACCGCTCTGGTCCTGGCCCCGCTGCTGGCCGCGGCCATCGGCCGCCAGGCCTACGACGACACCGCCGTGAGCTTCGACCACGGCGGCGCGGGCCTGTCCATCGCCGTGGTGGGCGTGCTGCTGCTGGTCCTCGCGGTGGTCGTCTCCGTCCGCTCGGACGACCGACGCTCGGTCGCGCCGTTCAGCAAGGACGTCTGGGACGCCCTGCGCGGCGGCAGCCGACCGGTTCCCCACCGCGCGGGCACCGGCTACTTCATCGCCCTGGAGGGCGGGGACGGAGCGGGCAAGTCCACCCAGGCCCAGGCCCTCGCCGAGTGGATCCGCAGCAAGGGCCACGAGGTCGTGGTGACGCGCGAGCCCGGCGGCAGCGTCATCGGGCAGCGGCTGCGCGCCATGCTGCTGGACGTCGGCAACACCGGGATCTCCCACCGCGCCGAGGCCCTGCTGTATGCGGCGGACCGCGCCGAGCACGTCGAGACGGTGATCCGGCCCGCGCTGGAGCGCGGAGCCGTGGTGATCACCGACCGCTACCTGGACTCCTCCATCGCCTACCAGGGCGCGGGCCGCGACCTGTCCGGCGCCGAGGTCGGCAGGATCTCGCGCTGGGCCACGGACGGCCTCGTCCCCGACCTGACCGTGCTGCTCGATGTGTCCCCCGAGGCGGCGCGCGAGCGCTTCACCGAGGCGTTGGACCGGCTGGAGTCCGAGCCGGAGGAGTTCCACGCCCGCGTGCGCGCCGGGTTCCTCGCCCTGGCGGCGGCCGACCCGGTCCGCTACCTGGTGGTGGACGCCGGGCAGCCGGCGGCCGGAGTGACCACCGCGATCCGGCACCGGCTGGACCGCGAGCTGCCGCTGTCCGAGCAGGAGAAGGCCGCCCGAGCCGAGCAGGAGCGGCTGGCCCGCGAGGCCGAGGCGGCCCGCCTGGCGGCGGAGGCCAAGGCCAAGGCCGAGGCCGAGCAGGCCGAACGGGAGAAGCAGGCGCTGCTGGAGCGGCTGCGGCTGGAGGCCGAGGAGAAGGCCAAGGTCCAGCAGGCCGAGGAGGACCGCCAGGCTGCCGAGGCCGCACGGCTGGCCGCCGAGCAGGCCCGTCTCGCCGCCGAGGCGGAGGCCGACCGGCGAGCGGCCGAGGAGGAGGAACGTCTCGCCGCCGAGGCCGAGGAGCGCCGCCGGGTCGAGTCCGAGGCAGCCCGGCTGACCGAGCTCGAACGCCAGCGCGACGTGAAGCGCGCCGAGGAGCGCCGCCGGGCGGAGGACGCGCTGCGCCGGGCGGAGGAGGCCCGGCTCGCAGCGGCGGCAGCAGCGGCGGATGCGGATGCGGTGGCAGCGGCGGGCGGAGCCGCTGCGGAGGACGACGCCCCGACGCGGGAGACGCCCGTGCTCGCGCCCGCGACGCCCGCGCCCGGAGCTGCGGTGCCGCCGGAGGCGCCGACCGAGGTGATCCCCGCCATACCGCCGAAGCCCAGCACCCCGCCCGCCGCCGAGACCCCTGAATCGGCGAACGAGCGCACGACGGTGCTGCCGATGCCCAAGTCCTGGCAGGTGGCCAAGCCCCGGAGCGAGGAGAGCGTCCAGGACCGGGTGCCGGAGTGGCTGTTCAGGCCGCAGGACGAGACCGTGGAGAGCGCCCAGCCCGAGGTGGAGCGCACCCGCGAGCTCCCCGCCGTGCCACCGGCGGCCGCGGCGGGCGGTGGCATGGAGGAGACCAGCGTCCTGCCGCGCGGCCGCTACGACTGGGCCGAGGAGACTCCGCTGGACAACCTGCCCAGCCTGACCGACGAGCTCCTCGGATCCCGGGACGAGTGGTCCCAGTGGCACGACAACGGCGAGGAGGGCCCGGAGCCCAAGCGTCGGCGCTGAGAAGCTTCGGGGCGTGTCGGTGCGGGCCGCTAGGGTCGAGGCAGATATCTCAGCAGGGTCGGAGTCAGCGTGAGCGTGTGGGACGACGTCGTCGGCCAGGGCGCGGTGGTGGAGCAGCTGGTCGCCGCCGCGCGGTCGGCGCGGGCCGTGCTGTCCGGCGACGGGGATACCTCGGGCATGACCCATGCCTGGCTGTTCACCGGGCCGCCGGGGTCGGGCCGGTCGACCGCCGCGCGGTCCTTCGCCGCCGCGCTGCAGTGCGTCTCGCCGGACCAGGAGCTCGGCGGGGTCCCCGGCTGCGGGTTCTGCGAGGGCTGCCACACGGCGCTGATCGGCAGCCACGCCGACGTGGACGTGGTGCGCACCGATGTGCTGAGCATCGGCGTCAAGGAGACGCGTGAGCTGGTCCGCAACGCGTCGATGTCCCCGTCCGCGGGGCGCTGGCAGATCATCGTCGTCGAGGACTCCGACCGGCTGACCGAGGGCGCGGCGAACGTCCTGCTCAAGGCCATCGAGGAGCCCGCGCCGCGCACCGTGTGGCTGCTGTGCGCACCGTCCGTCGAGGACGCGCTGCCGACGATCCGCTCGCGCTGCCGACTGCTGGTGCTGCGCACACCGCCGGTCTCGGCGGTCGCGGACGTGCTGGTGCGGCGGGACGGCATCGACCCGGAGATGGCGCTCTTCGCCGCCCGGGCCGCGCAGGGACACATCGGCCGGGCCCGGCGGCTCGCGACGGACGAGGCGGCCCGGCAGCGCCGGGCCGAGGTGCTGGCGCTGCCGCTGCGCGTGGCCGACCTGGGGGCCTGCCTGGCGGGTGCGCAGGGCCTGATCGACGCGGCGGGTGCGGACGCCAAGCAGGTCGCGGAGGAGGTCGACACCAAGGAGACCGAGGAGCTGCGCGCGGCGCTGGGCGCGGCGGCCGGGGTCGGCGGCCGGTTGCCGCGCGGCACGGCCGGGGCGATGAAGGAGCTGGAGGACCGACAGAAGCGCCGGGCCACCCGGACCAGCCGCGACACCCTGGACCGGGCCCTGATCGACCTGTCGTCCTTCTACCGCGACGTCCTGGCGCTGCAGTTCGGTGCCGGTGGCGAGCTGACCTGCGAGGATCTGCGTCCGGCGGTGCAGCGGGTGGCGGAGGGGTCCACACCGGAGGGGACGCTGCGGCGGATCGAGGCGGTGCTGGGCTGCCGACGGGCGCTGGAGCGCAATGTCGCCCCGCTGCTCGCCGTCGAAGCGATGACGGTGGCCCTGCGCGCGGGGTGATCCGCCCCGGTTCGTCTCCGGTCCGTCCTCGGTCCGTCCTCTGGTCCGTCCTCCGATCGGGTGACAGTTGCGGCGCGGGGTGAGAGTACCCGGGCACGGCGGGGATGCCCTCCGAGTGATCTTTGCGGTCCTGCTGGCAGCAGGCGTGTCGGCGGCGGCGTGGTTCGGTATCGGTGCGGCGCGGTGCTGGCTCGATCAACGGGCCGGACTCGCCTATGAACTGACGCCCAGCTATCTCGGCACCGCGCTGCGCGGGGTGGCCGCCGTCGCGGCCCTGGGCTGCGCGCTGATCGCGGCTCTGCTGCTCGCCGCTCCCCACCGCTCCGCGGCCCCGGCCGCGCGCCACCGCACGGTCGCCTCCGACGCCCGGCCGAGGCAGGCCCCGCCGTCCCTGAAGCCGACGGCCCAGGCCTCCCCAGCGGCCTCCCCCGCGCAGGGGATGCTGACGGTCGGTCATCCCTCCGGCGGTGAGCTGAGGGAGGGCACGCTGCCGGGGTATCCCGGGCGCCTGCGGATCTGGCTTCCGCCGCAGTACCCGCACCGGTCCCACCCGCTCCCGGCGCTGATCGTCCTCGCCGATCCGACCGTCCTGCCGGATGTCTTCGACGGCCTGGTCGAAGCCGTCTCGGACGGCAGGGCCAACCCGTTCCTGGTGGTCGCCCCGTCCACCGGCCAGACCGTGCCGGGGGAGCAGCTCCGCAGGGCTGTGGCCCGGGAATTCCACGTGGAGCCCGTTCCGCGCTCCTGGGGCGTGCTGGGCATCGACGCCGGTGCCCCCGGCGCGGTGGCCGCGGAGCTGGCCCGGCCCGACGCCTATGCCGCCGGGGCCGGGGTGAGCGGCCGCTACGACGCGCTGCGGCCGGTGTCGCGCCCGGGTGTCCAACTGCTGCTCGCCGACACCGCGCAGGACAGGGCGGGGCAGGCGTCGGCGGCACGGCTGCGCCGGGCGCTGACGGGGGTGCCGCAGGCTGCTGTGCGGCTCTCCGACGTGGTGAACGACTTCAGCGAGGAGCGCGAGCGGGTGCGTCTGGTCCGGATGGCCGCGGGCTACCTGACCGAGTGCATGGCCTCGGCCACGCACGCCTCCGCCTGACCGGGTGAGCGAGACGTTCTGACCGTCCGGGCGTCGGCCTCCGGCCGATAGCCTCTGCATACCAAGGAGCGGGAGAAATCATGAGCAGATTGCGGAGGGCCGCGACCGCGGCACTGGTGGTCGCGGGTCTGGCCCTGAGCGGCTGCACCTCCGGCTCCGGCCCCGCGTCCGATCCCGCGTCCGCCGGCGTGGGCGCCGGCTCGCCCACGTCGGGTGACGCCGCCTCGGCTCCGGTGCTGCAGCCGCTGTCCGCCGCGATCCCGGCCGACCTGGAGCACTACTACCGGCAGAGGCTCTCCTGGCACTCCTGCGACGGCTCGTTCCAGTGCGCGACGATGGCGGTGCCGCTGGACTACGCGAGCCCGGGGGCCGGAGACATCTCCCTGGGCGTCGTCCGGAGCCCGGCGGCGGGGCAGGGCTACCAGCCACTGGGCTCGCTGCTGATCAACCCCGGCGGCCCGGGCGGCTCGGCCGTGCAGTACGCCGAGTACGCGGCGCAGACCTTCCCCGCCCCGGTCAGGGACTCCTACTCGATCGTCGGCGTGGACCCGCGCGGGGTGGGCCGCAGCACCCCGATCGAGTGCCTGACGAACCAGCAGATGGACGCGTTCACGGCGGTGGACTCGACTCCGACCACGACGGCGCAGGTGGACCGGCTGGTCGCGGCGGACAAGGAGTTCGCGCAGGGCTGCGAGAAGCTGTCCGGCAAGCTGCTGGCGCACGTCAGCACCATCGACGCCGCCCGCGACATGGACATCCTGCGGGCCCTCCTCGGCGACCCCAGGCTCAACTACCTGGGCAAGTCCTACGGGACCTTCCTCGGGGCCACCTACGCCGGGCTGTTCCCCTCCCGGGTGGGGAGGATGGTGCTGGACGGTGCGATGAACCCGTCGCTGGACTCGCTGCAGATGAACAGCCAGCAGGCGGGCGGCTTCGAGACGGCGTTCAACGCCTTCGCCCGCAACTGCCTGGACCTCGGCTCCTGCCCGCTCGGCAGCGGCTCCGTCCAGGCGGCCGACCGTAAGCTCGACGACCTGTTCACCTCGCTGAACATCAAGCCGCTGCCGACCGGGCAGCCCCGGGCACTGGACGAGGCGCTGGGGATGACCGGCGTGATCGCCGCGATGTACGACCAGGAGCAGTGGCCGCAGCTGAGGGCGGCGCTGTCCGAGGCCGAGCAGGGCAACGGCGCCGGCCTGCTGGCCCTCTCCGACCAGTACTACGAGCGGGACAGTTCCGGCCACTACAGCAACCTGATGTATGCCAACGCGGCCGTCAACTGCCTGGACCTGCCGAGCGCCGCGACCGACCCCGCGCAGGTGGAGCAGCAGCTCGCCACCTATGAGCAGGCCTCGCCCGAGTTCGGCGCCTCGCTGGCCTGGTCGGGCCTGACCTGCGCCTACTGGCCGGTGAAGGCGACCGGATCGCCGCGCACCATTCCGGCGAAGGGTGCGGGCCCGATCCTGGTGGTCGGCACGACCCGTGACCCGGCGACCCCCTACGGCTGGGCGCAGGCCCTGGCGGCGCAGCTCGACTCCGGCACGCTGCTCACCTACAACGGCGACGGTCACACCGCGTATGCGCGGGGTGACCAGTGCATCGACGGCGCGGTGAACACCTATCTGCTGACGGGCCGGACCCCGGCGAAGGGCACCGTCTGCCAGTAAGGACCAAAACAATGCCACAATCCTTTCTTCACACCGGTGGACGGTGCGAAGGAAGGATTGTGGAATGTTCGGGGTCATCAACTACAGCACCTTCGTGCTGGGCGCACTGCTGATCGTCCTGCTCCCCGGGCCCAACTCCATGTACGTGCTGTCCGTGGCCGCCCGCAAGGGCGTCAGGACCGGGTTCCGCGCGGCCACCGGGGTGTTCGTCGGCGACACCACGCTGATCGTCCTCACCTCGGTCGGCGCGGCCTCGTTGATCAAGGCCACCCCGCTGGTCTTCGACGTGGTGAAGGTGGTCGGCGCGGGCTACCTGCTCTACATCGGCTACGGGATGCTGAGGTCCGCCCGCGCGATGTGGCTCGCCCGCCACACTGACCCGGACGCCCCCACCGACGCCGATCACGACGCCGGTACGCCCCCCACGGACGCCCGCGAGCGCCCCTTCCGCCGGGCGCTGGTGGTCAGCCTGCTCAACCCCAAGGCGATCCTCTTCCTGCTCTCCTTCTTCGTGCAGTTCGTCGACCCCGCCGCCCACGAGCCGGCCGTCGCCTTCGCCATCCTGGGCGCGACGCTGCAGTGCTTCAGCGTCCTCTACCTGACCACCCTGATCCTCGCGGGCACCGCCCTCTCCAACGCCTTCCGCCGCCGTCGCCGCCTCTCGGCCGGCCTCACGGCCGGAGTCGCCGCCCTCTTCATAGCCTTCGCCGCCAAGCTCGCCACCGCCTCCGCGGGCTGACCGCGCCCACCTCGGCCGATGCGCGTGACGATCACCCCTGCGAGTTGTGTAGAGTGTCTTCCGTTGCCGATCGCAAGACCGGCGTGCCGCCTTAGCTCAGTTGGCCAGAGCAACGCACTCGTAATGCGTAGGTCTCGGGTTCGAATCCCGAAGGCGGCTCCGAAAAGCCCAGGAACCCCTCGCCGGTGACCTGGGCTTTTTGCTTTCTCTTGACCTTTTTTCTGCCGACGTCCCAGTCCCGGGACTCGGCTGGAGGGCCTCCGGTGGCCGACCGGTGGCCGAGCGTGCAGCGGGCGTGCATCGGCGGTGGCCAAGAGTGCTGCTGGTGAGCTGATGGTGACCGCCCAGCTGTTGTCGCATTCCTACAAGCCGCCCCGAGCAGTGCCGCTGGCATGGACCTGGGGCCGGGATGGGATCGTGCGTCGGGGGCCATGCGAAGCCGATCAGCATCGTCGCCAGGGCTTCATGGTTGGCCTAGATCGAGTGGATGCCAACGCGACTTCGGCCTATCGGGGAGCGCCCGGGGCGAGAAAGGCGGCGGTGGAAGCGGGCGGCGTGGAAGCGTTTGCCTGAGAGTCGAGCGCGACCGCTGTCGCCAAGCTCCGCAAGAAGTAGCTCGCTCCGGCTCGGCTGGCCGTCGTCGGAGGCCGCGCCCGCAGCGCGAAGCCTGCGGACACGCTTGGTACTGGCCGCCTCGGGGCATAAGGATGGTTACGTTGCGCGACCACTCTCGGCCCGTTTGGGCCTATGGGTGACGTTCATCACATGCGGGAGCCCCGGTCAGATTGCCGCTGACCGGGGCTCCTTCTCGCCTGTGATCAGGCAGACCGCTCTTCCTTGGCTTCGTCGCTCTTGCGCGGCGGCGTCATCCTCGGTCGACGGGGAGCGGCTGTCTGCTCCCCGTCCTTGACCACCGCGAGGGGCTTCCGGGCGTGTGGGACGAGCTGCACGACCTTCTCGGCGGCGTCACGGGCGAGATCGTCCAGGACCGACTGGTAGGTGTCCCTGGTGATCCGGGTGTCCGAGTGGCCGAGGGTCTCGGAGACGACCTTGATATCGACCCCGGCGGCGAGCATGAGCGTCGCTGCGACGTGGCGAAGATCGTGGAGCCTGATCGGAGGAAGGCTGGCGGCCTCCACCAGGCGCGCGAAGAGGTCGCTGACCTTGCCGGGGTGGAGGAGGGAGCCGTCCTCCTGTGTGAAGATCCGGCCGGTGTCCTGCCAGCCCTCGCCCCACGCCTCCCGCTCACGCTGCTGGCGGGCCTTGTGTGCCAGGAGGTCCTGGTTGGTCTCCTCGTCGAGGGCAACCAGGCGGATGCCGCTGTCGGTCTTGGGAGCGCCCTCGAAGACCTCCCAGCCGTCCTGGACGAGCTGGGTGGCGATAGCCAGGGACCGCGCCTTCGCCGAGTGGTCCTCCCACCGAACGCCGCAGCCCTCGCCTCGCCGAGAGCCCCGGAAGGCGATGAGCCGCCAGAGCGTGTACAGCCGGTCGTGCTCGACGAAGTCGAGGAACGTGCCGGTCTGCTCGGGGGTCCAGACCATGACCGGCGAGGGCTTCTCACCGGTCTCCGTCCAGCGCGCGATGCGCTCGTCGGTCCAGACCAGGGCCTTCGGCTTCGTGCCCGGAAGCAGCTCGACGTGCGCGGCCGGGTTGAAGGCGGGCATCACCTGCTGGGCGATGGCGACGTTCAGCGCGGCGCGCAGGGTGTCGCGGATGTGCGGCTGGGTGTTGAGGCCGGTCTCCCGCCGGAAGGGGGGCATCGCGTTGAGCTGGGCCTGGAGCCAGAGGCGTCGCGCACGGTTCTCGGCACCCTTGTTCGGGGTGGACTTGAGTTCGTCGCGTACCACGCGCCGCTGGGCGTTCTGCTCCTGGACCTCGATGTTGCGCTCGTTGATCGCGTCGAACATCGAATCGATGTGGTGCACGCGCAGCTTGTCGAGGCGCAGGTGGCCGAGGTGCGGCTTCAGGTGGACGCGGATGTCGCACTCGTAGCGCTTCGCCCCGCCCCGGCGCAGGCGCTTGCGTCCTGCCAGCCAGGTGTCGAGCCATTCCGCGACGGTCACCTTGGAGTTCAGGGACTGGCCCGTTTTGAAGCGGCGGCGGGTCTCGTCGTAGTCAGGGACCGGGTCCTTGTCCTTGACGCAGTTCTCCAGCAGATCGCTGATCTGGGTCTTGCCCCAGGGGTCGTCCTCCTCGGGGATGGCCATGAGGGCGCGGACCTTGTCCAGCTCCTCCTGGGCCTTGGTCGAGGTCTCGAAGCCGCCGCGACGGAACCGCCTGCGGCGGCCGTCCTGGGCGGGGTCGAGTTCCTGCGCGGCGGTCCAGGTGCCGTGCCGTCGTGCTGCCTTGAGCTTGGGGCAGGCAGCCCCGTAGTCCTTCCCCGTCGCCGGGTCGATGCAGCGGCACCGACGTATGAGGTTCCCGTTCTTCACTCGCTGTCCTCCGCGTGGTTCGGTATCTCGGGCTGGTCGACGAAGGCCAACTCGTCAGGCAGGGCAGGGGGCGTGAGGCCCCGCTCGCCCATCCGGCCCCGGAATGCCCGCAGTTCCTGGGCGTCCTCGAACGCGTGCTCCTCGTAGCCCTCGGCGCGCTGCAGGAGGGTGGCTCTGCGGGCCCGGTCCAAGGTGGTGCTCGCCGTTCGTCGCCGCTCTCTGGCCAGGGTGTAGGAGGACACGGCGGCGGCGACCAGGTCGCCGTGGTGGCGGAAGGCGTCGAGGGCATCCCGGGCGGTGCCTTCGGGAGCGGGCCCGTCCAGGGGGGTCTCGCCGGTGAACCACGCGACGGCGTCCCAGGTGGACACCTCCCGGCCCGGGAGGACCTCGACCGTGGCCGAGGTGCCGAGTGGGAAGAGGAGGGTGACTGGAGGGACGCCTAGGACGTCGGCCAGGACGAAGAAGTCGGCGACGGTGATGCTGGTCTTGCGGCCGGATTCCAGGTTCTTCATGGAGTGCTCGGTGAACTCCGGCAAGCCGCGGTCGGCGCAACCCTGGGCGACTTCGGCCATGGTGAGGCCGGCGGCCTTGCGGGAGTCCCGCATGCGCTGGGCGATCCGACCAGTGAACGCTGTCGGCCATTGATCAGGTGTCATGGCGACACTTTAGGCACCTGTAAGGCGCTGCCGCAACTCCGTGATACATCTAATGCGTCACCACGACACCATCTGTCCCCAGGAGGGCATCATGAAGGCATCTGAGTCGTCCAATGAGGATCGAGGGCTGACGGGCGACGAGCTGCTTGCCCTCCCCGCCGTGATCGACCTTGACACCTCGAACCGAGCAC
>Ga0302311_10006341_pt1 | contig 12269 bp, 14 predicted proteins | sample III_Palsa_N1_3_FD_200449 | JGI IMG/M metagenome (GOLD analysis project Ga0302311, IMG submission 200449) | Peat permafrost microbial communities from Stordalen Mire near Abisko, Sweden - III_Palsa_N1_3 | ecosystem: Environmental > Terrestrial > Soil > Palsa > Peat permafrost | place: Sweden...
TTCCACCGCACGCCCTACAACCTGAAAGCCGCGCAGGACCGCATCTTCGCCGCCAACCTGCCTGCGCGCCTAGCCACCCGCCTCGCCGCCGGCCGCTAATGTCATTGTTTTTGATTTTGTCATCCTGAGCGGAGCAAGACGGTGAGCGAAGCGAACCGTCTTGCGCAGTCGAAGGATCCCTATTATTTGTGCGGTCGCGGCGGACGCATCGAGGCGTTTTCACTGTGCTTGGGACGGCTGGGCTGTGTGGTGGGAACTCCTTGATAGGCCGCGTGGGCCATTAAGCTGCAAGGGATCCTTCGACTGCGACTTGTCTTTCGCAAAGCGAAAGACAAGTCTTCGCTCAGGATGACATCGAGGATTGAAGATTAAATGATCAAAGCTGTGCGAGGAACGCGGGACCTGCTGCCGCCGGAGACGGCGCTCTGGAACTTTGTGGAGTCGGCGGTGCGGGAGGTGTTTCGCGCCTACAACTTCCAGGAAATCCGCACGCCGATTTTCGAAAGCACGGAACTCTTCGCGCGCGGCGTGGGCGAAGAGACTGACATTGTCTCCAAGGAAATGTTCACGTGGGAGGATCGCGGCCGCGCCGAGAGCGATAAAGGGAACTCCCTCACGCTTCGCCCTGAAAACACCGCCGGGGTTGTGCGGGCCTACATCGAACATAAGCTTTGGGATCGCGGCCTGAACAAGCTCTACTACATCGGCCCGCAGTTTCGCCGCGAGCGTCCGCAGAAAGGGCGCTACCGGCAGTTCTATCAGATCGGCGCGGAAGTCATCGGCCCCGCATCGGCCGGCAGCGAGTCTCCGGCGCGCGATGCGGAAGTATTGGAGATGCTGGCCACGCTGCTGGATCGGCTAGGAATCGCCGGCTGGAATCTCGAACTGAATTCCGTTGGGTGCCCCAACGATCGCGCCGCCTTCAACGAGGCGCTGAAGAAAGCTCTGGAGCCCGTGGTCGGAAACATGTGCGCCGATTGCCAGCGGCGTGCCGTTACCAATCCCCTGCGCGTATTCGATTGCAAAGTTCCCGCCGATCAGCCGATCATCGATACGCTGCCCCGCATCAGCCAGTTTCTGGATGAAGGATGCCGGAAACATTTTGACGCCGTGCAGCAAATTCTCACCAAGGTAGGGGTTCGATTTTCATTAAACAACCGCCTCGTGCGCGGGCTCGACTACTACACTCGCACGGCTTTCGAATTCACTCACGGCGCGCTAGGCGCGCAGAACGCAATCCTGGGCGGAGGCCGCTATGACGGGCTTTCCGAGGCGCTCGGCGGCCCGGCCGCTCCCGGCATCGGATTTGCCATCGGCGAGGACCGGCTCGTGATGTCGCTGCAAGAATCGACGCCCGCCGAGAGCGTTCTGAAAAAACCGGAAGTCTACATCGCTCCGCTGGGCACCGGGATGAATCCCGAAGCGGCCCGCCTGGCGCGCGAATTGCGGCGTCACGATGTCGTCGTCGATTTGGGGGACGAAACTTTCCGCCTCAAGAAATCGTTTGAGAGCGCGACCAAGGCAGGCGCAAAATATATTTTGATCCTCGGCGAGAACGAAGTGAAGGCTGACGCGTTCGCGCTGAAGAATCTCGCGACTGGCGAGCAGGTTTCGGTTCCGCGCGCGGAGTTGGCGCAGAGGATTCGGGAGTGATCCATGGGTAAAATTCGATCTACCATCGACGACGAAGCGCGGCAGTTTATCGCAGCGCAGAAAATATTTTTTGTCGCCTCCGCCCCGCTTGCCGCCGACGGCCATGTCAATCTGTCCCCGAAGGGCCTCGACACATTCCGCATCCTCGATCCGGTGACCGTCGCTTATCTCGATTTCAACGGCAGCGGCATCGAGACCATCGCTCACCTGAAAGAGAACGGCAGAATCGTTCTCATGTTCTGCGCCTTCCAGGGCCCGCCAAATATTTTCCGCCTTTACGGCAAGGGCCATACTGTCGAGCCGCACCAGCCGGAGTTCGCCGCGTTGGCTGACAATTTTCCGCCCAACGACAGCGTTCGTTCGATTATCGTGGTCGATGTCAATCGCGTCACCGACTCCTGCGGCTACGGCGTTCCGCTCTTCAAGTACGAAGGCGAACGCACACAGCTCCACGCCTGGGCCCGCAAACAGGGACCCGAAGGCTTGCAGGCGTATCGCCAGCGAAAAAACAAATATAGTATTGATGGCCTCGCCGGACTTTCCGGCTAACGCCATCCGCAGCCATTTTCTATCTTGAGGGACGCCGATTATGACGCCTATTATGAAGAAGCTCCGCCCTAGAAACCTTCGCCGGAATTTCGCGGTCTGCTTCTTCCTTGCAGGCGCGACCATTGCCGCCGCCGCTCAAAACCCCGCACCTGAGGCTGTTAGCCCGCTCTTGCAGCCGCTGGTCGCCGCCGAGAAGCGTCTGGTGCAGGCCAAGATGAAAGACGACAAATCCTTTTTCAAGCAAACGCTCACTGAGGACTTCACGTTGGTGGGCGTCGATGGCACGTTGCATGAAAAGCAGGAAGCCGTCGACGAACTGGGCGACTCGGCCCTGATCGGGCTCATGACGTACAACATTAAAGTAGTATCGCTGAACGACTCCGCCGCGATCGTCAGTTACGATGCGGTGGTGCGCGAAGCGCCGCAGGAAGATCAGGGGCCGCCGCCGCGCTATCAGCATTTCAGTTCCGTGTGGGTGAAGCAGGGAGAGCAGTGGAAACTGAAGTTCCATCAATCGACTGCGGCGCACTGGGGAGACTGGTAGAGGCCGGCTGCCCTGGAAAAATCTGCTTGAACTCGTGGAACCGAAATGTAGAATGTCGAACATCGCTCTTTTGGAAGCCACGCGCAATTACATCGAGGGGGACACATGAAACACCTGGGAACAATTTTAGCCTCGACCGTGTTGTTGACCGCTGTAGCCGTGGCACAGATGCCGGCTCCTAAACCCGCTCCGGAACTGAAGAAGCTCGACGTCTTCGCCGGCTCCTGGACGCTCGACGGCACCATGAAGCCCGGCGCTATGGGACCCGGGGGAGCCATGACAGAAAGCGAAACCTGCCAATGGATGGAAGGCGGCTTCTATCTGGTGTGCCACTCGGATTACAAAAGCTCCATGGGCAACGGCGTCGGCCTCTCGGTGATGGGATACTCCGCCGACGACAAAGCGTATACCTACCGGGAGTTCAACAGCTTCGGCGAATTCGACGACTCTCGCGGCACGCTCGATGGCGATACCTGGACTTGGACCAACGACGAAAAAATGGGCGGCATGACCATGAAGGGCCGCTTCATCATCAAGATGACTTCGGCCACGTCTTACACTTTTACCTTCGATATGTCGCAAGACGGAACGAAGTGGTCCACGGTAATGGACGGAAAAGCCAGCAAGAAATAGAGTTAGAGCGCCCCACCGGCAACTTGTACTTTTATCGATTCACCACCGCAGGGTGACATTTTGCCCCGCGGCTTCCTTTCCGCCGCTTCCCGCATCTGAATGCCATGCACGTCGACACGAGATTCGGAGTGCCAACGCTCCCTCCGTTTCGGCTTTGTACGCCCGCCGAACCGATGCCTTCACCGATCAAGGAACCGCCGAGCCCGATGGAGAATCCGGACGCGCCCGTGCGCGAGCCCGATCCGGAAGAGCCGGAACAGATTTGATTGCGAAGTGAAACTCCGCTCTGGAGTGCCTATCGGTAATCCCTAGAGGGTCGCCAGAAGCGCGCCGTTTTCCACATACTCGATGTGAGCGGTGATCCATCGGTTTGCCTGGTGTTGTCCCTTGAGATAAAGCTTTTGATAGTTGTCGGTGAGGGCTTCGGTGAATTCACCTTCAGGACGCATGTGAACTGCACTGAGGGTGATCGCGCTGAGCCGCGTTCCGAGGAACGATTGCAGGAAAGTTTGCTTCTTTGAGGCGGCGAGTTCGCGCAGGATTTTATTGCGCTCGCGGGCGGCGTGCACGGGAACTTGATCCGGCATGGCCGCTGCGGGAGTGCCGGGGCGCGCGGAGTAGGTGAAGACGTGCAGATACGTGAAGGGCAGGTCTTCGATGAGGCGCCGCGTGGATTCGAATTCGGCGTCGGTCTCGCCTGGAAATCCCACCATTACGTCGGCGCCGATGGCGGCGGCGGGCATGGCGGCGCGAATTTTTTCGATCTTCTCGCGATAGTGCCACGGACGATATTTGCGATGCATGCGGCGCAGGACGGCGTCGCTGCCGGACTGCAGCGGCACGTGCGCGTGCTTGGCGATGCGCGGCGAAGTGGCGACCAAGCCGATGAGATCGTCGCTCCAGTCCATTGGTTCGACGGAGGAGATGCGGAGTTTTTCAAGATGAGTTTCTGCGAGGATGGCGCGGATGATGGATTCGAAATTCGGCTGCCGGTTTCCGGGCGGCGGAAGCCGGAAGCCGAGATCGCGTCCCCAGCGGCCAAGATTGATGCCGCTGATGACTACTTCGCGATAGCCTGCGGCGACGAGCGCGTTCATCTCGCGAATGACTTGGTCTGGCGCGAGCGATCGGCTTTGTCCACGCACGCTGGGAATTACGCAGAAGGAGCAGCGGTTGTCGCAGCCGTCCTGAATTTTCAGGTTGGGTCGGGTGCGGTCGTTTTCTGGAGAACCAATCGAGTTCGAAGGTTCGAAAACGGGAGCCGCGAGAAGTTCGGTGTGGGCGAAGATGTCGGAGACGAAGAGGCGGGCTTCCGGCTTCCGGCTTCCGGGGGTGAGAGTGGTGAGTGGAACGAATGCGACAGGTTCGATTGAGGCTGACGGATTGTCGACGCTCGGCAAAACCAGGTCGGCGAGTTGATGCTTGTGCGAGTTGCCGACCACGTCCGTGACGCCAGGAAGCGCGGCGATCTCTTCGGGAGCGCGCTGGGCGTAACACCCCGTGACAATAATTTTTGCCAGCGGATTCTGGCGTTGGACGCGGCGGACAGCGGCACGGGCATCCTGATCGGCGGAATTCGTAACTGTACAGGTGTTCAGAATTACGAAATCGGCCTGCGCGGCGGACGAAGGGGCCAGGCCCCGGGCTTCGAACTGGCGCGCCAGGGCGGCGCCATCGGCTTGAGTGGCGCGGCATCCGAAGTTTTCGACGTGGTAGGTGGGCACGGGACTATGTTAGCGCAAGTCCGCTAAATTCCGTGGACACACTTCGGTCAGGACTCGATTCGAAGTAGTATCTGCACCATCACTCATGAGGGCAGCGGTCAGGCGGTGGCTACGCTTCTCTTCTGCATGAAGCATTCGCGGCAGAAGATGGGGCGGCCCTGCGTGGGGCGGAAGGGGACGGTGGTGTCCTTGCCGCACTGGGAGCAGGTAGCTCGGGTTTCGACGCGGGAAGACTGGTGCGCGTAGCCCGTGGCCTGCGGAGCGCTGAGGACGGAAACGCGCTTGGACTTGCAGGTCTTGCAGCGTTTGGGTTCGTTCTTGAATTGCTTGTCGCGGAAGAAAAGTTGTTCCCCGGCGGTGAAGACAAAGTCGGCACCGCAGTCGATGCAGGTCAGTACCTTATCCTGAAATTCCATTGAGGATGGCTCCCTTGTGGGGAGTAGGTAGGCGGCGAAGTAGCGCGCCGAACGCCTGCGAGTGTGTCCAAGAAACACAGCCGAGGCGAGGCGCACCCACATCCTTTGCCGGCGCAAACGACGCTAGCCCAGGATGACCACTGCGCTACTCTCCCTTATGCCAGTTTTGCGCCAGTCGCACGCGGGGAAGGCGGCGGCTAGAACAAAACAGGTTGTGTACATCCCCCTCAAACTGCCCCTGGACTCGGCCCGCCACACACCTGGAACGGCGCGTGGATACAGCTTTTCCTGCTTAAATGCCGAATGAAACTTGAATGATGTGTATTGAAAAATGGTCCCAGCTGCAACTCTATCTGGTGGGGGCCAGATGGAGCAGGGACGCCCCGGGATGGGGGCGTCCCTTTACTGCCCCAGTCTTACTCCTTCAATGCCACAGTCTTACGGTCTTACGAATATCAAACTGCTTTTCAATCTTGCTCTTTACGAACTTTTTTGCGAGCGCGCTTCCGAGCCAGCGCGGCCTTCACGCGTTTCTTCTCGCCCGGTTTCAGGTAAAAGGAGTGGCGCTTAACCTCTTTGATAATGTCTTCCTGCTGCACTTTGCGCTTGAAGCGGCGCAGAGCGTTTTCGAGGGATTCACCCTCTTGCAGTCGAATTTCCGCCAAACCGACACACCCCCAAACCCGTCCGGAAGGACCGAATAGTTATTACAAGGATTTTACTGGAAGTCAAGGGGGGTGGGTGAAAAAGTTGCGCGGAGGATGCCGAACGAGGTGCAATCTAGTTCAGTTTGAGACGGAGGGTTTGGGCAAGTTTTCGCCGATGGAGGCCGAAGGTGTAGAGGCAGTCGGCGCCGAGTTCAAGGGCGGCGGCTAGGTGCAATAGGTCGGCGGTGCGGGTGCCGAGTTTGGCGGTGGTTTGGCGGGAGAGTTGGCGGGCCCGTTCCAGGAAGGAATCCGGCATACCGCGGAGTTGGAAAATACCATCGCGGAGATCGTTCTCGAACTCTCGCAAGGAAGACTGGGCTTGCGCGGGCGAGACCTCTTTCCGGAAAACCCGCAATCCCATCGCGTTGACGACTTCCAGTTCTCCAAAGTGGTCAAGAAACGGTCCGCCGATGAAGATTGCATGACATGCGCGGCAGTGAGTTGGCGTCCGGACTGTACAGCGAGACGATAAAGCTGGGGTCGGCGTAGACCTTCAATAACGGCTCCCGTCGGAGGAGATCAACTCGGCGCCGCTGACGGCCAGAACCTTGTCGCCGTAGATGGTGCGCATACGGGCCAGGAAATCGAGGATCGGCTTGGCGGCTTCGGTGCTCTCGGGTACGAGGCGGGCGATAATCCGCCGGCGCTTGGTAATTTGGATCTCTTCGCCCTGGTGCAGAAGGCGCTCGATCTGCTTGAATCCGCAGCGCAGGTCGCGGACTGAGGCTTTCTTAATGTGATACATTTTAGCATCACAAAAGCCTGCCGCAAAATTTTCTTCAGTGCAGCGCCGCTCTTCCACGTCACCGCAGGCATTCGCGGGCGAGTTACCCGCGGCCACGCGAGGCTAGGCCTTGGCCGGAATTAAGTTTGCTCTCACGGACTAGAACCCGATGCAGAAAGAAAGGGTTTAGCTGAGCGTTAAGAGCTGCGCCATCCAATTTTCGCGCAAGCAGTAAGGAGTTTCCTAGCTCTGGCCGATGAAGACTAAATAGCGACACTCCCTTCGGGCCCACGATGACCTCTTCCAGCAAAGCGATTGTTGCCTGTGCGCTCCTGATTCCGCTGGGCATCGGCATGCTCTCTTTCCGAAGCACAGTGAGGGAGGAGCAAGATCGGGGGTACGTGACACACACGCACCTCGTCCGACGATCTCAGCCAGCAGGACGCGATTAAGCGTCTGGAGCCAATTGTGGACGCCAGGCTTGCGGGGCTGGTGGACCGAATGGAGATTCGGAGGCGGGACGGGTTTAGGGCTGGGGCGGAATCGATGGGAAGAGGGAACAACGGCGAGGAGTTGATGGACGAGATTCAAACGCGGATCAGCGAGATGAGGCGGACGGAGGAACAACAATTGAGCCTTTTATTGCAGAGGGCTGAAGCCAGTGCCCGGAGGACGAAGGGCGTCATTATTATTGGAAACGTCTTGGCTATTTTTATTCTGTTCATGGTCAAACTGGAAAGCCGGACGGCGGAGTTGTTGGTTCATGTCTAACGAGGTTGAGATTTTGCTGGTCGATGATAGCGTGGAGGATGTGGAGTTGACCGTTCTTGCCCTACGCCACAGCAAAATCTGCAATAAAATTCACCTAGCGGAGGATGGGGCGGGAGCTCTGGACTTCCTGTTTTGCCGTGGTGCGTATGAGAATCGGAGCTTTGATCATCCTCCGACACTTGTGCTGCTCGACCTAAAACTTCCCAAAGTCGAGGGCCTAGAAGTGCTGAGGGCCCTGAGGGCCGACGAGCGAACCAGGGCCCTCCCAGTCGCGATTCTCACTTCTTCCAAACAGCAAAGAGATGTAATCGATGGGTACAAGTTAGGAGTGAACGCTTACGTTCAGAATCCAGTGGACTTCGAGCAGTTCGGCGAGACCATTCGGCAGATCGGGATGTTCTGGCTGCCGATCAATCAACCGCCTCCGGCTGGGGCGTTCATGGCGCGTAGGTCACAAGGAGCCTAAAAAGGAGAATTATGACGATGAGTCCCAGTCTGCCTACTCCGGAAGTTCCGGCGGGCGTTGCCGAACGCAGGAGGTTTCCCCGATACCGGTACAGCGCGCCGATCAACGTCCGTCCCGCCAATGTCTCTGAGCGCCGTGGGATGAGCGTGGAAATCAGCGAATGCGGGGCGTCTATTGTGGTCGGCGCTTCCTTAAATGTAGGGGACACGGTCCAACTGGAGCCGATCGGTGGGGGTGTCGCTCAGGCTGTGGTGCGACGCTCCCGCGGGAGGCTTTATGGCTTTGAGTTTCTTGCCCTGAGTGCGGAGCAAGCCGCGAAAATCAGGGAAATATGCAGGATGTTGCCGAGATATCATTCGAAGACCTTAGATCTTTGGGAGCAGTGAATCCGTCGGAAGGTCAGATGATGGTGGGACGCGACCGTGGTTCCCACGTCTCGCAAGAAACGCGAGACGTTGGGCACCCTCTTTCGCGGTGATGGACACAACCGAAATTAAAAATCGAGAGTAGATCCCTGCCCGAGTTACGTTCCCAGGTATTGGACGTGGAGGTAGTGTGTGAGTGCAATTTGGGTAGCAGGGTCAGTGGCCGGTGGAGACCATTCCGCGAATCTTCGTTTTGACTGGCCACTGACCACTGATACCACTGATCACTGGCCACCGACTTTCAAAAGATGAATTTCAGGCCGAGTTGAACCTGCCGGGGGGCGAAGGCGGCGTTGGGTTTCAGGAAGTCCTGGGGCTGCTGGTAGTAGGCGGGATAGGGGGTTCCGTTGACGTAGGTGCTGTAGGGGGTGAAGGTGGTGGCTTCGGCGGTCAGGCCGTCAGTGGTGATGGTAACGCGCTGGTTGTCGCGGTTGAAGAGGTTGAAAGAATCGGCGGTGAATTCGAGGCGGTAGCCCGGTGCGAGAGCGATTTTGCGGACGAGGCGGAGATCGGTGGAGGAGTAATCGGGTCCGGTGAAACCGTTGCGGCTGTAGCCGGGGAGACGGTCGTTATCGTAGTTGCCGTCCTGATTGGGATCTCCGGAGACGGTGGCGTTGACGGGGCGTCCGCTGCCGGCGGTGACGATGCTGGAAATTTTCCAGTCGTTGAAGATGTGGCCGAGAAGCTGGTGTTCGCGATGGAAGGGACGAGGCTCGACGGAAAAAGCCGCGACAAAGCGGTTGCGCTGGTCGGTGACGCTGGGACCGCGCTCGGCGTTGGGCTGGTAGGAGTTTTGAACCGTGGCGGGTTCTCCGGCGACGAGAGCATCTTGACCATCGTCGATGGCGTGGGCATACGTATACGAGAGGCGAAGATAAGTTCCGCGGGACATGCGACGGTTGATGGACAGAGTTGCACCGTTGTAGACGCTGGAAGCGGCACTTTGGAATTCGTCGATCGAGCCCAGTTGGGCGATGGGGCGTCCCAGTGGATTGATGCAGGGCGGGAACGGGCAGGTTAGCGATTGAGTGTACTGCCAGGTGGCAAAGGAGTCGACGGTGTAGAAGCCGTTTTGGAAGATGGAGCCGGTGGAATCGAAGATGGGATAGGTGCATAAACCTTCCCTTTTTACCGGGGCGTTGCAGGCGCTGCCGCCCAGGGGGGCCAGCGTCGCCGGATTCGGCAGATTTACGTCGAGCGCGCGAATGAGATGTTCGCCGTGGACGTAGAGATAAGAGATGGCGACTGTAGTGTGGTCGGCAACTTCGCGTTCGAAAGTCAGGCTGGTTTGCTGAACCCGCGGGGTAACGAAGTTGGGAGCGAAGGCGGAGACCTCATTGGTCACACCCTCGGTAAATCCCGACGGAAGATTACAGCTCGATGCGGTGAGAGAGCACGTGACCAGCGGGTTGGGATAAGTGGGAAACACCAGGTGATCAAAAAAATTAGTGTTGTTGAGGAAGAGTTGGGAATCGGTGATGCCGTTTTCGGTGGCGATGGCGGAGTTGTAGATCTGCGGGATGCGAACGTAGAAGAGTCCGTATCCGGCTCGGATTACGAGAGGATGGGTTTTGCCGAGGGAGTAAGCGAGTCCGGCGCGCGGGCCGAAGTTGTGGGGATTGAACGGCACTTCGCCCGAGGGTGGAAAGAGCGGATTGGATTGCAGTCCGGCGGTCGTGAACGTTTGCAGATCCCAGCGGACGCCGAGATTGACGGCGAGATGACTAGTGACGCGAATGGTGTCCTGGGCGAATGCGGCGTAGTCGTTGCTATTGGGGTTGGAGGCGGCGGGGCCAAAATTTTGCAGGTAATAGTGTGGGACCGCGTGGGCATAGGCGCGGAGGGGCGTGAGCGGAAGTCCGGCCTCCTGCGGCTCGAAGGTGAAGGGATTCACTTTGATGACATCGAACAAATATTCGCCACTCTGCTGGCTGGGAAAGAAATCGTAAATCCAGGTGATGAGGGAGTCGCCGCCGAACTTGAAGGAATGGCGGCTGGTATCGAGGCTGAGAGTTTCGGCCAACTGGGCGCGGTGTTCGCGCGTGGCGCGGGGGAGCTGGTCGGAGCGGCCGATGCCGTCGATGATGTCGGTGACTTTGATGAGCGTGTCGCTGGTGTTGGTGTAGGACTGGCGCAGGTCGCGGGAGAACTGGGTGCGGAGATGGCTGATCAGTCGCGGGGTGAGGCTTGAAATCAGCGAGACGGAGCCGGTTTCTGTCGAGACGGTTTCTTCGCCGTTATCGGAGATGGAATCGTAGGTGACGGGACTGGCGGGATCGAGGAAGACATTGTTCGATCCCCAATAGCGGGATGAATTGAAGCGTACGGCGAGTTGGTTGCGCGGAGTGAGATTGACATCGAGCTTGGAATAGAGGGCGTTGCCGATTTGCGCGGCGGGAAAAGATCCGGCGTAAGTATTCAGTTGGGCGGCGGCGGCGAAAACCAGAGCCTGGTCGCTGGCTTCGTAGTCGCCGGGGGTGTAGGGTCCGGTGCCGGCCTGGGGAACGACTTGCATGGAGCCGTCAAGGAATTCGACAACATCGGGCACATGAAAATAGTGCTGATCGAATCCGCCGAAGAAAAAGATTTTATTTTTCTTGATGGGGCCGCCGATAGTGCCTCCGCCCTGCTGCTGGCGGCTATGCGGCTTGAAGGTCATGAATGCGTCGGCTGCGCCGAAGGCGCTGTCGCGGATGTAATACAGGCCGGTGCCGTGCCAGTGGTTGGAGCCGGACTTGGTGATGACATTGACGACCGCGCCTCCGGCGCGACCTTGTTCAGCGCCGTAGGAATTTGTGGAGACGCGGAACTCCTGCACCACCTCGTTGGAAAACTGATAGGGAGCGCGATAGAGGCCGCGGGCCTGGGCGAAGAAGGCGTTGTTGAAGTCGCCGCCATCGACGAGGAAGCTGTTCTGGAATCCGCGCAGGCCTCCGAAAGAAAGATCGCCATTGGTGGCGGAGGTGAGGCTGCGGGGATCTTGTGTGACTCCGGGCGAGAGCAGCATGAGATCGGAAAAACGGCGGCCGTTGAGGGGGAGATCGGCGATGGCGCGTTCGTCGATAAGAGTGGAAACGGCGCTGGATTGAGTATCGACAAGTTTTGGCGCGCCGGAGACGGTAATGTTTTCCTGCGGCCCGGCGATGGTGAGATGGAATTCGAGCTCGACGGCGGCGCCGACATCGACGTGGAGCGGCGGAGTTTCCTGCGGCGACATTTTGTCGGCGACGGCGCGGGCGGTGTAATCGCCGGGGGGCAGGAGATCGATGGAGAAGCGGCCTTCTGCGTCAGACGTGGTGAAGTAGCGAACGCCGGTGGCGGCGTTGACGGCGACGATGGAGGCCTGGGTGATGTGGGCTCCGGCAGGATCGAGGACGGTGCCGTGAATGGCACCGGTGGCTGCGTCCTGGGCTGGAGCGAGTGAGGCCAGTAAAAAAGAGCACGTTAGAACAAGAAGCAGCGAGGCGCGTGGCATCGGGTCCCCACCTTTAATCGGGATGAGGCTCGGAGAGTGAACTCGCAACGCTTTACCGGAAGCGGCGCAAGGGTTGGGAAACCAAGTCCTGTATAGCATGGGTGGAGCGGAGAACACGGTGATGGTGGACAGTTCTTTTCGGGATGAGTCCCGGAGTGGGAATTGGGAACTTCTCAGGTCAC
>Ga0302311_10006344_pt1 | contig 12265 bp, 10 predicted proteins | sample III_Palsa_N1_3_FD_200449 | JGI IMG/M metagenome (GOLD analysis project Ga0302311, IMG submission 200449) | Peat permafrost microbial communities from Stordalen Mire near Abisko, Sweden - III_Palsa_N1_3 | ecosystem: Environmental > Terrestrial > Soil > Palsa > Peat permafrost | place: Sweden...
GTGATCATCGCCGGCGGCTTCGCCGAGCGGGGCGAGGACGGCAACACCTATAACAGCGCCGCGGTGATCGACCCGACCGGCCTGCGCGCCGTCTACCGCAAGCTGCACCTGTGGGACCGTGAGAAGTTGTGGTTCGAGCCGGGCGCGGAGCCACCGCCGGTGCTCGAGACGAGCATCGGCAGGTTGTCGGTGATCGTCTGCTACGACGTCGAGTTCCCGGAGCTGACCCGGATCGTGGCGCTGGCCGGTACGCAGCTGTTGCTGGTGCCGACCAACTGGCCGTTGATGGACCGCCCCGAGGGGGAGCGGCCGGGTGAGGTCGTGATCGCGATGGGGACGGCGCGCGGCAACCGGATGGCGGTGGCGTGCGCCGACCGGACCGGCGTCGAGCGTGGCCAGCCGTGGACGGGCTGCAGCACGATCATCGGCGCCGACGGTTGGGTGGCGGCCGAAAAGGCCGGCGCCGACGCGCTGAGCACCGGTCCCGGGATCGCCGACATCGACCTCGAGCTCGCGCTCGACAAGCGCTACACGGAGCTGGCCGACGTGTTCGCCGACCGCCGTCCGGCTCTGTACAGGGGACTGGCTGGGTAGGCGCGCCGCCGCTCAGAAGTCGACCTGCGAGCCCATGATCACGGTGCGCTCCTCGGGCAGCGAGAAGTCCTCGACCGGGCTCGAGGCGTTGCGCGCCATGAACACGAACAGCGCCTTGCGCCACGGTGCCATGCCAGGTGCCTTGGTGCGGACGATCTGCATCCGTGAGACGAAGTACGAGGCGTGCTCGAGGTCGAGGTTGCGCGCGAGCAGGCCCCGTTTGCGCGCCAGCGCTAGGTCACGCGGCAGGTTGACCGTGTCGCGATAGCCGATGTGCAGCGTCAGGTGACCGAGCTTGAAGCGGCCTGATCCGAGCCATTCGAACGCGAACCGGTCGTCGGGATCGACGTGCGAGATCGACACCGGCGCGAGCGTCGCGATCATCACCGTCTCGTGCAGGACGTGGTTGTGCTCGACCTCGGCGCGCAGCGCCAACGGCGTGTTGGCGGTCGTCGGGGCCAGATAGATCGCGGTACCCGGAACACGGCCGACCGGCGGCTCGGCGTCCGGCAGGCTCACCAGGAACGCTTCGAGCGACCCTTCCTCTTCGGTCCGGTTGGCCGACAGGATCTGCCGCCCCCGTCGCCAGGTCACCATCGTGAACGCGAACGCCAAGCCGACCGCCAGCGATAGGTAGGCGCCGTGATCGATCTTCGTCAGGTTGGCCGCGAAGAACGAAACCTCGACGATCAGGAACAGCCCGCACAGCGGCCCGAGCCGCCACCACGGGACGTGCCACATCGCCCGCGCCAGCGACGCGAACAGGATCGTGTTGAGGATGAACGTGCCGGTGACGGCCACCCCGTAGATGTCGGTCAGCTTGTTCGAGTTCTGGAAGATCAGGACCAGCGCCGCGACCCCGATGCAGAGAAACCAGTTGATCAGCGGCACGTAGATCTGGCCCTCGATGTTCGAGGTCTGCACGATCTTCAGCCGCGGCAGCAGACCGAGCTGGATCGCCTGCTTGGCGACCGAGAACGATCCGGTGATCGCCGCCTGGGAAGCGATGATCGTCGCCAGCGTCGCGAGCACCACCAGCGGCAGCTGCAAGCTGTGCGGTGCGAGCAGGTAGAAGGGGTTGGAGACCTTCGACGGGTGCGCGAGCACGAGCGCCGACTGGCCGAGGTAGTTGAGCAGCACCGCCGGCAGCACGATCGAGAACCACGTGAAGCGAATCGGTCCTGCGCCGAAGTGGCCGCGGTCGGCATACAGCGCCTCGGCGCCGGTGACACACAGCACCACGGCCCCGAGTGTGAGGAACGCGTCGAGCCCGTGATCGACCATGAACCGGATGCCGTAGGAGGGCGACAACGCCTTCACGACTGCCGGATGCAGCACCACCTCGTGCAGGCCGAGGATCGCGATCGCGACGAACCAGATCGAGATCACGGGTCCGAACAGCCAGCCGACCGCGCCGGTTCCGAATCGCTGGACCACGAACAGCCCGATCAGGATCACCAGCGAGATCGGGACGACGAGACCGGACACGCTCGGGGTGGCGACGTCGAGTCCCTCGACCGCGGACACGACGGAGATCGCCGGGGTGATCATCCCGTCGCCGAAGAACAGTCCGGCCCCGAAGATACCGAGGATCGCGAGCACCGCCATGTGGGGGATCCGCCGGCGCATGACGAGCGCGACCAGCGCCATGATGCCGCCATCGCCCCGGTTGTGGGCGCGCATGATGAAGCCCGCGTACTTGATCGAGACCTCGATCATCAACGCCCAGAAGATCAGCGACGCGATCCCGAAGACGCCCGCGGTGGTGGTGTGGACGGCGTGGTACTTGCCTGGCTGGAAGATCGTCTGAACGGTGTAGAGCGGGCTGGTGCCGATGTCCCCGTAGACGATCCCGAGCGCGCCGAACGCCAGCACCGCCTTGCTGGCATGGGCGACGACGTCACGGTCGTCCGATTCGGCCTGGCGGACCTTCTCAGACGGCCCGGTCTCCCTGGGCGCGACCGGACCGACCGGCCAGTAGCCGAGCTTGTGCGCCGCCTCGTGCAAGCTCTTGGGGACCCGGGCTGGAGTCCGGGGCGGCGGTTGTTTACCGGCGGCGCCGGTACCGCCGCGGTCCCGTAACGGGTGTGAGGGGCTCACCTAAGCGCGTATCGTCGCACTCCGCGCAACCTGCCGGGGTCAGTGGTGCGCGGTCGGGACGATCCGATAGATCGCGCCGGCTTGGTCGTCTGCGACATACAGCGCCCCGTCGGGTCCGGGGACGGCGTCGGCGACGCGTCCCCAGCGGCTGCCGTTCGGCTCCTGAAAACCGCCGACGAGCACCCGTGCCGCGCCCAGCGTGTGCCGGGACTGGCTCCACGGCATCCAGTAGACGGCCGGCCCGCGCGGCGGATGTCGATCCCAGGAACCGTGGCCGGCGACGACTGCTCCGTTCGACCATGGCGCCGGCAGTTTGGAGCCGAACAGAAAGTGGAAGCCGAGCGGGGCGGTGTGTGCCGGCAGGCCGACTTGGAGCCGGCTGAGCTTCGAGCAGTTCAGCCGCGCGCCGGTCGGGTTGGTCTGGGCGTCGCGGGTGAACGGGAGATTCGTGTAGCGAAAACGGGTGTGGCTCGCCCCGGTGCGGACGTCGGGGTCTGGGTCGCAGTAGGGCCAGCCGAGGTCGCGGCCGGGAGTCAGCCGCGCGATCTCGTCAGGCGGGTGGTTGTTGACGTAGGCCTCGATCACGTGGTTGTAAGCGTCCGAGGTGCCTCCGTAGGCCCGGTGGAACGGGTAGGAGATCTGGTCTCGCTCGTTGACGGCCGTCCAGAGCGTGCCGTCCGGGGCGAACGACAGGCCGTCGCCGTTGCGGACCCCGGTCGCCCAGACGCGCTCGAGCTTGCCGTTGGGGTGGTAGGCCAACACGGACGCGCGCGGGATCCCGTGCCACGAGTCCCGGGGGCTGGCGTTCGAGCTCGAGCCGACGTCGACGTAGATCGTGTGGTCAGCTCCGACGACGACATCCTTGAGCTCGTGGACATCGTCGCCCGCGGGTTCGGTATCCGGCAATCCCTTGATCAGCACCGTCCGCGTTCCGACTCCGGCGCCCGTCCATGCGTAGCGGTCGACCTCGTCGGACTCCGCCACGTACAGCACTTCGTGCCCGTCGATCCGGTCGAACGCCAGGCCCTGCGGGTTTCGCAGGCCACTGATGATCGTCCGCTGCGCCGGCGGGGTGCCCGGATTACCGGTCCGCGGCGTCAGCAGCGTCACCGTCCCGTCGGCGGGTGCGCTGGCGAGCAGATCGTGCTCGGGCGTCCAGGTCTCGAACCGGACCGCGTTGACGAGCGCCCACACCTCGGCGGTCCAACCCCGAGGGAGCGATAGACGGTGGGCGGAGGTGAACACGCCGCTGCGGTTGGCGGCGGGGACCGTCAGGCGGACCGTGGTCATGCTGGCGTTGGCCGCGTGGGCTGCGTGCTTGACGGTGGGCGACGTCGTCGAGGAGGCGGGCGATGTCTGCGAGGAAGTGTGCGGTGTCTGCGAGGAGGATCGCGACGTGTGCGTGGACGACCCGCACGACGCCAGCCCGAGTGACAGGAGGACGACCACCAGCGCCGCAAGCCCGCGCTGCGCGGCGACGGCTCCACGTTGGCCCCGCTGGCATCGACTGCCGGACATCGCTCTCGGTACTTCAGCACACATTGCGAACCGTGATTGCGCCAGGATCCGTCGATATGACCGCTCGCGCCCGGCAGACGTGCGAAACGGACGCCGTCGTGTTCGACCTCGGCGGGGTGCTGCTGGACTGGAATCCCCGGCATCTGTATCGCGCACTGATCGACGACGAAGCGGAGATGGAGCGGTTTCTGGGGGAGGTCTGCACGCTGGAGTGGCATGCCGCGCACGACCGTGGCGTTCCCGTGGCCGAGTCGTGCGCCGCACTGGCGGCCGCCCATCCGCAGTACGCCGAGCTGATCAACGCCTGGGGCGAGCGCAGCGAGGAGATGATCGCCGGTCCAATCGAGGGGACCGTGGAGATCCTTGAGGAACTGCTCCAAAAAGGGGTTCGCTGCTACGCGCTGACGAACATGGAACGGGAGACCTATCCATTGCGACTACGGCGCTTCCCGTTCATGCGCTGGTTTGCCGGGACGGTCGTGTCCTCACACGAGGGCATCGCAAAGCCCGACCCTGAGATCTTCCGTCTCCTGTTGGGCCGGTTTGGGCTCGAGCCGGGGCGTACGATCATGATCGACGACTCGCCGTCTAACATTGAGACGGCCGCCAGCCTGGGGATGAAGGCGGTGAGGTTCACCTCACCTGTCGCATTGCGCGCCGCATTGAACGGATTGCGGCTCGTGTCTTACCCATCGGATCGGGAAACGTACTAGGATCGCACCTTATGAGTCATTCAACTGAACTGCGCACAAAGCTTGTGCAGGGAATCCAAGAGCTCGAATCGGACCTCGGTCGGCTGCGCGCGGCGCTGGCTGCTCTTGATGGCGGATCATCCTCCTCGAAGCTGGCGGCGGAGCCGAGCGCTCCGCGCCGGCGTAGCCGCCGGCGCAACCAGGGGACCGAGGTCGTCCCCTCTGGCAAGATCGAATCGCTGCTCGGCTCAACCGACGGGATGACCACCGCGGAGCTCGCGCGTCAGACCAACGGCGGTCACGAGCAGATCCTTTCGATCCTGAAGGAGCTCGAGCAGGCCGGCAAGGCCCATCGCAGCGGCACCCGCCGCTCGACCCGCTGGCACGCGGGCGCCGGGTCCACGCGGGCGAGCTCGCACCGCTCCAACGGCTCCAACGGCTCGGGCGCCGGCGTCGCCGACGGCGAGGCCGAGGCGCCTGCGCGCTCCGCCGCATGAGCGGCTCCCGCTCCCGGCACGCCTGATGCCGGGACCGATCTATACGGCCCACGCGACCGTCACCGGCGGTCGCGCCGAGGGCCACGGCGTCACCTCGGATGGCATGCTCGACGTGCAGCTTCGGCTGCCCCCGGAGATGGGCGGCGACGGCTCGGGCACCAACCCCGAGGAGCTGTTCGCGGTCGGCTACGCGGCGTGCTTCGAGGGCGCGCTCGGGCTCGTGGCAAGGCGTGAGCGGGTCGAGCTCGGGGACGTCTCGATCGCGTCGGGTGTCAGCTTGTCGCCGAACGCGTCGAAGGGCTTTGACCTGAGCGTGTCGCTGGACGTGACGCTGCCGGACGTCACGGCTGCCGAGCAGGCCGTGAGGTTGGTCGCGGCGGCGCACGAGGTGTGCCCGTACTCGAACGCCACCCGCGGCAATATCGAGATATCCCTGACGGCAAACGGCGAGCCGGTCGAGTAAGCAGCGACGCAGGTCGCTGCCGCGCCACGCGCCGGGCTTTGCATTGCTGGCGCGGGCGCGGCTGCAACGCCATCGCGTCGCCGATCCGAAACGGTCCAATCCGGCTCTCGCCGATCACCACTCGGCGGCTGCCCTCACCGAACTGCTCGGACCAGTGCAGTCCTCGTAACGCGCCGTACACCTGACTCAGCAGCACCGCGACGTCATCGCTGCCGCGGAACACCATCCGGGCGGACAGGGGCGACACGAATTCGACCTGCGGTGACCGCGTCCCCGCCAGCGCGTCGATGTCGTTTACCTCAGACGCCCGGCAGTATCGATCGATCGATCGTGTCGTCCACCTCGTCGACTCCCTTTTTCTCCTTGCGGTGTGAACACGGGAGCGCGTCGAATCGGGCCTTTGCCTACGCGTCGCGCTCCAGCGGGTCGGTGAGCGCCTCCGGAACATCCACTGCGCGCGGTGCGGCGTCGAGCTCCGGTGTGAACGTCACGGTGTCACCGGGCGTCAGGCCCGCCTCTTCACGCGCGGCCCGATTTGAGTCCGCACAGATACTCGCCGCGCAGCCTGCTGACGGTGGTGCGCAATGTCGCACCGTTGATCGTCGTGCGCGCCGGAAAGCGCTTTGCGCCCTCGCGGCCATCGCGCTCGTGGTTCGGCGACGGACGTATCGTCTGGCCGCGTGATTTCGATGCTGCTGATCTCGGGAAGCGCTCGTGGCGGTTCCACCAACGTGGCGGCGCTGCGGACCGCGGCGGCCGTCGCCGGCGCCGACCTCGATGCGGTCCTGTTCGGCGGCATCGGCGAGTTGCCGCTGTTCAATCCCGACGACGACCGCGACGGCGTACCGCTCGACCCGCGGGTGGCCGCGATGCGTGCCGCCGTCAGCGCCGCGGACGCGGTGCTGATCTGCACCCCTGAGTACGCCGGCGCGCTCCCGGCGGCGCTGAAGAACCTGCTGGAGTGGACGATCGGCGACGCCGGCACCTACCGCACGCCGGTCGCGTGGATCAACGCCGCCGGCCCGGCCGCGCCGAGCGGCGCCGCCGACGCGCACGAGTCGCTCGCCAAGGTCCTGCGCTACGCCGGCGCCGAGATCGTCGAGGCGGCCTGCGTTCGCGTCCCGGTCACACGTGACATGGTCGGTGACGATGGCCTGATCGGCGACGTCGGCGCGCGTGCCGCAATCGCGACCGCGGTCACCGCGCTCGCCGATCACGCGCGCGTCCGAGCGGGTGCCGCGGACGCCTGAGTGTTTCGGGGCCCGAGCGCTCCGACGGCCTGAGCGTTCAGGCTTGGGCGATCGTCTGCACCTGTCGAGAGCGATATCCCAGGTCGCGCGTGAGCCCGGACCTACCCGCATACAATCGGACCCGCGCCCCCATGGTCTAGCGGTTAGGACGCCTGCCTTTCACGCAGGAAATCGCCGGTTCGAATCCGGCTGGGGGTACTCCTAAAGTTCCTGGAAATCGCTGCTATCGGGAGAGGCGCTTGGCTGATGCGTCGTGGCGGGCAACCACTGCGGGCAACCATTCGGTCAGCTTTCCGGCTCCGTCGCCATGGGCCCGCCTTGCGCCCCCGCTGCAACGCGGGAGGGACCTGTTTCGTTTCCGTGGTCAATGTCTGGATCGAAGTGTTGGGGCGCTGCCACCGCCACCTCCACGACCGCCAAGCCGAAGTTCACACCCACACCGCGGCCGAGGTGCTGACTGCCTGCGAGCAGGACGGTGCCAGGCGCGCTGACTTGTGTCCGAGCCTGCCGTGATCGCAAGCGGCAGCGGCGAGCCCGTTGGCTCCGGCGAAACGTAGGAGCCGCGCGAGGCGGCCGACTGCTCCGATTCGATCGATCCGATAGCACACGTTAGATTTGCCCGTCGTGAGTCGATCTCGCAAACAGCGCCGGTCGGCGCGTGGCGGTTCTCGTCAGGGAGCGGCAGCCGGCATGCCCGAACCGCGTGATCCGCGCGAAGACGTCTTCGAATCCGGCGGTGAGCTGTTTCTCGCGGTCAGAGCACTCTTGCGAGTCGGCACGGTTGATCGACTCGTGCGATGCGAGAGCGCCGCCCCTGATAACTCGGGAGCCGTCGCCCGGGCTCAGGACCGGCCCGGCGGACGCTTCACACGTCGGTCCGGTGTGGTCGGGCGCGGTTGTCGGCGTCGTCGATGACGCTGCGATCGCCAAGCGGCTCGCGGAGCTGAACGGTCGCGTGGGAGGCGATGAAGCCTCCGACCAGCGTTTTGGCTCCGCGCCAGTCCTTGATCGTGAGCGACACGACCACCATGGACTCGGTCTCAAATACCTGACAGCCGCCAGGCCGCTCGCCGTTGCGAGGCATTGCATAGAACACGTGCAGCCGATCGTCTTCAGCCAGCCAACTGCCGAACGGCCACACTCGCAAGGTGTGGTTCGAGGCGCCCCGGTAGCGGATCGTCGCAAAGTCCCCGAAGCCGTCTTGCAAGACACGGTCGGCTCGCTCGAAGTCCGCGGCGAGATACTCGATCTCGAACCCCTCAATACCGGTTCCACTCCGCGTCAAGATAGGGCGAGCAGTTGGCGGCGCGGCGTCTCTCACGCGGCGTGAACCGCGGTCGGGCACCGCGTCGGCGGCAGGTGTCGCAGGAGAGGCGGGCGCGGGTCTCGCCCAACCGCGGTTGGAGCAGCCGACAAACGGCGCGGGTCGGCCGGACCGGCCGAAACGTCGCCGACCGGCCGGTGACATCGGCTACGTGGGGACGCCGATCACCGAGCGCAGGGCGGGCGGGGTCTGGTCTCCCAGGGTGTTGCGCAGCAGGCCGATGCCCTCGGCCTCGAGCTCGATCGTCATCCCAGGCGTCAGGTAGCGATCGCGCTCGAAGCCGCAGCCCATGCCGATCGTACCCGAACCGAGCAGGTCACCCGGGACGACATCGGCCTCCTGGGTGATGAACTCGATGATCTGCTCAAAGCTGAAGTGCATATCCGACAGCGTGCCGCTGGACCACGTCTCCCCGTCGATGCGGGCCTCGAGCTTTGAGCTCTCGGCGCTGAACTCGTCGGGAGTGGCGATCGCCGGACCGATCGAGGAGGCCATGTCCTTGGCGATCCCCGGGCCGATGCCCACACTCGACTCACGCATCTGGATGTCACGGGCCGACCAGTCGTTGTAGAGCGTGTACCCGGCAATGTAGGCGGCCGCGTCGGCCTCCTTGACACGGCGGCCGCGCTTGCCCACGACGGCGCAGATCTCGAGCTCGTAGTCGAGCTTCTCCGTGTACCCCGGATACGGGACGACGTCCTCGGGGCCGTAGATCGCGTCGGGGTTGCCCTTGTAGTGGGCGGGCAGGTTGTACCACTCGGGCGGCAACTGATCGGGCCGGCCGAGCACCTTGCCGACGTTGCGCAGGTGGGCCTCGAACACGAGGAAGTCGCGCAGGCTGTTCGGCCGCGGCAGCGGCGCGAGCAGGTGGATGTCGGACACCGGATGGCGGACGGCGGCGCCGTTGTACTCGCTGTCACCGCTCTCGGCGACGTGGTCCAGGGCCTCGCGAGCGCACTCCATCGCGTACTCCTCGCCGGCGAGGAACTCGAGCATGTCGGCGCCGAGGTCGGCCTCCGCGAGCTGAGCGGCCCGCGGTCGCCCCAGCGAAGCATGCTGGGCGGCACGCGCCAGCCGCAGGTCGATGACGTGGTCGGCCCCCTCCATCGCGCCCGTCCGGCGGACCGGCCCGAGCGGCGTGGTCAGTTCGAAGGTGACGAGCCGCATCAGCAGGACCTCTGCCGATGGTATTCGCCCATCTTCTGCCATAACAGCACGGGATCGGCCATCGGGTGCGACGGGTCGAAGTCGCGGTAGATCGTCTGCACGGTGACGACGATGCGCTCGGAGTCCGGCAGGTCCGCGAACTCCCCGAGGTCGATGTCGAACGCCGCCTCGAGTGCGTCCATGCCGCCCTCCTGGCGCTGATTGGCCTCGCCGACGATGTGCTCGAAGTACCGCTTGACGTCGAGCACGTCCTGTGCGGTCGCGACCGGGCCGTGGCCCGGCACGATCCAGTCGACGTCGAGGCCGGCGATCGTCTCGCACGCCTTCACCCAGTTGCTGATTGGGCCCGCCCACGAGATCGGGGTGCCGTCGTTGAACACGAGGTCGCCCGTGAAGACCGCCCGAGCCGACGGCACGAGCACGATCGAGTCGCTTTTGGTGTGAGCGGGCCCGAGGTCGCGGACGATCACCTCCCGGCCCCCGATCGTCAAGGTCAGCTCGCGGTCGAACGTCTCGTCAGGCTCGCGGCCGTTGATGTCGGAGAAGTCGAAATCCCCGAACGCCCAGCCGGCGAAATCGACGTTCTCCTTCAGGCCTTCGAGCCGCGATGGCGGGACCTCGCTCATCTCTTCGGCGCAGGCGATCGTCGCGTAGATTTTCGCCCGGTCGGGGACGAGCTCGTTGCCGAAGCAGTGGTCGCCGTTGGCGTGCGTGTTGACGAGGCTGCCGATCGGCCGCGTTTCGGTGATCGGCTTCATCTGCTCGAGCATGTCGTGGGTCAGCTTGAGGTCGAAGAGCGTGTCGACGAGCAGTGAGTCACCGTCGCCGGTGACCAGCCCGGCGTTGCTGTAGCCCCACTGGCCGCGCGGCTGCAGATAGGCCCAGAGCCCGTCGCCCAGCTCGTGCAGACCCTTCGTGTACTCAACGGTCATGCCGTCACCGCGCTGGACCACAGCCGCTCGCTGGCCTCGGCCGCGCCCTGAGCGAGCGCCGTCAGCTTCATCCAGGCGACGTCGGGATCGACCATCCCGAAGCCCGCGAACGTCGCAAAGCCGCAGTCGGTGCCGGGGATGATGCGCTCGCGGCCGACGATGTCCGCGAACCGGCCGATGCGCTGGGCGATCAGGTGGGGATGCTCGACGACGTTGGTCTTGGTGTCGATCAGGCCGGGCATGAGGATCTTGTCGTCGGGGATGGGCAATGAGGCGAGCGTCTCCCACTCGTGCTCGTGGCGCGGGTTGGCCGCCTCGAAGGACACCGCCGCCGGCTTGGCCCCCATCACCATGTTGAACAGCCGCTCGATCGGCACGTCGGCGGTGTGCGGACCTGCGTAGTTACCCCAGCACAGATGCAGCCGGACGCGGTCGGCGGGGAGGTCGGCGATCGACTGATCGAGCGCGTCGAGGTGCATCTGGATGTAGCGTTCGAAGCCCATCTCCTTCATGTGGCTGAGCGCCCAGAAGCTCGTGTGGGCAGCCATCGGCAGATCGGGGCAATCGAGCTGGAGGAGGAAACCGGCGTCGACGATCGCCTTGTACTCCTCACTCATCGCCGCCGTCACCGCCTGCAGGTAGGCCTCGTAGGTGGGGTAGTGGAAGTTCTCGGCACAGTTGGCGATGCAGCCGGGCGAGGCGGCGGGGATGAAGGATTCACGATCCGGGTCGCCGGCCTTGGCCAGTGCGTTGCGCAGGTGCTCGATGTCCTCGGCGACCTTTGCCTGGCCCTTGTAGGAGACCTCGCCACGGCAGGCGGGCATGTTGATGTGCGTGCCGCCCGGCCCTCCGTACAGAGCCATCGTGAGCTCTGGTAAGGCCTCGAGATCCGACAGCGTCCACGGCTTGCCCGGCTCGCCGAACCCCTCGAGCCGTTCGCCGACGTAGTTGACGAACCCGGGCTTGTTCATCTCCCCGTCGGAGATGACGTCGATGCCGGCGGCGATCTGGCGGGCGACCACGTCGTCAGTCGCCTGCACCGCGGCAGCCTCGAACGCGGCGGCGTCGACGTCCTTGCCCTCCTGCTTCTCGAACACGAGCTCGGTCAGGCCCTTGGGCCGCGGCAGGCTGCCGGTGTGCGTTGTCAGGATCCGCTCGCTGCTGTGCCTCATCGACCTCTCCTCGTCGGTTTTGCGTGGGCGTCGCCGGTCGAGTCTCGCACCGGCGGACGCCGGCCGAGTGTTTCACCGGCGCTGCCCGCTCCATATGCTGCACCGGGCCGAAAATCCGGGTGGTTCCCTGTCCCGGTGAGACAGGTCCGGGCTTACCCGAACGGGCCTGTCGGCGGCCCGCGTTTTCGTCCAGACAAGGCGATGGCGGGTTGACCGGCCGCGGTTACGGTTGCATGAACGTCCTCCGCGATCGTCGTCGTCGGCGCCGCCGGGCCCACCGGGCTGGCGGCGATCCGCGCGCTCGCCGCGCGCGACCGTGCCGTGCGGGCGCTCGTGCACCGCGATCATGCTCTACTGGGACCGGTCGCCGGCCGGGACGGTCGTCGTCCCGTACTCGCTCGACACGCCGTTCACGCCGGTCGCACTCGTCGATGTCGCCGAGGCGACGGCGATCGTCGTGTCGCAGCCTGGCCATGACTTCGCGACCTACGAGCTCGGCGGGCCGCAGGTCCTGACCGGCCGCGAGATGCTCGCCCAGGTCTGCCGCGCACGCGGC
>Ga0302311_10006345_pt1 | contig 12264 bp, 10 predicted proteins | sample III_Palsa_N1_3_FD_200449 | JGI IMG/M metagenome (GOLD analysis project Ga0302311, IMG submission 200449) | Peat permafrost microbial communities from Stordalen Mire near Abisko, Sweden - III_Palsa_N1_3 | ecosystem: Environmental > Terrestrial > Soil > Palsa > Peat permafrost | place: Sweden...
GGCGCCCTTGAACTGGCCGCCCTGAACGATGCTCTGCGTGAACTCGTGATATTCACTCAGCACCTTGGCCATGGTGGCCTCGTTCATCTTGGTCTCTTCGGACTCGCTCGCATAAATCAGCAGAAGGTATTGCATGTGCAGCTCCTGTCAGTGGTCGGCGTGATTTGCCGTCTTACAGTCGAACTGGCCTGCGGAAAAACGACAGCGTTGCGGCGTGGGGGAGAAATATTTTCCAGGCAGCCCGGTTTATCTTAGCCGGGAGCGGGAGGCGGAATGACCGGCCGGGGCTTTCTCCCGCCGGGGTCACCGGGGCATCTAGTCAGCGCAAACAGGTTATCCCCTCTCCCGCTTGCGGCTTGTCCCCGCTGCTTTACGGGGAGAGAGGGTGGCCCGAAGGGCCGGGAGAGGGGCCGTGAAGCCAGGGAAAGCCCCTCTCCCCAACCCCTCTCCCGTCCCACGGAGACTTCCTACGGTCGCCGCGGAAGAGGGGAGTTATATGGTGGCTACAGCCAAAATGCTCTCTAGTACAGTTTGTCGGTCTTCTCGACGCCGAACGACGTCGTCGGCGCGTAGATACCGTTCACCGTCGTTCCGCCGTGGTGAATCGAGGGGAACAGCGGCTGCATGTTTTGCGGGAACCCGAACGCGGGCTTGGTCAGCGCATCGAGGTGCGCGAGTTCAGCCGCGGTCAACACCAGGTCAAGCGACTTCAGGTTGTCCTCCAGCTGGCTAAGCCGGCGGGCGCCGATGATGGTGGAGCTGACGCCCGGCTGCGTCCGCACCCAGGCCAGCGCAACCCGCGCCACCGTGCTGTCGTGCGCCTTGGCGATGACCCCGAGCTCGTCGACGACCGCGTAGGCCTTCTCGTTGAGAAACGTCCCCGCGAATTCACGACTGGCCTTGTCCCCCTTCGCCGAAGAGCGCGTGTACTTGCCGGACAGCACGCCGCTCTTGAGCGGCGACCAAGGCGTGATGCCGAGCCCCAGCTCCAGCGCCATCGGCACCAGCTCCTGCTCCACCGAGCGCTCCAGCAGGGAGTACTCGATCTGCAGGCCGATGAACGGCGACCAGCCGCGGAATTGCGCCATCACGTTGGCCTGCGCCACTTTCCACGCCGGCGTGTCCGAGACGCCGATGTAGCGGACCTTGCCCGAACGCACCAGGTCTTCCAACGCCGCCATGGTTTCGTCGATCGGCGTGTGGACATCCCAGTTGTGCAGCCAGTACAGGTCGATGTAGTCGGTCTGCAGGCGGCGCAACGAGTTCTCGCAAGCGCTGATCACCGACTTGCGGCCGGAGCCGCCGCCGTTCGGATCGCCCGGATAGAGATTGCCGCTGAACTTCGTGGCGATCACCAGGCGATCGCGCTTTGCCGGGTGACGGCCGAGGTGGTCGCCGATGATCTTTTCCGAATGACTCTTGGTGTAGAAGTTCGCCGTATCGATGAAGTTGCCGCCGGCCGCGATGAAGCGGTCCATGATCTGCTGCGACTCCTCGACGGAGGAGCCCCAGCCAAGATCTTCACCGAAGGTCATCGCGCCGAGGCACAAGGGGCTGACGCGCAGGCCGGAACGGCCGAGCGTGACGTAATGATCGAGAGCCATGCGAGTTCTCCGTGATATATTCAGTACAAATCTGGATTAGTTCAATCTCAATTTAATTTAATATTAAACTAATTAGGTGTCAAGCCGCATGGGGAAAATCGACGTCACCAAGGTGTGGACGCTCAACTACCGACTCGTCACATCGGTGGTCGGCGAAATCGTGCCCGACATGCGCGAGCTGGGGATCGAGGTCAAGGAACTGTTTCTCCTGGCGGAGCTCGACGCGCATCCGCACCCCGCCGCACTCGCCGAAGCCTTGCTGATTCCGAAGCCGACCGTCACGGTGTACGTGAAGCGGCTCGAAGCAGTCGGACTCGTCAAGCGCGAGATCGACGGCGCCGACCTGCGCCGCCACAAGCTCACGCTGACGCCGGAAGGCCGAAAAATCATGAGCGGCGGGCTCGCCCTGCTGGCAAAGGCATTCGGCCAGCGCTTGGCTCGCCTCACCGTGGCACAGCAGGCCGAATTGCAGTCGCTGCTGGAAAAGCTTAGGTAGGTTGGCCGGAAGTCTGGAGCGGGTCGGATTTAACTACAGATACTCAAGCAGTATCTAGCCTTGAAAATTATTCTGACCCATTTTCCTTTGCATCTTGCAGGGACGATAATGATTTGAGTGAAGAAATCCCGGGCACGGCGTTCGACCTATTAGAGGCCGATCCTTTCAAGGCAGCGAGATGCCGCCTTTATCTTTCAATCACCCTTACGCGCGCCCTTGGGCACAGCCTTGCCAACATAAATCGGCTGGCCGAACTGCTTGCCTTCATTGGCCGCTTTGATAGGCGCATAAGCTCGAAAGTCGCCGCAGTAGTAAATTGCGTAAACACCGGCACCCTCCATATTCCCGGGTTCTCCGGCGAGCGGGATCACATCCGAACGCAAAAGCGCGTCGGCGACACTCTCGCCGAGATTGACTTTAGCAAGCGGGTTGTAGGGTTCTTTTGAACTCAAGCTGTTTCTCGATAATTTCCACTCAAGTATTACCCATGGACGTTAAAGAAATTCGCGGCGAGTGGCGTGGATCTCTTTAAAGCGCATAGCGGCCATTGCCAACACCAGGAACTGTGGCTGGATTATCGTGAAGAAGAAAAGCGGGGAATTGCGTAATCAATCTGGCGAATCCGCGCTGGGGCACCGCAAAGGTGGCCGGCCGACACGGTTGCGGTAAGTTTAGTTACCGCCTTTCTATGTAGCGATGTAATGGTGGAGCGCTAGTTTGACCATCTGCCCAGCTTCTCGTATATATTCCGCAGCCCGCCCCACTGCCGGAGTACAGTAATGTTGATTACCCACGAACACAAAGAAATCTACCGCCAGGTCAAAACCTTCGTCGAGAAGGAGCTGAACCCGCATGTGCCGGAGTGGGAGAAGGCGGGCATCTGGCCGGCGCGGGAGGTGCTGAAGAAGATGGGCAACCTCGGGCTGCTGGGCATCTCCAAGCCGGAGGCCTATGGCGGCATGGGGCTGGATTACTCGTACGAGGTGATGTTCGCGCAGGCGCTGGGCAACTGTATCTGCGGCTCGGTGCCGATGGGCATTGGCGTACAGACGGACATGGCGACGCCGGCGCTGGCGCGCTTTGGCTCGGAGGAACTGAAGAAGGAATACCTTGCGCCGGCGATCGCGGGGGACATGGTGGTTTCCATCGCGGTGTCCGAAGCGGGGGCGGGCTCGGATGTGGCGAGCATCAAGACCAGCGCGCGCAAGGAAGGCGGCGACTATGTGATCAACGGCTCGAAGATGTGGATCACCAACGGCACGCAATCGGACTGGGCCTGCACGCTGGTGAATACGGGCGAAGGCAAGGTGCACGAGAACAAGTCGCTGATCATCGTGCCGATGGATGCGAAGGGCGTGGACCGCAAGACCAAGCTGGACAAGCTGGGCATGCGCGCTTCCGACACCGCCATGATCTTCTTCGACAACGTGCGGGTGCCGCAGCGCAACCTGGTGGGCAAGGAAGGCATGGGCTTCATGTACCAGATGCTGCAATTCCAGGAGGAGCGGCTGTTCGGCGCGGCCAGCGGGATCGACGGGATGACCAACATCATCAACGAGACGATCGAGTACACACGGCAGCGGCAGGCGTTTGGCCAATCGATCGTGGACAACCAGTATGTGCATTTCAAGCTGGCGGAGCTGAAGACGGAAGTGGAGTCGCTCAGGGCGCTGGTGTATCAGGCGACGGAGGACTATGTGGGTGGGCGCGATGCGACGATGCTGGCTTCGATGGCGAAGCTGAAGGTGGGGCGCGTGGGGCGCGAAGTCACCGACGGCTGCCTGCAGTTCTGGGGCGGGCAGGGCTATATGTGGGAGAACAATGTGGCGCGCGCGTTCCGTGACACGCGGCTGGTTTCGATCGGCGGCGGGGCGGATGAGATCATGCTGGGGATCATCTGCAAGCTGATGGGGATTTTGCCGGGGAAGAAGAAGCATGCGGCGCTGAAGGAAAAGCGGGAAACGGCTTAGGTGATGGCTCTTTGCCATCCCTGGCGCGACTTCACCGCAATGGGAACGCTCGGCCCGGCCATCCATGGCTGGGCGTTCGGAGCCACGCGAATGACATTGAGTCATTCGCGCAGCTCCTCACCCTCTCCCCTGCCCCTCTCCCGCAAGCGGGAGAGGGGTGCTTCGTTGAGTGATACAAAGGCCCCTCGATACACCCGCTGCGCGGGCACTCGGGGCGAACGGACCTCTTTAGGTCTTTGAGATTTACAGCCCTGGATTCCGGCTTGCGCCGGAATGACGCAACCGGGGTTTGGAGTTCTTCCAATGCAGCTCCAGCACTATGTGGGATATGGCGGCGTGAGCCTCGCTGCCGATGTGGGCGGAGAGCCTACCCGGCCGCCGGTGATTCTGATGCATGGCGGCGGACAGACGCGGCATGCCTGGTCGCGGGCGGCGCGGGAGCTGATTGCGGAGGGGTATCACGTGATCTGCCCGGATGCGCGCGGGCATGGGGATAGCGGCTGGGCGGCGGACGGGAATTACCGGCTGGATGCTTTCTCGGGGGATCTGCGGGCGATCATCGCCACGCTGGCGCGGTCCCCTGCGCTGATCGGGGCTTCGCTGGGCGGGGGTACGGCGCTGCTGACCATTGGGGAAAGCGAGACGCCGATTGCCAGCGCGCTGGTGCTGGTGGACATGGTGCCGCGGCCGGACCCGGTGGGCGTGAGCAATATCGTGCGCTTCATGGGAGCGAATCCGCAGGGGTTTGCCAGCCTGGAGGAAGCGGCGGACGCGGTCACCGCCTACAACCCGCACCGGCCGCGGGCGCGTGATCACACGGGGCTGATGAAGAATCTGCGGCAGCGCGCGGACGGGCGCTTTTACTGGCACTGGGACCCGAAGTTCCTGGCGCCGGCGCACCGGCTGAATCCGGAGGATTACCAGGCGCGGATGGATGCGGCGACGCGGCGAGTGCGGGTACCGACGCTGCTGGTGCGCGGGGCGATGAGCGATATCGTCACCGAGGAAGCGGCGCAGGAATTGCGGCGGACGATTCCGGGCAGCGAGGTGGTGGATGTGGCCGGCGCGGGGCACATGGTGGCGGGGGACCGGAACGACGCGTTCAATGCGGCGATCAGCGGGTTTTTGAAGCGGCATGTGGGTGTTGCCGCTGGGTGAGCTGGGGCGGATTCACATATTGAAGCGGGCCAGATCCTTCGCTGCGCTCAGGATGACAGGGAGAAAGATTGCGCTCCCTCCCTGCCTCAGACCAGCGGCGGCGGGATGATGGGCTGGGTAGCGCTGAAATCAGGCTGCGGCAGCGGCGGCGGCGGGAACATGTCGCGGTACGCGGTGTAGATGGAGATGACGAAGACCGGCGCGGCGACAAGCCAGCCGAGCAGTAGGGGGATGGTGGCGATTACGGCGATGAGCAGGGTGACGACGCCGTAAACCAGGAAGGGCAGGAAGTTGATCAGGCAGGCCTTGAAGCTGAGCTTGAAGGCATCGACGGGCGTGTGGCCGCGCAGGACGACAAGCGCGGGCGCCAGCCACATCCCCATCATGATGGGGATGAACAGCCCCACCATGATCAGCAACACCATCAGCATGGGCAGGATGTATTCGTCCGGAATGTCGCCGGAGTGGAGCCTGGCAAGGTGGAACGCCGATAGGCCCAAGCCGAACATGGCAATCAAGGCGCAGAAAATCACAGAGGCGAGTATGGCGCCCATGTAGATCACGGCCAGCAGCACCAGCGGGCCGAAGTGGCTGCCCCTGAATCCGGCGAATAGGTGCTCGATCTTCACGCCCTGGCCCGAGGCCTGGCTGTTGCAGGCGAGAATGAGGCCGCCGCTGAAGACCGGGCCGAACAGGGAAGTGAGCAGGGAGGCGCCGGGGATGGCGGCAGACCCGATGACGATGATCATGTAGATCACGGTGATGCCGATCCACATGCCCGGGGCTTCCATGAACATGGCGAAGGCTTCGGCGATCCAGCCCCAGCCGCGGCCGGCGTCTACCTTGTGGGGTTGGGTTGCCGCTTCTTGCGTGGGGACCATGGCGCGTTCCCTGGGTTGGGGCGGGGTGCGGTGGAGCGTGGCCGAGTATGCCCGTAGTCGGGGAGCTTCGTAAAAGCGGGCAGCGTCGGGTGCGGTGCTGACCCCTCCCTCGATACGCGTCGCTTTGCGACGCTACTCGGGACGGTTGGAACAACACACCCGCTGCGCGGGCACTCTGGGCGAACGGACTTGGTAGCAATTGCAACACTGGGGCCGGATCCCGCCGCCGCGTATGCCGCACTCACCTGGACAAGGTGGGGGGCACCGACAAAATGTCCACAAAAACGGCCACAATGCGCCAACCCCTTTTGGGCTCAAGGAGTCCGTTGATGATGAAGCCATTCCATTCTCTCGCCGCGGCGGCCCTTTCGGCCGCCTGCCTGGCGGGCTGCGCCAATGTGACGACGAGCGCGACGCGCGAGGTGACGCCCGATGCAGTGGTGGTGCCGGCGGGACAGACGCTGATGCTGAAGACGCAGGCCAGCGGCGTGCAGATCTATCGCTGCCAAGCGGCGAAGGACGACGCCACGCACTTCGAGTGGGCACTGCGGGCACCGGAGGCGGACCTGTCCGACGACCTGGGCAACCCGATCGGCAAGCACTACGCCGGCCCGACCTGGGAGGCGGCGGACGGCAGCAGGGTGGTGGGCGAGGTGAAGGGGCGCGACAACGGGCCGGACCCCACGGCAATTCCCTGGCTGTTGCTGGCGGCGAAATCCAATTCCGACAACGGTGTGTTCGCCGCGGTGCGCTATGTGCAGCGGCTGCATACCGTGGGCGGCAAGGCGCCGGCGGATGGCTGCGATGCGGGGCATGCGGGGACGGAGACGCGGGTTGCTTACAAGGCGGATTACTACTTCTATTCGACGACGCCGGCGGCGACGCCCTGAAGTTTCCTGGGGGATGGCGCGGAAGCTGCTTTAGCTCCGGGGAAGCTCTGCGTAAATCGTCACCCCGGCGAAAGCCGGGGTCCAGAGCCCCAAGTGCGGCGCTGGATTCCCTGGATTCCGGCTTTCGCCGGAATGACGATTCCTGAGCTGTTCAAAGCTTCGCTGGCAGTGCTTGGCGGAAATCTGCGCGGAGCCAGATCCTTCGCTGCGCTCAGGATGACAGATGGGAGAGTTGGGAAAGGAGATGGGAATGCGCTGGTTCGTGCGCGGGGATATCGACGGTTTCTTCGGGCTGGCGCTGGATAATCTGGTGCAGCTGCTGGTGCTCACCTCGCTCTGCCTGGGGGTGCTGGAGTTTCCGCCGGAGTTGGTGATCGGGCGGGTGCTGCCGGGCGCGGCGGTGTCCCTGCTGATCGGCAATCTGTTCTATGCCTGGCAGGCGCAGCAGCTGGCGCGGCGGGAGCAGCGGACGGATGTGTGTGCCCTGCCCTACGGCATCAATACGGTGTCGCTGTTCGCCTATGTGTTCCTGGTGATGCTGCCGGCGAAGCTGGCGGCGCAGGCGGCGGGCGATCCAGACCCGGCGCGCACGGCCTGGCATGCGGGGCTGGTGGCCTGCTTCGGCGCGGGGGTGATCGAGCTGCTCGGCAGCCTGGTGGCGGAGCGCATCCGCAAGTCGACGCCGCGGGCGGCGCTGCTCTCCACGCTGGCGGGCATCGCCATGACTTTCATCGCGCTGGGCTTCCTGCTGCGCACTTACGCGCATCCGATCATTGGCCTAGGGACGCTGGCGATCATCCTGCTGGTGTATTTCGGGCGGGTGCGCTTCCGCGGCGGCCTGCCGGGCGGGCTGGTGGCGGTGGTGCTGGGCTCCGTCTTCGCCTGGCTCACCGGGCTGGCGCCTACCGGCACGCCGGGCAGCGCCAGCCTGCATCTGCCGGTGCTGGTGCTGGGGGAACTGCTCGCAGCGCTGCACGGCAGTTACTGGCTGACTTATTTCTCGGTGATCCTGCCGATGGGGCTGTTCAACGTGATCGGCTCGCTGCAGAACATCGAGTCGGCGCAGGCGGCAGGGGACAGTTATTCGACACGCAGCTCGCTGGCGGTGAACGGCATCGGCTGCATCGGCGCGGCGCTGTTCGGCTCCTGCTTTCCGACCACGCTGTATATCGGCCACCCGGGCTGGAAGGCGATGGGCGCGCGCGCCGGCTACTCGATTCTCAACGGCGTGTGCATGAGCCTGATCTGTTTCACCGGGACGCTGTCGCTGATCGCCTGGGCAGTGCCGATCGATGCGGGCATGGCGATCGTGCTGTGGATCGGCATCGTCATCGCGGCGCAGGCGTTCCAGGCGGTGCCGCGCTCGCATGCGCCGGCGGTGGTGATGGGCCTGCTGCCCGGGCTGGCCGGGTGGAGCGCGTTCATGGCCAAGGCCGGCCTGCACGCGGCGGGCGCGGGGATACCGGGCGGGACGCCGTTTTCGGTGGATCTGATCCAGACCTTCGGGCACTCGGATATCTGGATCGACGGCGCGCTGCGGTTGGAACAGGGCTTCATCCTGAGCGCGATGATCCTGTCGGCGATGACTGTGGCGGTGATCGAGCGGCAGTTCCTACGCGCGGCGCTATGGTGCCTGGCCGCGGCGGCGCTCTCGGTATTGGGGCTGCTGCACTCCTACCGATGGACCCCAGCGGATACGGTCCTGCTGCTGGCCCCGGCCTGGCCCTGGGCGATTGCCTATCTGGTGATGGCGGGATGCTTTGTGCTGGCGCGCTGGGTGACGGTGCCGATCGAAGGGGCGCAAGAGCAGAAACGGCAGTAGCGTGCAGCCTTTGTAGGGCGGCCTATGGCCGCCGGCTTCTTCTATCACATGGCGCGGCCCCGGCGGCCATAGGCCACCCTACCGGCTCGCGCGCGGCGAGCGCTTCGCAGAGGTAAGATTCAGGAAACCATCTGCGCACCGATCCCAGGAGAAACCGCCATGAATGACCTGCATGCCTCGCTCGATCGCTTGCGCGCCGAGCTCAAGCAACTGGAATCCGGCGATGCAGCGGCGCGGCAGCATATCGAGCAGTTGCTGACGGAAATCGAGAGCCATGTGGCGGGCGCCGGCGGCGTACAGCAGCGCCGGACCGTGGCGGCGAACATCTCGGACACGATACGCCGCTTCGAGGTGGAGCACCCGAAGGTGACGGCCTACTTGGAAGAGATTGCGGCGGCGCTGGGCTAGGCCAGGGCTACCTGGACTGCACTAGTCCCTCGATACGCGTTACTGCGCAACGCACTCGGGACGAACGGAATGGCTTCTTTCACTGCACCGTAGGGCGGCCTGTGGCCGCCGCTCTCTCCGAAGCGAAGAAACAAGCCGGCGGCCACAGGCCGCCCTACCGACTCAATTGCGATAAGGCGACCAGGCCGGCTCGCGCACATCCTCATCCGCATGCAGCGGCCGCTGGTATCCGCCGAGCGCGCGGATCTTGAGCTGGCCGCGGCGCGCGTCTTCGGCGGCGTAAATCAGCATGGCGCCATTGGGCGCGAAGCTGGGCTTTTCATCGCGCGGGCCGCCGCTGATGAATTCGAAGGAGCCCGTATCGAGATGCAACAAGCCGATTCTTGAATCGCCGCCCTGGTCCACCACCACGGCGATGGCTTTGCCGTCGGGAGAGAAGCTGGGGTTGGAAGTCTGCTTGCCGTAAGCCGGCAGCTGCCGCAGCGAGCTGCCGTCGACGGACATGGTGTAGACGCGGGCGACGCCGCCGCGGTCGGAAGTAAAGGCGATGCTCTTGCCGTCCGGCGCCCAGCTGACTTCGGTTTCGATGCCCGGATCGGTGGTGACGCGGCGGCGGGTGCCGCTGGCGAGATCGATGAAATAGATATCCGGGTTGTGGCCGAAGGACAGGGTCACGGCCAGGGTATTGCCGTCCGGCGACCAGGCGGGAGAGCCGTTGATGCCGCGTTCGCTGATCAGGCGGGTGGTCTTGCCGCTGTTCAGATCCAGCAGGTAGACGGCAGAGCGGCCGTTGTCGTATCCGCCGTAGGCGATGCGTCTACCGTCGGGCGACCAGGTGGGCGACATCAGGGGATCGTGCGAGGTGGCGAGGACTTTTTCGTTGTCGCCGTCGACGTCGCTGACCATCAGCTTGTAAGTGGGATTGCGGCCGGGCTGGGCAACGGCAATGTAGGCGATGGAGGTGGCGGCGACACCGCGCACGCCGGTGAGCTGCTGCAGGAGCAGGTCCGAGGATTGGTGGGCAGCCAGGGCGACGTCGCCCGATTGCGGCAGCGGCAGGTTGCTGAGCCAGATGATCTTTTGCTGCTGCACGTCGGCGAGGCGGATGTGCAGGGAGCTGGCTCCGCTGCCGACGGTTTGCAGGCCGGGAGCAACATCGGCCGGTCCTTCCAGAACGACGTAATCGACGCCGAGCGCTTTCCAGTCGGCGTATTGCAGGGCCTGCGTCCAGCTCGGCACTTCAGGAAAGGAGTGCGCGTCGAGTGCGACGAGCGGGGCGCCGTTGAGCAGGTCGCGCTCGGTGGTGACGCGGGCGGCGGCCAGGGGAGAGTCGGCTTTGCCGACGTAAACCACGGCGATGCAGTGCGTTTCGGCCGCGGCGGCGCAATGCGCCACCGGAGCGGAAGCGACGGGCGCGGTTTGCGGCGCGGAAGGGATGGGGGATGCGGCCTGGCAGGCACTCAGGGCGAGCAGCGGAATGAAGCCGGTGAGTGCACGGAGCATCGGGGGACTCTCCACTAAGCGGAACCTGAGCGGCCGGCAGGCCGGGCGCGGCCCTGCTTGGGCCGGCATTGTTTGTTCAGAAGGATAGACCGTCGGCAGACGATCAGAGTTCGCAACCGGGAAAAAACGCCGCAGCTGCCCGGCGAACACAAAAAAGCCCTAAGTCATCAGTCACCACAACGAAAAAACCCCCCGACTTACGTCGGGGGGTTGTTCCGTGATTAGAGCCTGGCAGTGTCCTACTCTCGCATAGTCATCGCTACACTACCATCGGCGCTGAGTCGTTTCACTTCGGTGTTCGGGATGGGAACCGGTGGTGCCAACTCGCTATGGCCGCCAGGCAAACTGTCTGGAATGCCGATCAATCAACGATTGGTCGTCACTCCGAATTGGGTTGTAGTCAAACACAGTCCAGCACCAAGCTTTGTTCTCAAAGCCTCAGGTACTTAACAGCTAAAAATGCTTGAGTGTTATATGGTCAAGCCTCACGAGCAATTAGTACGCGTTAGCTCCATGCATCGCTGCACTTCCACACCGCGCCTATCAACCTTGTGGTCTACAAGGGCTCTTAAGGCAGATTAAATCTGCGCGAGATCTCATCTTGAGGTGGGCTTCCCGCTTAGATGCTTTCAGCGGTTATCCCGTCCGTATTTAGCTACCCGGCGATGCCACTGGCGTGACAACCGGAACACCAGAGATACGTTCAACCCGGTCCTCTCGTACTAAGGTCAACTCCTCTCAAATCTCGAACGCCCACGGCAGATAGGGACCGAACTGTCTCACGACGTTCTGAACCCAGCTCGCGTACCACTTTAACTGGCGAACAGCCAGACCCTTGGGACCTGCTACAGCCCCAGGATGTGATGAGCCGACATCGAGGTGCCAAACACTGCCGTCGATATGGACTCTTGGGCAGTATCAGCCTGTTATCCCCGGAGTACCTTTTATCCGTTGAGCGATGGCCCTTCCATACAGAACCACCGGATCACTTAGACCTACTTTCGTACCTGCTCGACTTGTTTGTCTTGCAGTCAAGCGACCTTATGCCTATGCACTCACTGCGCGATTTCCGACCGCGCTGAGGTCACCTTCGCACTCCTCCGTTACTCTTTGGGAGGAGACCGCCCCAGTCAAACTACCCACCATACAATGTCCCTGACCGGGATATACCGATCGAGGTTAGAACTCCGAGTTTATCAGGGTGGTATTTCAAGGTTGGCTCCATCAGAACTAGCGTCCTGACTTCAAAGCCTCCCACCTATCCTACACAAATAAACTCAAAATCCAGTGTAAAGTTGTAGTGAAGGTTCACGGGGTCTTTCCGTCTTGCCGCGGGAACACTGCATCGTCACAGCGATTTCAATTTCACTGAGTCTCGGAAGGAGACAGTGGGGCTATCGTTACTCCATTCGTGCAGGTCGGAACTTACCCGACAAGGAATTTCGCTACCTTAGGACCGTTATAGTTACGGCCGCCGTTTACTGGGGCTTCGATCAAGAGCTTCGCCTTGCGGCTGACCCCATCAATTAACC
>Ga0302311_10006348_pt1 | contig 12262 bp, 8 predicted proteins | sample III_Palsa_N1_3_FD_200449 | JGI IMG/M metagenome (GOLD analysis project Ga0302311, IMG submission 200449) | Peat permafrost microbial communities from Stordalen Mire near Abisko, Sweden - III_Palsa_N1_3 | ecosystem: Environmental > Terrestrial > Soil > Palsa > Peat permafrost | place: Sweden...
TACGCGAACGGCCACCTGCATATCGGCACCGCGCTGAACAAGATCCTCAAGGACGTCATCAACCGCACCCGCCAGATGGCCGGCTACGACGCCAACTACATCCCCGGCTGGGACTGCCACGGCCTGCCGATCGAGTGGAAGATCGAGGAGGAATACCGCAAGTCCGGCCGCGACAAGGACGCGGTGCCGATCCTGCAATTCCGCGAGGAATGCCGCCGCTACGCGCAGCATTGGCTGGGCGTGCAGGCGGAGGAGTTTCAACGGTTGGGCGTGCTCGGCGATTTCGAGCACCGCTACGCGACGATGGATCTGCCGTCGGAAGCCGCCATCGCCGGCGAGATCGGCAAATTTCTGCTGAACGGTGCGCTGTATCGCGGGCTGCGGCCGGTGATGTGGAGCCCGGTGGAGAAGACGGCACTCGCCGAGGCCGAGGTCGAGTACCACGACCATACGAGCACGACGATTTTCGTGCGGTTTCCGATCCTCGGCGGCGCAGGCGATCTGGGCGCCGCCTCGGTGGTGATCTGGACGACGACGCCCTGGACCATGCCGGGCAACCGCGCCATCGCCTACGGGCCGGACATCGACTATGCCGTGGTGCGCGTGGACAGTGCCGGCGAGGGCAGCCGGGCGCGAGCGGGCGAGATCGTTCTTGTCGCGCTGGCGTTGCTGCCGCAGGTGGCCGAGGCCACCGGGATCGCAACGCATCACGTCTTGCGCGTGGTCAAGGGCGCCGAGTTGGCGAACATCGTCTGCGCGCATCCGCTACGCGGCCAGGGCTACGACTTCGACGTGCCGCTGCTGCCGGCCGACTACGTGACCACCGAGCAGGGCACCGGCTTCGTGCACACCGCGCCGGGCCATGGCGAAGACGATTTCGTCACCGGCCGCGCCCACAACCTCGAGGTGCCGGACACGGTCGGGCCGGACGGCACGTTCAACGCCTGGGTGCCGCTGTTCGCCGGCCAGCACGTCTACAAGGTGGCCGACGCCGTGTGCACGGCGCTCGATGCGGCCGGCGGGCTGCTCGGGCGCGGCAAGCTCGTGCATTCGTACCCGCATTCGTGGCGCTCCAAGGCGCCGCTGATCTTTCGCGCCACGCCGCAATGGTTCATCCGCATGGACGGGCCGGAGAACATCCGCGCGAAGGCGTTGCAGGCGATCGCCGACACCGATTTCGTACCCGACGCCGGCCGCAACCGCATCGGCGGCATGGTCGCCAGCCGCCCCGACTGGTGCATCAGCCGGCAACGCGCCTGGGGCGTGCCGATCCCGGTGTTCGTCCATCGCGCCTCGGGCGAGCCGCTGCGCGATCCGGCCGTCGTCGCGCGCGTGGTCGAGGCGTTTCGCGAGGAGGGGGCCGACGCATGGTACTCGTCCCCGCCGGGTCGCTTCCTCGGCGCGGACAAAAACCCGGACGAGTACGAGCAGGTGATGGACATCGTCGACGTGTGGTTCGAGAGCGGCTCGACCCACGCGTTCGTGCTTGAGGCGCGCGGCATGAAGTGGCCGGCGGACCTCTATCTGGAGGGCTCGGACCAGCATCGCGGCTGGTTCCATTCGTCGTTGCTGGAGTCGGTCGGCACGCGCGGGCGTGCGCCGTTCAAGGCGGTGCTGACGCATGGTTTTACCCTGGACGAACAAGGACGAAAAATGTCCAAGTCGTTGGGTAACACGATCGCCCCGCAGGAAGTGGAAAAGCAGTACGGCGCCGATATTCTGCGCCTGTGGGTGATGAACACCGACGCGACGGAAGACCAGCGCATCGGGCCGGACATTTTGAAGCAAACGGCGGAACTGTATCGCCGGCTGCGCAACACGCTGCGCTGGCTGCTCGGCAGCCTCGCCGGCTTCGAGTTGTCGGAGACGCTGCCGGAAGCGGAAATGCCGGAACTGGAACGCTGGGTGCTGCACCGGCTGTGGGAACTGGACGGGCAGGTGCGCGAGGCGGTGGACAGCCACGCCTGGACCGGCGTCTATCCGGCGATCCACGCGTTCTGCGCGGCCGACCTGTCGGCGTTCTATTTCGATGTCCGCAAGGACGCGCTGTACTGCGACCGGCCGGACAGCGTGCGCCGCCGCGCCGCGCGCACCGTGCTCGACCATCTGCAGCGCTGCCTGACCACGTGGCTTGCGCCGGTGCTGGTGTTCACCGCCGAGGAAGCCTGGATGGCTCGGTTCGGCGAGGCGGCCTCCGTCCATTTGCAGGATTTTCCGGACGTGCCGGAGCGCTGGCGGGACGAGGCGCTGGCGGAGAAGTGGGCAGAATTGCGTGACATCCGCCGCGCCGTCACCGGGGCGCTGGAGCGCGCCCGCGCCGAAGGCACGATCGGCGCCTCGTTGCAGGCGGCGCCGGAGCTGTATTTGCCGGAGGCGGAGGCCGGGCTGCTCTCGGAAGAGGAGTGGGCGGAACTGGCGATCGTCTCGCGCCTGACGCTCGCGACCGGCCCGGCGCCGGAGGGGGCGTTCCGGCATCCCGACCGGGCCGATGTCGGCGTACGGTTCGCGCGGGCCGACGGAGAAAAATGCGCGCGCTGCTGGCGGGTGCTGCCGGAGGTCGGGTCGGTCGCCGCGCACCCGGCGCTGTGCCTGCGCTGCGCCGACGCGGTCGAGTCGGTGATGGTCGCGTGAGCGGCTGCCGGCCATGACCCATCGCAACCTGATTTCGCTCGGCGTCGGCATGGCGCTGGCGGTGCTGGCGGCCGACCAGGCGAGCAAGTGGTGGGTGCTGAACGTGCTCGACCTGCCGAGCCTCGGCACGGTGGCGGTGCTGCCGGTGTTGAACCTGACCATGGTGTGGAACCGCGGCGTCACCTTCGGCCTGCTCAACTCGCTGGGCGGCTGGGGCGCGCCGGTGCTCGGCGTGGGCGCGCTGCTGGTGGTCTCCGCCCTCGGGGTGTGGCTGACGCGGGCCGAGCGGGCGCTGGTGGCGTGCGCCATCGGCGTGATCGCGGGCGGCGCGGTCGGCAACGTGATCGACCGGTTGCGCTTCGGCGCGGTCGTCGATTTCATCCACGCACACGCCTGGGGCTGGTCGTGGTATGTGTTCAACGTCGCCGACGCCGCGATCGTCTGCGGCGTGGCGGCGTTGTTGTATGACGGGCTGCGGACACGGCGGCAGGACGACCGGCTTGCCGGGGCGGGCGAGCGGCGGTAGGAGGCGCATCATGAAATCCATCACGGTCCTGTGCGGCGCCAGCATGGCCGCGCTTCTGGTCCTCGCGGGCTGCACCGGCGACGACCTGACCCGCAGCTTCGGGCTGCAGCGCGACGCGCCTGACGAGTTCACGGTGACGACGCGCGCGCCGCTGTCGATGCCGCCGGACTTCTCGTTGCGGCCGCCGCAGCCCGGCGCCAGCCGGCCGCAGGAGCAGAGCATCGCGCAGTCGGCGCAGGTGACGGTGGCCGGCTCCGCGGCGTTCGACACACCGGCGTCGCCCGGCAGCACCCCTGGGCAGGACGCGCTGCTCGCCGCCGCCGGCAGCCCGCCGCCGGCCGACATCCGCGCCAGGGTCGATGCCGAGGCGGTGCAAGCGGCGAGCAGCCACGCGCTGAGCGACGAACTGCTGTTCTGGAAGTCGCCGACGCCGCCCGGCACGGCGGTCGACGCGCAGCAGGAGGCGCAGCGGCTGCAGCAGAACGCCGCCCTGGGCAACGCCCCGGACTCCGGCGAGACCCCCGTCATCCACACCAAGCCCAAGAACATCTTCGACTGGCTGTTCTGAGGCGGAACGAAGCATAGAGGTGCAAGCGCCTGGGTGCGCGGCGCGGCGCGGCTGCGCTATGCTGCGCCCATGAACAGCGAAACGCCCCTCCAAGCGGCCTGGACGCGCATCGCCGACCTCGCCGCCCGCCCCGAGTCCCGCCACATCCGGCCACTGTTCGCCGACGATCCGGAACGCGCCCGCCGGTTCTCCGCCAGTTTCGAGGATCTGACCCTCGATTTCTCGAAAACCTCGATCGACGGCGAGACCCTGGTCGCGCTGCTCGACCTCGTGCACGCCGCCGACCTGGAGGGGTTCCGGGCAAGGCTGTTCGCGGGCGAGGTGGTGAACCCGACCGAGGGGCGCGCGGCCATGCATATGGCGCTGCGCTCGCCCGCCGATGCCGGCATGAAGGCGGCGCTGCCGGGCGGCATCGACGAGGCTTCGCGCATCGCCGCCGAGGAGCGGGCGCACATGCAGGCGTTCGTGGCCCAGGTGCACGACGGCACGCTGCGCGGCGCCACCGGCGAAACATTCGATACCGTGTTGAACATCGGCATCGGCGGGTCGGACCTCGGCCCGCGCATGGTCACCGACGCGCTGACCCTGGCGCGCGGCGCGAAGATGCAGGCGCGATTCCTGGCCAATGTCGATGGCCATGCCTTTCAGGCGCTGGCGCGGGAGATGGACCCGGCGCGCACATTGGTGCTGGTGGCGTCCAAGACGTTCACGACGCTGGAGACGATGACCAACGCCCGCGCGGCGCGCGCCTGGATTGCCGGCGCCCTCGGGGAGGCGGCGGTCGGCGCGCATTTCGGCGCGCTGTCGACCAACGCGAAGGCCGTCGCCGCGTTCGGCATCGCGCCTGAGCGCATGTTCGGCTTCCGCGACTGGGTCGGCGGCCGCTACTCGGTGTGGTCCTCGATCGGCCTGTCGGTGGCGCTCGCCGCCGGCTGGGAGCAGTTCCAGGCGCTGCTGGACGGCGCGCGGGCGATGGACCTGCATTTCCAGCAGACGCCGTTCGCCAGCAACCTGCCGGTGCTGCTGGGGCTGGTCGGCATCTGGCATGTCAACGCGCTCGGCCTGCGCAGCCATTGCGTGCTGGCCTACGACGAGCGGCTGCGGCGCTTCCCGGCCTATCTCCAGCAACTGGAGATGGAGAGCAACGGCAAGTCGGTCGGGCTGAACGGCGAGCCGGTGGCGTGGTACACCTGCCCGGTGCTGTTCGGCGAACCCGGCACCGACGCGCAGCACAGCTTCATGCAGCTCGTGCACCAGGGCACCCAGGCGGTGCCCATGGATTTCGTGTTCGCCGCCGTGCCCGACCACGACCGGCCGGAGGCGCACCGCATCCTGCTGGCGAACGCGCTGGCGCAGGCCGAGGCGCTGCTGCGCGGCAAGACCCGGGCCGAAGTGGAAGCCGAGATGCGCGCCAAAGGCGTGAGCGAGGCGGAAATCGCCAAGGTCGCGCCGCACCGGGTGTTCACCGGCGACCGGCCGAGCAACACCATCGTCTTCCACCACCTCGACGGCTATTCGCTGGGCCGGCTGATCGCGCTGTACGAGCACAAGGTCGCGGTGGAGGGCTGGCTGTGGCAGATCGACAGCTTCGACCAGTGGGGCGTCGAACTCGGCAAGGTGTTGGCGGGCGGCATCATCCCGGACCTGTCGCACGGGGCCAAGCCGGGCGCCCATGACGGCTCGACCGAGGCACTGATCGGCCGCATCCGCGCGCTCCGCGGCGAAGCCTGATGGCAGCGTCTGCCGGGCGCATCCGGCTGCTGCCGGAGACGGTGATCAACCGCATCGCCGCCGGCGAGGTGATCGAGCGCCCGGCGGCGGCCTGCCGCGAGCTGGTGGAGAATGCGCTGGATGCCGGCGCCCGCCGCATCCAGGTGAGCGTCTCCGGCGGCGGCGTCGAGCGCATCGAGGTGGTGGACGACGGCAGCGGCATGACGGCCGAGGAACTGGCGCTGTGCGTGCAGCGGCACGCGACCTCCAAGCTGGCCGACGACCAGTTGATCCGCATTTCGACGCTCGGCTTCCGCGGCGAGGCCTTGCCGTCGATCGGCGCGGCGGCGCGGCTTTCCATCACCTCGCGGCCGCCCGGCGCGGCGGCGGCGGCGGTGATCGAGGTGGAGGGCGGCGCGGTCGGCGAGGTCCGGCCGGCGGCGGGGCCGGCGGGCACGCGCGTGGTCGTTCGCGATCTGTTCTTCGCGACACCGGCCCGAAGAAAGTTCCTGAAATCGCCGCGCAGCGAGGCCGACGCGATCGAGGCGGCGCTGCGCCGACTGGCGCTGGCGGCGCCGGACGTGGCGTTCCGCTTCGAGCGCGACGGACAGGCTGCCTTCGACCTGCCGCCGCAGCCGCTTGCGGCCCGCGTCGCGGCACTGCTGGGCGCCGATGTGGCGGCGGCGCTGCTCTCGGTGGCCGGCGAGCGCGGTGGCGCCGAGGGCGTCATGCGCCTGACCGGCTTCGCCGGCGCGCCGAATTTTTCGCGCGCCACCGCGGCGGCGCAGACGCTGGTGGTGAACGGCCGCCCGGTCGCCGACCCGCTGCTGCGCCTCGCCGTGCGCGTCGCCTATCGCGACGTGATCCCGGCCGGCCGGCACGCCGTCGTGGCGCTGTTCCTCGACCTGCCGCCTGAGGAGGTGGACGTGAACGTTCACCCCGCCAAGGCCGAGGTGCGGTTCCGCGACGCCGACGCGGTGCGCGGGCTGCTGATCGGCGCGCTCGGCCGCGCACTCGCGGTCGGCGCCGGCCATGCGACGCCGCCGCTGCGCTTCTCCCCGCCGCCCAGCCATCGGCCGAGTCTGCGGCTGGTGCATCCGGCGCCCGCCGCCGCCAGCGGGTTTGCCGAGGCGTCGCTGCCGCTGGCGACGCCGCCGGCCGCGCGGGCGGTTGCGGCACCGGACCGGTTCCACGGCCCGTTCACCGCCGCCGTGGCGCAGCCCGCGCCGGAATTCCCGCTGGGCGCGGCGGTGGCGCAGGTGCTGGACACCTACATCATCGCGGTCGCGTCGGATGGCGGCCTCGTGCTGGTCGATCAGCACGCCGCGCATGAGCGGCTGACGCACGAGGCGCTGCGCGAGCAGGCGCTGGCGGGCGGCGTGCGGGCCCAAAAACTGCTGCTGCCGGCCGTGGTGGATCTGCCGCCGGCGCAGGCGGCGCGGCTGCTGGAGCGCGCCGGGGAACTGTCGCGGCTTGGCCTGGAGCTGGAGGCGTTCGGGCCCGGCGCCGTGCTGGTGCGGGCGCTGCCAGCGGCGCTCGGCGCGCCCGAACCGGCGGCGCTGCTGCGCGATCTGGCGGAAGAGCTTTCCGAGCTTGGCGAGAGCACGGCGCTGCAAGCGCGGCTCGATGCGGCGATTGCGCGCATGGCGTGCCACGGCAGCGTCCGCGCCGGGCGGCGGCTGGCGCAGCCGGAGATGGACGCGCTGCTGCGCCAGATGGAAGCGACGCCGCGTGCGGCGACGTGCAGCCACGGACGGCCGACGTTTCTGAAGCTGTCGCGGGCGGAGATCGAGAAGTTGTTTTCGCGGCGGTAAAGGCCGGCAAGCGTCAACTATCGTGGCTCGCGTATTCGCGGCGTTTCTGGCCGCACCGGCTACAGGTCAGCTCCCGGTCCCAGCCGAACGCCCAGCGGCTCCATGGTGTCGACACCCACCGGTGCGAGAACAGGGCGCAGACCGGGGTTGTGTGCCAGCGCGTGGAGCCGCGAAGCAAGCGCGTCCGATCAAGGTTGTAGCTGCCGCCCAGATTGGCGGACAGGTGTGCAAGGTCCGGCGTCAGTGGGGGCTCCCTGGGGTGGCGGCGCATTCGATGGTGTCCCGGGTGCGAGATTGGCGGCGACGGGCGCGGCGAGACGGCGGGGCGCCGACTGCGTGCGGCCCCGTGGCACCGCTGGCCGCGCCATCGCGGATCATTGGGCGGTCGCCTGGATGATCGCGCGGTGCGCGCCGAACGAATGCAGCGCCTGCACGCGCCAAGGCGGCCACAAGGTGCACTCGCCCGTGGCGCCGATCCCGATTGCCCACATTTCGGCCGACCATTGCCCGATCGCGCTGGCGGCTTGCTCTGCCGCCAGCATCGCCCCGAGCGCCGACCGCTCGTTGCCGGATGCCAGGATGGGCGGCGGCTCCGCCACGCTGCCGGAGCGCCCCAACACCATGAACTGGACGCGTCCGCTGGCGGTGGACCGCCGGATGGACAGGTCGAAGCCATGTGCTTCACTGCAAAGTGACCCTGCCGGGCCGGTACTCCACACTTCTTTCGGGCTGCCCATGGAACTTTCTCCCTTCCAATGGAGAAGGGACAGTAGCGGCCTGCGGCGCCATCGGTACAGGGCCGGAATCTACTCAGGCCGATGCGGAAGCGGCGGCCTCGGCGGTATCAGGGTGCGGTTCGGATGCCGTTGCGCTCGGCGTCTGCGGTCAGTACGCCCGCATCCTCCGGCAGCAGAAAGCGCTGCGCGACGAGCCGCGACGCGGCGGCGCGGAAGGCTTCGAGATAGACAGACGGGCTCGGATAGCGCTCCTCGATCGACGGCCGCGGATCGCCGGCCGCCTCGCGCTCGGCGCGGCTGGCGGCGAACGGGACGAAACTGCCTTGCAGGTTGCACATCCCGTTCTCGAACCGGCCGCTGCGGCCAAGGTTCCAGCCCGTGTAGGTGCCGATCGGTACCTGCAGGAAGACCGAGCGGATGCCGCCGACATCGTTGCCGTCGGCATCGACCTGCGGCGCCAGCACGCCGTAGCTGGCGCTGCCGGCGCCCGGCGGCTCCCGCGTGATGATGCCGCTGGAGTCGCCTGCGCGATAGAGCGGACCGAAATCGAGCACGTGCAGCGTGTCGTACACCCGCGCGACGGACAGCGCCGGGCGTTCGGTGCCGCCATAGGCGTTCGCGGGGATCGGCGGCAACTGCACCCGGTCGGGCGCCACCAGCGTGCCGTCGGCGATCAGTGGCACGGCCGATGGCGGCGGCGCCACGTCGTCGCGCACCCATTGCGTGAAGTCATGCAGCAGCGCCCGCATGGTCCAGAGCTGCGGATTGGGGTTCGGCTGCTGCTGGCAGGTGCCGAACGGTGGTTTGGCCGGCAGCGGCAGGGGCGCCGGCGCGTGCTGGGTGCCCGCCATGATGTAGCTGCGCACGGCGGGCGGGTCGGCGACGTCGTGCCGGCCGAGCGGGTCTGTGAAGCCGAGCGATTGCCGCCCCTCCCACATCTCCAGCACGGTCGCGACGTGGAAGATGCGCGGGCAGGTCTGCGTGGCCTCGCAGCGGTCCAGCAATCCTTGCGAGCGCCCGGTCAGCGGGTCGGACTGGCGCCCGTAGGTGAAAGGGAAATCGTAGGCGGGATAGGTGTGGTCGGTCTGCTGGCCCCAGGCGCGCACCGGCTGGCCGAAGCGGATATTGAGCGGCATCAGCCCGCCGCCGATATGCGGGAAGGCGCCGTCGAACACCCGCCTGCCGGCCTCGTCTTCGTTGAAGCCCAGCGCCAGCAGGCTGCGGATCATCCGGCCGCTTTGCGACGTTCCCATGATGATGGCCAACTGGCCGGGACGATAGACCGGGTTCGGCGTGCCGGCATCGTCGCGCGGCGCGGCGCGGAAGAACGCGCCGAGGTCGCGCGTGGCGGCGAAGCCGAGGCCCAGCACCAGCGGGTCCTTGGCCCGGTAGATCAGTTCGTAGAGCCGGCCGGGCTCGAAACCTGCCGGATAGCACAGGTGCCGTTCGTCGACCTGCGGTGCCTGCCCGTCGGCGCAGCGGCCAAAGCTCCAATCGGCGTTGGGGATCGGCACGCGCGGGTCCTGTTCGTGTGCGCGCACGGTCAGGCTCGGCAGGAAGCCGTCGGCGAACGGCGTGCGGTTGTCGGTGGCCGCCGTCGGGTAGCCGTCGTAGCTGTCGAAGGGATAGGACTGCACCTGCTGGCTCAGGCTGATCGGCAGGCTCGGCGTCGGCACCGGGGTGATGATCTCGCTGCGCACGATGCCGGTGAGCGGCGAGCCGTCGGTATTGTGCGCGACGATTTCGGGCATCAGGAGGCGGTGCAGGCCGGGCAGCACGTCCATCTCCCAGCCCCACCAGATCAGGGTGTAGCCCTCGCGCATCAGATAGCCGTCGCCGGGCGCGGCCAGCGCGTTGCGTTCGGAGATCGGCGGCGGGGCGTTGTTGAAGTCGGCCAGCGCCAGCTTGTTGCCGCGGTTGTTGACCTCGAAGAACAGCATGCGGTTGCCGCGCGCGAGGTCGACGGGCTTCAGGATCTCGACGTCCGTCGTGTACTCGACCATGCCGTGCGCATCGCGCGGCGCAAGGTTGAGATCCTGAATCAGCGCGTTCCGCGGATCGGCCGGATCGACGACGCCGTACGCGCGGGCGAACACGTGCTCGTAGGCGCCGGTCGTGCCAAAACTCTGCCCGGCAAAGACGGGCTCGACGCGCACGACCTCGATGCGGGTGATGCGCGCCTCTGCGCGCGTTCCGAGAACGGCGAAGGCCGCGATCGTCAGCGAACCGAGAAGAGTCCCGAAGCCTCGCATGGCCGTTTCCCCGCACCGGACCGATTGCTGGTTCGGTATTCCTTATCCCGATGCTGGAGCAGCGCCGGTACCGGCGCAAGATCGTCGACCACGCAAGGCTTGCTGCCGCGTCACCCCAGGATGCCCGGCAGGTTCAGCCCGTTCTGCCGCGCGCAGTCGATCGCCTCGGGATAGCCGGCGTCGGCGTGGCGCATCACGCCGGTCGCCGGGTCGTTCCACAGCACACGTTCCAGCCGCCGCGCCGCCGCCTCCGTGCCGTCGGCCACGATCACCATGCCGGCGTGCTGCGAAAACCCGATGCCGACGCCGCCGCCATGGTGCAGCGAGACCCAGGTGGCGCCGCTCGCGGTGTTGAGCAGCGCGTTGAGCAACGGCCAGTCGGAGACGGCGTCGGAGCCGTCGCGCATCGCCTCGGTCTCGCGGTTCGGGCTGGCGACCGAGCCGCTGTCGAGATGGTCGCGGCCGATCACGATCGGGGCTTTGAGTTCGCCCGACGCCACCATCGCATTGAACGCCAAGCCGAGCCGATGCCGCTGGCCGAGGCCGACCCAGCAGATGCGCGCCGGCAGTCCTTGGAATTTGATGCGGTCGCGCGCCATGTCGAGCCATTGGTGCAGATGCGGATCGTCGGGGATCAGCTCCTTCACCCGCGCATCAGTCGCAAAGATGTCGGCCGGGTCGCCGGACAATGCGGCCCAGCGGAACGGGCCGATGCCGCGGCAGAACAGCGGGCGGATATAGGCGGGGACGAAGCCGGGGAAGGCGAACGCGTCCTCCAGCCCCTCGTCGCGCGCCACCTGCCGGATGTTGTTGCCGTAGTCGACGGTCGGCACGCCGGCGCGGTGGAAATCCAGCATCGCCTGCACATGCACCCGCATCGAGCGCCGCGCCGCCGCCTCCACGGCTTTCGGGTCGCTTTCCCGTTTGGCCTCCCACTCCGCCAGGGTCCAGCCGGACGGCAGGTAGCCGTTCAGCGGGTCGTGCGCCGAGGTCTGGTCGGTGACGATGTCCGGGCGCTCGCCGCGGCGCACCAGTTCCGGGAATACGTCTGCAGCGTTGCCGAGCAGGCCGACGGAAATGGCGCGGTCCTCGGCGCAGGCTTCCTTGATCCAGCGCAGAGCTTCGTCGAGATCGGCAGTGTGGCGGTCGAGGTAGCCGGTGCGCAGGCGCATGTCGATACGGCTCGGCGAACACTCGACGGCCAGCATGGATGCGCCCGCCATCGTTGCTGCCAACGGCTGCGCGCCGCCCATGCCGCCAAGGCCGCCGGTGAGAATCCAGCGCCCGCGCAACGTGCCGCCGTAGTGCCGGCGCCCGGCCTCGCAAAACGTCTCGTAGGTGCCCTGCACGATGCCCTGGCTGCCGATATAGATCCAGGAGCCGGCGGTCATCTGGCCGTACATCATCAGGCCGGCGCGATCGAGTTCGTGGAATTTTTCCCAGGTCGCCCAGTGCGGCACGAGGTTGGAGTTGGCGATCAGCACGCGCGGCGCGTCTTCATGCGTGCGGAACACGCCGACCGGCTTGCCTGATTGCACCAGCAGCGTTTCTTCGTCGCCGAGCGTGCGCAGGCTGGCGACGATACGGTCGAACGCCTCCCAGTTGCGTGCGGCGCGGCCGATGCCGCCGTAGACGACAAGCTCCTGCGGGCGTTCGGCCACCTCGGCATCCAGGTTGTTCATCAGCATGCGCAGCGCCGCCTCGGTCTGCCAGGAGCGGCAGGTCTTTTCCGGGCCACGCGGGGCGCTGATGTGTCGCGCGTTGTCGAGGCGGGTGGTCATGCGTGAAAATCTCCGGTCGGATCGGTAAGGCCGGGCAACGCGATCCCGACGGATGCCGCCACCGCGCCCGATCGGACCAGCGCGCTGGCGGCGGCCAGGTCGGGATGGATGTAGCGGTCGTCGTCCAGATGGGGCACCTGGGTTCGCAGCAGCGCGCGCGCGGCTTCCAGCGGCGCCGAGGATGCGAGCGGCGCGTGAAAATCGCAGCCCTGGGCGGCGGCCAGCAACTCGATGCCGATGACC
>Ga0302311_10006353_pt1 | contig 12254 bp, 9 predicted proteins | sample III_Palsa_N1_3_FD_200449 | JGI IMG/M metagenome (GOLD analysis project Ga0302311, IMG submission 200449) | Peat permafrost microbial communities from Stordalen Mire near Abisko, Sweden - III_Palsa_N1_3 | ecosystem: Environmental > Terrestrial > Soil > Palsa > Peat permafrost | place: Sweden...
GCTTTTGGTTGAACCCGGCAAGGCGAGATTTCAGCCTTGTTTGTGCGATGCGGGGACGCGCGGCGGTCGAACCTTGGCGAACAAGGTCAACAGGCGGTGATCGGCGTCTGGCGACAAGGTCGATGGCGCGGATCTGTGCTAAGCAGCGCTTGCCGTTAGACAATCATAAAAGGCTTACGGGACGAATGACGGGCGCGCTGCTAAAATATCGAAAACAACCCCATGCAAAGTAACAGGCCGCTGGGGTTGCCGCGCATGATCGCTGGCGTCATTGGCGTCATTGGCGTCGTCATTGCGGCCGGAGCGGCGGCCGGTTTCGCGGTGGCGTGGCGGCCGGCGATTGCGGCGATCGAGCCGCCGGCGCCGTCGTCGTTCGATCCAGCCTTGGTCAAACGCGGCCGTGAGCTTGCGGCGATCGGCAATTGCAGCGATTGCCACAATGTGAAAGGCGGCGGCAGCTTTGCCGGAGGCCTGCCGGTGCAGACGCCGTTCGGCACGATCTACTCGTCGAACATCACGCCCGATGCGCAGACCGGGATCGGGCGCTGGCCGGAAGAGGCCTTCCGTCGCGCGATGCGCTCCGGGGTCAACCGCGACGGCCAGCATCTCTATCCGACCTTTCCCTATGATCACTTCACTAATGTATCGGATCAAGACGATGCGGCGCTTTATGCGTTCCTGATGACACGGCCTCCGGTCCATGCGCCGTCGCGCGCCAACCAATTGTCGTTCCCGCTCGACCAGCGCTTTATGATCGCGGGTTGGAAGCTGTTGTTCCTGCGTCGCGGGTTCTATCAGCCTGACAATACCAGGAGCGCGGAATGGAATCGCGGCGCCTACCTCGTCGAGGGTCTGGCGCATTGCGGCGCCTGCCACACGCCGCGCAATGGCCTCGGCGCAGAGCGCAGCAACGCCCAGTTCGTCGGCGGCGATGTCGACAATTGGCAGGCCTTCGCCCTGAACGGGCAATCGCCGGCGCCGGTCCCGTGGGATGCCGACGCGCTCTATGTCTATCTGCGCCAGGGCTTCCATCCAGATCACGGCACCGCGCGCGGTCCGATGGCTGAAGTCGTCAGCAACCTGTCCTCGGTGAACGAAAGCGACGTGCGCGCGATTGCGACCTATATGGCCGATGTATTCGGCGCGCCGTCGACCGACGACAAGAAACGCGGCGAAGCGGTGCTGGCGCAGGTCAAGTCACCGGCACCCTTAACTTTGGATTCCAATGTCAACGCCGCCGGCGCCTCGATCTATGCGGCGGCCTGCGCGACCTGCCATGAGACCGGCAGGGCGCTGCCCTATGGCGGGGTCAATCTCGCGCTCTCGACGGCGCTGAGCGGCCCTGATCCGCGCAATGCCATCAACATCGTGCTGTCGGGCGTTCGTCCCGTCGACGGCGAGCGCAGCCCGATCATGCCGGGCTTTGCCGCCAGCATGAACGACGGCCAGATCGTAACGCTTTTGCAGTTTCTGCGCGACCGGTTCAGCAACCAACCGCCATGGTCCGGCGTTGAAAAGATCGTGGCGGACGCCAGACAAAGCCAGCCCGTACTTCTCCAGACATCAGCCGGGCCGTACGTCGCGCCCGCCGACGCAACGCGGCGAGACAAACAATGACGGCATCGCCATGATGACATTGAAAATCAATGGTCGCGATCATCAGATCGAATCCGATCCGGATACACCGTTGCTCTATGTGCTACGGGATGAAATCAAGCTCAACGCCGCAAAATTCGGTTGCGGGCTCGGCCAATGCGGCGCCTGCACCGTGATCGTCGACGGCAAGGCGGTGTTGTCATGCGTGACGCCGCTGCTGCTGCTCGAAGGCAAGCAGGTGACGACGCTGGAGGGGCTCGGGACGATTGAAGCGCCAGCGCCGATCCAGCGCGCGTTCATCGAGGAGCAGGCGGCGCAATGCGGTTATTGCATCGCCGGCATGATGATGCGCGCGCAGGCGCTGCTGCTGCGGAATTCCAAGCCGACCGACGAACAGATCCGCGCCGAGCTGGAGCCGAATTTGTGCCGCTGCGGCACGCATATGCGCATCCTGCGCGCGGTGCATCGCGCCGCGCGACTGTTGGAGACCGCCGACGCATCTTCGACCATCGATGGGAGCGTCCGATGAGCGCGCCCGGGATCGATCGCCGCCGTGTCCTCGCCGGGGGTGGCGCGCTGATTGTCAGTTTTTCGATGACGAATGCCTATGCGGAGGATCAACCCGCGCCTGCCGCGGCCCCGCCGGCAAAACTTCCCGGCAGCCTGAAGGACGCGCCGTTCCTGGATGCCTGGATCAGAATTGATGCCAATGGGGCCATCACCGCGTTCACCGGCAAGGCCGAACTCGGCCAGGGTTTTAAAACCGCGTTCCAGCAGATCGCGGCGGAAGAAATGGATGTTCCGTTTGTGTCGCTGACGGTGGTCACCGCCGATACCGGCCGCACTGCCAATGAGGGCTACACGTCCGGCAGCCATTCGATGCAGGACAGCGGCACCGCGATCCAGAATGCGGCGGCGCAGGCGCGGGCGCTGCTGGTGGCGGAAGCCGCGCGCCGGTTCGAGGTACCGGAAGAGAGCTTGCACACCGAGAACGGCGCGGTGGTTTCATTCGACGGCCGCAGGCTCGGCTACGGCGAACTGGTCGCCGGCGACCTCCTGCATGTGCAGGCGCAGCCGACATCGAAGCTGAAGGATCCCGCGACCTTCAAGGTGATGGGCCAGCCGGTGCCGCGGCTTGATATTCCGGCCAAGGTCACCGGCGGCGCGGCCTATGTGCAGGACATGCGATTGCCCGGCATGGTGCACGCCCGCATCGTGCGGCCGCCGAGCTACGGCGCGCAATTGACCGCGTGCGATATTTCCGCGACCGAAAAAATGCCGGGAATAGTCAAGGTGGTGCGCGACGGCAATTTCCTCGCGGTGGTCGCCGCTAAGGAATTCCAGGCGGTCAAGGCGATGCGCGTGCTCTCGGCGGCCGCGCAATGGCTAGAGACGGCGTCGCTGCCGAAGCAGGACGATCTGTTACACGTTCTCACCCATTTGCCGTCGCACGACACGACGATCTTCCAGCGCAACGATGCCTCCGCCGTCGGCGCCAAGACCATCGAGGCGGCCTATACGCGGCCCTATCAGTCGCATGGCTCGATCGGACCGTCCTGCGCGGTCGCGCAATCCACCGACGGCGTCATGACAGTGTGGACCCACACCCAGGGCGTCTATCCGGACCGCCAAGGCATCGCCGAAATGCTGCGTGTGCCGCCGCAACGCGTTCGGCTGATCCATGTCGAGGGCTCCGGATGTTACGGCCACAACGGCGCCGACGATGCCGCGGCCGATGCCGCCTTGATCGCGCGCGCGATGCCGGGCGTGCCGGTGCGCGTGCAATGGATGCGCGACCAGGAACATGGCTGGGAGCCGTATGGCCCGGCGATGGTGACGAAACTGAAAGCGTCGCTCGACGCCAGCGGCGCGATCGCGGACTGGAATTTCGAGGTCTGGAGCAACACCCATTCGATGCGGCCGGGCGGCGCCGGATCGATGCTGGCGGCGCAGCACATGGCGCAACCGTTCGCGGTGCCCGAGCCCAAACCACTGCCTCTGCCGGAAGGCGGCGGCGACCGCAATGCGATCCCGATCTACACCTTCCCCAACGCCCATGTTGTGCATCACTTCATTCCGGCGATGCCGCTGCGGATCTCGGCGATGCGGGCACTCGGCGCCTATCACAACGTGTTCTCGATCGAGAGCTTTATGGATGAACTCGCGCACGCGGCGGAAGCCGATCCCGTCGAGTTCAGGCTGAAGCATCTGTCGGATCAACGCGGCCGCGACGTCATCAGCAAGGCGGCCGAAGGCTTCGGCTGGCGGAAGCAACAAAAAGCCCCGCAAGGCCGCGGCTATGGTTTTGCCTTCGCACGCTACAAGAATCTGGCGGCCTATTGCGCCATCGCCACCGAGGTCGAGATCAACAGCGAAACCGGACAACCGCGCCTGGTTCGGGCGGTCGCCGCGGTCGACAGCGGCCAGGCCGTCAATCCGGACGGGCTGAAAAACCAGGTCGAGGGCGCGATCGTGCAGTCGATGAGCTGGACGTTGTTTGAAAGCGTGACCTTCGACGATGTCAGAATCACCAGCATCGACTGGCAGACCTATCCGATCGCCCGCTTCAATTCGGTGCCCGACCGCATCGACGTCCACATCATCAACCGGCCCGGACTGCCGTTCCTCGGCAGCGGCGAGACCGGGCAGGGACCGGCAGCAGCCTCGATCGCCAACGCGATTGCCAACGCCACCGGAAAACGACTGCGCAACCTGCCGCTGACACGCCGGCGAATCAAGGATGCGATCGATGCGTGATAGGCGTTCGTGTCCTGATTCAGTCTAGATCAGGCCCCAACTGCGTATTTTCGATCGTGTAGTTGGTAGGTAGGTTGATCGGCCGGTAGGTTGGCACCCTGTCATGCCGCTCCAATACGGAGCGATGGAGGATGGCGCCTTCCGGGATCAGTCGGGGTTCGCCGCGCGGCAGATACCAGCCGAAATAAGCCGTGCGTTGTGGCGATTCCTTCCACTTCGCCTGCTTCGGTATCCATTCGAGGGGTTCCCACGCCGCAGTCAGCGAAACATGCAGTTGGGCGGTCGCATCAGGGGCGACGTAGATGTGGTTGCTGCCCGGCCGTGGCTGCCCCCAGCCGAGATGGTTGATCAAGGTCCGGTCCATGCGAAGCCCGGCCGCCAGCGCCTGCGCAACCATCCACAGCAGCGGATATTTCGAAAGGCCGCTTTGCGCTTCGGGATAACCGCCGCCAACATCGGCATGCACGCCGGCAAACCAGACCTGGCGGATGTCCTGGCCGACCGCTGTCGACTTATCGAACGGATTGGAGCGATATTCCTGGGGATCTGTCCAGTGGTTGAGCCGAAACATCCGGCGGCGTTCGTCGATCGACATTGCTTGCCGGAATCGCTTGACGCTGTTGTTGGTCCGCGTGAAGCGGAGCGTCTGCAGATCGAACAGGAAATTGTCCTGCCGCGGTACGATGACAGAGGCTACCGTATCCCAGACCCCGATGAATTCGATCTCAATGAGGCGGCCGCCCGCGATCTGGCGGAAGTGCCAGGCTTCCTCCAACCCTGAATTGTTGGTCGTACCGTCGGAGTTCTGGCTGTCCGAACTGGCTTTCTTGTAGGTCGAGAAGGCAGACCCCGCGAGGTCGATCTGGTCCGGTGGAAGCAATCCCATCACGTGAATAAAGGCCGCGAGCACGCGTGCGGTGTAGGCGCCTCGGCTAAAGCCGAACAGCCAGACCCGGTCGTCCTTCTCATAGGTCTGGCACAGGAAACGATAGGCGGCGAGCGTGTCCTCATCCAGTCCTGCGCCGGTCGCGAGACCCCGAACGCCGCGGGCTTTCTGTTTGAAACGCCCCCAGGGGTTCTGCAGGCCGATCGTGCCGACGCCCGCATGATAATAGACGCGTTGCTGCTCGCTTTTCTCCAGCATGCGATAGAGCTTGAGGACGTTCGAGATGGTGACGCCGATCTCGTTGCCGGTGCCGTCGCAGCAAATGACTATGTCTTTCGGCATCGCCGTCCCCCTTGTCGTGACCAGGTGTCCCGGTTCGCATCGTAGGCAGAGCGTGATTCCGATTCAATCTATAATTGAAATGTGCTAACCAGTCACGGACGATCCGGCGCCAATCCAGGGGTGGGCTCTTGCCGTCGTTGTTGTCTTGGGCCGGAAATGAGAAGTTGGCGACTTAGCAAGCGGTTCTATTTGGGTAAGAACACCGCTACCGGCAGCGCTTCTTGATGACGAAGTCGAAATGGAAATTCCGGCATGTCAGTGGATAGGAAGTAGGTAGGCCTTATGAAACGCGATATTCGAAGTTCCGCCATTTTGCTTCTGTTGATCGCGCTGGCATTTGTCGTGTTTTGGTTCGTCGGCCGCTACGCGGAGGGCTATTTCGCCGGAACGCAATTTACGTCACGGTTTCCCGAAAAGACGCTCAACTATACCGCCGACCAACTTCAAGCGTTGGTTCTATCTGATGTCGGCAAAGGGTACGCCGTCCCGGTGCTTTTTCCCCTGGACCTGATGGTGATGCTGGCTCTCTCGGCTTCCATGGGGACTGCTTTGTGGTACTGGCTTGGTCCATCGATGACCGTCGCCGTCCGGATTGCGCTCCTGATTCCCGCTATTTACCTATTGAGCGATTTTATTGAGGACTGCCTCCTTGTGTGGCTGCTGCTCGGAAAGCATGCCGACGCCGTTCCCGCAGTCATCGGACTTCTGAAGACGATCACGGCCGTAAAGCTCGGCAGTATCGTCGCGACGATCGGGCTGACGACAATTGCATTTCTCATTTGGCTTCACCCCCGACTGCGGTCGCGGAGCTACTGATACGTCGCCACGATATCCGACACCGCGCGCTCGAGTTGTTGCGCGGTGGCGCATTGGCGCACGACGGTGCAGAAGGTCTGGTAGCGCGGCATTTCGGAATCGCCAAAACCCCAGGCCATGCGCCCTTCCGGATTGAGCCAGACCAGCCGTTTCGAGCGTTCGCCGATGCGGCGCAGGATGTCGGCGCGGGGATCGAGGTTATTGGACCTGGCATCGCCGAGCACGATCACGGTGGTCTGCGGCGTGATCGAATTCATCCATTGCTTCTCGAAATCGGCGAACGAACTGCCGTAATCCGACGAGCCGAATCCCACCTTGGCCATGATGTCGGCCATCGCCTCTTCCGGCGTTTTCGATTCCAGGATGTCGCTGACCTCGATCAAATGTCCGGAAAAGGCGAACGAGCGGACGTCGGACACCACCTCATGCAGGCTGTGGATCAATAGCAGGAAGAAATCGGAGACCCGCGCCACCGACCCCGAGACGTCGCAGATCGCGACGATCCTGGGCCGGTCGCGGTGCTTTCGCTTCCAGGCGGTGAGGAACGGAACGCTGCCCCACGCCGCGTTGCGCCGGATGGTCCGGCGCACATCGAGATGACCGCGGCGTTGTCGTTTGCGCGGCTTGCTGTAGCGCTCGCGCAAGCGCCGCGCGATCTGCCGGATCAGGCGCCGCATCTGCTCGACTTGCCGCGGCTCGATCCGCGACAGCGGCGCGTTGCGCAGGATTTCGTTGCGCAGATTTTCGGTTTCCTCGCGGCCGTACAGCAACAGCGCCTGCGAGACGGTTTCACGCACCGCATCGCGCAGCCCTTCCAGCGCCGTCGCCAGCCGTTCTGCCGTGGCTGGATTTGATACCGTCAACGCATCGAGATCGTCGCGCAGGCGCTGGATACCCATCTGGTCGAGGATGCGGCCGGAGAAGATGCCGCGCTGGGTGAAGTAGCGGATATCGGACAAGGACGCCGCGCTCGCGGCATTGGCCATCGCAGCCGCGATCGCGTTGCGGTCCTGCGCCAGCAGCATCTGCGCCAGCGAGCCAAGACCTTCGGCCGGTTGGCCCTCTCCTGCCGCGCCGTTCGGCGCTTGCGGCTCGGCGGCAACGGCTTGGTCGTCGTTGGCGGCTTCGGCGGTTTGTTGCGGAGGCTCCGGTTGATCGAAAAACAGATCAAAGCACTCGCCCAGTGCGCGCTTCTCGTCCTGGGTCTTGGCGAGCGTCAGCAGGAAGGTGTCGCGCAAGATGGTGCGATCGGAAAAGCCGACATTGGCGACGGCGCGCATCGCGTCGATGCTCTCGGCCGGCGAGACCCGGACGCCGGCTCCCCGCGCCGCGCGAAAGAACCGGTGCAGGTTCTCTCTCATCGCGCTCAGCCGAAGGCGTTCTGGCGCAAGGCCTTGGCAACGAAGCTGGTGACCTGGGGCAATGTGGCTTCGATGTCGGCCTCGTACTTCAAGAGCACGTTGAGCGTGTCCTTGACCATCTCGTGGCCGAGTTCAGATGCCTGCAACAGCACCAGCACGCGCGCCCAATCGATGGTCTCGCTGACCGACGGCTGCTTCTTGAGGTCGAGCGTGCGGACGTCATGAATAAAACCGACCATCTGTTTGCGCAGGGTTTGCGAAATGCCGGGCACCCTGCTCTCGACGATGCGCTCTTCGAGCTTCTGTTCGGGGAAGCCGATATGCAGATGCAGGCAGCGCCGCTTCAGGGCGTCGCCGAGATCGCGCTCGCTGTTCGAGGTCAGGATCACGGTCGGTGCGGCGACCGCGGAGATGGTTCCCAGTTCCGGAATGGTGACCTGGAAGTCGCTGAGGATTTCGAGCAGCAGCGATTCGAACTCGGCATCCGACTTGTCGATTTCGTCGATCAATAGCACGCAGCCTTTCGGCTGCTCCAGCGCCTGCAACAGCGGCCGCGGCTCGACGAATTCCTTGGAAAAGAACACGTCGCCGAAATCATGCAATTGAGCCAGCGCCGCCTGCAACGTGTCGGCGCCGCCGAGCACTTCGCCGAGCTTGTCCTTCAGGATTTGGGTGTACAGAAGCTGCTTGGCGTATTTCCACTCGTAGAGCGCCTTGGCTTCGTCGAGCCCCTCATAGCATTGCAGGCGGATCATCTTGAGCCCGCGCCATGCGGCGATCGCCTTGGCCAGTTCGGTCTTGCCGACGCCAGCGGGGCCTTCGACCAGGATCGGTTTCTCGATCTCCTGGGCGAGATAGACCGCGGTCGCGATCTGCCGGCTCGCGATATAGCCCTGCGCCGCAAGACCGCTTTCGACTGCCTCGATCGAGGCCGCAGGACTGATATCAGCCACCAGTTCCAACTCCGGATGTTTCCCAATTTTGAGTAGGTTCTGCCTGCGTTCCCGGCAAAGAACAAGCCTCGTTCGGGCATGAGAGGTCGCGGATTACCCCAGGGTATTCCGTGTCTCTCCTTGGCGATCGGGGCATTGGCGGCTATTTCTCCCGCGATGAGGAATTTCACCGGATTGATCGCGGGACTGGCGCTGGCCGCAACCAGCCCCGCCTGGGCCATCGTTGGCGACGCGCCGCCATTGGCCGACGGCGTCGGCCGTTCGGTCGTCACCATTGTGGGCTCGCGCGGTAATTTCTGCACCGGCACCTTGATCGCGCCGGATCTGGTGCTGTCGGTGGCGCATTGCGTGGGGCCGGGCGCGACCTACAAGATCGTCGATTACGGCGCGGACCGGCAGCCGCAGCTACGGGACGTAAAGAACATCGCCGATCATCCCGGCTTCAACATGCAGACCATGCTGGGGCATCGCGCCACGGCCGATGTCAGCCTGCTGCAACTCGAAACACCAAAGAAGAATCCATCGCCGATCGGCGCGCCGACAATGCCGCTCGCGGCCGGCCATTCGTTCACCATCGCCGGGATCGGCGTTACGATTCGCGGCGACGGCAAAAGCGGAGGGGTCGTGCGATCCGCCGCTTTGGTCGCGACCGGCCAACCCGGCACGTTGCAGATCCGGCTGGTCGATCCGGCCGGCGGCGGCACGCGCGCCGGATTGGGCGCCTGCACCGGCGATTCCGGCGGGCCGGTATTTCAGGATCAACAGGGCAAGCCGGTGATCATCGGAGTCATCAGCTGGTCGACCGGCCCCAACAACACCGGTGGCTGCGGCGGCCTCACCGGCGTAACGCCGCTGACGCTGTATCGCGATTGGATCGAGAAGACCGCGAAGCAATGGGGCTCGGTGCTGGCGGTGCCGTGAACGCATCGAGATTGGACTGAACAGTAACATTGGCGGAAACGCGCCCCCTCTCCCGTTGGGAGAGGGTTGGGGGGTTACCCCTCACCCGATTTGCTGCGCAAATCGACCTCTCCCCGGCGGGGAGAGGTGGCCGAAACGCGCGACCGATTCGATCAAAAGCCATGCCGCGTGAACTCACGAATTCCGTCGACTCGCATTGGTCGCAATGGCAGCCGCCGCGGTGCGGTTTTCGACGCCGAGTTTGGCGTAGATCTGTTCGAGATGCTTGTCGACCGTGCGTGGGCTGAGGCCGAGGATCTGGGCGATGTCGCGGTTGGTCTTGCCTTTGGAGAGCCACGACAGCACTTCGCCTTCACGGGTAGTCAAGCCCAACTCGCTGCTGAATTTTGCCGGCAAATCCGGGCTGGAATCCTTGGCCAGGCGCAGCAGGAATTCGTTCGGTCCGGACTTTCCCATGTATTGCAACTGGAGCTGCGGGTTGTCGGGAAACGACGCCGTGGCCTGGGCTTTCGATCCGGTGCTGCTTTTTTGAGTCTGTTCGAGCCATTGCAGCATCGACGGCGGCAGCTCGAGCTCGTCATCGGTTGCGGCGGGAAGGTGATCCGACAACAATTTCTGCGCCTGCGGCGTCGCCCACATGATCTTGCCCTGGCGGCTGACGGCGAACAGAAATCGCCCGGAGACGTCGAGCGCGGCGCGGGCGCTCTGGGTCAGCCGTGCATTGGCCAGATGCACCCTGATCCGCGCCAGCATTTCCTGGATCACGATCGGCTTGGTGACGTAATCGACGCCACCGGCTTCCAGCCCGTGCACGATATGCTCGGTCTCCGCCAATCCGGTCATGAAGATCACCGGCACATTGCTCAGGCCGGCGTCGCGCTTGAGCCTGCGGCAGGTCTCAAAGCCGTCCATGCCGGGCATCACGGCGTCGAGCAGAATGATGTCCGGCGTGATCTGGTCGACGATCCGCATCGCCGCCGCGCCGTCCATCGCCACCATGACCGTCATGCCGGCGCCATCCAGCGCGTCGGTCAACAGCCGCAGCGTTTCCGGCGAATCATCGACGATCAGCGCGACATCGCGTTTTTTGGATTCAGTGGTCATAGCTGTACAGCGTCTTCAGGGTTGCCATGTACTGATCGAGATCGAAGCGGTCGATCAGCGTGCGCATTTGCGCCACGAAGTCGGCATGTTCGGGGTGTTCGTTTCCGAGTGTGTCCAGCTTGACCTGGATCGCGCGAATGTAACCCATCTGCCCGAGATCGATCAGTTCTTCCACATCTTTCACCGGCGGTCGCGATCCAGTCTCCGGCTTCCAGTGCGTTACCGCAACCTGATCGGTCTCGTATTGCCACTCGATCTTGAGCAACTGCCGGATCATTTCCAGAAGCCGCGGAATATCGATCGGCTTCATCAGATAGCCGTCATGGAACGGCTGCGCCAGCGGCGCGCCGTGCGCTTCCAGCGCGCTCGCCGAAACCATCAGGATGCGGGCCTGATGATGGCCGTTCGAACGCAGCGTTTCCGCGACCGTCCATCCGGTCATGCCGGCCATCGAGATATCCAGTAAAAACAGATCAGGCCGGCAATGCTGCGCCAGCGCCAGACAGGCCGGTCCATCCGGTGCGCTGAGCAGGATGAAGCCCAGCGGCGTCAGCACCTCGCGCAAGAGATCGCGCTGGATCGGATCGTCGTCGGTCACCAGGATGGTCTTGCGCGGTCCGTGATAGCCGAACACCGGCGCATCGACCGGCGCGATCCGGGTTGGATTGAGCACTTCCGACAACAGCATCTTGACGCGAAAGGTGCTGCCGGTGCCGACTAAGCTACTGACCTGGATGTCGCCGCCCATCACGCCGGCGAGCAGCCGGCTGATGGTTAGCCCGAGGCCGGTCCCGGTCTGCGGCTGCGAGACGCCGAGTTCGCCGCGTTCGAAGGGCGCAAAAATCCGTTCGAGGTCGGTGGCCCGGATTCCCGGTCCGGTGTCGATCACCTCGAATTCGGCGACCGGGCTGCGATAGTGGACGACAAACCGCACGCTGCCGGCCTGGGTGAACTTGATGGCGTTCGACAGCAGATTGATCAGGATCTGGCGCAGCCGCTTTTCATCGGCATACACCACGACCGGCAGCACCGGCGGCCGGGTGAAGACGAAATCGATGCCCTTGGCGGCGGCTTGCAGCCGGAACATGCCGACGAGCTGATCGAGAAACTCGCCGAGGCGAACCTCGTCGCGCGACAGATAGAGCCGGCCCGCCTCGATTTTCGAGATATCGAGAATGCCGTCGATCAGTCCCGACAGATGATCGGCGCTGCGGCGTACCACCCGCACCTGGTCGCGCGGCTTGGATTGCAGGCTCGAATCCTGCTCCAGCAATTGCGCATAGCCGCTGATGGCGTTCAGCGGCGAGCGCAGTTCATGGCTCAAGCCCACGACGTAGCGGCTCTTGGCAAGATTGGCCGACTCGGCGACCTCCTTGGCGCGCTGCAATTCGATGTCGGTGCGCTTGTGGGCGTCGATTTCCTGGATCAACAGCGAGGTCTGCCGCTTGGTTTCCTCCTCTGCCGCGCGCCGGCTTTGCTGCGCCAGCACGAACAGCCAGGCGACCACGCCGATAATGA
>Ga0302311_10006354_pt1 | contig 12252 bp, 6 predicted proteins | sample III_Palsa_N1_3_FD_200449 | JGI IMG/M metagenome (GOLD analysis project Ga0302311, IMG submission 200449) | Peat permafrost microbial communities from Stordalen Mire near Abisko, Sweden - III_Palsa_N1_3 | ecosystem: Environmental > Terrestrial > Soil > Palsa > Peat permafrost | place: Sweden...
GATCCCGCTGACGCCGCCGCCCCGCCGGGCGGCGGCGCCGCAGATCCACACGTTCGGGAGCTCGGTCTCAACCCCCCAGCGGCCTATTTGGTCGTTCGTTTCCGCGAACGGCCAGCTCAGGTCGCGGTGAAAGATATGGCCCCCGGGCATGCCGAGCTCAGCCTCGAGCTCGACCGGGGTCAGCGCCTCGAGGCACGGCTGGCCGTTCGCGTCGGTCCACAGGCAGTCGACGAGCGGCTCGGCAAGGACGGAGTCGAGCGAGCGGATCGTGGCTGCGACCGCCTCCCGCTTGGCCTCGTCGTGCTGCGCGCCCGCGAACAGGCGCGCCGGCATGTGCAGCCCGAAGACGGTCAGCGTCTGGGCGCCCGCGGCCCGCAGCTCCTCGCCGAGGATCGTCGGGTCGGTCAGCGAGTGGCAGTAGCACTCGCACGGCGGGAGCGCCGGAATCCGGCTGCCCACGGCCTCCCTGTACGCGCGCTCGAGCTGCTCGTAGCCCTCGTTGACGTGGAATGTGCCTGTGAACGCCTGGTCGGGCGTAAGCGTCTCATCGCGCAGGCGCGGCAACCGCCGCAGAAGCATGTTGAGCTTCAGCTGGGAGCCCTCGGGCCGGGGGGTCCCAGCCGGGAGAGCGAACGGCAGCGCCAGCTCGCCGGCGCCGATCAGGACGTGCCGCGACGTGTACCGGGTGGCGCCGGCGCAGCTGATCTCGACGGCGGCGCCATCGCTGTCGATCGCCTCTACCTCGACCCCGACCCGGACCTCGGCGCCGGCGACCCGGGCCGCCGCCGCGAGCTCGGCGGAGAGGGCGCCCATACCTCCGACCGGCACGTCCCAGCGACCGACCCCGTCGCCGATCACGTGATAGAGAAAGCAGCGGTTCTGCCGGAGGCCGGGATCGGCGGCGGAGGCGAACGTCCCGATCAGCGCGTCGGTCAGGACGATCCCGCGCAGCTCGTCGTCATCGATGAAGCGTTCGAGCGCCACCGACAGCGGCGCCTCGAACAGCGCTTCGCGCGCGTTGGCGTCCAGCAGCGAAAGCAGCTCCTCGCGTGTGCGCAGCGACGCGAGGAGTGTCGGGGCGAGCGCACGCGCGGCCCTGCTGGTCATCGCGAGCCAGTCGCGCAGGCGCGGATCCGGCCCGGGTCCACGCCGCGGACGCAGCTCGGTCCGCAACCCGAGCTCCTGCCGCAGGGAGGTCGGGAACAGGCTGACGAGGTACGCGTACCTCGAGACGCGCGCGTCGACCCCGGGCCAGAGCTGCGCCGAGACCGCCGCGCCGCCGACCTCGGGCCGGCGCTCGAGCACGCACACCGACCAGCCTGCACGCGCGAGCAGCGTCGCGGCGACGAGGCCGTTGTGGCCGCCGCCGGCGATGATCGCGTCGTAGCGCCGCACTCAGCGAACCGTGGTGCTCCGCAGGCCGGTGAGCGGCAGGATCGAGGCGGTGCGCGCCGGCGGCACGCGCCCCGGGCTCGGCGGGAACCCAGGCGGTACGGAGCGGATCGAATCGCTCACGCCCCGCGCAGCGAACGTCTCGGTGATGCCGCCAAAGCCGGCGGCCGTGGCAGCCGGATTGTCCGTCAGAAGGGCCGTCTGGAGCAGCTCGCCGGTGTTCGGATCGAAGATCATCCGCCACCCGGCGCTGCCGTGACCGAGCTGGACCTCGACGCCGGCGCGGCCCAGGGCGTCACGGGCGCGGCCATCGTAGACGACGCCGGGAAGGGTGGCCGCGAGGCGATATAGAGCAGCCCGCACGGCGGGCGGCACCGGCGCGGTGAGCAGCGACGTGATCGTCATCAGCAGCTCGGACGAGTCGGCGACCGCGAGTGAACTGGGGGCGTACAGCGGGATCGCGACACCCTTGGACGTAAGCATCTGGGATCCGGTGCTCTGGCCGGAGCCGGAAGGAGGGCTGCCGGCGTCCTTCAGCCCCTGCTCCTCGCGGCGGTCGAGCCCTGCCTGGGCCCCCACCAGCGCCACTCTCAGGCTCGCCGGCGACGTTGGCAGCGCGAGTAGCTGCCGGTAGGTGAAGAGCCCGTCGCCGGCGTCGCCGCCACCGCCACCCTCGGGCGGGAAGCGGCCGTCGCCGGCCGTGATCGAGTCGGTCGACCCGATGTTCGGAAGCTGCGCGCCGCTCCGTCGCCAGCGCGCCCGCGCGCCCGCGCTCGGGAACCCGATCGACAGCGGCACCTCGCGCCGGCGGAGCGTGCGGTCGAGCCCGATCCACGTCTCGACGCTCTCGCGCGTGTCGAGCGGGACCGTCTGCGGGTGGGTAGGCACCGTTCGAAAGACCCTTGGCAGGAGCGGCCACGGCAGCACGGATGAGCTGATCGTGCGCGTATACCAGTACTGCCCGGGTTGGAGGATCGGCACGGTGCTGCCCAACGCGGCATCTGCAGCGTCGTCGAGCGCCCGCGCTGCCGGCGAGGGCTTCGAGCCTCCGGCCGCGGACAGGACGACGGCGACAACCACGGCGGCGGCGATAACCGCCGGAGCCACGGCGACGGCAAGCCTGAGTCGCCGCCCGCCAGAGCTGCTCGCCGGCGATGCCGCAGCGTCATGCCGGCCCGTGACAAGCCGTCGGCCGAGCTCGTCCGGCACCGGGATCTTGTCGGTCATCGCATGTCCTCCTCCACGGTCACAGCAACGAAATGTCGTGTGCGGCGGAAGTCGTGACAACTCGTCGCTCGACACGCACAAATGAAACCAGCGATCATGGCGTCGTGGCTGCGAGCTCGGCAGGTTCGGCGGGTGGAGGCGGCTGTACCGGATCGCACCAGACACCGTCGGTCGACCATAAGTGCCCGGCTGGGGTCGGGCCCGGTGCGAGCGGGAACTGTTGGTCGATATGTGGCCCCGTTCGCACACCTCACCCCGCTTCGGGTGAGGTCCGGGCAGTTATGGTCGCTCGAGCGGAGAGCTGGCCGCGACTGTAGGCATCGGGCGGGCCGGGGGCAGCTCAGTCGATCAGTCGACCGCGCATTCGCCAGATCGCGAGCCGCCAGACGACCGCACCGAAGCCGAGCAGCACCGCGAGGTGGACGAGGTCGGCCGTCTGGAAGTGCTGGAGCGAGACGTCGCGGACGAGCGCGACGCAGTGGTAGAGCGGGTTGACGTGCGCGACTGCCCGCAGCGCGCGGGGCAGGCCGCTGATCGGGAAGAACGTCCCGGCGACGAGGAACATCGGCGTCAGCACGGCGCTGGTGATGTAGTTGAAGTTGTCGATCCGCTTCGCGATCGCGGCGACGAGCACCCCGAAGGCGCAGAAGCCGAAGCCGGTGACGAGCCCGATCGGGACGACCAGCAGCATGCCGGGCTCGGGTTTGAGCCCGAAGAACATGCCGACGATCAGCGGCGCGAGTCCGTATACGCCGGCGCGGATCGAGACCCACAGGACCTCCGCGGTGATCACTTCCTCGACGTCAACCGGCGCAGCCAGCAGTGCGTCGTACGTCCGCTGGAACTGCCAGCGGATCGCCGTGTTGAACATTCCGGGGAACGCCGAGGAGAACAGCACCGCTGTGGCGACGACGCCAGTGGCGACGTACTGGACGTAACGCTGGTGACCGACGCTGTGGACGAGCGATCCAAACCCGAGACCGAACGCAACCAGGTAGATCACGGGCTGCACGACCGCCGAGAACGTCGTCGAGAACCAGTACTGGCGGAAGATCATGACGTCGCGCGACATCACCCCGGCGAGCGCCGCGGGCTCGAGCCGTCCCACCCGGCGCGGCTGGCGGGCCGCGCCGGACGCACCGCCCCACTCCCCACGAACGGCGCTCATTCGATGCTCGTTCCGGTCAGCGCGACGAACGCGTCCTCGAGGTTCGCCGGGCGGCGCACGCCGCCCTCGGGAGTGTCGGTCAGCGTCTCGGCGCCGAGCAGCGCGATCGCCGGCCCGCTGCGGCGCAGCGGCCACCCGCGCCGGCCGGCCTCCTCCTCGAGCTCGCTCAGCTCCGCGGCCGCTCCGTAGACCTCGAGCACCTCGCGTCCGACGTGCGCGCGGACGAGCTCGGACGGGGTTCCCTCGGCGATGATCCGGCCGCCGGACATCACCGCGACGGTGTCCGCCAGCCGCTCAGCCTCCTCGATGTAATGAGTCGACATCAGCACCGTCACCCCGTCGGCGCGGAGGCTGTCGATCAACGACCACAGCTCCTGGCGGATCTGCGGGTCGAGCCCAACCGTCGGCTCGTCGAGCAGCAGCAGCTGAGGCTGATGGATCAGCCCGCGCGCGACCAGCAGCCGGCGGCGCATGCCGCCCGACAGCTCCCGCACGATCGTGTCGGCGCGCGACCCGAGGTTCGCGATCCGCAGCGCCCGATCGACCGCCGCGCGCCGCTCCGCCCCCGGCACCCTGTACAGGCGCGCGAACACGGTCAGGATCTGGCGGCAGGTAAGCTCGACGTCGAGGTTGTCCTGCTGGGGCACGACGCCCATCGACATCCGCGCCTGCTTGGACTCGCCGGGCAGGCGGTAGCCGAGCACGCGGATCGTTCCCTCGTCGGCGATCGCCTGCGCGGTCAGCATCCGCATCGTCGTCGACTTGCCCGCGCCGTTCGGCCCGAGCAAGCCGAAGCAGACGCCGGCCTGCACGGTCAGGTCGAGGTGGTCAACTGCCGTGATCGCGCCGAAGCGCTTGACCACGCCGCTCAGCTCGATCGCGGCGGGCGCCTCGGACACGGTGGCAAGTGTAGAGAGCAACCTTGCCACACTCGTGTCAAGGTTCGCTACCATCATTCGGGATGCGCGACTTCCTGGCAGCCACGCGCGAGCGCGTCGTCGTGTTCGACGGGGGTATGGGCGCGACGCTCGAGATGTTCGACCTGAGCCTCGAGCACGACTACGGGCTCCCCGGCCGCTGCCACGAGGCGCTTGTGCTCAACCGCCCCGATGTGATCGAGGGCGTGCACGTGTCGATGGTCGACGCCGGCGCGCAAGTGCTCGAGACGGATACCTTCCAGGCCTCGCGGCTGAAACTCGACGAGTGGGGGATCGGGGAGCACGCGCTCGAGATCAACATCAAGGCCGCGCAGATCGCGCGGCGCGCGGCCGGTGAGGACCGCTTCGTCGCCGGCTCGATCGGCCCCACCGGCTTCCTCCCCGCAAGCGATGACCCCACTCTCGGGCAGATCACCTTCCCGGAGCTCGTCACGGTCTTCACCGAGCAGGCGACGGGGCTCGTGCGCGGCGGCGCCGACCTGATCATCATCGAAACCGTCCAGGACATCCTCGAGGCCAAGGCCGCGGTGTTCGGCGCGCGCGAGGCGTTCGCGAACGAGGGCCGGGCGCTCCCGATCATTGTCAGCGTCTCGCTGTTGCCCAACGGCGGCAAGATGCTGCTCGGCACCGACATCAGCGCGGTGCTGACGACGCTCGAGGCGCTGAAGGTCGATGTGATCGGCCTGAACTGCTCGACCGGCCCCGAGGACATGCGCGACGCGATCCGCTTCCTCGGCGAGTTCAGCCCCGTCGCCGTCAGCTGCATCCCCAACGCGGGGCTGCCGCTGCAGGGGCCAAACGGGGAGACGATCTTCCCCGAGCAGCCGGCGCCGCTCGCAGCCTCGCTCGGCGAGTTCGTCGAACGCTACGGCGTCGGGATCGTCGGCGGTTGCTGCGGGACGACGCCCGCCCACATCGCCGCGATCGCCGAGCGCGTCAGCGGCAGAACCCCGAGCGACCGGGCGGGTGGGAGCCAAAGACGGTCGCCGTTCGTCAGCTCGATGATCGCCGCGACCCCGCTCGTGCAGGATCCGCGGCCGACGCTGGTCGGCGAGCGGGTCAACTCGCAGGGCTCGCGCAAGGCCAAGGAGCTGCTGCTGGCGGACGACTACGACGGGCTGTTGCAGATCGCCGAGGATCAGGTCACCGGTGGAGCGCACGTGCTCGACGTGTGCGTGGCGCTGACCGAGCGCCAGGACGAGGCCGAGCAGATGCGCCTCCTCGTCAAGCGGATCTCACTCACCCAGCCGGCGCCGATCCAGGTCGACTCGACTGAAGCACAGGTGATCGAGACGGCGCTCCAGCAGATCCCGGGCCGGGCGATCGTCAACTCGGTCAACCTCGAGGCCGGCCGCGCCAAGCTCGACCGCGTCGCGCCGCTCGCGCGCGCCCACGGCGCCGCGCTGATCGCGCTGACGATCGATGAGGTCGGGATGGCCAAGACGGCTGAGCGCAAGCTCGAGATCGCCAGGCGGATCACGCAGCTGTGCTGCGAGGAGCACGGGATGGACCCCGAGTCGCTGATCTTCGACCTCCTGACGTTCACGCTGACGACCGGCGACGAGGAGTGGCGGCCGAGTGCGGTCGAGACGATCGAGGGGATCCGCCGGGTCAAGGCGGAGATCCCGGGCGTCAAGACGTCGCTCGGGGTCTCGAACGTGTCGTTCGGCGTGGGGGTTCCCGCGCGCAGCGTGATCAACAGCGTTTTTCTCCACCACTGCGTGGGAGCGGGGCTCGACCTCGCGATGGTCAACCCCAACCACATCACGCCATACGGCGAGATCCCGGACACCGAGCGCGAGCTCGCCGACGATCTGGTGCTGAACCGCCGGCCCGACGCGCTCGAGCGGCTGATCGCCCACTTCGAGGCAAAGGGAGCGACCGGCGAGGCTGCCGGCGCCGGCGCCGGACAGACCGACCCGACCGAGGGGATGGAGCCCGAGGAGGCACTTCACTTCCACATCCTGCGCCGGCGCAAGGAGGGCGTCGAGGCGTGGATCGACCGCAGCGTCGAGAAGATCGGCGCGGTGCCGACACTCAACCAGGTGCTGCTGCCGGCGATGAAGGAGGTCGGCGACAAGTTCGGCGCCGGCGAGCTGATCCTCCCGTTCGTGCTGCAGTCGGCCGAGGTGATGAAGCGCGCGGTCGCCCAGCTCGAGCGCTACCTCGACAAGCTCGAGGGCTACACGAAGGGCACGGTCGTGGTCGCGACGGTATTCGGCGACGTCCACGACATCGGCAAGTCGCTCGTCAACACGATCCTCAGCAACAACGGCTACACGGTGATCGACCTCGGCAAGCAGGTGCCGATCTCGACGATCATCGACGCCGCCGTCGAGCACGAGGCGACCGCGATCGGGCTGAGCGCGCTGCTCGTCTCGACCTCCAAGCAGATGCCCGCCTGCATCCAGGAGTTGCACGAGCGCGACCTGCGGTTCCCGGTGCTGATCGGCGGCGCCGCGATCAACCGCAACTTCGGGCTGCGGATCCTGTACCCGCACGGGCTCGAGTCAGACGACGTGTACCAGCCCGGCGTGTTCTTCTGCAAGGACGCGTTCGAAGGGCTCGCGCGGATGGATGAGCTGATCGACGCGCCCGCGCACGAGGCGCTGGTCACACGCACGCGCGAGGCGGCACGCGTGCTCCGGGAGCGGCCCGCGGAGTCCGACGAGGGCGCCCCGCCGCTCGACGACGCGAGCGTCCGGAGCCCAGCGCGAACCGACAACCCGATCCCGGTGCCGCCGTTCTGGGGCGCCCGGGAGATCGACGTCGACCTCGACGAGGTCTACGCCCACCTCGATACGCATGTGCTGTTCAAGCTGCACTGGGGCGGGCGCGGAGTCAAGGGAGAGGAGTGGCGCCGGCTCCTCCGTGAGGACTTCCAGCCGCGGCTGGAGCGGATGTGGACGACGCAGACCTACCTGGATCCGCGGGCGCTGCTCGGCTACTTCCCGTGCAACTCCGACGGCAACGAGCTGATCATCTGGGACCCGGAATCGCCGGGCAAACGTGAGCTCGAGCGGCTGGCGTTCCCGCGCCAGCCGCGCGGCGAGCGGCTCTGCCTCGCCGACTTCTACCGGCCCCTCGGGTCCGACATCGACGTGGTCGCGATCCAGGCGGTCACCGCCGGCGACGAGGTCACCGAGCTGATGGCGCGGCTGGAAGCCGACGGCGAGTTCGCCGAGCAGCTGTTCGTGCACGGGCTCGGCACCCAGTGCGCTGAGGGGATGGCCGAGTGGCTGCACGCGCGCGCCCGGGCCGAGTTGGGGATCGGGCCGGCGCAGGGCCGCCGCTATTCGTGGGGCTACCCCGCCTGCCCGGAGCAGTCAGAGCACGAGAAGGTCTTCCACCTGCTCGACGCGGGTGGGCGGGCTCCAATCGGGCTGCGCCTGACCAGCGGCTACGCGCTCGAGCCCGAGCAGTCGACGCTCGCGATCATCGCCCACCACCCCCAGGCGGACTACTTCACGATGCGCCACGGTCAGCTGCCGAAAAATGCGCGCCAAGCGGCCGACGAGCTGATCGCGGGGACCGACAAGGACCCGACCCGGCTTGCCGAGCTGACCGATCAGGACCCGGGCAACGAGCTCGCCGGTGAGGACGAGCCGGCGATGGCCGGCGCCTGAGTGGCCCCGATTCGGGCCACTGCGACTCAGCCGGGTGCCGGCACGCGCCACTGCACGCCTGTGAGCTGCTCGCTCAGCCCCCAGAGCTGCTCCGCGGCGGCGGCGTCGTGGCTGGCGGCCGAGGAGGCCACCGGCTTGCGCTGGTAGAAGTACTCGCCGGTCGTCGACGCGACGTCCGGGGCAGAGGAGAGATACACGATCGTGTCGGCACCCTGCTCGGGCGTCAGTGAGTGACGGCGGTAGATCAGATGGGTGACGAGGTACCCGAGTGACGGGACCAGCCCCTGGTGGCGGCCGAGGCCGGTGCGCACCAGGCCGGGGTTCATCGCGTTGGCCGTGACGTCGGTCCCCTCGAGGCGGCGTGCCAGCTCATAGGTGAACAGCAGGTTCGCGAGCTTCGACCGCGCGTACGCCTGGAACGGCCGGTAGCGACGCCGCAGCTCCAGATCGGTGAAGTCGATCCGCCCGCGCTCGTGCGCGACCGACGCGACCGTGATCACGCGGGACGGCGCGCTCGCGATCAGCAGGTCGGCGAGCAGGTTCGTCAACAGGAACGGCCCCAGATGGTTGACGGCGAGCGTCCGTTCGATCCCCTCCGCCGTGTAGGAGGCCTTCGGCTCGATCGTCCCGGCGTTGTTGACGAGGACGTCGAGGCGGTCGTAGCGGCGCTGGTACTCGGCCGCGAGCTCCCGGACGTCGCTCTGGACGGCGAGGTCGCCGATCAGCCACTCGACGGTCGCGTTCGGGTGGGTCGCGCGGAGCAGACCCGCCGCGGCGGCGCACCGGCCGGCGCTGCGCCCGGTGAGCACGACCGTGGCGTCCCGCCCTGCGAGCTCGCGCGCCGCGGCGAGGCCGATCCCGTGGGTCGCACCGGTGATCAACACCGTCTTGCCGGTCATGCTCGATCCTGCACCTGGAACATCGACGAACGGCCCGGCGGGCGCGGCGGCAGCTTGATCGGCGTTGCGTGCATCGCGCGCTGGCGCACCTCTCGCCAGGACATGCCCTCCTTGAGCAGCGCGGGCATTCCCATCAGGATCGCCGTCGTGACCTCGACGGCCTGAAGAATCACCCCGTAGGCGACCCCGGTTGGCACGCCGATGTGCCAGCCGGCGTGCAGGACCGCGGCGCATGCCGCCTGGAAGACGCCCAGGTTGGCGGGCGTGGCGGGAATCACCGCCGTGATGTTGACGGCGAACAGCACGCCGGCGGCCGCCGCGATGCCGGTGCGATTGCCGATCCCGAGCGCGTACAGCAGCAGATAGCAGGAGAGGCACTGCAGAGCCCACGCCCCGAGCTGGGCGGCGGCCGCGGTCGCGCCCAGCCGCGGCTTGCGGAACACGCTCAGCCCGGCACGAACCCGGCGCAGCGAGCCCTGGATCTGCGTCAGCGCCCGCCGCGCCCGGCGCCACCTGGTCCCGCCCGGGCCGTAGCGGAGCAGGATCGGCGCCAGCAGCACGAACAGCAGCAGCACCGCCGGCGCGATCGCGACGGTCAGCAGCGCGTTCTCATGGCCGTTGAAGAAATCGACCGACGAGAACATGATCGCGGCGAGGATCGCCAGCGCGACGATGTTGAGGACCGTCTGGGACACGAGCGTCCCGAGCACGACGGGAAGGTTCTCGCGCGGTTGTCCGGTCCGGCGCGCGACCACGAGCGCCCGCGACGGCTCGCCGAGCCTGGCCGGAAGCGTCGATGACATCAAAACGCCGATCATCGTGCCCTGGAGCGCGTCCACCAAGCGCACGCGGGCGCGCGGCAGCGCTGCCTGCAGGATCGCGTGCCAGGAAATCGCCCTGACCGCCATCGCGCAAGCCATCGTCGCGAGCCCGAGCAGCACATACGTGGGGCTCGAGGTGATCAGGGCGTGGACGATGTTGCTGATCCCGATCTTCTGCAGTGCCAGAAACGCGAGCACGACGCCGCCGACGAGGATCAAGCCCATCGCGGCACGGCGAAGGTGGGCGAGGGCGCCCCTGCGCGCGGCCGCCGCAGGCCGGCGCTCGAGGCTCGGAAGTCGGCGCGCGGGGGCGTGTGGCTTCAGATCGGAGCTGACGAGACCTGCGCGCACGGCCGCGCGTCGCAGCGTGCCGTGCGGCTGCGGCGTCGCGATCGCGTCCGTGTAGGCGACCATCACCTCGCGCGCGACGCGGTCCCACGAGAACCGGCGGACGCTCTGTGCCGCAGCCCGCGCCAACTGGGCGCGGCGCCCGGGCTCGTCGTACAGGTCGCGCAGGACCTCGGCGAGCCGCTGCGCGTCGCCCGGCGGGACGAGCACCCCGTCGACGCCGTCGTGGACGACGTCGCGGTAGCCGGCGATGTCGGAGGCGACGACGGTCGTGCCCGACGCAAATGCCTCGGTCAGGACCATGCCGAAGCTCTCGCCGCCCAGCGACGGGGCGCACAGCACGTCGGCGGCGGCCAGCTCGCGGAGCTTGCGCTCGTCGTCGACCTTGCCGAGCGCGCGGATCCCGCGGGGGTCGAGAACCAGTCGCTCGAGCTCCTGCGGCGAGGGTCCGACCACGGTCAGCTCGGTGGGCAGTTGCTCGCGCAGCGCCTCGAACGCGCGTAACAGGAGCGGCAGTCCCTTGCGCTCGACCGCCTGACCGACGAACACGATCCGCAGCACCCCGTCCTGCGACTGTGCGCCGGCGCGAGCGAGCACCTCCTCGTCGATGTGAACACCGTTGGGGATCACACGGTACTCGCCGCCGAACCACCGCCGCCCGGTCCAGGCGGCCGCCTGCGACACCGCGATCCGCACGTGCAGGTGGTTCAGCATCTGCCGCGCGCCCAGCGCGGTGGCAACGGTGTTGGGCAGCCACTTGATCGAGTACGAGTGGAACGTGCCGACCAGGGGCTGACGGGTGGCGGCCGTCCCAAGCCAGCCCAACAGTGGCGCGATCGGCTCGTGGACGTGCACGACGTCGTAGCCGCCATGCTGCAGCTCGCGCTTCATGCGGCGCGCCGCGGTCAGGCTGACCGACAGGTTCGAAACCGCGCCGTTGGCCTTGAAACCTACGGTCCGCCCGAGCGGGAAGAGGTAATCCGGTAGCTCCAGGCGCTGCGGCCGCCCGCCACGATGGAGCACCGTCGTGACGCCGTCCGCCGGGTCCACCGGCGCAAGCACGCGAACCTCGTGGCCCTCGCTCAGGTATTGCTCGGCGAGGCCCTCGATGTGCCTCGTGACGCCCCCGGGATACGTCCACGAATACGGCGACACGAACGCGATCCGCATCTCCTAATCGTATCGTCTCGATCTGCCCCCTTTTTTGACCCGCCCAGCGCAGCCGCGGCCCAGCGGGGCCGCGGCTGGCATCATTGGTCGCAGATGCCGGCTCGCCACTTCGTCAAGTACACGTTCCTGCAGGTCGACCCAGCCTGGCGCCGGCTCGACCCCGACCTCCGCGAGGCGGACAAACGCGAGTTCGTCGCCGCCTGCGAGAACTTCGCCGAGGACCACCTGCTGCGCTCCTTCTCGCTCGTCGGCACACGTGGGGACGCCGACCTGATGTTGCTCAGTCAGGCCGAGAACCTCGATCGGATCCACGAGTTTCACGTCGTGCTCTCGCAGAGCGGGCTGATGAAGTGGTGCACGGTGCCGCACTCGTTCCTCGCGATGACCAAGCCCTCCGAGTACTCGGACGAGTCGCGACTGGAGGTGCGGCCGGGGCACAGCCGCTACCTGTTCGTGTATCCGTTCGTGAAGACGCGCGCCTGGTATGCGCTTGCAGCCGATGAGCGCTGGCGGATCATGCAGGAGCACATCCGCGTCGGGCGCGAGTTTCCGTCGGTCGACCTCAACACCAGCTATTCGTTCGGCCTCGACGACCAGGAGTTCGTGGTCGCGTTCGAGACGGACAACCCGGCCGACTTCCTCGACCTGGTCCAGCGCCTGCGC
>Ga0302311_10006356_pt1 | contig 12250 bp, 10 predicted proteins | sample III_Palsa_N1_3_FD_200449 | JGI IMG/M metagenome (GOLD analysis project Ga0302311, IMG submission 200449) | Peat permafrost microbial communities from Stordalen Mire near Abisko, Sweden - III_Palsa_N1_3 | ecosystem: Environmental > Terrestrial > Soil > Palsa > Peat permafrost | place: Sweden...
CGTCCACGGCTGGTTGACGTACATGGTCGGGTAGGGGCCGCGCAGGTACGGGGCGATGCCGGGGTAGGTGGACAGGAAGTCCACCCCGGCCAGGTCCGCGCCGGTGTAGAGCGGCTTGACGGCGATCCCCTCGGGGGTCTCCCAGACCTGCTCGGCGACGTCCTTGCCGGTCTGCTCGCGCCAGGCCTTCTGCCAGTCGGTGACACCGGTGTCGGCGGTGTCCGGACCGTCGAGCTGGATCTCTGAGAAGTCCGGGATCATCACACCACTCCGATCAGGTCGAGGGTCGAGCCGAGGACCGCGATCGCGTCGCAACCCGTGTACACATAGCCGTCCACCCCCGGCAGCTCGCCGGGTTTCCCGGCCAGCAGCACCCGGCGCGCGCCCGCGCCGCCCAGGGCCGCCGCCACCGCCTCGGCCTGCTCGGCGTAGAGCCGGTCGCTGGAGCACAGGCAGGCCACGGTCGCGCCGGAGGCGGTGAACGCCGAGGCCAGCGCCTCGGCGTCGGCGCCCTCACCGAGCACTGTCTCGATCCCGCCGGCCTGGAACAGGTTCGCCGCGAAGCTGGACCGGCCGGTGTGCGCGGCGGCCGGGCCGATCGCGGCCAGGAACACCTTCGGCCGCTCGCCGCTCGCCGCCAGCCGGGCGTCCGAGCGCGCCCGCAGCGCCTCGAACCGCTGCGACCGGCGCACCCGCGGCAACCCGCCGGGCCCGTGCCCCGTGTCCGGCCCCGTGTCCGGTACGGGGACCGGCTCGCGTACCGGGAGCCGCTCGGCCAGGTTGGGGAACTCGCTGACCCCGGTCACCGGCTCGCGCCGGTGCGCCAGGTCGTCCTCGCGCTCCGCCCAGGTCGCCGCGATCTGCTCGCGGACCAGCCCGGAGCCCAGCGCCGCCTGCTGCCCGCCCGCGCGCTCGACCTCCTGGAACCAGGCCCACCCGGCGTGCGCCAGCTCGTCGGTCAGCTGCTCGACGTACCAGGAGCCACCGGCCGGGTCGATCACCCGGCCCAGGTGCGACTCCTCCAGCAGCACCGACTGGGTGTTGCGGGCGATCCGGCGGGCGAAGGCGTCGGGCAGGCCCAGCGCCGCGTCGAACGGCAGCACCGTCACCGCGTCCGCGCCGCCCACCCCGGCCGCCATACAGGCCAGGGTGGTGCGCAGGATGTTCACCCACGGGTCCCGCTCGGTCATCATCACCGCCGAGGTCACCGCGTGCTGCCGCTGCGCCGACTGCTCCGCCGGGACCCCGCTGACCTGGCACACCCGGGCCCACAGCCGCCGCGCGGCGCGCAGCTTGGCGATGGTCAGGAACTGGTCGGCAGTGGCGGCCCAGCGGAACTCCAGCTGCCCGGCCGCCGCCCGCTCGGACAGTCCGGCGGCGGTCAGCTCGCGCAGGTAGGCGACCCCGGTCGCCAGCCCGCAGCCCAGCTCCTGCGCGGCCGAGGCCCCGGCGTCGTGGTAGGCGGTGGCGTCCACCGCCAGCGCGCGCACCCCCGGCAGCTCGCGGTCGCAGCGGGACGCCAGCTCGACCGCGGCGGCCAGCAGCCGGGCCGTGTCCTGGGCCCGCCCGGTGCGGGCCAGCAGGCCCAGCGGGTCCGCCCCCAGGTTGCCCCCGGCGTCCCCGGCGGCGATCCCGCGCTCGGCATACAGCGCGAACAACTGCTCAGCTGCGTCCGGGAATTCGGCGCCCGCGTCGAGTACCACCGACACCAGCTCCGGATAGACCCCGCGCAGCAGCTCGGGCAGTGCGGCGACCGGCAGGCCGCCACCACCCAGGGTCAGCCAGAGCGAGTTGACGCCGTTCTCCAGGTCCGCCAGCACCGCCTGGTTGGCGCGCCCGGGGTCCGGGTCGAAGTGCCGCTGCCGGATCTCCCAGCCGTCGACCGCGGAACCCTGCGCTCGGCCGCCGCGGACGAACGGGGGGAAGCCGGGCAGGCCGGGCTCCGCCGCGTGGTCGTCCTCGGCGGTGTACAGCGGGCGGGCACTCAGCCCGTCCTGGAGGGCGGTGCTGAGGGCCGCCTCCGCCTGTTCGCCGGAGACGTCGGTGGCGCCTGCCTTGCGCAGGACGCCTTCGACCAGTTGCTGCCACTGTCCCCGGCTCGCCTCCGGAAAGTCGGCGGCCAGGGGAAGCCCTTGAGGGTGTGCCGTCATGAGGCAAAAGTTAGCGCGAGAGGCCGCGGATCAGCAGCTGGACGCGATGTGACCTTGCACTCGCCGCACTTGAACGCACTTGAACGCACGTGAACGCACTCGGAGTGCCAGCGACGCGCGGCTCCGGCCGGGTCACCGGTGGGTACCGCAGTCCGGGCAGAAAGCCGCACCCGGGGGCAGCTCAGCCCGGCAGGACGAGCAGACGTCCGGAGCGGCCAGCCGGTGCCCGCAGGACGGGCAGAACCTAGCCCCGTGCGTCTCCGCCCGGCACTGCGGACAGAGCAACTGCTGCGGCTGTTCGACCTCCACGTCCGCGCCCCGGCTCTCCCCGGCCGCGTACGCCCGTTGCGACGCCACCTCGTTCAGCCCGCGCTGCCGGGCGGCGGCGACCTCGGCGGCGGTGTCCGGGGCGCAGTCCAGGCACAGGCCCTGGGTGGCGTTGAAGCAGGCCCCGCAGACCTGGGTGGTGCACCGGGGACAGCGGTGGAAGTGGCTGTCCGCCTCGGTCACGGCCTTCTGCAGGGCCGCGTCCTTGGCCGGGCCCCAGTGCGCGCCGACCATGCCGGTGATCGCCTGGCTGGCCTCGCTGGTGCTCCGGCCCAACGCGCCCCAGGCGGTCCCGGCCGCCTTGTCCAGCCACCCCGCGACCCGGCCGCCCGCGTACGGCTGGAACGCCGAACGCCAGGTGTCGTGGCAGCGGTGGCAGCTGAACTCGAACTGGAACCCGGCACCGGTGCCGTACTGCTCGCACAGGTCGCGGTAGTTGTTGCTGAAATGGATCTCACTGCTGCTCACGGTGCCACTGCCCCCGGGTTGTTCCAGTCCGTCCGTCAGTTCGTCTGTCTGTCGGCTGTGCGCTCGCGCGCGCCCGCGCACAGAGTGCCACAACGGACGCGCGCGGGCCACGGCCGGGCGGGGGACTGGGGTGGCCGCGGCTGGGTAGGCGTGTCGCGGCGGCAGGGCGTCGCGTCGGGTCGGCGGCGGGTGTCGCGTCGGGTCCACCAGGGTGGGGAGGCCGCGATGGCGGTACGGAGACCGGGCAGGTCGCGCAAGACGGCGGAGGCCGGGGCGACCGGGGCGGAGGCCGGGGCGACCGGGGCGGAGGCCGGGGCGACGGCTGAGGCCGGGCCGAAGGCGGGGGCGAGAACCGGGCCGAAGGCGGGCGCGCGGACGAGGACGGGTCCGGGCGGGTTGCTGATGCGGGCGGTCGCGGTGACCTTCGCGCTGCTGTGCCTGGCCACCTGCGTGGCCGTGGTGCTGGAGCTGACCCTCCGCCCCTCACCCGCCTCGGTCGGCATCGCCCACACCAACCTCCGGCCCGGGGCCACCATCCGGCTCTACCTGGACCAGCAATCGGTCCGCGAGGCGGTGCTGCAGATCGGCGGCAACATCCTCATCGGCGTCCCCTTCGGCCTGCTGCTGCCGGCCATCTGGCCACGCGCCCGAGGCCTGCTGCGGGTGATCGCGATCACCTCGCTGGTGATCCTGCTGGTGGAACTGGCCCAGCACTTCTTCGTCGAGGGCCGCGCGTTCGACGTGGACGACATCATCCTGGCCGCCTTCGGCTCGGCGCTCGGCTATCTGCCGCTGGGCAGGCTGCTGGCCCGCTGGGCGCACCCCCGGCACCGGCACTGGTGGCAGCGCACCCGTGACTCGCTGCTGCGCCGGAGCCCGGTGGGATAGCCGCCGCTGCCACCCGCGCGGTCCAGCGCTACGATCGCGCGGTCCGGCGGGAACCCAGTAGGAGGCATCCTCATGAGCACAGCGCCCAACCCCCAGGTTTCGGATATCGCCCGTGGCAGGCTGGACGGTTCGCGCGCCGGACGCCCCTGCTTCACCTCCGACCTCTCGGTCAACGAGTTCGTGCTGGTCAACCAGGCCGGCTTCGAGCCGCTCGGGATGGTGATGGGCACCAGCGTCTACCACGTGGGCGTCCAGCCGGCCAACTGGAAGACCAGCCAGGAGCTTGGCGTGCTCACCCAGGCCATGTACAACGTCCGCGAGTTGGCGATGAGCCGACTGGAGGCCGAGGCGGCCGAGTTGGGCGCGGACGGGGTGGTCGGCGTGGTGCTGCGGCCGATGAACTACGCGTTCCTCGGGGACGTGATCGAGTACGTCGCGGTCGGCACCGCGGTGCGGGCCACCGACGGGCGCGGCTACCGCGCCCCGGACGGGCGGCCGTTCACCACCAACCTGTCCGGCCAGGACTTCTGGACGCTGTGGCAGCACGGCTGGCTGCCGCGCCGACTGGTGCTCGGCAACTGCGTCTACCACGTCGCCCACCAGAGCCTGCGGCAGACCCTGTCCCAGGTCGGGCAGAACGCCGAGCTTCCGATCTTCACCCAAGCCCTTTACGACGCACGTGAGTTGGCGATGGCGCGGATGCAGTACGAGGGCCAGCAGATGGGCGCGGACGGCATCGTCGGCACCCGGGTGGACGACTTCCAGTACTGGGGCGAGCACGCCCTGGAGTTCTACGCCACCGGCACGGCGGTCAGCCGGATCCGCCCGGACGCGGCCCCGGTCCAGCCCAGCCTGACCATGCCGCTCAACGGCTGACCGCTCCCAGGCGTCACAGGCGAGAGTCCCGGCGTCCACCGATCGGTTGACGCCGGGACTCAACCGGTCGCTGCTCATGCGGAGGGCCCCCGCCGCCGCAGTCTGGTTGTATGCCGAATCAACAGACCGCCATCAGAGTCCGGGGGCTGCGGAAGTCCTACCGGGACGTCGTCGCCGTCGACCGGATCGACCTCGACGTGGCGACGGGGGAAATCGTCGCCCTGCTCGGCCCCAACGGCGCGGGCAAGACCACGGTCACCGAGATCCTTGAGGGTTTCCGCAGCCGCGACGCGGGCGAGCTCAGCGTCCTGGGCGCCGACCCGGACACCGGCGGAGCCGCCTGGCGCGACCGGATCGGGATCGTGTTGCAGAAGAGCGGCGACTTCGAGCTGATCACCGTCGAAGAGGTGCTGCGGCAGTTCGCCCGCTACTACCGCCGGCCCCGGGACGTCGACGAGGTGCTCGACGCGGTCGGCCTGACCGACAAGCGCCGCACCCGCACCGGCCTGCTCTCCGGTGGCCAACGCCGCCGACTCGACGTCGGCCTCGGCATCCTCGGCAACCCCGAGCTGCTGTTCCTGGACGAGCCCACCACCGGTTTCGACCCGGAGGTCCGGCGACAGTTCTGGGACCTGGTCGGCTCGCTGCGCGACGACGGCACCACCATCCTGCTGACCACCCACTACCTGGAGGAGGCCGAGCACCTGGCCGACCGGGTCGCGGTCGTCCACCAGGGCCGACTGGTCGCCGTGGACACCCCTGCCCGGCTGGGCGGACGGCAGTCGGCCCGGGCCGCCGTGGGCTGGACCGACGCCGACGGGCCGCACGAACTGCTGGTGGACGACCCCACCCGGACCGTGCTCGACCTGGCCGCCCGCTTCGGCGGCGAGGTGCCGGAGCTGACCGTCAGCCGCCCCACCCTCGAAGACGTCTACCTGAGCATGATCGAGCTGAGTACGACCGAAGGAGCGCAGTCGTGACCACCACCACCCTCGGAACCGACCAGCGACCGGCTCCGACCGCGGCCAACCCGCACCCCGGCTCGTCCGCCCGAGCGGTGGCGGTCGGCGACGCACTGCGCCTCGGACTGGCCCGGGGCGGACTGGAGATCCGCCAGTTCTTCCGCAGCCGGGTCCAGATGTTCTTCACCTTCTCCATGCCGGTGGTCATGCTGCTGCTGCTCGCCAGCATCTACCCGGGCTCCGTCCCCGGCACCGGCGCCACCTACCAGCAGATCTTCACCACCGGCATGCTCGGCGTCGGGGTGATGGGCACCAGCCTGCAGAGCCTGTCGCTACAGATCGCCGGTGAGCGGAAGAACGGCACGCTCAAGCGGCTGCGTGGCACGCCGCTGCCGAAGTCCTCCTACTTCATCGGCAAGACGCTGGTGGTGCTGGCGTCCAGCCTGGGGCAGGCGGCCGTGCTGCTCACTGTCGGGCGACTGTTCTTCGGGGTGCGGCTGCCGGTGGACGCCGAGCACTGGTTCACCTTCGCCTGGGTGTACGTCCTCGGCATCGTCGGCTGCTCCATGCTCGGCATCGCCTACAGCAACCTGATCCGCAGCGCCGACTCCGGCGCGGTGGTGATGCTGCCGATGCTGGTGCTCCAGTTCATCTCCGGGGTGTTCGTGATCTTCAGCCAGCTGCCCAAGGGCCTACAGACGGCCGCCTCGTTCTTCCCGCTGAAGTGGATCTGCCAGGGCCTGCGCTCCGCCCTGCTGCCGGAGGCCTACGCGCGGTCCGAACCAGCCGGAACCTGGGAGCACGGTCGGATAGCGTTGGTGCTGGGACTGTGGGCGGTCGCCGGTCTGGTGCTGTGCCTGCGCACGTTCCGCTGGAAGGGGCGCGAGGACGGATGATCGGGGCTTCGAGAGGCGATTCGAGAGGCGATTCGCGGCACGGCGGCCCGTCCGACGACGGCTGGATGCGCCGGATCTGGTGGCTGTGGCACGCGTGCTTCGCCGTGGCGATGGCGGCGGTGCTGGCGATCCTGATCTCCGACCAGGACAGCCGGCTGAGCTACCTGCTGCTGGCGGCCATCGGCGCGGCCTATGTGCTGATGCCGGGCGACGAGGACCGGAACGCCGTCCGCTACCTGGTCGTGGCCGTCCCGGCGGTGCTCGTCCTCGGCTACCTGGACCCCAACGCGCTGCTGCTGCTCTACGCGCTGTTCCCGCAGATCTTCGGCATCCTGCGGGACTGGCGCTCCCGGCTGGCGGTGATCGGTGGGCTGGCCCTGGGCTCGGTCCTGGTGTCGTTGCACCATTCGGACGTGGTCGCCACCGCCGTGGGCGTCGGCTCGGCGCTGCTGCTCAGCCTGGTGATCGGGGTGTTCACCCAGCTGACCCTGACCGAGGCGACCCGCCGGGGCGAGCTGATCCGGGAGCTGGAGACGGTCCGCGCGGACCTGGACGAGGCGCATCGCGAGGCCGGGGTGCTGGCCGAGCGCGAACGGCTCTCGCACGAGATCCACGACACCCTGGCGCAGGGCTTCACCAGCCTGCTGATGCTGGTCCAGGCGGCGGACAGCACGGCCGAGACCGACCCGGCGACCACCCGCGAACGGCTGGCCCTGGCCGAACGCACCGCCCGGGAGAACCTGGCCGAGGCCCGATCGCTGGTCGCCGCGCTGGCCCCGGCCCCGCTGCGGGCCATGCCGCTGGACACCGCGATCCAGCGGATCACCGCCCGCTGCGGCGAGGAGGCCGGCGTCGTCACCGAGGCGAAGATCCTCGGCACGCCGCGTGACCTGCCGGCCGACGTCCAGGTGGTGCTGCTGCGGGCCACCCAGGAGTCGCTGGCCAACGTCCGCAAGCACGCCGCTGCCGCCTCCGTCGGCGTCCGATTGGAGTATCGGCAGCAGGGCATGCTGCTGGAGGTCCGGGACGACGGCGCCGGGTTCGTACCGCCGGGCGACTCAGCGCCGGGCTCCGGCCCGGCCGGGGAGCGGATGTTCGGGCTGCTGGGGATGCGCGCCCGGGTGCAGCAGGTGTCAGGCACCCTGGAGGTATGCAGTGCCCCGGGCGGGGGCACCACGGTCCGAGTGGAGATCCCGTGACGAGCGTCAGACTGCTGCTGGCGGACGACCATCCGGTGGTCCGGGCCGGGCTGGCCGGGATGCTCGCCGCCGAGCCCGACCTGGAGATCGTCGGCGAGGCCGCCGACGGCGCGGAGGCCTGCGCGCTGGCCCGCGAACTGCGTCCGGACGTGGTGCTGATGGACCTGCGGATGCCCGGCCTGGACGGGGTCAGCGCGACCGCGGTGATCAGCGCCGAACTGCCGGAGACCCGGGTACTGGTGCTGACCACCTACGACACCGACGCCGACATCGTCCGCGCGGTCGAGGCGGGGGCCACCGGCTACCTGCTCAAGGACACCCCCAGGCTGCAACTCGCCGACGCGGTACGGGCGGCGGCGCGCGGCGAGACGGTGCTCGCACCCACCGCGGCGGCCACCCTGCTCACCCGGATGCGTGCCCCGGCCGCGCCCCAGGCGGTGCTGACCGCGCGCGAGACGCAGGTGCTGGCGCTGGTGGGGGAGGGGCGCACCAACGCGGACATCGGCCGGGAGCTGTTCATCAGCGAAGCCACCGTGAAGACCCACCTGATCCGGGTGTTCACCAAGCTCGGCGTGGACGACCGCACCGCCGCCGTCACCGTCGCCATGCGCCGCGGCCTGCTGCCGACGTCCTGACCGGGCCTGACCGGGCCGGACCTGACCGGGCCGGACCTGACCGGTCCGACCGTGCCGGCGGGGCCGGGTCCGTGGGCCGGGGTCCATGGGGCTGGTCCGCTGTGTACGCTGGGCCGGTCCCATGGAGCTCGTCCCCCGAAGGAGCAGCAGGTGACCGAGTCGACCGGGTCCAGTCCGGCGGCCGGGCCCGCGCGCCCCACCCTCCAGGAGGTCGCCGCGCTGGCCGGGGTGTCCCGGGCGACGGTGTCCCGGGTGGTCAACGGCGGTGCGGGGGTCCGGGCGAGCGTCCAGGTCCGGGTACGCCGGGCCGTCGAGGAGCTGGGCTACGTGCCGAACCCGGCCGCCCGGGCCCTGATGACGAGGCGTCACCACGCGGTGGCGGTGGTGATCGCCGAGCCGGAGAGCCGGGTCTTCTCCGATCCCTTCTTCGCCCGGCAGTTGCGCGGCATCAGCAAGGAACTCGCCTCGGCGGCAGTGCAGTTGGTGCTGCTGCTGGTCGCCGATCCGGGTGACTACGCGCAGGTCGGCGGCTACCTGTCGGCCGGCCATGTGGACGGGGTGCTGATCTTCTCGCTGCACGGCGACGACCCGCTGCCCGCGCTGGTGGACCGACTGGAGCTGCCGGCCGTCTACGGCGGCCGACCGGGCTGGGCCGGGGCCGACCGCACCGCGCTGTACGTCGACGCCGACAACCTGGGCGGCGCGCGTACGGCCGTCCGGCACCTGGTGGAGCGGGGGCGGCAGCGGGTCGCGGTGATCACCGGCCCGCTGGACCAGACCTCGGCGACGGACCGGCTCCGCGGCTACCAGGAGGTCTTCCCGGACGCTGATCCGGCGTTGCTCGCCGAGAGCGACTTCACCGCGGCCGGCGGCCGACGCGCGATGGAACAACTGCTCGTGCGTCGGCCGGATCTGGACGGGGTCTTCGCCTGCTCGGACCTGATGGCCTCCGGGGCCCTGGCCGCACTGCGGGAGCACGGCCGTACGGTGCCCGGGGACGTCTCGGTGGTCGGCTTCGACGACCTGGAGGTCGCCGACCTGTGGGGAGTGCTGTCACTGACGACGGTCCATCAGGACATCGAGGGGATGGGCAGGTTGATGGCCCGGCTGCTGCTCACCCGGCTCGAACTCGCCTTCACCGGAAGGGCGGCCGAGGCGGCGGCGCTGACCCCGGTGGTGACGCCGGCTCGGCTGGTGGTCCGGGACTCCAGCTGAACCGGCGTCAGATCCACTACTGGGCTGGGAAACTGACGTAGTGCAGGCTCACGTAGGGCGGATTGCCGCCGGCCTGGGAGGCGAACTCCAGGTAGACGTCATGGGTTCCGGTGGTCTCGGTGATGTTGGCCGGTACGGTCTCCCAGGAGGACCAGCCGCCGGTGTTGCCCACCGCGAAGCTGCCGATCGGCGGGTTCGACGGGTTGTCGAGCACCACTTCGACCAGTCCGCTCACCCCGCCGGTCGCTCCGGACGCCACCCTGGCGTCGAACTGGCTGGAGCCGCTGCCGAAGTTCACTCCTGAGTACTTCAGCCAGCTTCCGTTGGACATTTGGGCGACCTGGTTGCCGTCCACCCCGCTGGGGTTGGTGTCCCCGGTCGCCGCGCTGACGGTGACCGCCCCCTGCGAGGAGCTGTAGCAGTCGGCGGAGATGTCGGAGACGGCGGTGGTGCTGCACTGGGTGCCGCCGCCGGAGCCACCGGTGCTGGTGGGTGTGGGTGTGGGTGTGGGAGTCGGTGTGGGCGTCGGCGTGGGAGTCGGGGTCGGCGTGGGAGTCGGCGTTGAGGTGCTGCCGCTGCCTGCCTTCTCATAGACCGCGAACCAGTCGACGCTCATGCCGGCGCCCGAGCTGGTGGCCGAGGTCGGTGAGGTGCAGCCGCAGATCGCGTTCGGATAGGCCCCGCCCACGGCCACGTTGAAGATGGCGAAGAAGCCGTGGTCGACGGCTGCCTGCCAGGTCGCCACCGGCACCTGGCTCTCGTTGACGGTGAAGTCGAGCGTGCCGTCCAGGTAGTAACGCATCTGCTCGGCTGAGGTGTTGGTGCGGTCCAGGATCACCGAGTAGGTGTGGTAGCCGGTCTGGCAGCCCGAGCAGGGCAGCAGTCCGCTGCCAATGCCGGTGGTCTCGTTGCAGGGACCGCCGGGGTCCACTCCGCAGTGGAACGTCGACGAGTGCTCGCTCAGCCCGTTGACGTCCTCCATGATGTCCAGCTCACCGATGCTGGGCCAGTTGGTCGCGCCGACCGGCCGGGCGGCTGCGCCCAGCGCCCAGAACGCGGGCCAGTAGCCGAGGCCGTCGGCCGGGTTGGGCTGCTCGATGGAGGCGCTGAGCTCCAACTCGCCCCCGGCCGGTGCGGCGAAGTCGGTCCGCTGGGTCTCCACCCGGCCGGAGGTCCAGTTGCCGTTGGCGTCCCGGATGGGCTTGATGACCAGGTGGCCGCTGCCGTCCTCATAGACGTTGGAGGTTGAGTTGGTCTCCGTCTCCACCTCGCCGGTGCCCCAGTTCCCGGCTCCGCCGGGGTAGCTGGTGCCGGTGTCGTAGAGCCAGTTGGTGGTGTTGAGGCCGGTGCCGGCGGCACCGTTGAAGTCGTCGCTGAAGACGGTGCTCCAGCCGCTGGGGGCGGGCGGCACGGTGGCCGAGGCGGTGCCCGCGGTGACGGACAGGCCGAGCAGCCCGGCCAGCAGCAGGGCTGCCGAGGTGAGCAGGGCGAGTGTTCGCTGTCGGCGCGGAGGGGTGGATCTGCGCATGGGGGCGTGACCCTTCTGGTTCGTGAAGTGAACGCAACGCGGCTGGATTGCTCCGTGCTGACGACACTTCAGAGAGCGGAACTACCGGTGGCCCGAGCGACCGCACTGGGAAGCAGTGGCCTGAGAGCGCTCTCAAGCCACTGCTATGAAGCCGCGTTGACCTGCTGAGCAGTGTGATGAGGTTCCGACGCAGCGTCAATAAGTGTCACAACATCAAGACTTGAACCAAACCGGGAAGGCGCTCGGCGGCCGGTCCGATCGCGTTCGGAGCGGCTTTTCAGGAAGGGCATGACAAGGGGATTGACGGCCCGTCGCGCGGGACCTACCTTTCCAGGTGAACGAGTAAGGAAGGTTAACTAACGATTTCCAGAAGTGGAGGGCCCTGTATGAGATCGTCAACTCGGCGTCCGGCTCGGCGTCCGGATCGACGCAGGCTGCTGGCGCTGGCGGTGGGGACCGCGCTGGTCAGCGCGGTGGTGCCGCTGGCCACGGCCCAGGCCGCCACCACCGGGCAACTGCGGGTCGACCAGGTGGGCTACGGCTCCAGTGACACCAAGATCGCCTATCTGATGACCACCGCCGCGGTCTCCGGGGAGACCTACAAGCTGGTCAACGCCGCCGGTACGGCTGTGGCCAGCGGCTCGGTCACCACCAGCAGCCGGGGCTCGTGGAACTCGGCCTACCCGGACGTCTACCCGATCGACTTCTCCTCGGTGACCACCAGCGGTACCTATCACGTCGTCACCAGCGGCACGGTGTCAGCGACTTCGGACACCTTCCAGATCGAGGCCCCGTCCACGCTGTACAACGGCCTGGTCTCGGCCGGGGTGAACTTCTTCCAGAACCAGCGCGACGGCTCCGACGTGATCACCGGCGGCGCGCTCAACCGCCAGCCCTCGCACCTCAACGACGCCAGCGCGACGGTCTACCAGACCCCGGACTTCATCGCGGGCAGCGACGGCGACACCGGCGACCAGATCAGCGGCAGCCTGACCCCGATCTCCGGCGCCTCGCCGGTGAACGTCGAGGGCGGTTGGTTCGACGCGGGCGACTACCTGAAGTTCACCTTCACCGCCTCCTACGCCGACGACCTGCTGTACGCCTCA
>Ga0302311_10006362_pt1 | contig 12243 bp, 13 predicted proteins | sample III_Palsa_N1_3_FD_200449 | JGI IMG/M metagenome (GOLD analysis project Ga0302311, IMG submission 200449) | Peat permafrost microbial communities from Stordalen Mire near Abisko, Sweden - III_Palsa_N1_3 | ecosystem: Environmental > Terrestrial > Soil > Palsa > Peat permafrost | place: Sweden...
GATGATCTGACCGTCGTCGTGCTCACCAACACCTCCGGCCAGAACGCCAAAGCCATCGGCAGCGCGCTGGCCCGCGACGTCCTTGGCCTTCCGCCCAATCCGCCGGCGCCCACACAGGCGGCGCAACCCGTTCTGACCGACGAGCCCGTCTCCGCCGACGAGCGAAGCAAACTCACCGGTACCTATGTCCTGAAGGTGGTGGAGGGCGGCTATCACGACTCCTTCGCGCAGTACCGCCGCACCTACCGCGTCTTCGACGAAAACGGCCGCCTGATGATCGAAGCCCTGGGCGGCGTCCCCGAGCGCCTGCTGAAACAGAAGAACGGGAGCTTCGCGATACGCTCCTGGCCACAGGCGCCCGTCACATTCGCCGTCCACGACCAGAACGCCCTCACCCTGCGCCTGACCAATTCCGGCCTCACCCTGGCCGGAGAGCGCGTCGGACCCGCCGATCCCCGGACCTTCCACGCCTCCATCCCATACCCCCGCGGTTCGGAGGCGGCGTCACAGCCGCAGTGACCTGCCGGGTCTTCGGCCGTCTTGAGATCCTGTGCGACGTCAGGCAGCGCTCGCGATCGGGACGCCCGGATAGCCTAGCCGCTGCAGCTCGTGCTCGAGGTAGCGCCCGTCGGCATCGCGGAACAGAATCCTCGTCAGCGGCTCGTCGCTGGCGTCTCCCGTGCGAACCAGCCCATGACGGGTCAGCTCGTAGATCCGGTGCACGACGCGAAGGTCGCCGAAGATGACGGAGTAGGCGCTGCACTCGCCGAGGATCAGGGCGTCCAGGGCCGAGGCCGTGATCGAGGTGATCAGCTTGGGCGGGCGGGGCTCCGGCCCGCATCCCCAGGCCAGCGGCCTCCGGCGAAAATCGATCGACCGCTCGATCGGCGGCCCGTCCGCGAAGACGATGTCGAGGCGCCAGACCACCGCGGCGGCTTCCATCTTGTCGAGCCAGAGCCGGCTTTCACCGTTGAGAGCCGGTATCAGCGTCCGGTCGAGATAGGTCTCGAGGCGCGCACGAACCTCATCGGCCGGTCGGCCCGGCGGCGGATGGTCCGACAACGGCGGGACGCCACGATCGGGCCGCCATCGCGGCGGCGTCACCGCTCGGTTCGAGGGGCGAACGCCGTCGACCGCGGCAGCCTTCACCGCCAGGTCTTCGGAGACATCGATGCGATCCCCCGGTCCCATCTCCATGATCCGGGCGTCCGGCAGCACCTGCCGCATGTCGCCGGTGAACAGGTCCGCCTCGACCGGGAAGGCGCGCGTGTTGAGCCATTCGTCGCGGGCGAACCGCAGGCCCGCGAAGCTCGGCACGACGCATCGCGGGGCGACAAGCCGGATCGTGCGTAGGAGCTCGCCATAGCGCTCGCCGGGAAAATCGCCGCCCAGGCCGTTCTGGTACAGGGCCTCTTCGATCACCGGCTGATACTTGGCCAGCAAGACGTCGATCCGCTCGACCGCGCCCAGGACATGCGCCACGACGGCGTCGTCCACGACCGTGTCGACCATCGCCCAGGCCGAACGCCCCTCGGACGTGAATACATACCCGAACTCATTCGGCTTTCCGACCGATGCGGTCGGCATGATGGTAAGGGCGCCGCAACTGATGATCTCGCCGAGGACGGCGCCGTGCGCGTTGGTGAACCCCATCCGCTGCAGGCATTTGCCGATCGCAATCTCCGGCCGCGGATAGATCACCGGTATGGACCGATCCAGATGGGCGATGGTCTCGATCGAGAAGTGATCGAAGTGGATGTGACTGAGCACCAGCAGCGTGCAGCGACGCGTCAGGGCCGCGATGTCGACCTCGACCGGTGGATAGAATTCGTTCGCCCCGGACTCGAACTGATCGGTGAACACCGGGTCCATGAGACAGAAGACATCATCGGTCTCGATGATGAAGCTGGCGTGGCCGATCTTGCCAATCTTCACCCGGGAACGCCTCCGCGAGAATCCGGCGCTTCACCCGGACCCCGTCGTTATCGTATCCACAATACAGCGGAGGATGTACATATTGATGAGGGTAGAATTTTAAACTATACTTGGTACATTGTATTTGTATTGATACGTACCGATTGCTTCATCAGGCTACATTATTGATTTTACGCCGATTCTATCAACCTCCCTCGCCGGGATAGCGACCAGATCTCCGGCCCCTGACGGACGCGGGTGGGGCGGCGACGCCGGGGGCTTCGGGCTCATCCCTGCTGTGGGGAATGCCCGGCGCCGACGCCATGACGACGGCGAACGGCGCGGCGCCGGCAGTGAGCCGAAGCGCGCCGTTCACCCACCGGGGCCGTGTCCTAGTCGACCGGCGGCTCCCACAAGTCGATCGGATTGCCCTCGGGATCCTGGATGCGTGCGAAGCGGCCGGTCTCGGGCGTGTCCCAGGCGGGGTTTATCTCCACCTTGATTTCGGCTTGCCGCAGCTTGGACAAAACCTCATCCAGGTCCGAGACGCGGAAGTTGATCATCCACTGCTTACCCTCCGGCCAGTGATCGGTCGTGCTGGCGAAGGGCATGAACACCGTCGGACCAGCCGCCTGCTGCCACGGCTCGTAGCCCTCCATCGTCACCCCGAAATGGACCCGATACCACTGAAGCAGCGCTTCAGGATCCTTGGCGCGGAAGAACACGCCACCAATACCAGTTACCGCCACGACCATCTCCTGAAACGTGTTGTACGAATTGCGATTGCACGAACTGCGATCCCGGCCGCGAACGCCCAGGGCGGATCCTTGCCTCTCACACACCTCCGGAGAAGGTGCATCCGAAGGCGGTTTCGCGGGGCCAGGTTCGGCGCAGCCTTCATGTGTGCGCCCCTGCCCTAGCGCGCCGGCATGAAGCGGCTGCTGCGAAGCAGCCCGGCCGAGACCAGCGAGACGATCACGCCCACGGGGAAGATCTCGGCGAATGTCATCGGCCAACGATAGAGTGGGTTGGCGTACTGGACCTTGAACAGCTCCATTTCGGCGCGGAGCCGTTCCAGCGCCGGGCCCGAGACGCCCTTGGCCTCCTGCTCGGCAATCGTGGCGCGGGCGTAGGCGCCGGCAAAATCGGCGTGGGCGATGGCGCATGAGGCGTCCCATACGATCACATAGATCACCCCCGCGACGACGCTGACACCGAGACCGAGCGCCAGCGCCGGCCAGAACCTGATCGCCCCGCCAAGGTCGACGTCCCGGTGGCGCTTGATGGCGACGAATATCGCGCTGAGGGCGACCAGCATGATCAGATAGCCGATCAGCATGCCGTATTGCATCATCGCCTGGCCGCTCATCGTGAGCGTCACGATCGACAGCGGCACGCCGACAAGGGCTCCCGCGACAACACCGTAGATCAGGCTGTATCGAAGCATGTCAGGCTTCCCCCGCCGGTCAGGTTGGAGCCTGATCGAGCCTGACGCAACGGCGGAAATCCATCGCCCAAACGGGTGATTGGGGCGCAAGCGCCTGTTCAGGCGGCCGATCAGCCGATGATCCCAAGCTCACGCGCGCGGTTGACGGCGTCGGTGCGCCGCGCGGCGCCCAGCTTCTCGTAGAGGCGGGCGAGGTGGGTTTTCACCGTGTTGGGCGAGACCTCCAGCCGACGGGCGATCTCCTTGTTGGAGCGGCCGGCGGCCAGCTCCTTCAGTACGACGAGTTCACGCGGGCTGATCCCCAGCGAGGCGACCGCCCTCGGGTTGCCGTCGAACGCCGCCGGCCTGGGTGAGGCGAACACCCGCATGCCGAGGAAGACACCGAGCGCCAGGAAGGCCGCCGCGATCAGGACCGTGTAGATCTCGCCCGGCCGCGACCACGCCAGCCGGTCGTAGTCGAGCCATTGCAGACCCAGCACCCCCGCCGCCAGGGCCGCGCCGTAGACCGCAACCCGCTTCCCCATGCCCAGGTTCATAGCCTGAGCTTAGCGCCATCGCCGATCGCCTGGCGCTCGCGTTCGGCGACGATCTGGGCGATCACCGCGATGGCGACCTCCCACGGCGCCTTGCCGCCGAGATCGAGGCCGATCGGCGCGCGAAGCCGGTCGAGCGACGCCTCCCCGACCCCGGCGGCGCGCAGCCGGTCCAGCCGTTCGGCCAATCTGCGCCGCGAGCCGAGCACGCCGACATAGCCCGCCGCCGATGGCAGCGCCGTCAGCAGCGCATTGTGGTCGGTATCCCAGTCGTGGGTGGCGATCGCCACGGCGGTCCAGGGGTCGAGACCGATCTTGGCCAGGGCGTCCTTCGGGTTCGCGCGGCTGTAGGCGACCCCTGCCAGCGGCGGCGGCGTCTCGGGGCCCAGCGGCCGAATGAGCGTGGTCTCGAACCCGGATTGGGCGCCGAGCGACGCGACCGCCAGGGCGACCGGATCGGCGCCGATCACGGCCAGGCGCGGCGCGGGATTGAAACCGCGGCGAAGCTCGAACGGCGCCGACCGGACCCGGCAATCCGGCGCCGGACCCTCCGGAAGATCGATACGCCGCTGTCGGCCGTCGGAGACCCACACGGCGGGGCGCCGCGCGTCCGCGAGCGCCAGGAGCCGGATCAGCGACGGATCGTCCGGGACCACCCGCTCCACCAGGAGCTCGACGCGCGCGCCGCAGAGCAGCCGGATGTCCAGCCATGGGCTGCCTTCGCCGTAGATCAGATGCCGCGGCGCGCCGTCTTCGATGGTCCGGGCCGCATGGATCGCCACATCGCCTTCGATGCATCCGCCGGACAGGAAGCCCGAGACCACGCGGGACGACACCACCATCTGCGCCCCGGGCGGCCGCGGCCCGCCGCCCTCGACCCGGTAGAGGGTGACCAGCGCGGCGGCCTCGCCGGCGTTCGAGATCGTGCGCAGCGCCGGGCGCATGTCGTCCGCGAGCCCGAACATCGGCCATTCGGGCAGGGAGATCGCTGGGGCCCCCTCCATGGCGGACACGGTCTGCGGGACCATCGGCCTCACCCTGCCGTCATCGACATACGGTCCGGGTCGCGCTGGATTGCTGGACGGTATTGAGGCTCATCGGGTGCAAGATAGGCGGCCCGGCGCTGGCGCGCCATCCAGGACGCGGAAGGGATGTGGGTGTCGTTGCGACTCGAAGCTCTGGTGCTGGCGGCCGGCTCCGGCGTCCGCTTCGGCGGCGGCAAGCTGCTGGCGCCCTGGGACGGCGGCGTGCTGCTGGACGGCGCCCTGGCCGCCGCCTTCGCCAGTCCGGTCCGGCAGGTCCATCTGGTCTGGGGCGCCGATCCGGCGGTGGCCGACGCCGCGTTCGAGTTCGCCAAACGGGCGGACGACAGCCAGCGCCTGCGCCTGATCCACGCGGAGCGCCACGCCGAAGGCCTGTCGGCGTCCCTGGCAGCCGGGGTCGCCGCCCTGCCGGAGGATGGCGACGGCGTCTTCGTCTTCCTGGGCGACATGCCGCGTGTGCCCGGCGAGATCGCCGCGGCCCTGGCCGAAGCGCTGGCGTCCGGGGCGTCGGCTGCGGCGCCCACCTTCAACGGCCATCGCGGCCATCCCGTGCTGTTCGGCCGGAACTTGTGGCCGGACTTGCTGACACTGACCGGCGACAAGGGTGCGGGCGACCTGCTGCGCACGCTCGGCGACCGGCTGGCGCTGGTGGAAGCGCCGCACGATGGCGTGCTGTTCGACATCGACCGGCGCGAAGACCTGGTCTGACCCTACCCCTCAGGCCTTCACGAACGGTAGGCTGGTGGTCGGCTTGCCGGTCAGCACCAACAGCGCGTTGGCCACCGCCGGCGCGATCAGGGGCGTGCCGGGCTCCCCCGCGCCGCTCGGCGGATTGGCGGACGGCACGATATAGGTCTCCACCGTCGGCGCCTCGTTCATCCGCAGCACCCGATAGCCGTCGAAGTTGGTCTGCTCGGGCACGCCGTCCTTCAAGGTGATCGCGCCGTAAAGCGCAGCGGACAGGCCATAGCAAATCCCCCCCTCCATCTGGGCGGCGATCTGGTCGCGGGCGATGGCGACGCCGCAGTCGATGGCGCAGACCACCCTTCCGACCTTGGGAGCGCCATCCTTCAAAGTCACCTCCGCGACCTGGGCCACCACCGTGCCGAAGCTTTCATGCACCGCCAGGCCGCGTGCGGTTCCCGCCGGCAGCGGCTGGCCCCAGCCGGCCTTCTGGCAGGCCAGGTCCAGCGCGGCCAGATGGCGCGTCGCGCCCGCGCGGCGGTAGAGTTCGCGGCGGTAGTCGGCCGGGTCCTTGCCGGCCTTGTGCGCCAGCTGGTCGATGGTGTGCTCCATCGCCATGGCGGTGTGGGTCGCGCCCACCGAACGCCACCACAGCGTCGTCACCGGGCAATCGGCGAGGTAGGCCTGCCCATCGACCACGGGCGTGGCCTTCAGATAGGGCGAATCCTTGGTTCCCTCGACCGCCGAAGGGTCGAAGGCGCCGGCGCCGGGCAGGCCCTTGGAGGTCGACTGGGTGACCACGCGATGGCGCCAGGCGGCGGGATAGCCGTCCTTGTCGGTCTTGATGGCGATCGTGTGCAGGACCATCGGCCGATAATGGCCGCCGGTCATGTCGTCCTCGCGGGTCCAGACCAGCTTGACCGGCCGTCCGCCGCCCACATGCTTGGCGATGTGCACGCACTCGGCGACGTAGTCGGAAGTCGGGTTGCCGCGCCGGCCGAACGAGCCGCCGGCCGACAGGGTCTCGATCTCCACCGATCCCGGCAGGGCGCCGACGATCAGGCCCGAGTTCAACTGATCCAGCGTCTGGATCTGCGAGGCGAAGGTCAGCTTGACCTTCGAGCCGTGCACCTCGGCGACGCAGTTCATCGGCTCCATGGTGGCGTGGGCCAGCAGCGGGAATTCATAGGCGGTCTGGAAGACGTCGCCGCCGAAGGCGTTCGCAGCATCGCCGGCGGTCTGGAACACGTGCCATTTCACGGTCGCCTTGCCGCCGGCGATATCGCGATAGCCGGCCATGATCTGGTCCGACGAGCGCTTCTCGGCTTTCTCGTCGCTCCAGGTCACCTTCAGGGCGTCGCGGCCCTGGCGCGCCGCATAGGTGTTGTGCGCGATCACCGCGACGCCGGTCGGTATCTGCACCACGTCGACCACGCCCGGGACCTGCCTGGCCGCCGCGGCGTCGAAGCCGGCGACCGTGCCGCCGAACCGCGGCGAATGGGCGACCATGGCGGTCAGCATGTTCGGCAGATGGACGTCCTGGGTGTAGCGCTGGGTCCCGGTGCTCTTGGCCCGGCTGTCCTTGCGCCGGACCCGGTCGCTGCCGATCAGGGTGAAATCCTTGGGCTGCTTCAAGGTCGGCTTGGCCGGCGGCTTGATCCTGGCCAGATCGGGCAACAGCTCCGAGAAGTGCGCCGAACGGCCCGATGCAGGATGCGAAACCACGCTGTCCTTCACCGCGATCTCTTTGACGGGTGCGCCCCATCGGGTGGACGCGGCCTGGACGAACATCGCCCGTGCCGCGGCCCCGGCCTGACGCAACTGCATCCACGAATTGGCGATGGCGGTCGAACCGCCCGTCCCCTGCACGCCCATAAGGGTGTTGGCGTAAACCTTGGCGTTGGCGGCCGCGGCCTCGATGCGCACCTTGTCCCAGTCGGCGTCCAGCTCCTCGGCGACGATGGCGGCGAGGCCGGCGTGATTGCCCTGCCCCATCTCCTGGTGCTTGTTGAACACCGTCACCCAGCCGTCCGGATCGATGCGGATGAAGGGGCCGAGCCCGCTGAAATCCGGCTTTCGGGCGCCCAGGCTCAGCACATCGCCCATCGAGCAGCCGATCAGCAGGGCGCCGCCGGCCGCGGTGGCGCTGACGATCAGGCCGCGGCGCGTGGCCGTGGCGACGCGGGAGCCGGTCTTCGGAGTCTTGAGGATCGCGTTCATGGCTGCTTCCTCACGCCGCGGTGGCGGCGGGCGCCGGGGCCTGGCCCGAGGCGTCCTTGATCGCCGCGCGAATGCGCTGATAGGCGCCGCAGCGGCAGATGTTGCCGCTCATGGCGTCGTCGATGTCCTGGTCGGTGGGCTTCGGCTTGGTCGCCAGCAGGGCGGAGGCCGACATCAGCTGGCCGGACTGGCAATAGCCGCACTGGGGCACGTCGTGCTTGACCCACGCCGTCTGCAAGGGATGGGTCCCGCCCAGCCCTTCGATGGTAGTGATCTTCATGCCCTGGGCCGCCTGGATGGGCGTCTGGCAGGAACGGACCGCCTGGCCATTGAGGTGTACCGTGCAGGCGCCGCACTGAGCGATCCCGCAGCCATACTTGGTCCCGGTCAGCATCAGTTCGTCGCGGAGAACCCAGAGCAGCGGCGTCTCGGGCGTGGCGTCGACCTGATAGGCTTGGCCATTGATGTTGAGTGTCGTGCTCATAACCGCTCCCACGCCAGCCGGTGCGCCTTCACGGCGCTGAGATTCGGCGAAGCCGCATCAGCCAAACTTAACACTGCTTAGGCGTATCGGCGACCGCCAAATCGTGCTCCGATTGACTTATTTCATTAATTCCATGAATATAGAAATATGGAATCTAATATCGCGATTAAACGTTTATCGGCCCTCGCCCAGGAGAGCCGCCTCGCCGTCTTTCGCCTCCTGGTCAAGGCTGGACCCGACGGCGTCCCTGCCGGCGAGATCGCCCGGGCGCTGGAGATCACGCCCAACACCTTGTCCGCGCAGCTGACCGTCCTAGCCAACGCCGGGCTGGTCGCCAGCCGCCGCGACGGCCGCTCGATCATCTACGCAGCCGGCTACGACAACATGAGCGAGCTGCTGGTCTATCTGATGGAAGACTGTTGCCAGGGCCGTCCTGAGGTCTGCGCCCCTCTGGCAGCCGTCGCCAGCCGCGCCGCCTGCTGCGACCAACTCCAAGCCTCGTAAGGACCCGCCATGAAGCGCCTGCACGTCCATGTCGCCGTCGATAACCTCGCCAGGTCGATCAGCTTTTATTCTACCCTGTTCGGCGCCGAACCGGTGGTGCTTAAGGACGACTACGCCAAGTGGATGCTCGACGATCCACGCGTCAACTTCGCTATCTCTGACCGGGCGGCCGTCGCCGGCGTCGACCACCTAGGAATCCAGGTCGAGAGCACCGTCGAACTCGCCGAGCTGGCCGGGCGTCTCAAGGCCGCCGGTGAGATCACCCGCGACCAGCGAGCCACCACCTGCTGCTACGCCGAGTCCGATAAGGCCTGGGTCAATGATCCGAACGGTCTGCGTTGGGAGACTTTCTTCACCTTCGGCCAGGCGACGGCTTATGGCGAAGATGAGCCTGACGCGCGGGCGACCGCACCTAAGGCGGCCTGCTGCGCGCCGGCCGCCAGGGGTGTGCCCGGCGCCTGTTGCTGAACGCCGTGACGGCTCTGACCGCCAGCCTGGAGCCGCCGCTCCACGCGTTTTCCACGCCTCGACGCCTGGTCAGCGAGGCGCTCGGAACAGCGCTGCTGCTGGCCATCGTGATCGGCTCGGGCATCATGGGCGAGCGCCTGGCCGGCGGGAACGTCGCCATCGCGCTGCTCGGCAACACCCTCTCGACCGGCGCTGGCCTGGTCGTCCTGATCACCGTCTTCGGGCCCTTGTCCGGCGCTCACTTCAACCCGGCCGTCACCTTGGTGTTCGCCCTGCGGCGCGAGATCGGCTGGGGACTGGCCGCCGCCTACGTGCTGGCGCAGACCTTCGGCGGCATCGCTGGCGTCTGGGCCGCGCACACCATGTTCGCCGAACCGATTTGGCAGGTGTCGACCAAGCTGCGCAACGGGCCGGCCCAGGCCTTTGCCGAGTTCGTCGCCACGTTCGGTCTGATCGCCGCGATCCTGGGCTCGATCCGCTTCCGGCCGGACGCGACGCCGATGATCGTCGGCCTCTACATCACCGCGGCCTATTGGTTCACCGCCTCGACCTCGTTCGCCAACCCCGCCGTGACCATCGCCCGGTCGCTGTCGAATACTTTTGCGGGCATCGCGCCGAATTCGGCGCCGATGTTCATCCTCGCCCAGCTCGCTGGCGCAGTCGCGGCCGGCATTCTATTCGCATGGCTTCTAAGAGAGCGCACCACGCCATGAGCGCGGATTTCCCGATCACGATCTACCACAACCCCGACTGCGAAACCTCGCGCAACACGCTCGCGATGATCCGAGCGGCCGGCTATTCGCCAACTGTCGTGGAGTACCTGAACACGGGCTGGACCCGACCGCAGATCGAAGGCTTGCTTGCCGCGATGGGCGCCAAACCGCGCGACATCCTGCGTGCGAAGGACACACCAGCCACTGAACTGGGCTTGCTTGATCCTTCCGCCAGCGACGATCGAATCCTCGACGCTATGGTTGTCTATCCGCTCCTGGTGAACCGCCCGATCGTGGTCACACCCAAGGGCGCAAAGTTGTCCAGGCCTTCCGAATTGGTGCTTGAGTTGCTCGACACCAAACCAGCCTCCTTCACCAAGGAAGACGGACAGATCGTCGTGCCGGGCATGCGCTGACGCGGCACAAGCGTCCAATCCATCTGTCGACTGCGATGATATCTTGGTATGACTGGCGGGCGTCATCTGGCTGTTAGGACGCCTTCAGCTGCGCCGCCGAACAGAACCCTGCGCGAGCCGACAGTCTCGCACCGCGATCTGCTCCACGCGTCAGGAGACGACGAGGGAGGTCGGCGAATGATCACCGTCAACATCAACGGGCAGGACCAGGCCCTGGACGTCACGCCGGACACGCCCCTGCTGTGGGCGCTGCGCGACGTGGTCGGCCTGACCGGGACCAAGTTCGGTTGCGGCATCGCCCAGTGCGGCGCCTGCACCGTCCACGTCGGCGGCCAGGCCATGCGCTCGTGCGTGCTGCCGGTCTCGGCGATCGGCGCCCGGCCGGTGGTGACCGTGGAGGCGGTGGGCAAGACACCCATCGGCCAGAAGGTGCAGCAGGCCTGGCTCGACATCGAAGTCGTGCAGTGCGGCTATTGCCAGTCGGGCCAGATCATGAGCGCCGCCGCCCTGATCGAGCACATCCCCGATCCGTCGGACGCCGACATCGACGCGGCCATGTCGGGCAACATCTGCCGCTGCGGGACCTATGCCCGCGTGCGTGAGGCCATCAAGCTGGCTGCGACCGGTCATTGCGCGGCGACGCAGACCATCGCCGTCGCACCGCCAGCGGGCGCCGAGCCGGCGAGTGCGGAGAAAGCGGCGTGAACGCGCCCGTCAACACGCGCCGCGACCTGCTGCTGGCCGGCGGCTTCACCCTGGCCTTCACCCTGGTGCGCGGTGGACGCGCCGAGGCCATGGTCTCGCCGACGTCGCAGGCCGGCGACCCGGCCGCCGCCAAGGCCGACGGGAACCCCGCCTTCGCGCCCAACGCCTTCATCCGCATCGACCGCACGGGCCCGGTCCGCCTGGTCATGCCCAATGTGGAGATGGGCCAGGGCATCTATACCGGCGAAGCCACCCTGCTGGCCGAGGAGCTGGACGTCGGTCTCGACCAGGTGAAGCTCGAACACTCGCCGCCGAACGGGGCGCTCTACGCCATGCCGCTCCTGGGCGAACAGGCCACCGGCGGCTCGACCTCGACGCGGGCCGCGTGGAAGGTGTTGCAACAGGCGGGCGCGGTGGGGCGGGCCATGCTGGTGGGCGCCGCCGCCAAGCGCTGGGGCGTCGATCCCGCCGGCTGCACGGTGGACCGGGGCGTGGTGACCCACACCGGCTCGGGCCGCAAGGCGACCTACGGCGAGCTCGCCGCCGAGGCCGCGCGTCAGCCCGTGCCCACCGACATCAAGCTCAAGGATCCCAAGGATTTCAAGCTGATCGGCCAGCCGTTCCGCCGGCTCGACACGGCCGGCAAGGTCGACGGCTCGACGGTGTACGGCATCGACGTGCGCGTGCCGGGGATGAAGATCGCGGCGGTGGAGATTTGCCCGGTCTGGGGCGGCAAGCTGCGCAGCGTGGACGACAGCGCCGCGCGGGCCATCCCGGGCGTCCGCGACGTGATCCGGATGGACGACGCGGTGGCCGTGACAGGCGACCACTTCTGGGCGGCCAAGAAGGGCGTCGAGGCGCTGGTCATCGACTGGGACCTCGGGCCGCACGCGGACTTCTCCACCGACGGCCTGGCCAAGGACCTCGAGCAAAGCTCCAGGACGGGCGCGGCGATCGTCGCCCGCGAGGTCGGCGATCAGAACCACGCAGGCCACACGATCGAGGCGACCTACCAGGTCCCCATGCTGGCCCACGCGCCGATGGAGCCCCTGAACGCGGTGGTGCACGTCCGGCCCGACGCCTGCGAGATCTGGGTCGGCACCCAGGTGCCG
>Ga0302311_10006365_pt1 | contig 12240 bp, 8 predicted proteins | sample III_Palsa_N1_3_FD_200449 | JGI IMG/M metagenome (GOLD analysis project Ga0302311, IMG submission 200449) | Peat permafrost microbial communities from Stordalen Mire near Abisko, Sweden - III_Palsa_N1_3 | ecosystem: Environmental > Terrestrial > Soil > Palsa > Peat permafrost | place: Sweden...
TTCTTAGGGCAAAGTACGCCTATGGATCAAGAGACGCCTCCCCGCAGCAATACCCCCGAATTCTCCGTCAGCGAGATTTCCAACGCCCTCAAACAGACCGTCGAGCAGACTTTCGAGCATGTCCGCGTCAAGGGCGAGATCTCCGGCTTCAAGCGCCACAGCTCCGGCCATCTCTATTTTGCCCTCAAGGATGCCGAGGCGGTGCTCGACGCCGTGTGCTGGCGCGGCTCGGCAACCAAGCTCGGCCTCAATCCCGAGGACGGCATGGAGGTGGTAGCCGTCGGACGCCTGACCACCTATCCCGGCCGCTCGAAATACCAGATGGTGGTCGAGCGTATGGATCTGGCCGGCCAGGGCGCGCTGCTGAAACTGCTGGAGGACCGCAAGAAGAAGTTGGCCGCCGAGGGTCTGTTCGATCCCTCGCGCAAGAAGAAGCTGCCTTTTCTGCCGCAGGTGATCGGCGTCGTCACCTCGCCGACCGGCGCCGTGATCCGCGACATTCTGCACCGCCTGGGCGACCGCTTCCCGCGCCATGTGCTGCTGTGGCCGGTCGCGGTGCAGGGCGACGGCGCCGCGCAGCAGATCGCCGATGCGATCGACGGTTTCAACGCGCTGCCGAAAGGCGGCAGGGTGCCACGCCCCGATCTACTGATTGTCGCGCGCGGCGGCGGCTCGCTGGAGGATCTATGGGCCTTCAATGAAGAGGTGGTGGTGCGCGCCGCCGCCGCTTCGCAGATCCCGCTGATCTCGGCGGTCGGGCATGAGACCGACACGACGCTGATCGACTACGCCTCGGACCGCCGGGCGCCGACGCCGACGGGCGCCGCCGAAATGGCGGTGCCGGTGCGCTCGGAATTGCTGCTGAAGACCCGCGATTATGAAGCGCGCCTGCTGGGCGCCCTGCAGCGCCAGCTGATGGAGCGCCGCACTCGCCTCGATGGACTGGCCCGGGGCTTAGGCGATCCGCGCCGACGGTTGGAGCAGCTCGGCCAGCGCCTCGACGAATGGGGCGAGCGCCTGCCGCAGGCTTTGGTCAATCTGACCCGCCACCGCGCCTCCGACCTCGCCCGCATCGCCGCCCGACTGACTCCGGCGCTGAAGAGCCGGATCAATACGGAAACGGCCAAGCTGGAGCGCGACCGCCTCAAGCTCGATCAGGCCGGCGGCCGCCTCGCCGCCGCCTGGCCGCGAGTCATCACCGACCGCCAGCGCCATCTCGACCAGTTGGGCAAGTTGCTGAAGAGCTATTCCTACGAGGACGTGCTGGAACGCGGCTTCGTGGTGGTGAAAGACGAAAAGGGTCACGCTTTGACCAAGGCCGACCAGGCAAAACCGGGCGCGCATCTGTCGCTGCTGTTCGCCAAGGATCAGGAGGTCGCCGTCACCGTCGATGGGACGCCGCCGCCTAAACCGACGCCTGCGCCGAAGAAGGATCAGCGACAGGAGAGTCTCTTCTAAGAAAGGCGGAGAACATGGGTTTTCGCGTTCTGGTCGCCGGGGGCACCGGGCAAGTGGGGTCGGCGCTGGTGCGGGCCTTGCTCGCCACCGAATCATGCACGGAAGTGGTGATGGTCAATCGGCGGACGGCTCCTCTCGCCGCCGATGGCCCTCTGCGCCAGGTGGTCATAGATACGGGTGCCGCCACTTTCGCCGATGAAATCGCCGACCTCGCCAGGAGCTGTGGAGAGCAAGGTGATCCGGTCTATGCCGCCTCCTGTATCGGCATCGGAGCGGGGAGCGCGAAATGGAGCGACGCGGATATCAGAAAGCTGGAAATCGGTCTGGTCGGCGCCTTTGCGCGGGGCTGCCTGACGGCGGGAATCGATCGGTTCGGACTGCTTTCGGCCGCCGGGAGCAGCGCCAAGAGCTGGATTCGTTATGCCCGCATCATGGGCGAAAAAGAAGATGCGGTGCGAAGCCTCGGCTTTAAACGGTTAGCGATTTTTCGCCCCGGCATCATCGCGGGGAATGCGCATACCCCAAGGCTTGTTGCTCTGCTGGGACGTCTCGTTCCGGGATCGTTTGGGACAATCGATCAGGACGATATCGGCCGGGCCTTTGTCGGTGAATTTCTCCACGGGCAAGAGGGCGCGACGATCCTGGAAAATGCCGCGATGAAGCAGAGGGCGCGGGCGCTTTAGGCGACACCCTCCGGCTTCGGCCCTCCGGTCGCCCAATCCAACAGCTGCACCGTATGCACCACCGGCGCGTCCAGCCCCTGGGTCAGTTGCAGGATGCAGCCGAGATTGCCGGTCGCCACCCATTCCGGCTCGATCTTGCGGATATTCGCCTGCTTGCGAGCCTTCAGTTCCTCGGCCAATTCCGGCTGCAGAATGTTGTAGGTGCCGGCCGAGCCGCAGCAAAAGTGGCCGTCGGCCACTTCCATCGGGATGAAACCGGCGTCGCGCAGCAATTTCTGCGGCGCGGTGCGCTGCTTCTGGCCATGCTGCAGCGAGCAGGCGGCGTGATAGGCGACGCGTTGCCCGGTCGGAGCAGCGGGTGCCTGCAAGCCGGTGTGTTCCATCCATTCGCTGACATCAAGCGCCAACCCTGCGATCAACGCCGCCTTGGCATCGCCGGGGAACAGATGGGCGTAATCCTTGATGCTGGTGCCGCAGCCCGAGGTGGTGATGACGATGGCGTCGAGCCCCTGCCCCCCGCCCTCGTTCGTCTCTTTCCACCAGGCCTCGATCATCTGCCCGGCGAGTGCCTTCGCCTTGTCGACCTGCCCCATATGCTGCGGCAGCGCGCCGCAGCAGGGCGACTCGGCAACGACGACCTCGGCGCCATGGCGGGTCAGCAGACGGATGGCGGACAGGTTGATCTCGTTGCCGACCACCGCCTGGGCGCAGCCGGCCAGCAGCGCGACACGGGCCTTGCGGATGCCCTCGGCCTGATAGGTGCCGGGCGACACGCTGGAAGGAGACAAGGCGGGAGCCTTGGTGACGAGGCCGCGCAGCCGTTTCGGCAGCAAGGGCGCGAACGGCTTGCCCAATCCGGCCAGCCGCATCGACCAGCGGAACAGACCGCGGCTGGTCATCATCGCCGCCAGCGCCCTGCGCAGCGCCCGCTGCGTCGGCGTCCGCGCGGTCGGCGAGGCCTCGATCTTGTCGCGCGCCCCTTCGACCAGATGCATGTAATCGACACCCGACGGGCAGGTGGTCATGCAGGACAGGCAGGTCAGGCAGCGATCGAGATGCTTGACCACCGCCGGGCCCGGCTCGCCGCCTTTCTCATGCATCTCCTTGATCAGCATGATGCGGCCGCGCGGGCTGTCGAGCTCGTCGCCGCGCACGTGGAAGGTCGGGCAGGTGGCGGTGCAGAAGCCGCAATGGACGCAGGCCCGGAGGATCTCGTCGGCCTCGGCGATCTTGGGGTCTTGCAGTTGTTCCGGGGAGAAATGAGTCAGCATGTTAAACCACCGGGGCCATGCGGCCGGGATTGAGCAATCCATCGGGATCGAAGCTTTGTCGCACCCGGTTCTCGACGGCCGTCTGCGCCGCCGGTCGCGGCTGAAACACCGACTGTCGCGCCCGCACCGCCGGCGGAGCCACCACCAGCATGGCGAAGGCGTCGGGCGGCAGCAGCGCGCGTAAATTCACCGCCTGGGCGTCGCCGCCACAAGGCAGACTGACCCAGATCAGGGCGCCGCCCCAATCGAGCACGACCTGATGCTCGCCCAGGGTCTTCAACTTCTGCAGGAAGGCGGGGGCCTGGGTCGCCGGCAACGACACCTTCCACACGGCACGATCTTCGAGGCCGGCCAACGGCGCCACGTCGCGCAGCTCACGCCACCAGGCCTTGCTGGTATGAGCCGGCCACACCGCGGCCTCGCGCCCGGTCAGCAGCGACATCAGGCGCTGGCGGCGCGCCTCGACCGAGGGGCCGAAACCTTCGAGCCTGAGACAGGTCAGCGAGTCGCCGCCATTGACCGCCGGCACCCAGGCCGCGCCCGACAGGCCAGCCGAGCTGCCCAGGCCCTGGCACATCGCCGTCACCGCTTGGGCCGCGTCGAGGCCGGACAGGGCCACCGTCTCCTCGGTCTCGGGCGCGGGCAGTACTTTAATCGTCAGCTCGGTGAACACCGCCATGGTGCCGAAAGACCCGGTCAGCAGCTTGCAGAGATCGTAGCCGGTGACATTCTTCACCACCTTGCCGCCGGCGCGGAAGATCTCGCCCCGGCCATTGACGGCGCGCAAGCCCAGCACATGGTCGCGCACGGCGCCGGCGACCATGCGACGCGGGCCGGAAATATTGGTCGCCACCACCCCGCCGATGGTCTGGCTACCCCCTAGCCCGCTTCCCAGCAGACGCGATAGATCGGGCGGCTCGAAGGCAAGGCATTGGCCATGCTGCGACAGGGTCGCCTCGATCTGCGCCAGCGGCGTCGCCGCGGCGACCGTCATCAGCAGCTCGGCCGGCTCATAGAGGGTGATGCCGGACAGGGCCGAGACGTCGAGCCGGTGCTCGGCGATTACCGGGCGGCCCATCCGCAGCTTGGTGCCGCCGCCGGCGATCTCGACCGGCCTGCCCTGCTTGAGGATGTCGGCCACCGCAGCCTCATCCTCGGCCTTCAGAATGTGCGGGGTCATGTCAGAATCTCGGCAAATCGCTGAAAGCGTAATTGGCGCCCTGGCTGACGATCATGCGACCGCCCTCGACGCAGCGATGCAGCAGGGGGAAGACCTTGCCCGGATTGAACAGGCCTTGAGGGTCGAACACATCCTTGAGGCGGCGCTGCTGGACGAGGTCCACCTCGGAAAATTGCACGCTCATCAGATCGCGCTTCTCGATGCCCACACCATGTTCTCCGGTCAGCACGCCGCCGACGGCGACGCATTTCCTCAGGATATCGGCGCCGAATTCCTCGGCCCTCTCCAGCTCGCCCGGCCGGCTGGCGTCGAACAGGATCAACGGATGCAGATTGCCGTCGCCGGCATGGAAGACATTGGCGACGCGCAGGCCATGTTTCTCCGACAGCTCGGCGATATGGTCGAGCACGTCGGGCAACTGGCCGCGCGGAATGGTGCCGTCCATCGTCATGTAATCGCGCGAGATACGCCCGACGGCGGGGAAAGCGGCTTTGCGCCCGGCCCAGAAGGTCAGACGCTGGGTTTCGCTCTCGCTGACCACACAGGTCTCGGCGCCATTTTCCTTGGCGATGCGTTCGACCTCGGCCAGCAGATGGTCGACCTCGACCTTGGGTCCGTCCAGTTCGACGATCAGCAGCGCCTCGACATGCAGCGGGTAACCGGCATGGACGAAATCCTCAGTCACCTTGATCGCGGGCCTATCCATCATCTCCATGCCGGCCGGAATGATGCCGGCGGCGATGATGGCCCCCACCGCGTCGGCGGCGCGGCGGTTGGAGGGAAAGCCGATCAGGGCGGCACGCTGGGTCTCGGGCTTAGGCAGCAGGCGCACGGTCACTTCGGTGATGATTCCCAGCAGCCCTTCCGAGCCGACCAGCAATCCCATCATGTCGAGGCCCGGCTGGTCATAGCCGCCGCCGAAGCGGATCACGTCGCCATCCGGCGTGACGAATTCGACGGCCAGCACATTGTTGCTGGTCATGCCGTATTTCAGGCAATGCACGCCGCCGGCATTCTCCGAGACATTGCCGCCGATCGAACAGGCGATCTGGCTGGAGGGATCGGGGGCGTAATAGAAGCCGTCGGCATCGACCGCCTTGCTGATGGCCAAATTTGTCACACCCGGCTGGACGCGGGCCTGACGGTTGGCGAGATCGATGTCCAGGATTCGGTTGAAGCGGCCCATGGCCAGCACGATTCCATCCGCGACAGGGAGCGACCCGCCCGATAGCGACGTGCCGCCACCGCGCGGAACCACGCGAACGCTCAGGTCCCGGCACAATTTCAGGATTCGGGCGACCTGGTCCACGGTCTCGGGCAGCACCGCCGCCAACGGGCGCTGGCGATAGGCCGAAAGCGCGTCGCAGTCATAGGCCGTCAGACTCTCTTCGTCGACAATCACGCCCTCGCCGGGCACAATCCGCCGCAAGCCCTCGACCAGCTGACGTCGCCGTCCGATGACCTGTTCGTCCGGATCCGGCATCCGCATTTACGTCACATCCCTTGTCAGACGGTTTAGAACCCATATCTTTCCATCACTATATCCAGAAAAACCGAAAGGACGAAACGGTGACCCAGACCCTCTCGATCGGCGGCCTCAAGATCGCCAAGAGCCTGCATGACTTCATCGTCGAGGAAGCCCTGCCCGGCACCGGCATCGCCGCACCGTCCTTCTGGTCGAAATTCGAGGAGCTGGCCGCCACGCTGGTTCCGGTGAATCGCGCCCTTCTCGCCAAGCGCGACAGCCTGCAGGCCTCGATCGACCGCTGGCATATCGAACGCCGCGGCAAGCCGTTCGATTTCGACGCCTACAAAGCCTTCCTGACCGAGATCGGCTATCTGCTGCCGGACGCCGCCCCCTTCACCGTCTCCACCGCCAAGGTCGATGACGCGATCGCCCATATCGCCGGACCGCAGCTGGTGGTGCCGATCACCAATGCCCGCTATGCGCTGAACGCCGTCAATGCGCGCTGGGGCAGCCTCTATGACGCGCTCTACGGCACCGACGCCCTGCCCGGCCAGCCGGCCCCCGGCGGCTACGACGCCCAGCGCGGCGCCCAGGTGATCGCCTATGCCCGCCATTTCCTCGACGAGATGGCGCCTCTGGCCCAGGGCTCGCACGCCGACGCCACCCTCTATGCGGTGAAGAACGGCGCGCTGGTGGTGCATCTGCCCGGCGGCGCCGAGATCGGCCTGGCGCAGCCGCAGCTGTTCGCAGGCTATCGCGGCAAGGCCGACGCGCCCGAGGCGATCCTCTTGAAGCATAACGGCCTGCATGCCGAGATCGTCATCAAGCATGACAGCCAGGTCGGCAAGACCGACAAGGCGGGTGTGGCCGATCTGCTGCTGGAATCCGCCGTCACCACCATCATGGACCTTGAGGATTCCGTCGCCTGCGTCGATGCCGAGGACAAGGTGCAGGCCTATCGCAACTGGCTGGGCCTGTGCAAAGGCACCCTGACCGCCGAGTTGGAAAAGGGCGGCAAGACCATTACTCGCGCGATGAATCCCGACCGCGCCTACATCTCGCCGAGCGACGACGAGTTGCTGGTGCCGGGACGTAGCCTGATGCTGGTCCGCAATGTCGGTCATTTGATGACCACCGACGCGGTGACCTTCACCGACGGCGCGCCGATCTACGAGACCATCCTCGACGCGGTGGTGACCAGCCTGATCGCCCTGCACGACCTCAAGGGCAAGGGCGACATCAAGAACAGCCGTGCCGGCTCGGTCTATATCGTCAAGCCGAAGATGCACGGCCCCGAGGAGGTCGCCTATGCCGACCGCCTGTTCGGCCTGGTCGAAGACCTGCTCGGCATGGATCGCTTCACGCTGAAGATGGGCATCATGGACGAGGAGCGCCGCACCACCGTCAATCTGCCCCATTGCATCAAGGCGGCGGCGGATCGCGTGGTGTTCATCAATACCGGCTTCCTCGATCGTACGGGCGACGAGATCCACACGTCGATGGAAGCCGGTCCGATGATCCTCAAGGGCGAGATGAAGGGCGCGGCCTGGATCAAGTCGTACGAGGATTGGAACGTCGATAGCGGCCTGGCCGCCGGATTGCGCGGCAAGGCGCAGATCGGCAAGGGCATGTGGGCGATGCCCGACAAGATGGCCGATATGCTGGCCGCCAAGATCGCCCATCCCGAGGCCGGCGCGAACACCGCCTGGGTGCCGTCGCCGACCGCCGCCACGCTGCATGCGCTGCACTATCACAAGATCGACGTCGCCGCCCGCCAGGCCCAGCTGGCCAGCCGCCCGCGCGCCAGCCTCGACGCGATCCTGACCATTCCCCTGGCCGACCGCCCCAACTGGTCGGAAGAGGTGATCCAGCGCGAGCTCGACAACAATGCCCAAGGCATCCTCGGCTATGTGGTGCGCTGGATCGACCAGGGTGTGGGCTGTTCCAAGGTGCCGGACATCAATAATGTCGGGCTGATGGAAGACCGCGCCACCTTGCGCATCTCCAGCCAGCATATGGCCAACTGGCTGCATCACGGCATCGTCACCAAGGACCAGGTGATGGACACGCTGAAGAAGATGGCCGCGGTGGTCGACCAGCAGAATGCCGGCGACAAGCTCTATCGCCCGATGGCCGGTCACTTCGACACGTCCATCGCCTTCCAGGCCGCCTGCGACCTGGTGTTCGAGGGCCGGGCTCAGCCGAGCGGCTATACCGAGCCGGTGCTGCATCGCCGCCGCGCCGAGGTCAAAGCCAAGTCTTGACAGGAAAAATGGCGGGCTATGCGACAGGCCTGACCATCTGCCTGCTGGCGGCGGGAGCGCTTCCCGCCGCCGCCTGCCTGAAGATAGGCGTCGCCGAGGGCGGCGCCTATGCCGGCGAGACGGTCGAGCTGGTCACCTCGATCTTCGAACAGGCCGGCCAATGCGTCCACGTGATGCGTGCGCCGCAGATGCGTATCGATGTGATGGAGCGCCAGGGCGAGTTGGATGGCGACGCCTGGCGCGACGATTCCTATTTGGCCGGGGCCCCGACGCTGGCCAAGGTGCCGACCCCGGTGCAGCATTTCTCCGTCTCGCTCTATTGGAAGCGGGGGACAGCCGATCCCGCTTCGGCCCCGGACGCCACCATCGGCATCCTGCCCAGCCGCAGCTGGGCGCATGACGCGATCAAGGGTCTGCCGGGCCACGTGTTCGAAGCCACCTCCTACCACCAGCTGCTGGCCCTGGCCCGCACCGGCCGAATCCAGGCGCTGGCGATGCCGACGCTAACCTTCCAGAAGCTCGTCGTGGATGAGAAGGAAGACGCGGCCGCTTTCCTGTCGCGCGAAGTGCTGACCCGGCCGTTCTATCTCACCCTGCAGAAGCGCGACGCAGAGCTGATCCCGGTGCTGGATGCCGCGATCAAGGCGCTATGGGCCAAGGGGGTGATCTCCGATCTCCCCCCGGCCCATCGCTAACCTTTTACTCCCCCGCCTCGCGGTAGATCTCACCACCCTGAGCCAGGAACTCGACCGACTTCTCGGCCATGCCCGAGGCGGCATAGTCGCGCACTTCCTGCGAGATCTTCATCGAGCAGAATTTCGGCCCGCACATCGAGCAGAAATGCGCCAGCTTGGCACCGTCCGCCGGCAGGGTCTGATCATGGAATTTCTGCGCCGTCTCGGGGTCCAGCGACAGGTTGAACTGATCCTTCCAGCGGAACTCGAAGCGGGCGCGAGACAGCGCATCGTCGCGCATCTGCGCCGCCGGATGGCCCTTGGCGAGATCGGCGGCATGGGCGGCGATCTTGTAGGTCACCACGCCGACCTTGACGTCATCGCGGTCGGGCAGGCCGAGATGCTCCTTGGGGGTCACGTAGCACAGCATCGCCGTGCCGAACCAGCCGATCATCGCCGCACCGATACCCGAGGTGATGTGGTCGTAGCCGGGCGCGATGTCGGTGGTGAGCGGCCCGAGTGTGTAAAAGGGCGCCTCGCCGCACACTTCGAGCTGCTTATCCATGTTCTCCTTGATCTTGTGCATCGGCACATGGCCGGGGCCTTCGATCATCACCTGGATATCGTGCTTCCAGGCGATCTGGGTCAACTCGCCCAGGGTTTCCAGCTCGCCGAACTGGGCTTCGTCATTGGCGTCGGCGATCGAACCGGGGCGCAGACCGTCGCCCAGGGAGAAAGCGATGTCATAGGCCTTCAGGAGCTCGCAGATTTCCTCGAAATGGGTATAGAGGAAATTCTCCTTGTGATGGGCGAGACACCATTTGGCCATGATCGACCCGCCGCGCGAGACGATGCCGGTGACGCGCTTGGCGGTCAGCGGGATGTAAGCGAGGCGCACGCCGGCATGGATGGTGAAATAATCCACACCCTGCTCGGCCTGTTCGATCAGCGTGTCGCGAAAGATCTCCCAGGTCAGATCCTCGGCCTTGCCATTGACCTTCTCCAGCGCCTGATAGATCGGCACGGTCCCAATGGGAACCGGCGAATTACGGATGATCCATTCGCGGGTCGTGTGGATATTCTGGCCGGTGGAGAGATCCATCACCGTGTCGGCGCCCCAGCGGATCGACCAGACCAGCTTGTCGACCTCTTCCGCCACCGAGGAGCTGACGGCGGAATTGCCGATGTTGGCGTTGATCTTCACCAGGAAGTTCCGACCGATGATCATCGGTTCGGATTCGGGATGATTGACGTTGTTGGGAATGATGGCCCGGCCGCGGGCGATCTCGTCGCGAACGAATTCCGGCGTCACATAATCGGGAATCGCGGCGCCGAACGAGTTCCCGCCGCGCTTGGCCTCTTCGGCCAGCTTGACGCGGCCGATATTTTCACGGATGGCCACATATTCCATCTCGGGCGTGATGATGCCCTGCCTGGCGTAGGCGAGTTGGGTGACCGGCGCGCCGTTGCGAGACCGGAACGATTTGCGGCTGGCGCGATCGAACAGCGGCACCGGACTGGTCTGGCCCGACGTCAAGCCATTGTCCTCCGGGCGGATATCGCGGCCCAGATAGGCCTCGACGTCGCCGCGCCCCTCGATCCAGGACTGGCGCAGCGGGTTCAGGCCCTTGCGGATGTCGGTGACGATGGAGGGATCGCTATAGGGCCCGGACGTGTCATAGACCGGCAGCACGGCCTCGCCGCAGCCGGCGGTCAGGTCGATCTCGCGCTGGGCGACCCGGATGTCGGGATGGAGCGTGCCGCCGATATAAACCTTGCGCGAGGACGGCAGGGGGCCGGTGGTGACCGCGAAATGCTCCGCGGCATGGGAATCGGGCATGGAAATCCTCCAACTGCTGTCGATTCCGGGATTTGACGAAAGGAGGAATGGCCTAAGGTAATTCCTGTCCCTACGCCGGCATGACCCGGATCAGGTTGATGAGGGTCACCGGGCCGCGTCTGCCTACCGGTATCTCAGCCCCTTGCCGGGGCCCCCCTTGGAACGGTGGCCATGCTGCGGCACTTTATAAGCAAGAGTCAATCGGTGATTACCCTTGCAGTTACCTCGCATTTTCGCAAAAATTTCGCCCGCATGAGGGGTGCTCACGAAGCGAAGGGGTTTCAATGGACCATCCATCCGGCAAGAAGCTGTTCACTGCCGAGAAACAGCGGATGAAAGCCCAGGGACCCGCTTATGTCTCACCTGGGGCCGATTCCGACGTAATTTTGGCGGCAATCGCCGCCTTGCAGGGCGAAGTCCGCGCCCTGGATCAGTATGTCCGCACCCAACCGGGCGGCGGAGCTGCGTCCGAGCCGGAATCGAGCTGGGAAGACGCGATATCCGAGTCCAAGGGCGAGCTAGGCGCCGAGGACGAGGTCAAGCTGTTGCGCAACGAGATCCGGGCCATGTCGCTGGCTATCCAGCAGACCAAGTCGGAAATTGCCGCCCTGCGTCCGAACAACAGCGAGGACGACCGGCTGATGGTGGTAACCCAGGAACTGGACGCCATCGTCACCGCGACCGAAGGGGCGACCAACACCATCCTCGAAGCGGCCGAGAAGGTCGACGCCCTGGCGGAGCAGATCGAGGGCATGGGCGCCGACAGCGCCAGCCATCAGGCCGCCAGCGACATCCGCGACACGGTCGTGACCATGTTCGAGGCCTGCAACTTCCAGGACATTACCGGCCAGCGCATCAGCAAGGTGGTCAAGACCCTGCAATTCATCGAAGAGCGGGTCAATAAGATGATCGAGATCTGGGGCGCCGAAGGCTTCTCCGATGTCGATCATAGCCGGGAAGAGCTCGACGAGGAGGCGGCCCTTCTCAACGGCCCGCAGCTCGCCAATCAGGGCGTCAGCCAGGCGGACATCGACAAGCTGTTCGACTGAAAAAAGCCCGGGAAAAATCCCGGGCTTTTTTATTTCGTCGTCCCCGCGCAGGCGCTAGGGCATGCACACATCTCTGAGGGCCCAGCCAGTGGCGAAGGCCTTCAGTTGATCGATGCCGGTTTTGAAGGTTACTGGTCCCGGCGGCCTTGAGGATGGATACCCATCCCAGCCTCCCAGCCTGGCGATGAGCCAAGCAGCCCAAGCCAAGCTCATATTGGGATGAGGGTTTTTCTGAAGGGCCGTTCTTGGGGCGTATTTCGTGCGCCCGAGACCGTCGAGGGTTTCCAGTTCCGCTTTATTGAAGAGGAGTGCGGCGGGGACGGAGCTTTGTCCGTCACGAGCCTGCACGAGTT
>Ga0302311_10006366_pt1 | contig 12240 bp, 9 predicted proteins | sample III_Palsa_N1_3_FD_200449 | JGI IMG/M metagenome (GOLD analysis project Ga0302311, IMG submission 200449) | Peat permafrost microbial communities from Stordalen Mire near Abisko, Sweden - III_Palsa_N1_3 | ecosystem: Environmental > Terrestrial > Soil > Palsa > Peat permafrost | place: Sweden...
TGGCCCCGGCGCCAAGGCCCAGGTACTCCCCGCACGTCCAGTAGAGGGCGTTGTGGCGGGAGTGCTTGCCGGCCCGGGCGTAGCTTGACACCTCGTAGCGCTGTAGGCCCGAAGCGGAGAGGACGTCAGTGACGGCCTCCACCATGTCCGCCACCAGGCCCTCTGGCGGTAACTCCAGCTCTCCCGTCCGCAGGCGGCGGGAAAACACCGTCTCCTCGGCGAGGGCGTCGCGCTCGACGGTGAGGACGTAGGCCGAGACGTGGTCCGGTGAAAGCGCCGCGGCGGCCTTCGCGTCCTCCACCGCGTCTAGGAGGGATTGGCCCTCCACCCCCAAAATGACGTCCAGGGAGACGTTGTCGAAGCCGGCCCGCCGCGCTGCGGCCACGGCCTGTCGCCCGTCGTCTGGCGCGTGCGCCCGCCCCAGCACCTTGAGCGTGCGGGCGTCGAAGGACTGGACGCCAAGCGAAAGCCGGTTGACGCCGGCCGCGCGAAACCCCGAGAGGCGTTTCTCGTCCGCCACCTCGGGGTTGGCCTCCAGCGTCACCTCCGCCCCGGGCCAGAGGCGGAGCCGCGTCTGGACGGCTTTGAGAAACGCGGCCACCTCGGCCGGCGCCCACAGGGAGGGCGTGCCGCCGCCGAGGTAGACGCTGCCCAAGGGCTGCGCGGCGAAGGACGGCGTGGCCCTAAGCCGCAGGGCGAGCTCCCTGAGAAGCGCGGCCGTGTAGCGGGCCGACGGTATTTCCTTGGACACCGTCACCGCGAAGTCGCAGTACGGGCACTTGGCCAGACACCACGGGAAGTGGACGTAGAGGCCCAGCCGCGCGGCGGGCATGCCGGTGAGGCCGTCGAGGAAGGAGCCGTCCGTGGGCGCCTCGCCGCCCGTCTCGCCGGCGAAAGCCACGTCCCCCAGGCTAGTGCTTGCCCTTGAGTTGGGCCTCGAGGCGGGCCACCTTGGAGCGCAGCATGGCCGCGGCCTCCATGGCATTTTCTGCAGCCACCAGCTTCGCCTTCAGCTTGGCGACGTCCTCGCGCAGCTTCTTCACCTCGTCCGTCCCCTGGCCCTGGCCTTTGGCCGAGGCGCGGCTCAAGTCGCTTTCCAGGTCCGCCACCTTCTCCGCCAGCGCCTCCCGCTCGCGCTTCTCCTTCTGGAAGGAGGCCTGGGCTTCGATGGCCTTCCGGTTGGCGGTCATCAACTCCTCGCGGACTTTCTTCAGCGAGAGGGCCTCGGCCCGCAGCCGCTCCACTTCCTCGGCCAGCTTCTGGGTGTGGGCCTCGGCGGTGCCACTGGCCCCCGAGGTGCGGGCGGCCTGCTCGCGCAAGGAGCGCACCTTCTCCTGCTCAGCGGCCAGCGCGCGTTCCAGCTTCTCGGCCAGGCCCTTGGCCTCCTTCTCGGCCCGCTGGGCGAGCTCGGCCTGCGTCACGCGGCTTCGGAGCTCCACTTCGGCTTGAAGCCGCTTCGCCTGCTCGGCCTGCAGCGCCTCGTCGAGGTTTCCGGAGTGTTCTCCATGCGCCTCGAGGGCGCCCCGGGCGTCGGCCTCGGCCGTTTTGGCGGCCTGCAAGTCTCTGGAGAGGGCGACGGCCTTCTGCTCCGAGGCCAGCCGCTTCTCGCGCTCCTGGGCCAGCGTCCGTTCGAGCTTCTCGGCCTGGGCCCGCAGGGCCTCCATGAGGCCGTTCTGCTCCTCCGAGGAGCCGTGCAATGAGGCGAGCTCGCGCTGCGCCTCGGCCACCTTGGCGTCGGACTGGGCCCGTCTCTCGGCCTCGGACTGCACCTGAGCCTGCAGCGCCCGCACCTTCTCGCCGTAGGCCTCCACGCTCGAGCGTGCGGCAGAAATCTCCTTCAGGCGCTCGGACAGCTTCCCCTCCAGCGTCCGCTTCGTCTCCGCCTCGCGCTCCAGCACCGCCTGCAGCTGCGCCTGGCCCTGGCTTTCCTGGCGCTCCTGGACGCTGCGCAGCTGCTCCACCTGGGCCTGGAGCGAGGCGGCCTCGTGGGCCGCGGACTCGGCCCTGTCCTCGGCGTCGCTTGCCCTTCGCACCGCGGCCTCGAGGGACGCGGTGGCCTCGCGCACCTTCTCCCGGGTGCGGCCGAGCTCGTCGGAGGCCTCGGCGGACATGGCCTGGGCCGAGGCTTCGAGCTCCGCCAGCTGCTGGCGCGTCGCCTGGAGGTCCGCGTCCAGCTCGCGGACGCGGCCCTGGGCCTCCTCGAGGGTGCTTTGCCCCCAGGCCTGCTCGCCCTTCAAGGCTTCGGCGCGCTTCTTCTCCTCGTCCAGCTGCGCCGAGAGGTGCCTCACCTGGGCGCTGAAGGCCTCGGACTCCCCCTTCAGGACGTCGCGCTCGGCGCCGGCCGCGTCGCGCTCGGCGGTGAGGGTACTGACTTCCTCGAGAAGCTGGTTCCGGTCGCTCTCCACCTTCTCCAGCGTCTGGCCGAGGGTGTGCACCCGGGCATTCACCGACTCCAAGTCCGCCTGAATCTCCTGGCGCTCCGAGCGCGCCTCGGCGAGCCGGGTTTCGGCCTCCCTCTTGGCCTCCTTGGCCGCCACCAGCTCCTCGGCCAGGCCGGCACGCGCATGGCGCTCCTCCTCGAGCGTCTCGCGCAGGACGGGAAGCTCCGCCTCCACCTCGGCCAGCGCGCGGGCCAGGTCCCGGCGCTCCGAGTCCGTGTCCCGAAGCAGGGTCTCGGTCTGGGCCAGGCGCGTCTCGGAGGTTTGGGCGCGGTCGCGCTCGGCGTCGAGCGCGCTGCTTAAGTGCTCCACCTGCGCCGGGAGCTCGCGCAGCCGCGCGTAGAGGGGCAGCACCTCGTCCAGCTGGGCGTGCAGCGCCACCGCCACCTCGCGCAGGCGCGCCGCCTCGAGGTCCCGCTGCTCGTAGAGGGCGCGGGCCCGCACCAGCGTCTCCTCCTTCTGCTTGAGGGTGGTGCGGAAAATTTCCAGCTTCTCGTCCATGGCCACGCCGCGTGGGTGGCGTGGTTCGGGCGGCTCGGCGAAGGGGTCCCCTCCAGGACGGGGGAGGGCCGGAGGCACCTGGGCGGCCGGGTGCAGGCCGGCGGCTGGCAGGGGGCCAAGCGCCGGGGCGCGGCCGGTGGGAGAGGGGCCCGCGGGCCGGCGCGGCGGCAGCGGTGGGGGTGCCCCGGCCGGAGGGCCGTGTGGGCTGTGGGCGGACACGGGGGGGCCTCCCGCGGTCCGTCCCCCCGGGCGCTGGACGAGCGGCTCATCGTCCATGTCGAGGGAACGGCGCAGGTCGACCGCGCCCCCCGCGTCTTCCGGCAAGCTGGCCATTGTTTGCTGTTAGAGACTACCCCCGCCCATGCCCGCTCGCCATCGACTGTCCAACGGACTCACCCTCGTCCATGAGCCACTGCACACCTCCCGGGTGGTGGCCTTTCAAATCTGGGTGCAGGTAGGCAGCGCTGACGAGGGGCCGGAGGAGGCAGGCCTGGCCCACCTGCACGAGCACATGCTTTTCAAGGGGACGGCCACCCGCGGGCCGGGGGAGGTCGCCCGCGACATCGAAGCCCATGGCGGGGAAGTCAACGCCTGGACGTCCTTCGACAACACCGTCTACCACGTCGTCATGGCCTCGGACTTCGCCGAGGTGGGCCTGGGCGTCCTGGCCGATGCCGTCCGCGCACCGGCCTTCGACGCGACGGAGCTCGCCCGCGAGGTGGAGGTGGTGGTGGAGGAGATTAAACGCGCGGAGGACGCCCCCTCCAGGCGCGCCTCCCGGGACCTCTTCGTCACCAGTTTCCACCGCCACCCCTACAGGCTTCCCGTCCTCGGGACGAAGGACAGCGTCCGAAGCGTCACCCGCGAACGCATTACCGACTTCTACCGGCGGCACTACCTGCCCGCCTCCATGGTGCTGGTGGCGGTGGGGGACGTCGAGGAGACGCCCCTCCTGCGTTGGACGGAGGCCCTCCTCGGCGGGGACTGGGGACGCGGCGCGCCGTCGGCCCGGGTACGCCCCACAGAGCCGCCGCGCACGGCCCGACGCTTTCTCCTTCGGGCCGACGACGTGAAGGAGGCCCACCTGCAGCTGTCCTTCTCCGCCCCGGCCGTCAACCACGAGGACGTCCCGGCGCTGGATGTCCTGGCCATGCTGGCCGGCCAGGGCGAGAGCAGCCGGCTTCAGCGGACGGTGAAGCGCGAGCGACGCCTGGTGAATGACATCTCGGCCTATGCCTACACGCCGATGGACCCGGGCCTCTTCGGGGTGGGCTTCACCGCCGCAGGCCCCACCGCCCTCGAGGCGCTGCGCGCCACGGCCGAGGTGCTGTCTGGCCTTCGGGAGACGCCCTGTAGCCAGGAAGAGCTCGAGACGCTGAAGGCCCTCGTGGAAAGCGACGCCGTCTACCAGCGCGAGACGGTGCAGGGGCTGGCCCGGAAGCTTGGCTTCTACGAGACGGCGCTCGGCGGCTTCGAGGCCGAGGGCCGCTACCTGGCCAAGGTGGCCGCCCTCACGCCCGAGGCCGTGAAGGCCGTGGCGCAGAAGACGCTGGACGTCTCGACGGCGGTGGTGACAGCGCTCCTACCACCGGACGGCCCCGTGCTGGAGGACGCGGCCTCGCTGGCGCTCGAGGCCGGCTGGCGCGCGCCGCGCAGTCGCCCCACCACCCGGCCCCCCATCCCCAAGGGGCGAGAGCGCCCCGCCCACCACGGCGCCGCCGAGGTGTCGCCCGTCCTCGTCCATACGCTTCCGGGCGGGGCGACGCTTCTCGTCCGCGAGGAGCGGGCCGTGCCGCTGGTGGCGCTGCGGGCCGCGTTTTGTGCCGGGACGCGCGCCGAGACGGACAGGGACAACGGGCTCACGAGCCTTCTGGCCCGCCTCCTCACCAAGGGCACACAGCAGAGGACGGCCGAGGAGGTGACGCAGGAGGCCGACTCCTACAGCGGCGCCCTGCAAGGGGCCGCCGGGCGCAACTCCGTCTCGCTGCAGGGGGAGTTTCTCAGCCGGCACCTGGAGAAGGCCTTCGGACTCTTCGCCGAGTGCCTGCTGGCCCCGGCCTTCTTGGAGGAGGAGGTGGAGCGGGAGAAGCAGCTTCAGCTTCAGGACATCCAGGCCAAGGACGACCGGCCGACGTCGCTCGCCTTCGACCTCTTCGCAAGGACGCTGTACCAGACGCACCCCTACAGGCTTCCGCTGGTTGGCGAGCAGCAAAGCGTCGAGCGCCTGGACGTCCAGGCGGTGCGCGCCTACCACCAGCGGTACCTCCAGCCCGCAGGCCTCACCCTGGCCGTCATCGGGGACGTCCGCGCCGAGGAGGTGCTGCGCCTCGCCGAGGCGGCCTTCGGGAGTCCAGGGGGCGCCCCCAAGAAGCTGGAGGTGGCACAGGAGGCGCCGCTCACCGGGCGCCGGCGCAGCCAGCGGGTACTGCCCAGGGCGCAGAGCAACCTCGTCCTCGGCTTCTTGGGCCTCAAGGTGGACGACGAGGAGCGGCATGCCTTGAGCGTCCTCACCACGGTGCTGTCGGGCCAGGGTGGGCGCCTCTTCATCGAGCTCCGGGACAAGCGCAGCATGGCCTACTCGGTGAGCTGCATGTCGGTGGAGGGCGTGGACACGGGCTACGTCTGCGCCTACATCGGGACGAGTCCTGACAAGCAGGAGGCGGCGCTGGCCGCCATCCAAGTCGAGCTCCGCCGCCTGGTGGACACGCCCGTCAGCGCCCAGGAGCTCGACCGCGCCCGGGCCCACCTCATTGGAAGCCACGAGGTGTCCCTGCAGCGAAACTCGGCCCGGGCGGCGCTTCTGGCCCTGGACAGTGCCTACGGCCTTGGCCTCGACAACTTCCTCCACTTCGCAAGCCGGGTGCGGGCCGTCACCGCCGCGGACGTGCAGCGCGTGGCCCAGCGCCTCCTCCGCCTCGAGCACTCGGCGCTGGCCGTGGTGGGCCCCGAGGGCGCGTGAGCTCGGCCCCGGAGCTCCTCCTCTGGGACGGGACGTGCGGCTTCTGCCGGCGCTCGGTGGCCTACGTCGAGAGGCACGACACCTCCCATGCCTTTCTGAGTGTGCCCTACCAGGAGGCGCCCTCCCCGCCCATGACGCCCGAGTTGCGGGAGGCCTGCGCCCGCGCCTTCCACGTGGTGAAGGCCGACGGGCAGGTGCTACGCGCCGGGCGGGCGGCCCTCTACGTCCTCAGTCGGCTGGGCCACCCCCGTCTGGCGCGGGTGCTGGGCGTGCCGCCTCTGGCGTGGGGGGTGGAGCTGGGGTACTGGCTTCTGGCGCGCAACCGGCGCCTTGCGTCGAGGGTGCTGTTTCGGAGGGCGTAACCATGGTGTGCCTGGCCGTGACGTACTTGGTGCTGCCCAACCGTGAGGCGGAGGCCGAAGCACTCTTCCGGAAACTCACCGTCGCTACCCGCAAGGAGCCCGGGTGCCGCATGTACCTCGCGCACCGCAGCCTCGCCGAGCCGCGGCGCTTCTTCCTCTACGAGCAGTACGACGACGACGCGGCGCTGCAGGCCCACCGGCAAAGCCTCCACTTCGACGAGCTCGTCCAGCGCGGCCTCTTCCGCATCATCGAGCACCGCGTCCCGGAGCTGTACGCCCCGCTGACGGACTGAAAGTCCCTTCCCCTTGGGACGTGGAGCCCTCGACAGTCCGCCCGTGGCCAGCTTCGCCCTCAGCGTCGACGTCGCCGAAGAGGACGCCGAGCTCCTGGCCCTCCTCTTGTGGGACGCGGGCGCGAGCGGCCTCGAGGTGCGCGACAGCGAGGCGCCACCCATGCCGGGCGTGCGCGGGCCCGCCTCTGGCGAGGCCATCCTCGTGGCCGGCTTTCCCTTGGAGAGGGAAGCGGAGGAGGCAAGAGCCCATGTCCAAGAGGCATACCCGCGCGCACGGGTACGCCTCGAGCGTCTGCAGGAGGAGGACTGGAGCCTCGCCTGGCGCGCTCGCATTCGCAGCACGCGCGTGGGGCGTCTCTGGGTGGGGCCTCCCTGGGAGAGCCCGCCTCCGGATGCCATCAGCCTGCACGTCGAGCCCAAGATGGCCTTCGGCACGGGAGACCACCCCACCACCGCGCTGTGCCTGGCCGCCCTGGACGACTACCTCTTTCTGCACCCCGAGGCGTCCGTCCTCGATGTCGGCACGGGGACGGGCGTCCTGGCACTGCTGGCGAGAAAGTTGGGAGCCTCCCGGGTGGTGGGCGTGGACACGGACTGCGTCTCGGTGGAGCTGGCGCGGGAGAATGCAGAGGTGAATGGGGTGTGGGGAGTGGAGCTCTCCAGGGCGCCGCTGTCCGAGGTGCAGGGCCGCTTTGACTTGGTGCTGGCCAATATTTTGGCCAACACGCTGGTGGAGCTGGCCCCGCTCCTGGAGGCCCGCACCGGACGCACCCTGGTGCTGGCGGGCGTGCTTCGCCACCAGGCGGACGACGTCGCGGGCGCCTTTCTCGCCCTGGGCCTCGTCCGCATGGACACGGCCTTCTCGGGCGAGTGGGCGCGCCTCACCTTCGAGCGGGGGCCAACGTGAGTCCGCGGCTCCTCTTGCCCCACGCTGGCGAGGCGACGGGGCCCGTCCTCGTACAGGGCGATGCCTTCCACCACCTGCGCGTCCTGCGCCTGGGCCCGGGCGACCCACTCGAAGTCTTCGACGGGAAGGGCCGTGCCTGGGAGGCAGAGGTGCTGGAGGTTTCGCGCGACTCTGCGACGGTGCGTCTTGGCCCTCTGCGCAAGGCCAGCACGGGGCGGCACGTCTCCCTCCTGCAGGCCCTGCCCAAGGCGGACAAGCTGGAGCTCGTCCTGCAAAAGGGCACGGAGCTCGGTGCGCATGCGTTTTTCCCAGTCCTCTCCGAGCGCTCGGTGGTGCGACTGTCGGGTGCCGCCCTCGAGACGCGGCGCGTGCGCTGGCAGCGCATTGCCGAGGAAGCCGCACGTCAGTGTGGCCGGGCCGACGTCCCCAGCGTCCATGCTGTGCAAGGGCTTTTTGCCGCCGTGCGCGCGCTTCCCCCCACGACGCGGGTGCTGCTGCTGGACGAGGAGGAGAGGACGCTGGGGCTTTCCGAGGCAGCCTCCGTGGACGCACGGGCGCCGCTGGCGCTCGTCGTCGGGCCAGAGGGGGGGCTCGAGCGCACCGAGGTGGAGGCCCTCCGGGAGCTCGGTGCCACGAGCGTCTCCCTCGGGCCACTCGTCCTGCGGACGGAGACGGCGGCCCTGGCCGCTCTCGCCGTCTTGCGCCACCGCGAGGGGTTACTGGGTTGACCGGCGCAGCGGCGACCTAAACCTTTCAGCGCCAGTTCCAAGGACGCCTGGCACGCGCCGCCAATTCCAGCCGGGCACATCCGGAACGAGCGTGTAGAAACCAGAGCGTCGTCGTCGACTCCTCCACAGCGCTCAGCGCGAAATTGAAAGGCCCCGGGCTCCGAATGTGTCTTGGGTACGTTGCCCCAAACGGGGTATGACGGGCCGGTAGGGGCTCGATGGCCTGTTGATGTTGATTCACCCGAGGGGAGACGTGAGTTCATGCGAAGCACTTCCCGGTACGCCCCGTTGTTTTTCGCAGCGCTCGGAATGTTGGCCGCCTGTGGAAGCAGCAGCAGCACAACCACGGCAGCCATCCAGCAGTATGTCACCGCGGTCCAGTCAGGCGATGGCACGACCACCGCGGCCTTGAGCCCCAGTCAGGTGCAGGCGGGCACCGGCCCGGCCGTGAGCGTCGTTTCATCGGGCGCCGCCGTTCCGGGTGCTGCTCAGTACATCCAGCTGAGCTGCTCGACGGACTGCACGAGCGTCTCCGTCGCCGTTCAGGGCGTTGAGGGCTACTATCAACTCACGGGTCTTCCCGACCCGACGTCCCAGACCATCGTCGTATTCCTCGCGGCGACGGCAGCGCAGACCTTCGACTTCTTGATAGGCGCTGGTACGGGCACCACCATCGGTCCGCTGACGACCCTTCCGGTGACGCTGACCACGGTGGGCACCGGCGACATCGAGGTCAGCTTGAGCTGGGGGACCCCGACCGACCTCGACCTGCATGTCGTCGAGCCATCGGGCGAGGAGATTTACTACGGCAACGAGACGTCGGCCACGGGGGGAATGCTCGACCTCGACTCCAACGCCGGCTGCAACATCGACGACATTGACGCCGAGCACGTGACGTGGCCTGGGGTGACACCGCCCTCTGGCACCTATGAGGTTATCGTCGACCCTTGGTCCCTGTGCACTGAAACACCGCCCATCGACTACACGCTGGTTGTCAACGTGAAAGGGAAGACTCCCCAGGTGTTTCATGGAAGCTTCACTACGGACGACAATGGCGACACCTGCTGGGTGGCGACGGGCCAGCCCCTAAGCTGTCCGGCCGCTAATTTGGTCACCACCTTCTCGTATCCCTGACCGACCGAGGCAGCGCGCCCTCGAATTTCCAGGGCCGGTGGAGCACAAGAAGCTCCAAAGCCGGCTTTGGAAAACGCGGTTCCTCGGCCACCCTGACGCTTCGCGGCCGCGACGTCCGGATGACGCTAAGAGCTCCTGCTCGAGCAGCGGACTTCCGGCCCGTCAGAGCGCAGAGGCGGGCTCTTTTGCGTCTGCCTCAAAGAAACTTCACCAGCTCCGGAAACACCTCGGTGACCGAATCGCGCCAGACGAGCGGCGTGAGGCAACAGGCCCAGCCCAGGAGGACGGCGCGCGCCACGGATGCCTGGCGCGGCCTTCGCGCCACCCCCACCAGCAGGGGCGGGACGAGAAGGACTGCCGCGTGCCACCAGTAGGGCTGACGCTCGACGCACGCCAGGGCCAGGCACACGCAGACGGTGGCCGCGACCCATCCGTCGGCGGCGATTGCCGCCACGACGATGGCCACCGCACTCGCCCCGAAGACGATGGGCGCCCGCGCGGCCCCGTTGAAGAGGACGAGGGGGTGGGCGCCTCTGAAGTCGGCGGTGGCCGGGTACATGAGGACGAAGCTTCCCACGCTGAGAAGGCACGCCGCCCCGAGCCAGAGGACGCTTTCCCAGCTGCCTTCGGTGCGCGGCTTGGTCTGCCATGCGCAGCGAAGCGCGTAGAGGATGAGGGGCAAGAAGACGACGGCCCGGAAGTGCAGCACCACCGCGACGCCGAGCCATCGAAGCGCCGAGGCCGCGTCATTGGCCTTCAGCCGGACGATGGCCCACGCCCCGGCGCCGATGAAGAGGCCGTCGTAGAGGCCCTCCAGCCCGAGGTGCGCAAACGCCATCCACACGAAGACAGCCACCGCGGCGCGGGAACCAGCGGGAAGTGCCTTCAGCGCACAGAAGACGGCAAACAATGCGAGATGAGTCCAGGCCAGCACGTACAGCACGGCCCCGGCCGCAAACTGGTGCGCCGACAGCGCGAGGTACCTCCCGGCGAGGGCCGGTGGCAAGAAGAGGGCGAAGACGCCCGGCGGGTAGGCCATGGGCATGTTGCCCCAGTCCTCGGTGGGAAAGGGCCAGCCGGAGCCCGCCGAAATACTGGCGAAGTGCTCCGTGTAAACCCGCAGGCCTCGGCGGAGAAAAACCCAGGTGGCGAAGCTGTGGTGCAGGTGGTCCGTGTACCAGCCCGACAAGTCTCCGGAGGGGCTTCGGCTGAAGAGAGGAATCCAGGCCAGTGCCAGAAAGGACGCGGCGGACACGAGGCCGGGAATGGCCCAGGGGTGTCTCCCCGCGTCCAGCCACGCAGTCAGCCTGGCCATGCTGAATCTCATTTTGCGCAAACCGCTTCCCCCACTCTCGCCCAAAGCGTGACGCTGCCCTCAAGCGTTTCCCAAACGTCCTCCCCCTCATGAGAGTGGGAGCGGTCCCGTGGACGCAGTGCGGCATGCCTAGGGACGCGACGTTCGGCCCTCGCCTTCGCGCGGGACTTTCACCCTCAATGTTGGTTGTGAGACGCCTCTGCAAGCTGCGGCGGTGTGAGAATTGACCTGTCTTGACGGGGCTGCAGCGGCAGGTGTTTTCTCAAAGCCACAAGAGGGGGGCTTTCCCGCGCTTCGCAGACTCTTCCAGGTGGCCTTCGTCGTCGGCTCGCTGGCCGGCATGGCCTCCTGCGGCGCGACGGACGAGGGTTCGCTGAATCCAAAGCCTTCGTCGACCTCGACTCCGGCGACTGGCGACGAGGACGGCGGTACAGTCGACGGAGGCTCCACCACTGCAGTCGACGCAGGCGGTAGTGATGGCGGGACGGCGCCTGTCACCCGCGGCCGAACGCTCCTCGTCCAGGGCGGCAACGTCACCTTTCTCGGACGGGACGAGCGCCGTCGACATTGCCCCGACGAGGACGGCGGCGTGGGGTGCGGCCCGGAATTCTTCTCCGGGGCCCTCGTCATTCGTGGCGCGCGACTCTCCATCCTTCCTGGCATCCAGGACGACGATGCCGGCGTGCCCGTCGCCGACAACGACGGTGGCACCAGCTCGGCACCCGACGACGGCGGCGCGGGAGGCGGTGGCGGCGAGGACGGTGGCCTTCCGACGCTTTCGGGCAACGCCCTGGTGAGCGTGGAGGGAGCCCTCCTGACGTTCGGCCTGCAGGCTTCAGCGGATGCGGGCGTGGGCGTCCCCCCCACTGGGGAGGATGGCGGAAGTGCCGTGACACCCGCCTCGGCAGAGCTGCGCGGCGGCCGGATGCTGGTGGCGCTGGAGCGCGACGTGGAGGGGAATGACGACGGCGGCGTGGCTTCCGGAAATGGTTTCCGGGGCCGACGTCACGAGGTGGTTCGCGTCCGTGCAGTTGTCATCCAGGGCGCCGTCTTCCACCTCCCGGGCGCTGGCGACGCGGACGACGCGGGCCTTCGCTAAAACCCGTCACTCGAAGGGCCGGGCGCCGGGCGGCAGCGCCGGCTCCCAGTGCTCGGCCAGAAACGCCGCCGCGTCCTCACCGGCCGGGTTGGCCCCCTTGGGCCACGTCCACTGAAGGCCGACGACGAGAAGAAAGACGGCGCACGCGAGTCGCACCGGCACGGTGAAGCCCGGGCCGGCGGAACGCAGGCAAACCCAGGCGGCCACGGCCAGGCCAACCAGGGTGGGGACGGCGCTCGCCACCCCCGGGACGCCCAGCGCCTGAAGCGGGTTCCGGGCCACGAAGCCGTGGCGTAAGAGCGGTCCGACCACCTCCACCAGCGGTTGGGCCACTTCCGTCGGAAAGCCCTGGCACAGAAGCGCGACGAGGCCGGTGGCGAGGATGGCCGCGGCGGCCGTCCCGGCGAAAACGCCCAGCAACCAGCGTCTCGCGTCCAAATGGGCGAGCTCGAGCGCGATGGCGATGGCCACCGCGGCGAAGGGCGCCACCGGCGTCATGTAGCG
>Ga0302311_10006367_pt1 | contig 12238 bp, 7 predicted proteins | sample III_Palsa_N1_3_FD_200449 | JGI IMG/M metagenome (GOLD analysis project Ga0302311, IMG submission 200449) | Peat permafrost microbial communities from Stordalen Mire near Abisko, Sweden - III_Palsa_N1_3 | ecosystem: Environmental > Terrestrial > Soil > Palsa > Peat permafrost | place: Sweden...
TCGCAGTTGGCTGACGGCCCACGCTCGCCCGCGGAGCATTCGCACGCGCAGGTCGGATGCGGCGCTCCGGGCGGCTAGATCTGCCTCCCACAAGGCTTCGACCTGTTCGGCCAGCTGCTCGCCTTCCTCCCGCTTGGCCCACGCCAACTCGGCGGGTACGAATCGCGGCTCGAGCAATTGCAACGCGGCAGTCACCGTTTCGTGCCAGCGGCCCTCTTCCTGATCGCGGTCACGAAGCACCCGCCCGAGCAGCCGGTGCATAATCACGCTGTCGCCATTCATCGACCAGGTCAGCAGGGACCCGGCGGTGCAGCGTTCAATTGCGGCGTCCAGAGCGCCGTCGAGGTCGCTGCCATCGGTCCCGGCCAGCCCGTTCAGGATGTCCTGGGGAACGCCGTTCGGCGACAACGCCGCGACGGCCCGCAGCACCCGCTTGGTCAGCCCAGTCGGATCGCTGCCCTCGGTGGCATCGATGGAGATAAGGAGCGCGGCGGCGGTTGAGCGGGGGTAATCCGCCCCAGGGACCCGGCCAAGCAACGTTTCGACCGGGACCATGCGCAGTCGCTCGAGGTATTTGCCGTACGTCAGGCGCTGACGGCGGATGGTAGCGGCCGCCTGCGCAAGGCCTAGCGGCAAGTCTCCCAGTTCCTCGGCTACAGCGGACGCGCCCGCAGGGTCGGCGAGTCCGGTCCGCTCCGACAGGTAGGCCACTGATTCCGGCCGACTAAACACTGGCACCTCAACCGGCTCGCCGAGCTCGCTGAATTCTCTTCTGGTCGTTGTCACCACGACCTGCGTTTTCCCCATCGCGGGCAGGAACGGGCGCAACTCATCCGGGTCATTCGCGTTGTCGAATACAAGCAGGCTCTCATCATGCCGCGTCTGGAGATGCTCCTTCAGCCTGCGGGCCGACTCAAGCGAATCGCCGAGCGGATCGGCAACTCCCGCGCGTTCCGCAGTACGGGCAAGTCCTGCCAGCAGCGTGTCTCTGTTCTCGGCGTTTACCCACGCGACCAGCTTCCAGCCGTCAAGGACCCGGCTTCGCGCGTAAGCTGCGGCCAGCTGCGTTTTGCCCACGCCGCGAAGACCCGTCACGGCACATACCACGGCGATTTCCGCGCGGGCGGCGGCCTGGGACAGCTCCGCTTGAGCATCCCTTGCCACGAAGCCAAGGGGTTGGCGCGGTATCTCCCCAGTCACAACCTGCGTGGGAACGGCAGCGCCCGGCGGAGCCCAGAAGTGGTTGGCAATCTTAATGTCGCGTCCGGCAGCGTAGATATCCCGGGCCGCGTCGTTGTCCTGACGGACGGACCCAACCAGCCCGTTTTCATCGCCTGGCCGCATTCCCAGTCCCTTCTGCAACGTAACTCGAGCGTGCCTTGGTGCCGGTGACTGGGCCACGATTACCGTCTGACTGCAGCACGCACACAATATCGTCCATTGCCGGGAACCAGAAGCCGCCGATATCGGCGGTGAACTGGTTCCGCCCGGGCTGAAAATCTTGAGTCTCCCGAACGGACCGGGGCGACTGCCGCGGCGTCCGCTGGGACTCAAGGGCGGGATACCGCGGCTGTCGAATCACAGCGCCCGGGCGGCGACGCTAGCGTGAGCTGGCGCCGAGGGTGCCGACGAGCCGCTGACGGGCCCGGCCGGACGCCCGAACGGCGATGCCGAGAGTTGGGATTTTCCCAACTTCCTGGGTGCGATGCCGTCATGGCCACCATCGGAGACCGTGCGCTGCAGCGCCTGAAGGAGCTGAGTCCTCCGCCAAAGCATCGGGATGTCGCTGACAGCATTGGCATGACTGCCGATGCCTTCTCCCGTGCGCTTAGCGGCAAGCGTCAGTTCTCGTCAATCGAGCTTGCCCGTCTGGCGGATCGAATCGATGCGGAGGCGATGCGAGCCAGCACGAGGCGGCAGCGAACGCATTCGCGGCCGAACTCCTGCTCCCGGCCGCAGTGCTGAAAGCAGTGGCATGGGATTTGGTCGGCGACGACGAACTCGCCGCCCTGGTGTGGGAATGGGGAGTCTCGGTCGACGCATTGTGCCGCCGTCTCATTGCGCTCCTCGGCTATGCCCCGAACAGCGTTGCCCGCTGGGCCGCTCATCCGACTCAACGCCTGCTCAGGCTTCATCTGCGGATTGACTCGGAACTAGATGAGATCACGGGCCGGATGGACGCTGCATCCCAGCGCCGCTTCCCGCTCAGCGTCCAAGAAGCCCATTTGGAACTTATTGCATCTGGTGCGGTCGGCCGGGCCACCCTGGCGTGGATGCTCGGGATAGACGCCGACTCCCTAGACGTGGACGCACCTGAGCTACCCGAGGCCGATGTTGATGATCTGGCGACTGCGCTGGCGTCACCTTAATTTCTTCCTCAACTTGGTGACTTTCCCCGTCGAGCTTTCGAGCCACAGATCTGCGGCGGTAAGGCGTATAACTTCCTCGTTAAGGATGTCGCGCTCGCCAAAGAAGCCCATGATAAAAGAAAGTATTTTTAGCCCGAATCCGGCCGTTGCCGGTTGTGCTCAGCCGGGCATGGCGGCGGGGTTAATGCGGATGATCTGCTGTGCGGTCGGCTCCCAGACGGCCCCCGCGATGTCGTAGACCTGCGAGCAGTACTGGCTGCACGAGCCGCCCGGGTACACGCGGCTCACCGGGTTCCCCGAGGTCGTGCTGATGCGGACGATCTCGTTGCTGCCGAGCGGGGCGAGCATCCAGATCGAACCCTGGCCGAATGCGGCGTTCAGGTCCCAGAAGTCGTTGCTGGTGTCTGCGACCTCGGGGTAGGCGAAGGCCACGGTGATGCGGCCGGTGGCCGGGTTGATTTCCGCGAGGTGCTCCGGCTGCCCGGAGACGTTGCCGTTCAGCGCCCAGACCGCTCCGTCGCCGAGCGCCAGCTCCATCACGGCAAGCGAGCCGATGTAGTCGGCGCTGTAGATGCTGAGATATTTCGGGCTGCCGGTCACCTTCAGCCCGGTCAGCTGCGTTCCGCTCGGATCGACCTGCAGGAGCCCGGCGTTGGTGCCGAGCCAGACGCCCTCGCTGCCCGCGACGAACGTGATGGCCGGGCCGCCGGGCAGCCCGCCGGTCTGCGCGTCCACCTGGCCGGTGGCCGGGTCGACGCGCAGCACCTTCACCGTGCTGGCGGCATTGCACAGGACCCACACGTGGTCGAGGCCGTAGGCGGCCTGGTCGCAGCCGGCTGGCAGCGTCGTCTGGGCGCTGATCGCGCCGGTGGCCGGGTCGATCTTCAGCAGGCGGGCATGACCGGCCGGCCCGGCGCCGTCCAGCCACACCGCCCCCCCGCCAGCGACCACCGGGCTGCCGTTGGCAACGCCGGCGACGTGCGCCCGTAGCGTGACGGCATTCGTGCGGGCATCGATCCGGATGAGCTCGTCGCTCCCCGTCAGTGCCCACACGTCGGTGCCGTCGGCGGTCATGCTGGTCACGTCCGCGACCGGTATCCGCGCGGCCACCGCAGCCCGGGCGGGCGTGACGGCCGCCGGTCCGGTGCCGCCGGAATGGGAACTCACCCCGCCATCCAGCCGCACCACCGCGGCCGACACGGACACCGCGATCACCACGGCGGCAGTCGCCACCGCCGCCATCAGACGGCGGCGCTGCCTGCTCGCCTGCGGCCGGCGGCGCTGAAAACGATCCCAGGCCTGGTGCACATCGATCCGCCGGTCGGACTCGGTCTGCAGCGCGGTCCGCAACTGCTCGAAACGGGTGTCGTCCATCATCGATGCCTTTCCCCAGTGCGAATCTGCCCTGCTTCGGCGGCCGGCTCCGCCAGGTACTCGCGCAGTTGTCGCAGAGCTTTGTGCGTCTGGCTCTTGACGGTGCCGGGCGAAACGCCGAGGATCTGCGCGGTCTGCGCCTCCGTCAGGCCGACCAGGTACCGGAGCACCACGCAGGCGCGCTTGCGCGGCGTCAGCGCGGAGATGGCGCGTCGCAGGTCCAGGTCGGCCACCGGGTCCGGGCCGGTGGGCTGCTCGGTGCGGAAGCTGGCGACGCGCCGTTCCAGGGCCCGGCGCCGGATGGTCGAGTTCCCGAGGTTGACGACCGTCCGGTACAGGTAGGCCGGCGCCGTCTCCGGGTCGCGGATCCAGCGCCACCGGCGCCACAGCCGCATGAACGCCTCCTGCGCCAGCTCCTCGGCCAGGGCCCAGTCTCCGGCGAGGCTGTACCCCGTCCGCACGAGCTTGGGATACAACGCAAAGAACAGCGCCGCGATCGCCTCATCGCGGTCAGGAATCTCCCTGCCGGATGCGGCTATGTCTTCCGTCACGCCCTAAGGATGGCTGGCTCGCCCAAAAGGTTGCCGCGCCACAGAAACCTGTCCGTGGCCTGGCGCACAAATCCGTGCGCATCAACGCCTCCGGCGGCGACTAGAAGATCAAGATCCTTATCCCGAACGATCCCGAACGGACCGTGGTTCCACCCGATCCCGACACCGTGATCACAGGCGGCGGGGAAACGGTCCAGAGACCTTTCTGATGCTGAGCGTCAGGCCTCGACTGGCCGCTGGCCCACCATCCGGAGACCGAACTGGACTTCAATGATTCTGGCGGCTGCGTGTGACATCCGCCCCTCCCGGTCATCGCACCCCGCCCTCGTACATCCCACGACCCTGGCGCCGGAACGTTCGGCCACATCGGTGAGTAAAGGTCACTTTCGGTGATTGGGTGCTGGGATGAGCGCGATCGGCAGCCCGGCAGCGGCTTCCCGGCAAATTCAAAATTTTCATGTCGAACGGACCGTGATTTCACCTCCGTCGGCTGCATGTACGCGGCAACCGGAGGCACGCGGCGTGGTTTTCCATCCGTGCGCGTTAGATCCGATTCCGCCCAGCGTGGATGCGCAGCGCCGTTTCGCGAGCGATGTCGGTCCTGGTGGCGACGCCGAGCTTCTTTAGGATGTGCGCGACGTGGGTGGCGACGGTGCGACGCGACGGCCCGGCCACTGCGTCGGTTGCGGTTCGGGTGAGAGAATCGTAGCCATTCTCGGTGAGGAGGCTCGGCATGCGGTATCTGGACGTCGACACGCCCACGAGGATTTCGAAGGTAGGCCTGGGTACCTGGCAGTTCGGGTCGAAGGAGTGGGGATACGGGGACGGCTACGCCGGCCCGGTGGCCCGCGACATCGTCCGCCGGGCGGTCGACCTGGGCGTGACGCTGTTCGACACGGCTGAGGTGTACGGCCTCGGGCGCAGCGAGCGCATCCTGGGCGAGGCGCTCGGCGAGCGGCGGGAATCGGTTTTCCTGGCGACGAAGATCCTTCCGGTCCTGCCCGTCGCGCCGGTCGTGGAGCAGCGGGCCGTGGCCAGCGCCAACCGGCTGGGCACGCGGCTGCTCGACCTGTATCAGGTGCACGGGCCGAACCCGCTGGTCTCCGACCGCACGACGATGCGGGGCATGCGGGCGCTGCAGCGGGTCGGGCTGGTCGGCGAGGTCGGTGTCAGCAACTACCCGCTGGCGCGCTGGAAGGCGGCCGAGCAGGCGCTGGGCACGCGGGTGCTGAGCAACCAGGTCCGCTACAGCCTCGCCGACCGTGCGCCGGAGAAGGACCTGCTGCCGTTCGCGGCCGAGGCCGGCCGGATCGTCATCGCCTACAGTCCGCTGGCGCAGGGCCTGCTGTCCGGCCGCTACGACCGGTCCAGCCGGCCCGCCAACCGGGTCCGCGCCTCGAACCCGCTGTTCCTGCCGGAGAACCTCGACCGCGCCAGCGAGCTGATCGGCGTGCTGCGCGAGATGGCGGACGCTCACCAGGCCACCGCCGCTCAGATCGCGCTTGCGTGGGTGATCCGGCACCCGGCGGTCACCGCCATCCCCGGCGCGTCCACCGTCGAGCAGCTCGAGCGCAACGTCGCGGCGGCCGATATCGAGTTGGCCGACGATGAGTACGCCGCGCTGAGCGCGGCCTCCGACCGGTTCCGGCCCGTCACTGGGCGGGCTGCGGTTCCCGCGATCGTCCGGTCCCGCCTGCGCCGATGAACGGCCTGCCGCGAGGTCGGATAAAGATCCCGCCACTGCGATTGTCCCCGTGCTCCATATGTCCAGAAATGTCAAACATCTTCGGATTTGCCGCCTCCGGTAGGTAATTCCGGTCACTTTGACGGATTATTTGTCCTGTAGTAAACATGGTCCAACACTGAGTAACTGCGACGGTACGGTCCGCAAGGGGCGGGCTCAAGGCCGTCGCGCAAGTCTCCGCGGGGCCGTCTCGGGACGGCTAGCGGAGGCGCCGGGGGTTCATGTGAAGTTTGTGCGCGGGGCTGTCTCAGGCTGGCCGCTATGGGATCTTCCGCGTTGGCTGCAGTGCCTGGTCGCGGGGGTCATCGCCTTGTACCTGGGGGCGGTGGCCGTGGCGGTCGCCTTCGTCCACGTCGAGGCGAGGCAGCTGTGGCTGTTCGGGCTCCTGCTGGCGTGCGGCGCGGTCTCGGTTGAGCTGACCCGGCGGGCCGGGCAGACCGGCGGTGTCGTGCGGGACGTGTACGCAATCTGGGACCTGCCGGTCGCCCTGCTGCTGCCCCCGGTGTACGTGCTGCTGGTTCCGATTCCACGGATGCTCTTGACCCAGGCCAGGATCCGCAAGACTCCACTTGTCCGCCGGGCCTACTCCGCGGCGGCTCTGGGGCTTGCCTACGCCGCCGCGTCCGTCGTCTTCCACCACTCGGTGTCGCTTCTCGGCATGGGCACCGGGACCGGGGTGTGGATACTGCTGGTCGTGGGGTGCGGCCTGCTCCGGATCGCCCTCAACGACGGCCTGGTGCTGACAGCGGTCAAGGGGGCGGCCCCGCAGACCCGGCTGCGCTCGGAAATCACCGGGAGCGAGGCACTGTTCGGCAGCAGCGCCGAACTCGCGCTGGGCACGCTGGTGACGTTCGTGGCCGCCCACGTCGCCCTCGCCGCCGTGCTCGCGCTTCCGCTGGTGATCAGTCTGCAGCGCAGCCTGCGGCACTCCCAGTTGGTGGCCGAGGCCAGCGTCGATGCCAAGACGGGGCTGCTGAACGACAGGACGTGGCGGCGGCGCGCCGCTGAGGAAGTGGAACGGGCCGTCCAGGCGGGGGTTCCGATGGCGGTTGGGATCCTCGACATCGATCACTTCAAGGCCGTCAACGACACCTACGGTCACCCCGCCGGCGATCAGGTCTTGGAGGGCCTGGCCGCGGTGGTCAGCGCCCAGTTGGGCGGCTCTGCCCTGGTCGGCCGGACCGGCGGCGAGGAGTTCGGGTTCGTCCTGCCGGGGACGACGTCGCGGGCGGCGGTCGAGGCGGCCGAGAGGCTGCGTAAGACGATCCCGCTGACCGTGTTCCGCTTCGACGGGACGACCGGTCAGGGCCTCGTCTGCGTCACCGTGTCCATCGGAATGGTGGTCACCGCCCAGCCCGGCCGAAATCTCGGCCGGTACTACGCCATCGCTGACCGGGCCCTGTACGCCGCCAAGCAGGGCGGGCGGGATGCGGTGTGGGTGGTACGGGCCGATCAGGCTGATCCGGAGCCGCAGCCTAGCCCCGCGCTGCGCGCCATGACCGGCCCTCGCTGAGGCTGGTCGCCCCCAGTCTCCGCGGTCCGGCGATGCGAGCTTCGTCACACTCTGTGCCTGTGTAGGGTCCGCGGACAAGGCCGGCGGTCGGCTGGGGATCTGCCTCGGCTGCCTGGCAGTCATGCTTCGGCCGTGACAAATGAGGCCCGAATTCGCCATTCAGTAATCATAAGTATTCATTAGGTAACCAAAAACCCGAACTCGATAACTTCGGGCAATCATTCGGTTACTTTAAGACTCCATTGCGCCGAACTCCGGAGGGCCGTGGCTTCGGCATGATGTCTGTGCGGATCATTCCTCTTAACTGACCCATCTCCCGATTCGGCTGCTATCCGTGACCGCCGGGCACATAATGATGGTCGTCAATGTTGGCTGTACCTGGTACGGCAATCGTTGACGTACGCATCCGAGGTGCCTGTCGCGGATTGGAGGCTGCCGCTATGCGAAACACTTCTTGGGGATGATGATTGCGTCAGCAATCAGTTGAACACAATTAGTAGTGAGGCCGCCGCCCCGACAACGCCGGCCACGGTCACGGCGATCCAGGGATTAGCCTGCGAAGCGACGACTCCGGCCAGGATCATGGCCGCGCCCTGGCCGAGTTGCATCCCGGCGATCGCCAGCCCGAATGCCTGGCCGCGGCGTTCGTCGGGGATGGCGGCCACAAAGGCGGCGTTCGCGCCGACCTGATATGAGTCGCACAAGCCCGAGGCAAGCAGGATCACCAGGATTCCCGCCAGCCCGGGCCGCAGCGCGGCGGCCGCCAGGATCGCGCAGGCGCCGAAGGCCAGGGGTACCGTCATCCGCTGTCGCATCTGCGGCCCGACGAGCATGGTCAGGGCCAGCACCCCGAGGGCCGCTCCCAACGCGGGAGCCGCCATCACCACGCTGGCGGCGACCGGGCCGCCGCCAGCGGCGCGAGCCAGCGGCACCGCGATGGCCTCCGGCACGTTGTAGGCCGCTGACAGCAACCCGAGGAGTAGCGGGACGCGGACGGCCCGCTGACCGAGCAGGAACCGGGCCGTTGCCAGCGGGCCCTCACCGTTCCTGTCGGCCGTACGGCCAGCGGCGGGGGCCGGGCGGCCGCGGACACCGACGGCGACGATCACGGCCGAGGCCAGGAAGGTCGCCGCGTCAACAAGGAGCGCCGTCCGGGCGCCGAAGAGCCCGACCACCGCGCCGCCAGCGACGAAGCCCGCGACCTGAGCAGCCTGGTAGGTCGTCATCGTGATGGCGGTGCCGAGGGGGAAGGCGTCCCCGAGGACTTCAGGGACAATGGCGGCCCGGGCCGACCCGAACGGCGCCCCCAGCAAGGTCACCACGCACAGGAGGCCGATCAGAGCTCCCGTGGGCATACCGGGCACGGCCATCAGCGCCGCCAGCGGAACGCGGGCCAGATCGCAGACGATCATGACGCGGCGTCGCGGCCAGCGGTCGGCCAGGCCGGACAGCAGCAGCCCGCCCAGGAACTGCGGAGCGATGCTGGCCGCGTAGGCGGCCGCCGCCAGCAGGGCGGAGCCGGTGTGCGCGTACACCAGCACGGTCAGTGCCACCCGAGCCAGCTGATCCCCGCCGACCGACAAGACCTGCGCCGCCCACAGCGCCCGGAACTCGGCCACGGCGAAGACGTCACGGTACCGCGCCGTCTCGCCGCGGTGGCTAGCCTTCCTGCCGTCCAGGAGGCTGGGGGATTGCCTTACCCGCACGAGCCTTTGTTCTCCTTCGCGCCAGCAACCAGCCTGAAGGCCGATGACGGTGGATCACGACGGCCCGCCTCAGGCTACTCGGGATACGCCCCATACAGGCCGCTACCGGCCGAAACTAGGTGGTATCAGCCCAGTTCACCGCCCCGTTATTGCGTAGCCCGCGCCTTGGCTAGCTGGGCGACAGCGAGGTTTTGCTGCTCTTTCAGGGTTTGCGGATGGCCGGATCCCAGGACTCGCCTCATATCGGCCAACGCGCGCGTGTGGAGGGTGATGGCTTCGTCGAGCCTGCCGATGCTCTGGTACGCGTTGGCGAGGTTCCCCAGGGAGCCGAGCGTGCTCGGGTGGTCGGGGCCGAGGATGCGCTCCTGGTCGGCGAGGGTGCGCTCGTGCATGGCGATGGCTTCGCGGGTCTGGCCGGTCTCCTGATAGGCATTGCCGAGGTTGGTCCTAGAAGCGAGGACGTCGGGGTGGTCGGGGCCCAGGAGACGCTCCCGGTCGGCGAGCGTGCGCTGGATCAGAGGAATGGATTCCCCGGTCCGTCCGGCCCTCTGATAGGCATTGCCGAGGTTGCCCCGGGAGTCGAGGACGTCGGGGTGGTCGGGGTCGAGAAGACGCTCCCGGTCGGCGAGGGTGCGCTCAAGCAAGGCGATGGCTTCGGCGGTCCGTCCGGCCTCCTCGTAGGCGACCGCGAGGTTGCCCCGGGAGACCAGGGTGTGAGGGTGGTCGGGGCCGAGGATGCGTTCGCGGTCGGCGAGGGTGCGCTCATAGAGGGAGATGGCCTCGGCGGGCCTGCCGGCGAGGTGATGGGCGGCGGCAAGATTGTTGCGGTCGCGGAGAACAGCGGGGTGGTCGCGGCCGAGGATGCGCTCCCGGTCGGCGAGGGTGCGCTCGAGCAGGGTGATGGCTTCCGCGGCTCGGCCGACCTCCTGGTAAGAAAGGGCGAGATTGGTGCGCGCGCCGAGTGTGTAGCTGTCATTCGCTCCCCAGAGCCGCTCCATCTCGCGCAGAGTGCGTTCCTGCAGGCGAGTGGCTTCGTCGATCCGTCCGGCAGCTCGGTAGGCGTTGGCGAGGTTGCTCCGTGAAACGATGGGGTTCGGGTGGCCAGGTCCCAGCAGCCGCTCACCATCTTCCACGAGGGCCTCGCCCACGACGATGGCCTGGTATGGACTATCGCCCAGCTCGTTGAGGTGATAGAGAGCCAGCAGCCGCAGCCCGAGCAAGGGCTCGGCCAGGCCATCCTTGTCGCCAGGGAGCTCTGACGCGTTGCGAGCAAGGGCAGCGATTTGCTCGGTGGTGTCTCGCACGGCGGCGCGGTCGGCTGACCCGACCAGGTCATCTGCGTACGCCTTGAGGGCTGAGGCGGCAGCTCGGCATACCTGCGCGAGTCGCCCCAGCCGGGTAAGGCGTTCGCGCACAACCCGCAGCACCAGGCGATGCGCTATCACAGCCCGATCGTCCAGGGAGAATGACAGCAGTGACCTCTCTGCCAGGCGACCCAGCAACTGGTCCACTGCTGCCCCGTCGCTGGCGGCGTGGTTGCCGAGCGCACCGGTCTGACCGGCCAGCTGCAGAAACTCCCTGGGCACGCCGGCCGGCGACAGCACGCTGAGCAAGGCCATGACGAGGAGGCACGCTTCGGGCGAGTCTTCGGCCGGTATCGCCTCCAGGGAGAGCAGCACCGTCTCGGCGACCCCGCGCGAGTACGGCTGGCCTGGACTCGGGGTGAGGTAGTCGGCGATTGGCAACGTCCGGAGCCGCTGCAGGTAGGTGCTATAGCTCAGGTGCTGGACACGGATGACTGCGGCAGCCTGTGAAAGTGCCAGCGGGAGGAACCCGAGTTCCAGCGATAGTTCAGTGGCCCCTGCGTGATCGTCTAGCCGGGTGCGTTCAGCGAGCAGCGCCAGCGCTTCAGCCGTGGTGAACACGTCAACACCGACTGACTGGCCAAGCTCCTCTAGGGAAAGTCGGCTGCTTGTAATCAGCACCTGCGAGCTTCCCCCCGCTGGGAGGTACGGCCGCAGCGCGTCGGGGTCGGTGACGTCGTCGAAGACGACAAGGCAACGCTCCCCGTCCGCTTCCAGCCAGTGCCTCACTGCCCGGCCCGGATCGACGCTACCGCGACTTTTCAGGCCGATGCCTTCGGCTGCGGCGGCGAGTCCGCCCGCCAGGCTATCGGCATCCTCGCCGTTGACCCACGCCACCAACCGCCAGCGTTCCTCGAGCTTGGCCCGCGCGTACATGGCTGCCAGCTGGGTCTTGCCGACGCCTCGCATCCCGGTCATCGCGTGCACTACCGAGATGCCAGGTCCGGCGTCGAGCCTTGCCAGCAGCTCTGCCCTTGGCTGGAATCCGGGAGGCCGCTGCGGAATTTCCCCGACCACCACCGATCCGGCCGCGTGCTCACCGCGTGGCTCAGGCGCAGCAGCGTGATAGTGAAGGTCACGCCCCGCGATGAACGCATCATGTTCAGCACGGATCTCTTGCGAGGGCACTTCGTCCTGCTCGGATGCCACCTCGGCTCCTGGTTAATCTGCCCGCCGGGCGATGGTCATGTCCACGTCCATTGCGGTCCCCTGCCTCGGAAGTCCGTGGTCCCAGTATCGCGCGCTCTTACTTCGCGGTGTGCTACTTCCGGTCAGGATGTATCTCACCGAACGTAGGAGCCCTCTGTGCAAGTGAGGGAGCGACGGCTCCCTTGCCAGCCGGCGGCGCCTTAGGTAAGGAGAAGACATGTCCAACCGCACTTCCGGGACCAGTCCCGGCAGCACATGGACCCATCCCTTGCCGCCCGACGGCTTCGACCCGCGCGCCGCGTCGCCGCTCGAGCTGCTCCGCTACGGCCTGCCGCAGCGACCCGATTCCGCTGTCCGCCCGGAACTCGCGGCCGTCTGGGACGAGGTGTTCTCCCGCAAGCTCAGTTACATCACGCCCGTCTTCCGGCCGGTCCAGGACCTAGTCCCCGGCATCAGCCGGCCGGACCG
>Ga0302311_10006372_pt1 | contig 12235 bp, 10 predicted proteins | sample III_Palsa_N1_3_FD_200449 | JGI IMG/M metagenome (GOLD analysis project Ga0302311, IMG submission 200449) | Peat permafrost microbial communities from Stordalen Mire near Abisko, Sweden - III_Palsa_N1_3 | ecosystem: Environmental > Terrestrial > Soil > Palsa > Peat permafrost | place: Sweden...
TCGCAAACGGGATGCCATAGAGCGGCAGCGAGGCAGGATCGCGCTCGCGCAGCGCGCGCGCCTGCTCGAGCACGCGCTCTGGCGCGAGCTGTGAGATCCAGATGCCGCGATCGCTCAGCGCCGCGATGCGCTCGAGCAGCAACTCGATGAGTTCGACCGGCGTGCTGCGACGCTCGCGATAGTCAGCGGCCAGATCGGCAATCGCGAGACTGCGATCCATAAGCGGCTGAGCAGCGCTCACGCGCTGTGCTCCTCGTGCGTACGCAGCCACAACAGCGTTTCGCCTGCGGCGACCGCCTGGCCGCGCTGACAGCGCAACTCCACGATCGTGCCAGCCTGCTCTGCGTTCACCGCGACCTCCATTTTCATTGCCTCGATCACGAGCAGCGTATCCCCGGCCGCAACGCGCTCGCCCGCGGCAGTCTTGAGCTGCCAGACGCTGCCGGTGACCGGCGAGCTGACCGCGACCGAGCCTGCGGGCGGCTCGAGGCTCGCATCGAGCGCCCCCGCGCGCGTGGCGCTGTCCCCTGAGTTCGCGGGCAGGTCGAGTGCTGCGGGCTCGGCGCGCCAGCGATCGCGTTCGGCGTCGAAGGCCGCCTGCTGGCGCGCCTTGAACGCACTGATCGACTCGGCATTATCCTGCAGAAAGCGCCGGTAATCGCGCAGTCGCAGCGTCGCGGGCTCGATATCGATCTGCGCTTTGCCGTAGGGAAACTCGACGCGCAATCGCTGCAGTTCGCCGGCGGACACCGGATAGAAGCGCAGCTGATCGAAGAAGCGCAGCAACCAGCGCTTGCCGTCGCGAAACGCCTCGGTCTGGCGGTAGCGGTTCCACATCTGCAGCGTGCGGCCTACGAACTGATAGCCGCCCGGACCTTCCATGCCATAGACGCACAGGTAGGCCCCGCCGATGCCCACGGCGTTTTCGGGCGTCCAGGTGCGCGCGGGATTGTATTTGGTGGTGACCAGGCGATGGCGTGGATCCAGGGGCGTGGCCACCGGTGCGCCCAGGTAGACATCGCCAAGGCCCATGACGACATAGCTGGCCGCGAACACGGTACGGCGCACGTCGTCGACCGAATCCAGGCCATTGATGCGGCGGATGAACTCTATGTTGCTCGGACACCAGGGCGCATCGGCGCGCACCGACTGCATGTAGCGCTCGATTGCAAGTTGTGTCGCCGGATCGTCCCACGATAAGGGCAGGTGCACGATGCGGCTCGCCACCTCGATGTCATCGATCGGCGGCAGTGATTGCTCATGCCGCAACAGCGACTTGAGCAGGCGGCTGCGGCTGCATAGGCGCGGATCGAAATGCACCTGCAAAGTGCGCACCCCGGGCGTCATATCGATGACACCCGGCAGCGGCGCGGCGCACAGGGCATCGAGCAGCGCCTGCACGTGAAATCGCAACGCGAGATCCAGCGTCGGCGCACCGTACTCGATCAGCAGATTGTCCTCGCCCGATTGTCGATAGCAGATCTGCGGCCGCGAGCCGCTCGCGCTCACCTGCAGAAGAATGGCCTGCAGCGCTGCCGCGCGGCGGGTGCGCCGGGCGCGCCTGGCGAGAAACCCGACGCCGCTGAGCGTGCGGATCGACTCATCCTGCTGCAATAACATGCGCCGCGCCTGCTCGGCGCTAATGGCGTGAAAGCGCACCGTATCGCCTGGTCGAAGCTGCCCGGCCTTCCATTGATCGGCAAGTGCGATGGCCGCCGGGCATACAAACCCGCCGAGGCTCGGTCCGTCCGGCCCCAGGATGACCGGCATGTCACCGGTGTAATCAATCGCGCCTACGGCGTAGGCATTGTCATGAATATTGGAGGGGTGCAATCCCGCCTCGCCGCCATCATGGCGCGCCCACTGCGGCTTCGGGCCAATCAGGCGCGTGCCGGTGCGGCTCGAGTTGTAGTGCACCTGCCAGTCGGTCTTGAAGAATGTCTCGATGTCCTGGTCCGTGAAGAAGTCGGGTGCGCCCTGCGGTCCGTAAGTCACCGCGATGTCCCAGTGCTCGGCATAGCGCGGCTGCATGGCATCGGGCAGCCACTGCAGGCTGCTCGACGTCGATGTGCCTGCGGCCACGCGCAGCACATCGCCGCGGCGCAATACCCGGCCGGCATGACCGCCGAATTGTCCCAGCGTGAAAGTCGCACGACTGCCCATGTAGGCCGGCACGTCGAAGCCGCCCTGCACCGCGAGGTAGGCGCGCTGTCCGGGCCCCTCGATCGCGCCGAGCTGCAGCGCGCTGCCGGCCGGCACCGTCGCCGCGGTCCACCATCCTAGCGGTTGGCCATCGAGCTGCGCGCGCATGCGCGCACCGGTCAGCGCGATCTGCGCGGCACAGGCGAATTTGAGGGTCGGGCCGGAAACGGTGAGTTCCAGGGCTGGGCAGTGTGCTGAATTATTCAGCAGCCGGTTCGCGAGCCGAAACGCCAATGGGTCCATCGGTCCGGATGGGGGTACGCCCACGTCCCAATGACCCAGACGTCCGGGCCAGTCCTGAATGCTCGTGTGAGTGCCCGGCTGCAGCACCTCGATGGTTTGCGATTGGAATGGCAGGGCATCGAGCCAGTGTGTCGTCAGGGCGGCATGGCGAAACAGCGGCTGCTGCAACAGCATGCGCAGGTATTCACGGTTGGTCTCGATGCCATAGATGGCGCTGCCGGCGAGCGCCTCGTCCAGCTGCTGAATGGCCGCCTCGCGCGTCGGGCCATGCGCGATCAGCTTGGCCAGCATCGGATCGTAATGCGCTGAGACCTCGGCGCCGGTTTCAATCCAGCTGTCGACGCGCAGCGTACGGGGAAGCTGCACCTGCGAGAGCAGGCCGCTCGAGGGACGAAACGCGCGCGCGGGGTCCTCGGCATACAGACGCGCCTCTATTGCTGCGCCGTGTGGCGTGTGCTGATACGACTGCAGCGGCTGCATCTCGTTTGCGGCCAGCCGCAGCATCCATTCCACCAGATCGATGCCCGTGACCGCCTCGGTCACACCGTGCTCGACCTGCAGGCGCGTGTTGACCTCGAGGAAATAGAAGGCAGTGGCTGCGTCCTGCGCACGGGCTGCGCGCTCGGCATCGACGATGAACTCGACCGTGCCGGCCGAACGGTATCGGACCGCCCGGCCGAGCCGCACCGCCGCGGCGAGGAGCTGCGAGCGCAGCGACTCGTGCAACCCGGGCGCGGGCGTCTCTTCGATGATCTTCTGATTGCGTCGCTGGGTCGAGCAATCGCGCTCACCCAGTGCGATGACCTCGCCGTAGCCGTCGCCAAAGAGCTGCACCTCGATGTGACGCGCGCGCACGACGTATTTCTCGAGGAACACGCCAGCGTCGCTGAAATGACTGCCGGCGAGGCGGCGCACGCTCTCGAAGGCTGTGCCTAACTGCGAAGCATCGGCACAGTGCTGCATGCCGATGCCGCCGCCGCCGGCCGTGCTCTTGAGCATGACCGGATAGCCGATGCGCTCGGCCGCGCTGAGCGCCGCTTGCAGATCGGCCAGCAGGGCGCTGCCCGGCAGCAGTGGCAGCGCGTTGGCTGCCGCGAGCGCGCGCGCGGTGTGCTTGAGCCCAAAGTCGCGCATCTGCGCGGGCGTCGGACCGATGAAGACGATGCCGCTGCGTTCGCAGTCCTGCGCGAATTGCGCGTTTTCGCTCAGAAAGCCGTAGCCAGGATGAATCGCCTGGGCGCCGGTCGCGATGGCCGCCTCGATGATGCGATCGGCGCGCAGGTACGAGTCGGCCGCCGCGGCGCCGCCAATGCAAACGGCCTCATCGGCCTCGCGCGCGTGGCGGCTGGTGCTGTCGGCCGCGGAATAAACGGCTACGGATGCGATGTGCAGTCGGCGCAGCGTGCGTTCAATCCGGCAGGCAATCGCGCCGCGATTGGCAATCAGGACTTTCTCGAACATACGAAATGTTCAGCCCGTCGCCCAGATCAGTATCTGTATCGGTGTCGGATTGTAGGCGTTACAGGGATTGTTGAGCTGTGGGCAATTGGAGATCAACACCAGCACGTCCATCTGCGCTCGCATCTGCACATAGCGGCCGGCCGCGGAGATGCCGTCGGCAAAGTGCAGCTCGCCCGCACTCGTCACCGGCACATTCATGAAGAAGTTGATGTTGCTTGGCAGGTCGCGCTTGCTCAGGCCGCGGTCGTGGCGCGCCAGCGCCAGCAGAAAGTTATCGCGGCAGGCGTGCATGTGGCGCGTTTCAAGCGCATAGCGCACGGTATTGCTTTCGGCCGAGCAGGCGCCGCCGAGCGTGTCGTGGCGCCCGCAGGTGTCCTCGGTGATCGTCAGCATGGTCGCGCCGAGGTTGGAGCGCAGCTGTGTGCCGGTCGTCAGGTAGATGTTGCCCTGGGCACGGATCGTGTCCACAGCGCTATAGCGCTCCTCGTAATGATGGGCGTTGTAGAACAAGGTATCGACGGCCTGATTGCCCTCGAGATCCACGATGCGCAGGATCTGCCCGCGCTCGACGTTGCCGAGCCACGGCTCACCGGCGGCGACGATCTCATCCAGCAGCGCGGCGCTGGCGCTCATCATGTGAGAAACATCATCTCAGTGTTATGAAAGCCGCGCGCGTTCTCGCTGCAGCGCTCGCGGCAGCTGTCGTGCCGGGGTGCAGGCCCCGAGTATGAGGCGCGCAGACGTACCGAGCGCGGATGGTAATGCGGATCCGGATCGAGCGGATGCTGGCAAGTCGAGAGCAGCACCAACGTGTGCATCTCGAAGCGCAGATCGACGTAATCCCCGGCGCGGCAGTGCTGTGCATGGAAGCGCAGCGCGCCGCCCTCATCGACCGTCACCCGCGAGAAAAAGTTGATATTGGCGATGAGGTCGCGCTTGCCCAGGCCGTATTTGCCCAGTTCGTTGAGCATGCTGTCGCGGCCGTTCTTGTGAAAGTCGTTGCGCTGCTCCTGGAAGCGGCTCGCGCCATATCGGCTCGTAACCAAAGCGGCGTCCGACAGGCCGCAGATCGTGTCGTGCCAGCCGCAGGTGTCGGCCGTGATCGAGCACAGAATGCGGCCCATGTCCGAGTAGCACACGCAACCGGCAGTCAGAAAGGCCGTGTGCTGTGCCTTGAGCGTGTCGGCCATGTTGTAGCGCTCGAGCAAGGATTCAAAGTTATAGAGCATTGCGCCGACATTGGCGCCATCCTCCAGCGCCTCGATGCGCAATGAGGTCCCGCGGCGCAGGACGCCCGACCAATGCTCGCCCTGCTGCAGGGCTTGCTCCCACAGTGGCGTCGCGGCCTGACTGACCTGCACCGCGGCGCGTTGCGACTCGCTCACCATGCCTACACGCTAGTGCAAGCAGGCCGGATTCGTAAAGGCCTTGCACCAAGGACGCTCAGCCGCCCCGGGAACGGCACCGCGGGAGTGCGCGCTGCGAGCAATTCGGCGCCGCGCGGTGCTGCACGCGCGGCATGAGGCTTGCAGATCCGCATCAGTCGTATCAGGAGTGTCTTGGATGCAGATCCTGCAGCCGCTGTCGGCCCGGGCAAAGCTGGTCATCGGCATCGCGTCCTTCGTGCTGCCAGTGCTGCTCTGGAGCGCAGTGAGCTATGTGCCCTGGCTCTGGCACCCGCAGATCATGATCACCGATCCGGGATCAGTCAGCTACCTGGAGGTCGGCGCGCATCTGCCGCGCGCTGCATTCGCGAGCGAAGTCGCTGACGCGAACCAGGAGCACCGCGCGCCGCCGCGGGGCGTGCCCGCCAATCCGATCTATCTGCCCAGTCCAGGTCAGGTGCTGGCTGCCTTCTACACCTCATTCACGACTCCACCCCCGACCCGCGATGGCCAGTGGCTGCATCAGAGCCTCTGGCACAGCATTCAGATCATCTTCTGGGGATTCACGATCTCCTCGGTGCTGGGCGTGCCCATCGGGATACTGTGCGGCGCCTACGCCTCCATCGCGCGCTTGAACGAGCCGTTCATCGAATTCTTCCGCTACCTGCCGGCGCCGGCCTTCGGCGCCCTGGCCGTCGCGATTCTGGGCATCTACGATGGCCCGAAGATCGCGGTCATCGTGATCGGCACGTTCTTCCAGCAGGTGCTGATCATCGCCAATACCACGCGCAAGCTCGATCCGGCTCTGCTCGAGGCCGCGCTGACACTCGGCACACGCAGCCGCCAGTTGCTCATGCGCGTCGTGGTTCCTGGCATTCTGCCGGACCTGTACCGTGATCAGCGCATTCTGCTGGGCTGGGCCTGGACGTATCTGATCGTCGCCGAGCTGATCGGCACGACCTCAGGCATCACCTGGTTCATCACGCAACAAGCGCGCTATCAGCACTTTCCCAACGTCTATGCAGCCATTGCCATGATCGGCATCCTTGGCCTGGGCATCGACAACATCCTGGCTTTCATCGGGCGCCGGCTCTTTCCGTGGGAGCGCACGCTGGCCACAACCGCCTGATATGCTCGTGGGCGCCGTGGCCGAGAGCAGTCGTGACCGAGTCCATTAAAGATATCGTGCTGCCCAGTGAGCTGCTGCCCTCGTACCGGCTGCAGTCCGATGCGGTGCGAGCGCGCTTCAAGCGCTTGAAGTCACGCGAAGTGATTCTGACAGTCTCGCATCTGGATAAGAACTTCGAGCGCGGTGGACGCAGCATCGTGGCGCTCAAGGACATCAATCTGCAGACCTACCGGCGCGAGTTTCTCTGCGTCGTGGGTCCCTCGGGCTGCGGCAAGTCCACACTGGCACGCATACTCGCCGGACTCGAGCGACATACCTCGGGAGAGGTGCTGCTGCAGGGGCAAGCGGTCGACGGCCCGGGCAAGGATCGGGGCATGGTATTTCAGGGCTACACGCTCTTTCCATGGCTCACGGTCAAGAAGAACGTGATGTTCGGGCTCGAGGTCAATGGCCATGGCAGGCTCGAATCCGAGCGCGAAGCCATGCAGTGGCTCGATCTGATCGGGCTCGAGAAATTCGCTGACGCCTACCCGTCGCAGCTCTCGGGCGGCATGAAGCAGCGCGTCGCGATCGTGCGCGCGCTGGCGAATCAGCCGCGGATCCTGCTCATGGATGAGCCCTTCGGCGCGCTCGATGCGCAGACGCGCGCGCGCATGCAGGCTCACCTGCTGGAGATCTGGCGTAAAATCGACATCACGATTATTTTCATCACGCACGATCTGGATGAGGCCATCTACCTGTCGGATCGCATCCTGGTACTCTCAGCGCATCCGGGGCAGGTGCAGGAGCTCATCGAGGTGCCGGTGCCGCGGCCGCGACATATCGCGCAGTTCGTAACCCCGGAATTTCTCGCCACCAAGGCGCGCCTCGAAGAGCTCATCTACATCGCCGGGCACGAAAGCGCGGAGGAAGAGGACTATCCGATGATGAGACGCATGACCGACGTCGCGGATAACGTGGAGTAGAGAGCTTAAGGCGCAGTACTCATGAGCGTGCGGCCAGTGCTACGCATGGGAGACCAGCGCCTATGGCAGGTCAGCGAGCCGGTGCGTGCGCTGGGCACGGCGGCGCTGCGCGAGCTGCTGGTGGATATGCACGACACCATGCGTGCGCTTGATGGCGCGGGGCTCGCCGCCCCACAGATCGGCGTGCCGTGGCGCGTCGTGATCTTCGGCACCGGGGCACCCAATCCGCGCTATCCGGAGGCTGAGATCGTGCCAGCCACAGTGCTGATCAATCCAAAGCTCGAGCCGATCGGAGAGGAGCTCGAATCAGGCTGGGAAGGCTGTCTGTCGGTGCCAGGCATGCGCGGCTGGGTGTCGCGCTTTCAGCAGCTACGTTACCGGGGCGTGGATGAGCAGGGCCGCACAATTGACCGCCAGGTAGGCGGCTTTCACGCGCGCGTGGTACAGCATGAGGTCGATCACCTCGATGGCATCCTCTACCCGATGCGCATCACCGACATGCGGCAGTTCGGCTTCAACGAGGAATTGTTTCCAGGGCAGCCGATTCAGGACGAGTGAGCTCGAGCGTGCGGCTTGAGCTGCGTTCAATCGGTGCGCCGAGCCTCGAGCGAAGCCAATGCGCCTGCCGCATCCAGCTCGAGACAAAACTCGATGGGCCGGCAGCAGATCTGGCAGTCCTCGATATAGGTCGCTGAGCCGGCCGAACAATCCGCGAGTGTCTCGAACGCCTCGCCGCAGTACGGGCACTGCACCGGCATGAATTGCGTCGCGGCTGCCTCTGCACGCGCCGGCTGGCCGGGCGCGGGCACGCCGGACGCGGGCTCGAACACGGGCTCAAGGCCGTAGAGCGCATCGATCACTTCGGGGTCGAGATTGGGAAGCGGAGCTTGCGGGCGCCGGCCGGTCATGCAGCGAGCCTATCAAAGCCGCGGCGCGATCGCGTAAGATCCTCGCCCCCTGCCCAGCGGCGTATCCACATGGCAAACGCGGAGCCCAATTCGCTCGAGCAGTCGCTGGTAGAGCTGCATGCCAAGCTCGCCGGTGCAGCTCGCCTGGATGAAGATTCCAGAAAGCTGCTGCGCGACGTGCTGCATGACACTGAGCGGCTGTTGCGCGAGCCGCGCCAATCGCGCCAGGCGCCCCCGCCCGGTGCGAGGCACCGTCTCGAGAGGCTCGCGGTCGACTTCGAAGCCGATCATCCCTCGCTGGCCGCGAGCCTGCGCGAGTTCATCGACCTGCTGCGGGGCGCCGGCCTTTAACTACTGAGCCGAGTGCGCGCCGCTGCGCTGCTGCATCCTCGTCTGGATCGAAGCCAGCACCTGCGGTAGCTGCGACTTCTGTGCCGGCGTCAATACGCTGTAAATCTGCTTGTCGATCTGGCTGCGCTGCGCGACCCGGTTGCTGGCTCGCGTCTGTGCCGCCTGCAGAGCAGAGGCGTAATTGGGATCACCCGGATTGTGCAACGCAGCGAAATTCTGCGCCACCGATTGCCGCTGCGAGGCCGCTTGTGAGCGTGCGCTGCTCAGAATCTGACGCACCTGGGCTCTCTGGTCATCCGTGAGGTTCAGTCGCCTCAAGGCACCGCCCAGCAGGAAGTGCGCGCGACGAAAATGCCCGCGATGGCCGCGGTGGCCCCGATCGTGCCAGCCATGCTCACGGTTATAGCCGTCGCGGTTATAACCATCATGAGCGTCCTGAGCGGGGGGTGCGCTCGTGCCGGAGTCGCTGCCGGTCGCAGCCACTACCCCCCCAGCCAGGCCGACGCTGGCCATCGCCGCCATCAGCCACTTTGTTCGATTGTTCATAAGTTCAGTTACCTCTGAAAAGCTGGGTGCCTCCAAAGCTGGTACCTCCAACGTTAAAACGTTGAAGGGTCAAAAGGGTGGACCGCGCCGGTTCGGAAATGTTCCGGAGCGTATGGGTCGCTAGACCGAAATCGCATCCTCGCGCGCATCGCGTTTGCGCTCGTGCTCGGAAAGACGACGCTTGCGAATGCGGATGCTCTGCGGTGTCACCTCGACCAGCTCATCCTCGGCGATGAATTCGACCGCGTACTCCAGCGTCAGCGGGATCGGCGGCGTCAGCACGATGGCTTCGTCTTTGCCGGCAGCCCGGATGTTCGTGAGCTTCTTGGTCTTGATCGGATTGACGATCAAGTCATTCTCGCGGCTATGAATCCCGATGATCATGCCTTCATAGAGCTTCTCGCCAGGGCTTACGAACAACCGCCCGCGCTCCTGCAATGCGAACAGCGCGTAGGCCACAGCCTCGCCATCCTCATTGCTGATGAGCACGCCGTTGTGCCGATCGGGGATCTCGCCTTTGACGGCCGCGTAGCCGTCGAAGACATGACTGATCAGGCCGTTGCCGCGCGTCAGCGTCATGAACTCGCCCTGAAATCCGATCAGCCCGCGAGCCGGTACGCGGTACTCCAGACGCACGCGACCCGTGCCATCGATGACCATATCGGTCAGCTCGGCGCGGCGTTTGCCCAGTGCCTCCATGACGCCGCCCTGATGGGCTTCATCGAGGTCGACGGTCAGAGCCTCGAACGGCTCATGCACCTCACCGTCGACGATTTTCTTGAGCACCTGCGGTTTGCCAACCGCGAGCTCGTAGCCCTCGCGGCGCATGGTCTCGATCAGGATGGTCAGGTGCAATTCGCCGCGGCCGAGTACCCGAAAGACGTCGGCGTCGGCAGTGTCCTCGACCCGCAGCGCGACGTTGCTCTGCAATTCGCGGTGCAGGCGCTCGCCAATCTGCCGACTGGTCACGAACTTGCCCTCGCGGCCCGCGAGCGGCGAGGTGTTGACCTGGAAGTTCATCGCCAGCGTCGGCTCGTCGACCTGGATAGGCGGCAGGCCTTGCGGGTTTTCAAGATCGCAGATCGTCAGGCCGATGTTGACGTCGGCAATACCCGTGATCGCAACGATGTCCCCGGCGGCCGCTTGCTCTACCGACACACGACGCAGCCCCTTGAACGTCAGCACCTGGGCGATCTTGGCGACGCCGCGATCTTGCGCGCCGTCGCGCAGTGCGACGTTGCGCCCGGCACGCAGCGTGCCCTGCCTGATGCGCCCGATGCCGATGCGACCGACATAGGAGTTGTAGTCGAGCGTCGAGATCTGCAGCTGCAGCGGCGCATCGACGTCGGTGGGCGGCGGCGGCACGTGCTGCAGGATCGCCTCAAACAGTGCGGTCATGTCCGGGTCGCGGCGCGTCACATCGGTGCTGGCCCAACCCTGCAGCGCCGAGGCGTAGATGACCGTGAAATCCAGCTGCGCGTCGGTGGCGCCGAGCTTGTCGAAGAGCTCGAAGGTGCGATCGACAACCCAGCCCGGCCGCGCGCTGGGCCGATCGATCTTATTGACGACCACGATCGCCTTGAGGCCCAGCGCGAGGGCCTTGCGGGTCACGAAGCGCGTCTGCGGCATCGGTCCCTCGACCGCATCGACCAGCAGCAGCACGCCGTCGACCATGGACAGAACGCGCTCGACCTCGCCGCCGAAGTCCGCGTGGCCGGGGGTATCCACGATGTTGATGCAGGTGCCGCCGTATTCGATGGCGCAATTCTTCGCGAGGATGGTGATGCCACGCTCGCGCTCGATGTCGTTCGAGTCCATGACGCGCTCGCCGACCTGCTCGTGCGCCTCAAAAGTGCCCGATTGCTTGAGCAGACAGTCGACCAGCGTCGTTTTGCCGTGATCGACGTGGGCAATAATCGCAATGTTGCGGATCGGGCGTTGCATCGGGCTGGCGAAGGGTGGAGCTGGGCTCAAAAAGGGCGCCGAGGGTAGCAGAAGGCGGGGGCCGCTGTTAGACTATTTGGCGAAGATTGATAAGGATATGTTTATATGTTTAAGGGTTCTGTGGCCAGCGACGATCTGGGCCAGGTCGTGCGTGCGCTCAAGAGCGCCGCCGAGCCGACCCGCTTGCGCCTGCTGGTACTGCTGAGCCACGGTGAGCTCACGGTCGGCGAGCTGTGCCAGGTGCTCGGCCAGAGCCAGCCGCGAATCTCGCGCCATCTGCGGGTGCTCACCGAGGCGGGGCTGCTGGATCGATTCCGCGAGCAGCAGTGCGTCTACTATCGCTCGCCGGTGCGTGGCCGCAATCTGGAATGGCTGCGCCAGCTGCTCTCGATGACCCACCCCGACACTGTCATGCTCAAGCGCGACCGCGAGCGAGCCGGCGAGGTGGTGCGGCGGCGAGCTGCTGCAGCAGCCCAGCAATTGAGTGCAGACCAGATCGAGGGCAGCGCGAGCTGGCACGAGGCTTCCGCTGCGCCCAGAAGCCTGAGCGGGGAAGTCGGCCCGCGCGAGGAGCTCGCTGGCGCGCTGCTGGCCGAACTGGGGCCCTCGAGCATCGGGGACATGCTCGATATCGGTACGGGCTCGGGACTGATGATGGAGATTCTCGGTCCGTGCGCGCAGCACGCGATCGGCATCGATATCTCCACACCGGCGCTGCGCCTGGCGCGCACGCGCGTGCATGGCGCCGGCCTGAGTCACTGCGAGTTCCGGCGCGGCGACATGTACAGCCTGGCTTGGGATCACGGCAGCTTCGATACCGTGACCATAGACCGGGTGCTGGCCACCGCCGCGCGACCCATTGATGCCGTCATCGAGGCCGCGCGCGTACTGCGCCCATCGGGTCGGCTCGTCGTGATCGAGGATTTTGAGCAGTTGGCCGCCTGCGCGATCGACAATCCGCTCGCGCACCTGCGCCGCTGGCTGGCCTGCGCCGGCTTCGATACGGCGCGCTTGCGTCCCTGCGACCTGTCCGCGCGCCACGTCATCGTCGCGCTGGCTCAATTTGCGCAACCGGCCGATGCGGTGCGTGACCCATTGCGC
>Ga0302311_10006373_pt1 | contig 12234 bp, 12 predicted proteins | sample III_Palsa_N1_3_FD_200449 | JGI IMG/M metagenome (GOLD analysis project Ga0302311, IMG submission 200449) | Peat permafrost microbial communities from Stordalen Mire near Abisko, Sweden - III_Palsa_N1_3 | ecosystem: Environmental > Terrestrial > Soil > Palsa > Peat permafrost | place: Sweden...
TCTACCTGGCTTACAGGCATTGGAACGCCAAGGTGGATGTCGAGAACGAGCTTGTGGCCCCCGCCACGGCGCGGGACGGCTTCCTGTCCATGCTCTTCCTCACCATCGGCAACCCGAAGGCGATTGCCTTTTTCGTCGCCCTGCTGCCCACCGTCGTCGACCTGCACACCTTGCGTCTGCCCGGCTACCTGCAGCTGGCCAGCGTCACGGTTCTTATGATCCCCTCCGTCCTTTTGACCTACGCCGCGCTCGCCTCCCGCTTCAGCGGCCTGGTGACGAGCGTCAGGGCGCGCAAGACCATCAACCGGACAGCGGCGGTCGTCCTGGCGGGCGCCGGCGTCGGCGTGGCGGTGAGTTGATCCCATGACCTATGCCATGCTCTCCATCGCCCAGCCGGAAATCTTCCTGGCCATAGCCGCGCTCGCCCTGCTGCTGCTCGGCGCCCTGGGCGCGCCCAGGTCGGCCGGTCCGGTGTCGTGGCTCGCGGCCCTGGCCCTGGTCATCGCCGCCTATCTGGCCGCCACCGGGCCGCAAGGGACCGTCTTCGGCGGCGGTCTCGTGGCCGATCGGGTCTCGGCCTTCGCCAAGGTGGCCATCTATCTGATCGGCGCCGTGGGCGTCATCCTTGGTCTAGGCTGGCTCGACCGGCTGAAGGCCCGGCAGTTCGAATATCCCATCCTCATCCTGCTCGCCGCCGTTGGCATGGGCATCATGGTCTCTGCTGGCGACCTGATCTCGCTGTACGTCGGCGTCGAGCTGCAGTCGCTGGCCCTTTATGTCCTGGCCGCCTTCCGCCGCGACGACCCGAAGGCCTCCGAAGCCGGCCTGAAATACGCCGTGCTCGGCGCGCTGACGTCCGGCATCCTGCTCTATGGCGCCTCGCTGGTGTACGGCTTCACCGGCTCTGTGCGGTTCGATGTGATCGCCGCGTCCGTGCACGCCAGTTCCAACACCGGCGTCCTGTTTGGCCTGGTGTTCCTGATGTGCGGCCTGGCCTTCAAGGTCTCCGGCGCGCCCTTCCACATGTGGACGCCGGACGTCTATGAAGGCGCGCCGACCCCCGTGGTCGGCTTCTTCGCCGCCGGGCCCAAGTTCGCGGCCATGGTCCTGTTCGCCCGCGCCCTCGGCAATGCCTTTCCCGGCGCGATCCATCAGTGGCAGCAGATCCTGTGGGCGGTCGCGGTCATCTCCATGCTCTGGGGCGCCTTCGCCGGCCTGCGCCAGACCAACCTCAAGCGCCTGTGGGCCTATTCCTCCATCGCCAACGTCGGCTACGCCCTGGTCGGCCTGTCGGCCGGGACCAAGGAAGGCTTCCAGGCCATGCTGGTCTTCATGGTGCTCTACATGATCGACGTGACCGGCTTCTTCGCCTGTCTGAGCGCCTTGTCGCGGCAGGGACGGCCGATGGAGACCATGGACGACATGGCCGGCCTGATGAAGGAGCGGCCGGGTCTGGCCCTGTGCATGACCGCCTTCGCTGTCTCGGCCATCGGCTTTCCGCCGTTCTCGGGCTTCTGGGCCAAGGTCTATGTGTTCCGCGCCGCCATCAACGCCGGCCAGAGCTGGGTCGCCGTGATCGGCCTGGTCTCCAGCGTCGTGGCCGCCTTCTACTATCTGCGCCTGATCAAGGTGATGTGGTTCGATCCCTCCACAGCCGGCGCGGTGGACCAGCCGCCCGCCGACGCCAAGGGCGTGGCCTATGCCGCGGCCCTGTTCTCCATGCCCGTGGTGCTCGGCGCCCTGGTCTTCATCGACCCGCTGGCCAAGGCCGCCGCCGCGGCTTTCGCGCTGGGCTAGAAAGATGCGCGCTGCGTCATCCTTCTCCCCTTGGGGGAGAAGGTGGCCCGAAGGGCCGGATGAGGGGCCGCGCCGGCCTATCAGCGCGAAATCTCTATCCACGACAATCCCATTTGCCGGAGCGACCCCTCATCCGTCTCGCTTCGCGAGCCACCTTCTCCCGCAAGAGGGAGAAGGATGATCGAGATCCTCGCCTTCGACGAGATCGACTCCACCAGCGCCGAGGCGCGTCGCCGCGCGGAAGCGGGCGAAACCGGCCCCCTGTGGATCACCGCCGCGCGTCAGTCAGCGGGTCGCGGCCGGCGCGGACGCAGCTGGAGCACCGAGACCGGCAACCTGGCCGCCACCCTGCTCGATGTCACCGACCTGCCGCCGGTGGAGGCCGCGCAGATCTCCTTCATCGCGGCCCTGGCGGTCTGCGACCTGGCTCGCCGCTACGTCGCGGCGTCCCGCGTCTCGCTGAAATGGCCCAACGACCTGATGATCGACGGCAGGAAGGCCGCCGGCATATTGGTGGAGTCCGGCCGGCGCGCGGATGGGCGGCTGTGGCTCGCCGTCGGCATCGGCGTCAACCTGGCCCATTCGCCCGATCTGCCGGACCGGCCGACCATTTCTATCGCCGAGGCCGGCGCCAAACCCCCCGGGCCGCGCGAGGCCCTGGATCACCTTGCAGCGGCTTTCGCCGGCTGGATGGGCGTCTGGCGCGCGCAGGGCTTCACCGCCATCGCCGAGGCCTGGACCGTTCGCGCCCACGGCCTGGGCCAGCCCTGCGTCGCCCGGCCCGGCGCGGAGGTGCTGCACGGCGTCGCGGAGGGCCTCGACATCGACGGCGCCCTGCGTTTGCGGCTAGAGGACGGGACCGTGCGCCGGATCACCGCCGGCGATGTCTTTTTCGAGGGAGCTTAGGCGATGCTGCTGGCCATCGAGCAGGGCAATACCAACACCCTCTATGCGGTGCATGACGGTGACGACTGGATCGCCCAGTGGCGCACAGCCACCGACTCCATGCGCACCGCCGACGAGTATGCCGTCTGGCTGCACCAGCTCCTGGAGATGCAGGAGCTGAAGCTGTCCGACATCACCGCCTGCATCGTCTCCAGCGTCGTGCCGCAGTCCATCTTCCACCTGCGCAACCTCAGCCGCCGCTATCTCAAGGTCGAACCGCTGGTCATCGGCGAGAACGTCGAACTGGGAATTGAGCTGCGCATCGACAAGCCATCCGAAGCCGGCGCCGACCGCCTGGTGAACTGCATCGGCGCCCATATGACCTACCCGGGGGCGCTGCTGGTGGTGGACTCAGGCACGGCCACCAACTTCGACGTGGTCGCCGCCGATGGCGCCTTCGAGGGCGGCGCCATCGCGCCCGGCATCAACCTGTCCATGCAGGCCCTGCACACCGCCGCCGCCCGCCTGCCGCGCGTGGCCATCCGCAAGCCCGACAAGGTGATCGGCACCGACACGGTGGGGAACATGCAGTCGGGCGTCTACTGGGGCTATGTCAGCCTCATCGAAGGCCTGATCGATCGCATCAAGGCGGAGTATCACAGCCCCATGACCGTGGTGGCCACAGGCGGCGTCGCCTCCCTGTTCGAGGGCGCCATCGCGAAAATCGACTACTTCGACCACGACCTGACGATACGCGGTCTCTTGGAAGTGTGGCGGCGCAACCCCACTTCGCCCTCATCATGATCGCAAACCCCAATGACGAACTCGTCTTCCTGCCGCTCGGCGGCTCGAACGAGATCGGGATGAACCTCAACTGCTACGGTTACGGCCCGCCCGATAACCGCAAATGGATCATCGTCGATGTCGGCGTGACCTTCGGCGATGTCTCGACCCCCGGCGTCGAGATCATCCTGCCCGACCCGACCTTCATGGAGGAGCATGCCGACGACATCCTCGGCATCATCCTGACCCATGCCCACGAAGACCACATCGGCGCCATGGGCTGGCTCTGGCCCCGGCTGAAGGCGCCCATCTACTGCACCCCCTTCACCGCCTTTCTGCTGCGTGAGAAGATGCGCGAGCGCGGCTGCCTGGACGACGCCGACATCACCGTCATCCCCCTGGGCGGGACCATCACCCTGGGCCCATTCGTCTCGACCATGATCACCCTGACCCACTCCATTCCGGAGCCCAACGGCCTGGCGATCAAGACGCCGCTGGGGACCATCCTGCACACCGGCGACTGGAAGATAGACGCCGATCCGCTGCTGGGCGCCCCCACGGACTCCGACTACATCCGGCGCCTCGGCGACGAGGGCGTGCTGGCGATGGTGTGCGATTCCACCAACGTCTTTGTCGACGGTCGCGCCGGCTCCGAGTCCGATGTGCGCGTGCAGATGAACGCCCTGATCGGCTCGCTGACGGGCAAGATCGCGGTGGCCTGCTTCGCCTCCAATGTCGCGCGCATGAGCACTGTGATCCGGGCGGCGCAGGACAATGGCCGCACCGTCTGCCTGGTTGGCCGCTCGATGATTCGTATGGCGGCGGCGGCAGACTCGGTTGGCCTGTTCGAGGGGATCAAACCCTTTGTGAATGACGCCGAAGCCGGCCGCTACGCCAAGGACGACATCCTCTATCTCTGCACCGGCAGCCAGGGCGAGGTGAGGGCGGCTTTGGCGCGCATCGCCGACGGGACCCACCCGCACGTGAAGTTGGGCCTCGGCGACCACTGCATCTTTTCCTCGCGGATCATCCCAGGCAACGAGCTGGGCATCCGCAATATGCAGGACAAGCTCTCCGACCGCGGCGTGCGGCTCTACACCGAGCGCGACCATCCCGGCATCCACGTCTCCGGCCACCCCTGCCGCGACGAGCTGAAGGAGATGTACGCCTGGGCCCGGCCGACCATCGCGGTTCCGACGCACGGCGAACGCCGCCACCTGATGGAACACGCCGCCTTCGCCCGCGACCAGCAGGTCGCCCAGACCGTGGCCCCGCGCAACGGCGATATGGTCCGCCTGGCGCCCGGGCGCGCCGAGATCATCGACGAGGTGCCCTCGGGCCGCCTCTACGTCGACGGCGGCATGGTGACGCCGGAGAACGGCGAAGCCCTGCGTGAACGCAAGCACGCCTCCCACAGCGGCGTCCTGACCGTCGCCGTGGCCATCGACGGCCGCGGCCGCCTGATTTCCGGCCCGCAGGTGCGCGGCATCGGCCTGCCCGGCGAGGCGGACTACCCGCTGGAGGAAGCCCTCGACGACCTGGCCGGCGCCGCCGAGGAAGCGGTCAAGCGCTTGAGCGGCGAGGAGCGCGACGACGACGACGCGGTGGAAGCCGCCATCGGCCGGGCGCTCAAGCGCGCCTCGCAACGCATCTGGGACCGACGCCCGATTGTAGAGACCACCGTCTTACGCGTGTGAGTTTCTTACCCGCCGCGAAGTTGATCAATCGGGGACTCGAGGCGCCATTCCTTCTCCCCCAAGGGGAGAAGGAAAAAGCTATCGCACCACGAACCTGACCCTGACCGCCCCCGCATGCTGAAAGTGCAGCACCGCCGGGACCTGCTCTCCTGACTTGAACGGCCGCTTCAGGCCTTCGAACATCAGGTGATCGCCGTTCGGGTCCAGACTGATCGATGCCCCCGGCGTTATCTCCAGCCCGCCGGCCACCGGCCGCATCCGCATGATCCCGCCGGTCATCGACATCTGGTGCAGGCTGAGCGCGCCGGCGGCCGGGCTATCGGCGCTGATCAGCCGATCCGCCTGGCGTCCATGGTTGGTGATCGTCATATACCCCACGGCCGTCGGCGCTCCAGGCGGCGTTGCGCGGCTCCAGGCGCCGGCGACGACAAGCGCCGGCGCCCCGGCCTGGACGCCTGCGACGGCGAACAAGGCCGCCAGCAGCGTGGCGATAGCGAAGGACCGCATCGCGGGTCTCCTGTGGCGAGGACTCCGGGCAGGCCGGGTCTTTGCGGTGAATCGATGATCAGAAACTGTAGCTAAGCTGCACCTTGAACAGCGCTGGCGCCACCAGCTGACCGGACGTGCCTTCAATGCTGACGCTCGAGGCGGCGTTGGTGCGCTGATACAACGGCAGCTCCACATCGGCGAAGATGCCGACCCGGTTGATCCTGGCATTGATCCCCGGCGCGATAAGGATGCGATCGTAGCCGGAGTTCAGCGGATCGGCGGCCGCGCCTGAATCCCGCTGGCGCAAGCTGCCCACCACCTGGAGCACCGGGGCCACCTTGGTGATCACCCCGAACGCGCCGAGATCGTAGCCGAGGCCGGCGGCCGTATCGAGCTCGTTGCCGGGTCGATAGCCGCCCTCGGTCGCCACGGCGAACTGGTAACGGGCCTGAACGAAGTAGCCCAACGTCTGGGCGATGTTCAGCGCGCCTGTGTGGTAGACGCCCAACATGAGATCGGTGCTGCCGGTCCCGGGCAGGCTGTCCCTGTCGAACTCAGCGCCGCCCAGTCGGCCGTGCGGACCTCTATCATCGCCAGTGGGCAGCTTGACGCCCAGGCTGAGGCCGGTGGACATGTCTTTCGATAGGCCGGTGTAGGTGGCCACAAGCTGCAGGTCCCCTGGCGTGGTGTCGTGGCCGGTGAAGATTGTCCCCGGCGGGCCGACGATCGTGCCGTTGTCGTCGGTGGTGGTCAGGGCCCGCTGATAGACCGGCAGTTCGGCCATCACCGACCAGTCGTGATTGATCATGTAGCTGCCGCCAACAGTGTAGAAGCTGGTCTCAAGCTTCTTGTCGTCGTTGTTGGCCGCGGGGGCCTTGGAGGCGCCCGCCCAATTCTGGTTCTGGTCCATGTAGTCGTAGCGCACCCACACGGTGGCGGAGGTGTTTTCGACCGTCTGCATCAGCGAGCTTTCGCCGACGTCGAACACCCCGCAGCCGCAGGCGCAGGCCGAGGCGGTGGAAGGGGCAAGGGCCGCCGCGGCGCCAGAGGCCGCAAGCGCGAGCATGAGAGACTTTTTCATCTGAGATTTGATCCCTGGACGGCGTCGCATCGACGCAAGTCGTCCGTCTGAAGAGAGCTGAACAGGCATGGCGTCCCAGGCGGCATGGCCGGGACCGTGGAGGTTCAGATCAGTTCCGGGGGACCTCGGGACGGCGGCGGCGGCGCGGCGAGACCGCGTCCTGGCGTTTGACGAACGAAGCTCTGCGAGTCGACGATCGCTGTCGCCGGGGTGTGCGCAGGCAAGAGCGCCGCCAGCGGCGGGGTCGAGACCGCGCCATGGGCGGCGAAGATGCACGGCGCGTCGCTGGAGGGTTTGGGAGCCTTGCCTGAATGATCAGAACCCTGCAGCGGGCCGTGGCCGGTGCAGATCACCAGGGCCGGACCCGTGCTCGCCGAGGCGACCATGAACCCCTGCGGGACCAGCGCCTGCATCCACAGCGCCGCCAGCGCCAGGATCAGCAGTCCTGGATGACGAAGAATACGCCTGGAGTGAGCGCCGCCCATGCATCGGCCTTTAGGGCTGACCGCGACTTTTGTCGAGGCAGGGAACGGCGCCCAATCTCGGATTCCTTCTCCCCTTGCGGGAGAAGGTGGGCCCGAAGGGCTCGGATGAGGGGTCGCACCGGCCCGGCGGGTTTCCTGGAATCAGACTATCCGGAGAGGTTCGCGCGACCCCTCATCCGTCAGGCTTCGCCTGCCACCTTCTCCCGCAAGAGGGAGAAGGGGTCCTTTCAGGCCGCCCGCGCCTCCGTCTCCGCCATGCGCTGGATCGCGACGTAATCGGTCTTGCCGGTGCCCAGCACCGGTATCTCCGGCACCCGAACGATCTTGCGCGGCACCGCCACTTCCGGCGCGCCGACGGACTGGGCGTGCGCCACCAGCGGTCCGACCGCGGCGTCCAGGCGGTCGGTGACCAGCACCAGCCGCTCGCCCTTGCGCGCGTCGGGCAGGGAGATCACCGCATGGCGCGCGTCAGGCCAGACGCCGGAGGCCAGGGATTCCGCCGCGTTCAGCGACACCATCTCGCCGCCGATCTTGGCGAACCGTTTCACCCGGCCCTGGATCTTCATGAAGCCGTCGGTGTCGATCGCCACCACATCGCCGGTGTCGTGCCAGCCGTCCGGCGGCGCATCCAGGCCTCCATCCTCGCGCAGATAGCCGGCCATGATGTTCGGACCCCGCACGAACAGCCGCCCGCCGCCGGGAATGCCAGCCACCGCCTCGATCCGCGTCTCGATGCCGGGCAGGACGGGGCCGACCGTGCCATGCTTGTTGGCGCCGGGCTTGTTCACCGCGATCACCGGCGCCGCCTCGGTGGCCCCGAAACCCTCGAGCAATGGAACCCCGCCAAACCGCTCTCGCACCAGGTCATGGGTTTCGTCGCGCACCCGTTCGGCGCCGCAGACGACGAATTGCAAGCCTGACAGTTCTCCCGGCTCGGCGGACCGCGCGTACTGGTTCACGAAGGTGTCGGTGGCCAGCAGGATCGAGGCCTTGGTGTCCTTGATCAGCGGCGGGATCTGCTTGACGTGCAGCGGCGAGGGGTACTGGAACGCCTTCATCCCGGTCATGATCGGCAGCAGCACCCCGCCGGTCAGGCCAAAGCAATGGAAGGTCGGCAGCGGGTTGAACATCACCCAGTCGGGATCAAGATCGATGTGGGCAGCGATCTGCTCGACATTGGCCACCAGGTTGGCCTGGGTCAGCATCACCCCGCGCGGCGCGCCGAAGCTGCCGGAGGTGAACAGGATCACGCCGGGATCGTCCGGCTGAGCTGCTACCCGGAACTGCCTGGGCAATGCGCCCGCCAGGGCCGCGAAAGCCTTGTCGGCCACATTCACCTTGGCCCGGACATCCTCCAGATAGACGATCTTGCAGTCGGCCTGCAGCGCGTCGATCAGGTCGTCCAGCTTGCCCTGGTCGATGAACCGGCGGGCGGTGAGGATGGTTTTCACGCCCGCCGTCTTGCAGGCGGACTTCAGGTTGCGGATGCCGGCGGTGAAATTCAGCATGGTCGGCGTGCGGCCAAACGCGTGCAGGGCGAAGAAGGTCACCACCACCCCCGCGCTGGAGGGCAACAGCACGCCCACCCGCTCGCCGCGCTCAGTAAAGCCGGCGATCTTCCGCCCCAGCGCGAAGGAGGCGCGGATCAGGTCGGTGTAGCTGAGCGGATTGCGTTCCTGGTCCTCCAGGATCGGCTTCTTCGCCCCAAACTGGTCACGGGCGTCGATCAGAGCATCGAACACCGCGCGGTGTCCGGCTCGCGCATCATAGGCGCGCGGCATCGATGAGGCCCTCCCTGGTTGCATGAACCTTCTACGCAAAGGCTATCGTTGCAGATCGTCGTTGGGAAGGGCGCTGAGCGGATGCGGGACCGGCGCGCCCTTTGGGACGAAGCCTTCGACGAAGGCGATCTCGCGCCCGGTCGGATCTTTCCCCACCGATTCGAGCACGCAATGGGGCAGGGCGCGGCAGATCGGACCCGCGTCGGCGTCGGCCGCGCCGTGGGCGCTCAGGATCAGCACCGGCGTCCCGACCCCGCTCCATCCGGCGGCCTTGGCCTGCGAGACCAGGCCGCCGAACGCGGCGAGCCAGCCCACGCTCGGATCGCCCATCCGCAGGTCGGGGTTGGCGGCCTGCCAGGCCTGCCTGCGCCCCTCATCGGTGGACGCGTCGACGGCTTTGGCGTCATGCCTCCAGCCGAACCCGCCGGGTGCGCGGACGCCCCCGATATGCAGGCGCGCGGCCCAATCGCTCAGTCCCGGGTCGATGCTGGTCGCGGTCCGGAACACCGGCCGCACCAGGATCACGGCGCTGATCCCGGCCGGGTCGCGCTGCAGCGCCCGCAGCGCCACCGGCGCGGCCGTCCCTTCGGCGACCAGCACCAGCGGTGCGCCGGGCGACGGCCGGATGGTGTGCTGGACCAGCGCCTGCACGGCGGCGACATCGGGGTCGAAGCTGTCGACATGGCCCAGGTCGCGCGGCCCGACGCGGCGTCCCGATCCGCCCTGGCCGGCGCCGTCCAAAGCCCAGCTCACGTAGAACTGGCCGATGAAGGCCTTGAGCTGGCGATAGTGGGTCTCGGCGAAATCGCCGTAGCCCGGCAGCACCAGCACCTGAGCCCGAGGCATGGTCGCCGCCGCGGCCACGCCATAGCGCTGCGCCGGAGCGTCCTTGGCGGTCTGGATCAATCCCCAGGCCCAGCCGATCGGCGGCCAGTCGGCCTGGCTCAGGGCCGGCGAAGGGCGGCTGTCCACAAACGGCGCGTTCGCGTCGCTGGAGCCACACCCCGCGAGCAACAACCCAAACGCCAAGAGGACGCCCCGACGACCCATGTCGCCAATCTCCCCGCTGCGGCGCGCGGCGGCAAGGGCTGGCGCGCGAAAGGCGATCAGTGGCGCCGGCGGCTAATTGGCAATTGAGAGGGCGTCACCGTAACGCCGCGCCTCCGTCTCGTGACCCTCCAACGTCTTAATGTACATCCAGCCAACTATTCGACCATCCTTATCTATGCAGACATACAGCGCGCCAATCGTTGGATTCAATGAATCGCCAAATTTAAATCCGTACAAGAGCATCGTCGATCCGGTTGGCAATCTATCAACAAGGTCTGGTGGAGATTGAACTACCAATGAGTTCCAAAAACTTCTGGGGCGCCCGTCCATGAAATCCCCGCTGCTGGAGTCGTTGTTGTTGAAACTCTCACGGTAGAGCGGCTCGCCGAATTTTTGTAGAAACCCTGAGGCGGTTGCGATTGAGGGCAGCGCCTGCAAGCAATCATGTAACGAATAGGATCGCCCGTTGCCTGCAATGGCGCACGACGGGGTCATCAACAAACTAAGTGCAATCCCAATGTAATCTCGTCGATGGATCATGCTGCACTTATAAGAAAAACGGCATTGGGGTGGCGCGTCAACTGCAAGACAAAAGGCGCAACGAAGCCCGTTGGGGATCGAATTTGTATCGCGGTAGTCTTGGCGCTTGAGGCGATCGGTTAGCTCAGCCCCCCGCCCGCGCCTTGCGCCACATGGCGTACAGCACCGGGCCGCCGATCAGCTTGATTTCCTCGGTCACCTCGAAGCCGAAGCTGGAATAGATCGGGATGTTCGTCTCCTTCGACGATTCCAGATAGCAGGGCAGGCTGGCCGCATCGGCGATGGCCAGGTGGCGGCGCATGGCGACGCTGCCATAGCCCATGCCCTGCTTGTCAGGATCGGTCCCGATCACCTGCAGATACCAGTGCGGCGCCTTGGGGTGGCGTTTCTCGACCTGGTCCATCACCCAGATGGCGTGGCGCACGCCGCCCAGGCCGAACAGGCTGAGGAATTCCACCCCATTGGTGAGATATTGGTGGAAGGGCATCTCCGCGTGGCCCGGCGGCCGCCAGATCGCCGCCGACTCATAACCCTCGGCCACATCGCAGCCGCCGAGCGGCAGGGCGAGCTTGAACAGCAGTTTGAACAGGCGCGGCAGTTTGGCGGCGCGGGTGGCTTCATCCCTGAGCAGGAAGCACATCATCGGGTCGTCCGCGAACGCCCGCGAGAGCATCGCGCAGGCCGGTTCGATGTCCGCCGCCGTCGCCGGCCGCGCCGCCGACCTGGTCTCCCGAGCGCTCTGTCCGCCCTTGGCCTTGGCCATCTGCTCTCTCTCCTATGATCGACCTGGCGCCCGGCCGCGGCCGCGAGTCTGGCTTTTCCTGGCGATAGTCGCTAGAAGCCGCGCCATGATCAACCGCGCCAGCCAAGCTTGCTCGAACGCCTACGGTCCCAACAGGGGTCGTGAGGGTTCGCGCGCGCTCGCCTAGCCGCCCGATCCTCTCACCGACCCCGCCGTGATGGCCGGGGTCGAATGCACCTCCGCCGTCGGCTCAAACCCCACGGAGATGCAAATGACCACCCCGCCTCAATCCTGGATTCCGATCCGCACCGAACGATTGCTGCTGCGCGACTTTCAGCCCGGCGATTTCGACGATGTCCACGCCTATGGCTCCGACCCCGAGGTCGCGCGCTACATGGAATGGGGTCCGAATGCCGAGGGCGACACCCGCGCCTTCCTGGAGCGCGCGTTCGCCTCGCAGGCCACATGGCCCAGGTTCGACTTCGGTTTGGTGATCGAACATGCGCAGGGGGGCAAGGTGATCGGCTCCATCGACCTGCGCCTGCGCGACGCCGCCAACCGCACCGTCGAGATTGGCTACTGCCTGAACCGGAAGTGCTGGCGCCAGGGGATCGTGTTCGAGGCTTCGCACGCCTTGATCGACACGGCCTTTCGAACCCTGGGCCTGCACCGGGTCATCGCTACCTGCGACGTGCGCAACGCCGCATCGTTCGGCGTGATGGAGAAGCTCGGCATGCGGCGGGAGGGCGTGCTGCGCCAGGATCGCCAGATCAAGGACGCCTGGCGCGACACCTACCTGTATGCGGTGTTGGCGGAGGAGTGGCTTGGCCGACGTTAGAGTGTGTCGCGTCAAGATCGAACCAATATCCGCTCATCCCGGCGAATGCCGGGACCCAGATCATAT
>Ga0302311_10006374_pt1 | contig 12231 bp, 10 predicted proteins | sample III_Palsa_N1_3_FD_200449 | JGI IMG/M metagenome (GOLD analysis project Ga0302311, IMG submission 200449) | Peat permafrost microbial communities from Stordalen Mire near Abisko, Sweden - III_Palsa_N1_3 | ecosystem: Environmental > Terrestrial > Soil > Palsa > Peat permafrost | place: Sweden...
TGCGGCAGTGCCGATCAGTCTGAATTTCATCATGCGTTCCTCCGATTCGTTCTGATGCGCTATTTAGACCCCTTTTCAGGCCCTGAAATTCCCCGCGGCGCATTTTTCTTTGGTTTGGCGACGCGGGTCTTTCATCGTGAACGCGACCCGACCCATCGCGGCAGGTCGCGGCGAAAGATCCCGCAATCATTTATTTCGGAATTTCCGAAATTCCGCTTGCGGCCGGACCCAAATCAGTCACATATACTCCGCTGTCTCGCCCCACTCGAGGGGCGTATCGCGATCGTCACGAACGCGGGGCGGGATGCGGTGGACGCGGGCAGCGCTTCTGACGAGGGCGCTTGCCTGCGGACGGCGAAGTCGTGTGGTCCCGACGCCCCGACGCTGGCGTCAAGTCGGCGGAAGCGCGATGTCGGCCCTGTCGGGCCCGACACGCGGGATTCTGCCGGCGATGGTGACAAACAAGCCCGGTCACCAAGGAGAGCGCGAAGGAAACCGTTAAAACCATTGCGTGCGGGAATGCCGGGTGATTCCGGTGGCTCGCTGTGAATACTCGTGTGCATACTCACTGCCAATATGCGCACACGAGGCTGCGGGTGCATCGGGCATCCGGCATTCCCCACGCCCTCTCTTGGGCGAAGGATTCTTCGCAACAACTCGGGCGCATCGTGCCGCGAGAACGTGAAGGTGTGTCCCCACATCGTCGTCCCGGCGCACGCCGGGACCCATAACCACAGGGCTTTGTGTCGCGCGAAAGTCTTCCAACAGCATCTTTCAGCGATAGGCCGCGCCGTATGGGTTCCCGCGCCCCGTGCGCAATTGCGCACTAGGCGGGGACGACATGAGAGAGAATGCCGACATTGTCTGCGACAAACGCGAAGCGTTTGCGCAAGGAAACCGACCGGTCGCGCCGACGCGTTTCCGATGCTAGCCTGCGCCTCCAACAAGCCCACCCCGAGGAAACCCCCATGCTCACGCTTCATCATCTCAATGATTCCCGTTCGCAACGGATCCTGTGGCTGCTGGAAGAACTCGGCACCCCCTATGAGATGAAGAAATACCAGCGCGATGCCACCACAAGGCTGGCGCCGCCGGAGCTGATGGCGGTGCATCCGCTCGGCAAGTCGCCTGTGATCACCGACGGCAACATCCGGATCGCGGAATCCGGCGCCATCGTCGATTACCTGATCCGCCGTTACGGTAAGGGAAACCTGATGCCGGCTTCTGATAGCCCCGAGTTCGAGGCCTACAATGAATGGCTGCATTATTCCGAAGGTTCCGGGATGCTGCCGATGATGCTGAACCTCTATGTCAGCAGGCTGAAGGAGGCCGGCGCGCCGCTGCAGCCGCGGATCGACAGCGAGATCGCCAACCATCTCGGTTATGTCGAGGGCGCCTTGAAGGGGCGCGAGTTCTTCATCGGCACGTCGCTGACCGGCGCCGACATCCAGATGAGCTTTGTGGCCGAGATGGCGAAGGTCTTCAGGAAGCTCGGGCCCTATCCCGATCTCGGCGCCTGGCTCACGCGCATGCATGCGCGTCCGGCGTTTCAGCGCTCGATCGAGAAGGGCGGGGCCTACCGCTTTGCACAATAGCCTTCACGTATTTGCGAAGCCGGAATTTGCAGGGTTATCTCCGGTCCAAGGCTTTGCTATGTAAGGCTTTGCTATGGATAGTTATTCTGGATTGGCCCGGAAACAGTTGGAAATCTGATCGCACCGCCCATGACCTCGCTCACCCGCCGATCTTTCCTGGCCCATACCGGCGCCGGTTTCGCCGCAAGCGCGTTGGTGCGCGCCGCCCACGCGGCCGAGGATCAGACGCCGGATCAGATGCTGAACGACCTGATCAAGGAAAATCAGGATAGCGGCCTCGGCAGCGGCTTCGACAATGCCTCGCGCAACGTCAAGCTGCCGAAGAAATCGCTGCCGACGCTATCGCCCTCGACCGCGGAAACCACGCAGACCTCGATCGCGCAATACGAGACCATCGTCGCCAAGGGCGGCTGGCCGGAAGTGCCGGGAGCCGAGGGGCTCAGGGTCGGCGTCAAGAGCCCGTCGGTGCCGGCCTTGCGCACGCGGCTGTCGATCGCGGGCGATCTCGAGCTCAATTCCGGCGATCCGCAAGTGTTCGATTCCTATGTCGATGCCGCGGTGCGCCGCTTCCAGGTCCGGCATGGGCTGCATCCCGACGGCATCGTGCATGACGCCACGCTGCACGCGCTCAATGTTCCGGCCGACAAGCGGCTGGCGCAGCTTCGCACCAATGCGGTCCGGCTGAAAAGCCTGACCGGCAATCTCGGCAACCGCATCGTGGTCGCCAATATTCCGGCGGCCCAGATCGAGGCGATCGAGAACGGCGTCGCGGTGACGCGCCATACCGCGGTCGCGGGCAAACCGGACCGGCCGTCGCCGGATGTCCGCAGCAAGATCACCCAGATCAACTTCAACCCGTTCTGGACCGTGCCGGTGTCGATCATCCGCAAGGACCTGATTCCGAAGATGCAGGCCGAGCCGGACTATCTCACCAGGAACCACATCCGCATCTTCGATCCCAAGAACAACGAACTGCCGCCGTCGCAGATCGACTGGTATTCGGCCGAAGCGGTCAATTACAAATTCAAGCAGGATGCCGGCGATTTCAATTCACTTGGATCGATGAAGATCAATTTCCCGTCGCCAGACGGGGTCTACATGCACGACACGCCTTCGAAGGGGCTGTTCGGCGAGGATTTCCGCTTTGCCTCCTCGGGCTGCATGCGGGTGCAGAACGTCCGCGAACTGGTCTACTGGATCCTGGCGGAGAGTCCGGGCTGGTCGAAGGCCGAAATCGACGAGGTCATCAAGTTGGGCGAGCGCAAGGACGCCAAGGTGGCCAAGCCGTTGCCGCTGTACTGGGTCTATGTCACGGCCTGGGCGACGCCCGATGGGGTAGTCCAGTTCCGCGACGATATCTACAACCGCGACGGGGTTGCCTGAATATTTTTCGTCGTCCCGGCGAACGCCGGGACCCATACTCCGTGGCTTCTCGTTCGCGCACCGGGGTAGACATCCTCTTCAACCATCACCACCGGGGGCTATGCCGGCTCGGGGGCCGGGACGACAGTTGGTTTTCCAACATCCACACCATATCTTGCATAAATATCAGGCTGCTACCGCAAGCGCTTGGCCATTCCCGGGCGATGTGGTATCTCGCAAGCACTCTTTCGACCGCCACATGTGACCGACCGCAAAGCCCGTAACAGGTTGCGGCGGTGGAGATATTTTACCCATGAGCTCTTCGCCCAGCAGCGCCCAAACCGCCTCCGCGCCCGACTCGTTCTTCACCGCCACGCTTGGCGAGGCCGATCCGGAGATCGCCGCCGCGATCCGCGGCGAACTCGGCCGGCAGCGCCACGAGATCGAGCTGATCGCGTCGGAAAACATCGTCAGCCGCGCGGTGCTGGAAGCGCAGGGCTCGGTGATGACCAACAAATATGCCGAGGGCTATCCGGGCAACCGCTATTACGGCGGCTGCGAATGGGTCGACGTCGCCGAGACGCTGGCGATCGAGCGCGCCAAGAAACTGTTCGGCGCGGGTTTCGCCAACGTGCAGCCGAATTCGGGCAGCCAGATGAACCAGGCGGTGTTCCTGGCGCTGCTGCAGCCCGGCGATACCTTCATGGGTCTCGATCTCGCCGCCGGCGGCCATCTCACCCACGGTTCGCCGGTCAACATGTCCGGCAAATGGTTCAAGGCCTCGCATTACACGGTGCGGCGCGAGGACCAGATCATCGACATGGATGCGGTGGCGAAACAGGCCGAACAGGTACGGCCGAAGCTGATCATCGCCGGCGGGTCGGCCTATTCGCGCGCGTGGGATTTCAAGCGCTTTCGCGAGATCGCCGACAGCGTCGGCGCCTATCTCCTGGTCGACATGGCGCATTTCGCGGGCCTGGTGGCCGGCGGCGTCCATGCCTCGCCGGTGCCGCATGCGCATGTCACCACCACCACCACGCACAAATCGCTGCGCGGTCCGCGCGGCGGGCTGATCCTGACCAATGATGAGGCGCTGGCGAAGAAGTTGAATTCGGCGATCTTCCCGGGCCTGCAGGGCGGCCCGTTGATGCATGTGATTGCGGCCAAGGCCGTCGCCTTCGCCGAAGCGCTGCGTCCGGATTTCAAGATCTACGCCCGGAACGTGGTCGAGAACGCCAAGGCGCTGGCGGAAAGCCTGCGCGCGCACGGCTTCGACATCGTCTCCGGCGGCACCGACAACCATCTGATGCTGGTCGATCTCAGGCCCAAGGGCCTCAAGGGCAACGTCTCGGAAAAGGCGCTGGTGCGCGCGGCGATCACCTGCAACAAGAACGGCATTCCCTTCGATCCGGAAAAGCCGTTCGTCACGTCAGGTCTGCGTCTGGGCACGCCGGCGGCGACCACGCGCGGTTTCGGGGTGGCCGAATTCAGGCAGGTCGGCGGTCTGATCGCCGAAGTGCTGAATGCGGTGGCGCAGTCGCAGGACGGCAGCGCGCCGCTGGTGGAAGCCGCCATCAAGGAACGGGTGAAGGCGCTCACCGACCGTTTCCCGATCTACCAGTAAGGCTCTTTATTAGTAAGGTTTTGCCGGATGCGATGCCCAAGCTGCAACAGTCTCGATACGCAGGTGAAGGACTCGCGTCCGACCGAGGATTCCGCCGTGATCCGGCGGCGGCGGGTCTGTATCGCCTGCAATTTCCGCTTCACCACCTTCGAGCGGGTGCAACTGCGCGAACTCACGGTGATCAAGCGCAACGGCCGCCGGGTGCCGTTCGACCGCGACAAGCTGGTGCGCTCGCTGCAGATCTCGCTGCGCAAGCGTCCGGTCGATCCGGAGCGGGTCGAGAAGATGGTCTCGGCGATCGTGCGCGAGCTTGAAAGCGGCGGCGAAGCCGAGATTTCGTCGGAAGCCATCGGCGAGATCGTGATGGAGCATCTGCGCCAGCTCGACGACGTCGCCTATGTGCGTTTCGCCTCGGTCTATCGCAATTTCCGCGAGGCCAAAGACTTCGAAGCGGTGCTCGGCGAGCTCTCCGGCGACGACGACGCACGGCTCGCTCTGTTACGCAAATGATCCCATCGCAGGCCGCCGACCAGCGCTTCATGCAGCTGGCCTTGGCGCTCGGGCGGCGCGGGCAGGGCCGCACCTGGCCCAATCCGGCGGTCGGCGCCGTGGTGGTCAGGGACGGCGTCATCGTCGGACGCGGCTGGACCCAGCCCGGGGGCCGTCCCCATGCCGAGCCGGTGGCGCTGGCGCATGCCGGCGAGGCCGCCCGCGGCGCCACGCTCTATGTGACGCTGGAGCCGTGCTCGCATGTCGGCAAATCGCCACCCTGCGCCGATGCCGTCATCGCCGCCGGCATTGCGCGCGTGGTGTCGGCGATCGAGGATCCCAATCCGGAGGTGGCCGGGCGGGGCCATGCCAGACTCCGCGCCGCCGGTATCGCCGTCGATATCGGGCTTGGCGCGCTGGAAGCCGCCCACGATCACGCCGGGCATTTCCGGCGCATCCGCGACCAGCGTCCGCATGTGATCCTCAAGCTTGCGGTCTCGGCCGACGACAAGATCGGCGCGGCCGGCCGCAAGCCGCTCGCGATCTCGGGCGAAGCCGCAAAAGCCCGCGTGCATCTGCTGCGTGCGCAATGCGACGCCATCCTGGTCGGGATCGGCACCGTGCAGGCGGATGATCCGCTGTTGACCTGCCGCCTGCCGGGGATGGAGGCGCGCTCGCCGGTGCGGGTGGTGCTGGATCGGGCGCTGCGGATATCAGGCACCAGCCGGCTGGTGCATTCGGCGCGGGCGACGCCGCTGTGGGTGATGACCTCGAACCTGTCGGAAGCGCCGGCGGCCATGAAGCTTGGCGCCGGGGGCGCGCAGGTGATCCGGGTTCCCACCACCTCGGCGCCGCCGCCGGGACTCGATCTCGCGGGCGTGCTGCATGCGCTGGCGCAGAAGGGCATCACGCGGCTCCTGGTCGAGGGCGGCGCGCGCGTCGCCTCGTCGTTTGTCGCCGCTGATCTGGTCGACGAAGTCTGGCTGCTGCGCGGGCCTGATGCGGTCGGAGCCGACGGCGTCGCCGCGCTGGATGCATTGCCGCTGTCCGCGATCACCGGGTCGCCCGCGTTCAAACTCCGTGCTAGCGAACAGCTGCAAAACGACACCCTGACCATCTACGAGCGCACCTGAATGTTTACCGGCATAGTCACCGACATCGGCGAGATCACGGCGTTGACCCCGACGGCGCAGGGCCAGCTGCACCGGTTGCGTATTGCCTGCCGCTATGACCGCGCCACCATCGCGGACGGCGCCTCGATCGCCTGCAATGGCGTCTGCCTGACCGTCGTCGCCTCGGGCGTGGCGCGGGATAAGACTTCGTTAGACAAGACCTGGTTCGAGGTCGATGCCGCCGCCGAGACGCTGGCGATGACCACCGCAAAGCATTGGGTGACCGGAACCCGGCTCAATCTCGAACGCGCGCTGAAGATCGGCGATGAACTCGGCGGCCATATCGTCGCCGGCCATGCCGACGGGGTCGCCACCATTGTCGGGCGTCACGATCTGCCCGACATGGCGCGGTTCGAGCTGCAGACCACGCGCGATCTGGCGCGCTTCATCGCCACCAAGGGCTCGGTGACGCTGGATGGCGTGTCGCTGACCGTGAATAGCGTCGATGACGTGACGTTTTCGGTGCTGATCATTCCACACACGCTCGCGGTCACGACGCTTGGCGGCTGGCGCGCGGGCGGTGAGGTCAATCTCGAGGTCGACCTGATGGCGCGCTACGCCGCGCGGCTCTCGGAAATGAAGTAGAAGCGGCAAAATGAGGTTGAAGCAGCTATTGGCATTGGCTGCCGCTGCGCCTAAAACGCAGCCCAACTCTCAAGATATTTCGATCGGGATATGATGGCAGACGCACGGCGCGCACAGTTGCAAGATCAGACCGACATTTCCGGCGCTCGCGCCCTGATCGTCGAGGCGCGCTTCTATGACGATATCCAGGATGCGTTGCTGGAGGGCGCCGTCGCCGAACTGAAGGCTGCCGGCGTTGCCCATGACGTGATTACGGTGCCCGGCGCGCTGGAAATTCCAGCCGCCATCGCGATCGCGCTCGATGCTGCCGAGAATAACGGAAAACCCTATGACGCGGCGATCGCGCTCGGCTGCGTGGTGCGGGGCGACACCATCCATTTCGAGATCGTATCGATGGAATCCTCGCGCGCGCTGATGGACCTTGCGGTGGCGAGAAAGTTCCCGCTCGGCAACGGCATCATTACCGTCAACACCGACGCGCAGGCGTGGGCGCGGGCGCGCGCCAGCGAGCTCAACAAGGGCGGCGACGCCGCGCGCGCGGCGCTCGCCATGCTGCGGATCAAACGCCGGCTGGCGCGGACCTGATCATGGCAGACCACAAGAAGCCCCAGGACAAGAAGCCCGCCAAAGCTCCGGACAAGAAAGCCAACCGGCGCGGCGCGGCGCGGCTTGCGGCGGTGCAGGCGCTCTACCAGATGGACATTGGCGGCGCCGGGATCAACGACATTTTTGCCGAGTTCGAGAGCCACTGGCTCGGCGGTGAGGTCGAGGGCGACAAATACCTGCCGGCGGAAGCCGCCTTCTTCCGCGACGTCGTCTCCGGCGTGGTGCGCGATCAGGCCACGCTCGATCCCCTGATCGACGATGCGCTGTCGAAGGGCTGGCCGCTGAAGCGGATCGACGCCATCCTGCGCGCGGTGCTGCGCGCCGGCGCCTACGAACTGGAGCATCGCAAGGATGTGCCCGGCCGCGTCGTCGTTTCGGAATATGTCGATGTGGCGCATGCCTTTGTCGAACCGGACGAGACCGGCATGGTGAACGCGGTGCTCGACCAGATCGCCCGCCAGTTTCGCGCCGACGAGTTCGCGCGGGCAGGCGGCTGAGATGCCGGCCTGCGGCCGCATGTGTTGTTTGTCATCATCCGCGAAGGCGGATGATCCAGTACACCGTGACCTTCATGCCTGACCAACGACGCCTCGGAATACTGGATCGCCCGGTCAAGCCGGGCGACGACGGCGGTGTGGTGGCGCCATGACGGATCGCCGAGACAATCCATCCGGTGAGGACTCGCTGATCGCGCGGTACTTCCGCCCGCTCGCGGCCGATCCCGGCGCGTTCGATCTCGGCGATGATGCGGCGGTCCTGCAGGCGCTCGGTGACGACATCGTGGTGACGACGGATGCCATCGTCGAAGGCGTGCATTTTCTCGCAGGCGATCCGCCCGATACCATCGCGCGCAAGGCGCTGCGGGTCAATCTGAGCGATCTTGCGGCGAAGGGCGCTATACCGGCGGGATTTGTGCTGACGCTGGCGCTGCGTGCCGCCGACGATGCGTGGCTGGCGTCATTCGCGCGCGGGCTGGCTGAGGATATCGATCTGTTCGGCTGTCCGTTGCTGGGCGGCGACACCGTCGCCACGCCGGGGCCGCTGATGATCTCGATCACGGCGTTCGGGCGAGTTCCAGGGGGCAAGATGGTCCGCCGCAACGGCGCCAAACCGGGCGACCGGGTCGTGGTGACCGGAACGATCGGCGACGCGGTGCTTGGCCTCGATAGTCTGAAAGGCGGCGCGGTGGCCACCGCGCTGGCCGGCGATGCCGCGGCGAACCAGATGCTGGTCGGGCGTTATCGTGTGCCGCAGCCGCGCAGCGCGCTCGCCAAAGCCGTCCGCGATCACGCGCATGCGGCGATGGATGTGTCCGACGGTCTGGCGGGGGATCTGGCCAAGCTGTGTGCGGCGTCAGGTGTTTCAGCCGCCATCGATGCGCAGAGCATCCCGTTCTCCGCAGCCGCCACGGCATTGCTCGGCCGTGGTACCGTCGGCATCGGGGCTCTGGTTTCGGGCGGCGACGACTACGAGATTTTATGCACCATCCCGGAGGCCTCTTTTGAGCTTTTCGCACAGGACGCTGTTCGCGCCGGGGTGGCGGCGACCTCGATCGGGACGGTCATCGCTGATACCTCGCCCCCAAGGTTTTTGGACGGGCAGGGCAGGGAGATAGTGCTGGCGCGCCTGTCCTATAGCCATTTCTAGAATTCTGCGGGATAATCGGGGTTTCTCGCGAAAAGCGTCCGTTTTGGTACAAATACCCGGCTGAAATCGACCGTTTACGCCCTTCGCAGCGTTGCGCCGGGGATATGATTTTGGCATGGTCCCGCCCGATTTGAGGCCGCCCTTTTGGGCAGGGCAGGCCTTCTTTTTATGCGCCCGCCGCTCCCGCGGCGACCGGCGTGGGGTGGGAAACCAAAATAGATCTGAGGCAAATTCAATGACAGCATTATGGGTGATTGTGCTCTGCGGAGCGCTTTCCATCGTTTACGCCATCTGGGCGACCTTGTCGGTTTTGAAAGCGGATGCCGGTAATCCGCGGATGCAGGAAATCGCGGCCGCCGTGCGCGAAGGCGCGCAGGCCTATCTCAAGCGCCAATACATGACGATCGGTCTTGTCGGCATCGTGATTTTCGCGCTGCTGGCGTATTTCCTCGGCATGCTGGTGGCGGCGGGTTTCCTGATCGGCGCGGTGCTGTCGGGTGCCGCTGGCTTCATCGGCATGAACGTTTCGGTTCGCGCCAATGTGCGCACCGCGCAGGCCGCAACCACGTCGCTGGCCGGCGGACTTGAACTCGCCTTCAAGGCCGGCGCCATTACCGGCATGCTGGTCGCGGGGCTGGCACTGCTCGGCGTCACGCTCTACTTCGCCTATCTCACGCACTACCTCGACCTCGCCGCCAACAGCCGCACCGTGGTCGATGCGCTGGTGGCACTCGGCTTCGGCGCTTCGCTGATTTCGATCTTCGCGCGGCTTGGCGGCGGCATCTTCACCAAGGGCGCCGACGTCGGCGGCGATCTCGTCGGCAAGGTTGAGGCCGGCATTCCCGAAGACGATCCGCGCAACCCGGCCACCATCGCCGACAACGTCGGCGACAATGTCGGCGATTGCGCCGGCATGGCCGCCGACCTGTTCGAAACCTATGCGGTGACCGCGGTCGCCACCATGGTGCTGGCCGCGATCTTTTTCGCGACCTCGCCGCTATTGGTGAACATGATGACGCTGCCGCTCGCGATCGGTGGCATCTGCATCATCACCTCGATCATCGGCACCTTCTTCGTCAAGCTCGGCGCCAATCAGTCGATCATGGGCGCACTTTACAAGGGCCTGATTGCAACCGGCATCCTGTCGCTGGCCGGCGTCGCCGGCGTGATCTACTGGCTGATCGGATTCGGTCCGCTGCTCGGCGCGAAATATACCGGCATGGCGCTGTTCGAATGCGGCATTGTCGGCCTCGTCGTCACCGGGCTGATCATCTGGATCACCGAATACTACACCGGCACCGAATATCGCCCGGTGAAGTCGATCGCGGCGTCGTCGGTCACCGGTCACGGCACCAACGTGATCCAGGGGCTGGCGATCTCGATGGAATCCACCGCCGGTCCGGCGCTGGTTATCATCGCCGGCATTCTCGTCACCTACAGCCTTGCCGGCCTGTTCGGCATCGCGATTGCGACCACCACCATGCTGGCGCTGGCCGGCATGATCGTGGCGCTCGATGCCTTCGGTCCGGTGACCGACAATGCCGGTGGCATTGCCGAAATGGCCGGTCTGCCGAAGGAGGTCCGCAAGGCCACCGACGCGCTCGACGCGGTCGGCAACACCACCAAGGCCGTCACCAAGGGCTATGCGATCGGCTCCGCCGGTCTCGGCGCGCTGGTGCTGTTCGCGGCCTATAATGAAGACCTTAAATTCTTCATCGCCAATGCCGCGAAGTACCCCTACTTCCAGGGCGTACTGCCCGACTTCTCGCTGAACAATCCCTACGTCGTGGTTGGTCTGTTGTTCGGTGGCCTGCTGCCGTATCTGTTCGGCGCGATGGGCATGACCGCGGTCGGCCGTGCGGCCGGCGCGATTGTCGAGGAAGTGCGGCGTCAGTTCCGCGAGAAGCCCGGCATCATGCAGGGTACCGACAAGCCGGATTACGGCAAGGCGGTCGACCTTCTGACCAAGGCGGCGATCAAGGAAATGATCATTCCGTCGCTGCTGCCGGTGCTGTCGCCGATCTTCGTCTACTTTGTCATTTTCGGGATTGCCGGCGGCGGTGCGGCGGGCAAGTCGGCGGCATTCTCCGCCGTCGGCGCGATGCTGCTCGGCGTGATCGTGACCGGCCTGTTCGTCGCGATCTCGATGACCTCGGGCGGCGGCGCCTGGGACAATGCCAAGAAGTACATCGAGGACGGCCATTACGGCGGCAAGGGCTCCGACGCCCACAAGGCGGCCGTGACCGGCGACACCGTCGGCGATCCCTACAAGGATACGGCGGGTCCTGCCGTCAACCCGATGATCAAGATCACCAACATCGTGGCGCTGCTGCTGCTGGCGATCCTGGCGCATTAAGAGCGGTACACGATCGAAACAAGAAACCCCGCGGTGCGAGCCGCGGGGTTTTTGTTTTGGAGATGAAAGGTGGGATCGCCTCGCGCGATCGTCTTACTGACCCTGACCGACGTTGAGCGCCTTGAACAGCGGCGCCACGTAGTTGACCTCCTGGCCGGAGGTCGGCGTGGTGCGGCTGATGAAGTCGAATATCCTGCCGTCCTGCAGTCCGTAATTGGCGAGCTTTCTCACCTGGCGGTTCTTGTCGAAATAGATCGCAATGACCCGCTGGTCGATGATCTTGTCGTTCATGAACATGACCGGTCGCGAGGAGCGTTGCGAGATATAGTAGAAGACTTCGCCGTTGAGCGTTGCGACCGTGGATGGCGTTCCCATCACGATCAGGACCTGATCCTGGCTCGCCCCGATCGGAATTTGTTCAAGCGCGCCGGGTGGCAGCACGTAGCCCTTCTGGAACTGCTCGCCGGAGCAGCCGGCCAGCGCCGCACATACCAGGGCAACCGCGGCAGCCGCACGCAGGCCACGCCAGCGCGCCGTCAGGCCGCGCGGAGAGCATACGCGTGAGCATGTCTGACTCGGCTCAATCATTGCGGAACTGGTCCCATCCCCTTGCATCGGGCGAGGCGTTGACGTACCGGGCAGCACGTCGGATTGCAACAAGCGCGGGTACCCAAGAAGCAAACCTTTGGGGCTCGCTTGCGGAACCCACAATGCTTTGGCCGTTCAATCACTTCAGGAAACCCCGGGCGCCCTCGCGCGGCACCATTGAGGCCATCTATGGCATGATCGTGACGC
>Ga0302311_10006381_pt1 | contig 12218 bp, 7 predicted proteins | sample III_Palsa_N1_3_FD_200449 | JGI IMG/M metagenome (GOLD analysis project Ga0302311, IMG submission 200449) | Peat permafrost microbial communities from Stordalen Mire near Abisko, Sweden - III_Palsa_N1_3 | ecosystem: Environmental > Terrestrial > Soil > Palsa > Peat permafrost | place: Sweden...
TACGTTGAAGAGCTGGATAAGGAACCAGAAGCCGATGAGTAGGATCGCAGGGATGTACGTGATGCGGATGAAGAGGAAGAAGAAGAAGAGCGACTTGATGCGGTCGCGGGGATAGGTGACGAGGAAGGCTCCCATAACGGCGGCGATGGCTCCGCTGGCACCTAGGGTGGGGACGTAGGAGCCGGGGGAGGCGGCGATCTGGGCGGTCATGGCGACGAGGCCGCCGAGGATGTAGAAGACGGAGAAGCTGAAGGGGTTCATGGCGTCTTCCATGGCCGGACCGAAGGCCCAAAGGAAGATCATGTTGCCGAGGATGTGGGACCAGCTTCCATGGAGGAACATGGAGGTGAGCAGGGTGATGAGGCCGTTGCCGGAGCGGATGTAGGCGGGGACCGCGGCCCACTGGTAGACGAAGGTGTCGCCGCCCTGGAGTTCGAGGAACCAGACAAGGACGTTGAGGACGATGATGACGACGGTGGCGATGGGAAAATGGACCCGGCGCCGCGATACGTCTCCTAAAGGGATCAGGCCTCCCACGCTGTGCTCCTCCAATGGGCCTTGCCGAAGAGTATCAGAAGCGGGTTGATGCGAAGTATGCGAGGGGGTGGAGAGCACGGACTTGGGCGGGGTGGCGGTGGTAGGTTTATTGCTATGGAAAAGGCTGCGGTTTTGAAGAGGTTGCAGGAGACGGGGTTGGTGCCGGTGTTGCGGGCAGCGTCGGTGGAGAAGGCGATTGCGCTGGCGGAGGCGGTGGCGGCGGGCGGGGTGAACGTGCTCGAAGTAACGATGACGGTGCCGGGAGCGGTGGAGGTGATTGAGCGGCTGGTGAACGAGCGCCCGGATATTTTGGTGGGAGCGGGGACGGTGCTGGATGCGGAGACGGCGCGGACGTGCATATTGGCGGGAGCGCAGTTTGTGGTGAGTCCGGCGCTGAATGTGAAGACGATTGCGATGTGCCATCGGTATTCGGTGGCGGTGCTGCCGGGGGCGCTGACGCCGACGGAGATAGTGACGGCGTGGGAGGCGGGGGCGGATGTGGTGAAGGTGTTCCCTGCCGGCGCGATGGGTGGGGCGAAGTATCTGCTGTCGCTGAAGGGGCCGCTGCCGCAGATCGAGATGATTCCTACAGGGGGCGTTTCGCTGGCATCGGCGAAGGAGTTTCTGGAGGCGGGAGCGTTTGCGCTGGGTGTGGGATCGGATTTGGTGGACGCGAAGGCGATGGCCGCGGGGAAGCCGGAGGTGGTGACGGAGACGGCTCGGAAATATATGGCGATTGTGCGGGAGTTTCGGGGGCAGGGAGCGGGGGTTTAGGGCTTGGAGGGTGGGAGTTTTCCTGCGATATCGGAGTGCGCGCAATCACGAAATTCCTCCGGGTAAGCGACTACAATCGGGGCATGGTTAGGCCTCTGCAGCTCGTTTGGACGCGCCCTGGTGGGCGTGATGGATTTGGCTCGTGAGCACGATGAATTCGCGCGTGGAAGAGGTTACGCAGCGGATCGTTCAGCGGAGCGTGGGGACACGTCGGCGGTACCTTGAGGCGATTGCGCAAGCGGCTAGCGTGACACCGACGCGCAAGGGGCTGGGGTGCGCGAACCAGGTGCATGGGTTTGCGGCGTGTGGGGCGGAAGACAAGGCGATGCTGCGCGAGGGGGACGCGGGCAATCTTGCGATTGTTACCGCGTACAACGATATGCTGTCGGCACATCAGCCGTACGAGCGGTTTCCGGAGTTGATACGAACGACGGCGCGTGAGGCTGGTGGCGTGGCGCAGGTGGCGGGCGGCGTTCCGGCGATGTGCGATGGGATTACGCAGGGCGCGACGGGGATGGAGCTGTCGCTATTCTCGCGGGATGTGATTGCGATGTCGGCGGCGGTGGCGCTGTCGCACCAGACTTTCGACGCGGTGGTGATGCTGGGGATCTGCGACAAGATTGTGCCGGGACTGGTGATTGCGGCGCTTTCGTTTGGGCATCTGCCGGTGGTGTTTCTGCCTAGCGGACCGATGACGAGTGGGTTTTCTAATGATGACCGGAAGTACATGCGGCGGGATTTTGAGAAGGGGCTGGTGACGGTCGAGGAACTGATTGAGGTTGAGTCGAAGTCTTATCACGGGCCGGGGACGTGCACGTTCTATGGGACGGCGAATACGAACCAGATGATGATGGAGATGATGGGGCTGCATCTGCCGGGGTCGTCGTTTGTGAACGCGAATACGCCGCTGCGGGATGCGCTGACGCGGGCGGGGGTTCGAAGGGCGTTGGCGATGACGGCGCTTGGCAAAGAATATATGCCGGTGGGACAGCTGCTGGATGAGCGCGTGTTTGTGAATGGGATTGTGGGGCTGCTGGCTACGGGCGGGTCGACGAATCATACGATTCATTTGGTGGCGATGGCGGCGGCGGCGGGGATTCGGTTGGAGTGGAGTGATTTTGAGGACCTGGCGAACGTAGTGCCGCTGCTGGTGAGGGTTTATCCGAATGGGAAGGCGGATGTGAACCAGTTTCATGCTTCGGGGGGGATGGGATTTTTGATTGGGGAGCTGCTGGATGCCGGGCTCGCGCATGAGAACGTGCAGACTGTCGTGGGGCCGGGGCTGCAGCGGTATACCGAGGTTGCGTTTCTGAAGGATGACAGAGAGGTTGGGTGGCGGATCGGCGATGCGGTCAGTAAGGACGAACAGATTCTGCGGCCGGTGAGTGCGCCGTTCGATGTGCATGGGGGGCTTTGCGTGCTGCAGGGGAATTTGGGTAAGGCGATTGTGAAGACGTCTGCGATTGCGCCGGATCTCCATGTGATTGAGGGTGAGGTCACGATCTTCCATAGCCAGGAAGATGTGCAGAAGGCGTTCAAGGCTGGAGAGCTGAACCGCGATGTGATTGTGGTGGTGAGGTTTCAGGGGCCGCGGGCGAATGGTATGCCGGAGCTGCATAAGCTGCTGCCGCCGTTGCAGGCGGTGCAGAGCGCTGGGTTCAAGGTGGCGCTGGTGACGGATGGACGGTTGTCGGGTGCGTCGGGTGAGGTGCTGTCGGCGATTCATTTGACGCCGGAGGCTGCGGAGGGTGGGCCGATTGCGAAGCTGCGGGATGGGGATCGGGTGCGGATTGACTCGAATGCGGGAGATTTGACGGCGCTGGTGGCTGCGGATGAGTGGGCGGCGCGGGAGCCGGTGAGTGCGGATCTTTCGGCGATGCAGTATGGGGTGGGGCGCGAGTTGTTCAGCGTGTTTCGGCGGACGGTGAGTCGCGCGGATCAGGGTGGGACGATCTTTGCGGAGTTGTTGCGGTCGTCCGCGGACGGCGAGAGTTTGGATCGTGGCGGGGCGATGAGGTAGTCCCAGGGGCTAAAGCCCGGGGGTTGGGTTGGGCGAAAGGTCCGGGCTGAAGCCCGGACCTATCTCAGGTGCAAGGGGAAGGCCAAGACAACATCAACGGCAAGAGCAAGGACAAGGGCCAATACAGGGGTCTCTCCACTGCGCTGCGCTTCGGTCGGGATGACGATTGTGGGGGAAGCGAGAAGCAGATTCCTTCGCTTCGCTGCGGAATGACAGCCAGAAAGGCAACGAAAACGGCAACGGCAGCTTCGTTATTTCGTGGGGGCGAAGGCTTTTTCTATTAGCTTGCGGGCTAGTTCGATCTCTTCGCCGCTTACGGAGTGGGGCTTGTCGGGGTAGCGGCGGAGGGTTACTTGCGCGCCCATCGAGGTGAAGATTTTGGCGGACTCTTCTACGCGCGCCCAGGGAACCCATTGGTCGGGGTCGCTGCTGGCGAAGAGGGCGGGGGTTCCGGCGAGGTCGCCAGTGTGGGTGACGTCGGAACCTTGGGGGCCGATGAGGCCGCCGGTCCAGGCGATTAGGCCGGCGTAGCGGGCGGGGTGGGTGGCGATGAATTCGGTGGCGAGGCAGGCGCCTTGAGAGAAGCCGGCTAGGACGATGCGGTCGAGAGGAATGCCGGCGGCGAGGGCGAGGGCGATCACGGATTGGACGCGGGCGAGAGCGGAGTCGAGGAAGGGCTGGTTGAGATCGCGGTCTGCTAGGAAGGATTGGGGATACCAGGCGGAGTTGGCGGCCTGCGGTGCGAAGAAGGCGATGGGGACGTTGGCAGGGGCGAGGGCACGGGAGAGGGTGAGGATGTCGCGCGCGGCGCCACCGCGGCCGTGGAGGAGGATGACGGCGCCGGAGGCCTGATCGAGAGGGGCGCCGGCGCGGTAGAGTTCGCCGTTGGCGTGGGGGTCTTCTTCCCCACCCGTCCGCAAAGGCGCGTACGGAGGGGGCACCCGGTCTGCGGTGGCGGTTTGTGAAGTGCTTTTGTGGAGGGTGATGGGGGCTAGGCGCTGCTCTAGTTCGGGGCGGCGGGATTCAAACCAGGGTGGTAGGCAGAGGCGTTCGCCTAGGGATTCGAGGGGTTCGTCGATGGCGAAGCCGGGATTGTCGGTGGCTAGTTCGAAGAGGACGCCGCCGGGTTCGCGGAAGTAGATGGAGTGGAAGTACTCGCGGTCGAGGACTTCGGTGGCGGGAAGGTGCTCGGTGATGGTGGTGCGCCAGTCGAGTTGGGATTCGTCGTTGGCGGCGCGGAAGGCGATGTGGTGGACGGAGCCGGCGCCGGAGCGGCCGAAGTTGGCTTGCGGATCGACGAGGATGTCGATGTGGTTGCCTAGAGCGGAGGGGTCGGCGGGCGAGGCGAAGCGGAGACGATTGCCTTCTGCGGCTATTTGATGGAAGCCCATGAAGGCGAGGGTGGCGGCGGTTTCGGTGGCGTCGAGCTGGAGCATGGTGACACCGAAGAAGCCGCGGATGGCATGCTCGGCTGGGACGTCAGAGAAGCGCGGAGGATGGGCGGCGGAGGCTTCGGCGTGGGCGACGAGCTCGATCTTCATGCCGTCGGGGTCAGAGAGGGTGAGGACTTCTTCATCGAAGCGGCGGGGGCTGCGGGTGAAGGGGATGTGAAGGTCGACGAGGCGCTGCTCCCAGAAGGCTAGGGACGTGGCGGGGATGCTGAAAGCTGTGTGAGTGACTTCGCCGGCGCCGGCGGAGCCGCGGGTGGCGCGGGGCCAGGGGAAGAAGGTGAGGATGGTGCCGGGGGAGCCGGCGTCGTCGCCGAAGTAGAAGTGGTAGGTGCCGGGGTCGTCGAAGTTGACGGTGCGCTTAACGAAGCGGAGGCCGAGGCCCTGGGTGTAGAAGTCGAGGTTGGCCTGCGGGTCGGAGGCGATGGCGGTGACGTGGTGGAGACCGACGATGGGCTGTGCAGGCATGGGAAACCTCTAAGACAGAGTGTAGAGGATAGAGTGTTGTGGGTAGTGACTAGTAGGTAGTGGGGTAGCGTCTCAGTTTGAAGTCTGCTTATATAACTATCGACGCCCAAGGCTACTTATCAGTTTTCAGGAAAGCTCCTCCGATAGCGGCGAATATCGGAATCGACGCGGCTAGACCGATAAGCCAAGCAATGGGATGGGGGGAGAACTTGATTGCGCAGATCGCGAAAACGAGGACGATCATTGCGAATATCCCGATGCTCTTCTTCATGGCAGCTATACTCTCACGCTGCTACAGCGCCTACAAGCTCTTCCAGCGCCCATACCTGCATTTCAGACTGAGACACCACCGTAGTGGGTAGTGGGTTGGTGATCGCCGGGGTTGGGGCTGGTAGACTTTGCAATCATGGCTCCTGCTATCGCGGCTCACGCGCTCACACGCAGTTTCGACGGGTTTACGGCCGTCGATCACATTGATCTTGCAGTAGAACCTGGGCAGTTTTTTGGATTTCTTGGGCCGAATGGTGCGGGGAAATCTACGACGATCAAGATGCTGACGGGGTTGCTGGCGCCGACGTCGGGGTCGATCCAGATCCTGGGGCAGGATTTGTTTTATAACCCCGTGGAAGTAAAGCGGCTGATTGGCGTGGTGCCGGAGGGCATGGCGCTGTTTGGCAAGCTGACGGCGCGGGAGTACCTGCTGTTTGTGGGGCGGATGTATGGGCTGGATAAGGTGACTGCGGAGGCGCGGTCGACCGAGCTGCTGGAGTTTATGGGGCTGGCAGACCAGGGGAAGAAGTTGATTGCGGACTATTCGCATGGAATGGGAAAGAAGCTGGCGCTGGCGGCTGCGGTGATTCATGGGCCGAAGGTGCTGTTTCTGGATGAGCCGTTTGAGGGCGTCGACGCGATTGCCGCTAATACCCTGAAGACGATGTTGCAGAGCATGATTGCGCGGGGCGCGACAATCTTTTTGACGTCGCATGTGCTGGAGATTGTGGAGCGACTCTGCTCGCACATTGCGATTATTAATCGCGGACATATTGTGGCGAATGGGTCGCTGGATGAGCTGAGGGCGGGCGTGCAGGCGCGGCTCACGCCGGGGGCGGAGAGTGATCCGCAGGCGCGGCTTACACTGGAGCAGATTTTTCTGAACGTGGTGGGCGGCGAGGCGGGGGCGGCGCATCAGGAGCAGGAACTGACATGGCTGAAGTCCTAGTCCTGCGGTGCTGCGCGGACGGTGAGAGTTAAGTTCGTCGTGGATTAGAAGTGGGAGGGGATATGACTGACGTAGAAAAGGCTGGATGGACGGCGGCGCAGACGCGGGCGCAGTTTGGGGCGATTGCCTGGCTGCGCTGGCGGATTATGTGGAACAGCTATCGGCGCAAGGGGGGCGCGGGCGAGATGGTGGGGATGGTGCTGCTGTCGGTGCTGTTCCTGGGGATGGTGCTCGCGTTTGTGGTGGGGGCTGGCTTTGCGGCTTATTTCTTTGTGGCTAAGGGACATCTGACTTGGATTGTGGGGCTACTGTGGGGGATCTTTTTGCTTTGCCAGCTGCTGAATATTCAGCTGGGGCAGCCGACGACTACGTTTGATCCGACACAGTTGATTCGGTTTCCGCTGAAGGTCGAGACGTATGTGGGGATACGGCTGTTCTTCGGACTGTTGACGCCCGCGAATGTGGCGGGGACGCTGACGTCGCTGTCGGTGGCGGTGGGGATTGGGGTGGCGGCTCCGAGGCTGTGGGTGTATGCGCTGATTGCGATGGCGGTGTTTGCGGCGACGAATGTGCTGTTCTCGCGGATGATCTTTGCGTGGGTGGATCGGTGGCTGTCGACGCGGCGGGCGCGCGAGGTGTTTACGGCGATTATTTTTGTGGGGTCGCTGGGGATTCAGTGGGCGAACTTTACGTTCAACCCGGCGTATAACCACAACCATAAGACGCACGCGTATACCGTGTCGCAGCAGCGGGTTGGGTTTGTGGGTCCGCTGATTGCGCGCGCGGAGCCGTGGCTGAAGCCGTTGCCGCCGGAGCTGACGGGGACGTCGCTGGTGAAGGCGAAGGACGCGTCGGCTGCAGGGTTTGCGGGGTATACGGTGGCGGCGGCGCTTTGGGCAGGGTTGTTCCTGCTGGTCTTCGCGCTGCGGATGCGGACGGAGTTTCGCGGAGAGAATCTGTCGGATGCGGCGAGTGCGGTGGCGCGGAAGACGACGAAGGCGGTGAGGGTTTCGGGTGGGACGGCGGTTGCTCCCGTAAGTGCGGCGGCGATGGGAACGACTGCGGCTGCTACGAGCGAATCTGCGCTTGCTGGCGGAGCTAGGGTGTGGTCGGTGATTGAGGCCGTGCTGGGCAAGGAAATTTTGTATGTGCGACGGAATACGGGAATTCTGTATGGGCTTGTGATGCCGATCTTCCTGGTGCTGATTTTTGCGGGCAAGTTTGCAACGCGGTCGAGCACGGGGTCGATGTGGGTGTTTCCGGCGGCGGTGGCGTATACGCTGCTGGCAATCTGCCCGCTGAGCTACAACTCGCTGGGGATGGAGACGACGGGTGCGCAGCTTTACTTTATGGCGCCGGTGAGGATGCGGGATATTCTACTGGCGAAGAACCTGCTGGGATCGCTGATGGCGGCGGTGGAGATACTGCTAGTCTTCGTGATCATCAGCTATATGGCCGGGGTGCCTTCGTTGCAGACGGCGCTGGCGGCAGTGCTGTGGGCGGTGGGAACGCTGGCGGTGAATATGATCTTCGGCAACCAGCGGTCGATTACTTCGCCGAAGAAGATGGATCTGCAGAAGATGATGCGGCGACAGGCGTCGCAGGTCAGCGGCCTGATTGCGATGGCGGTGATGCTGGTGTCGTCGGGTGTGGCGACGGGGATTTTCTTTTTGTGCTTCTGGTTGCATGCGCTGTGGGCGCTGGTGCCGATCTTTGCGGTGTTCGCGGCGGCGGGAGTGGTGGCTTATTTGCGGAGTTTGAAGATGATGGATCAGTTCGCGCTGGAGCATCGCGAGGAGTTGCTGTTGGAGTTGTGTAAGGCGTAGGTGGTCGTGGGGCAACGGCAAGGATGTCCCAGGGGCTAAAGCCGGGCGGTTGTGGGCTGTTGAATGTCCGGGCTGAAGCCCGGACCTATCTCAGAGGCAACGGCAAGAACAAGAGCAACTGCGAGAGCAACGACCAATACAGGGGTCTCTCCGCTACGCGCTTGCGCGCTCCGGTCGAGATGACGGAGTTCGCGGGGGAAATACTGCTACCTGGTGGTGGTGCCGATGAGGCTTAGCATGCGGCCGGTGAAGCCTTGTTCGGCGCGGTGGCTGAAGTATTTTCGGCGGCCGTCGCGGAGGCGGGTGCAGGCCGTGCAGTGGGCGATGGTGGTGATGGAGGAGGCGCGGAGGCCGGCGGCCAGGAGTTGGCGGCGGTTCGCTTCGCATAGGTTGAGGTGGATTTGGGGGCCTAGGTTGGAGTGGCCGGGGGCTCGGGCTGTTAGGAAGAGCATGGGATATTTTTCGCGGATGGGGTCGGAGTCGTAGACCTCGGAGAAGAGCGAGGGAGCGTAGGCGAACTGGCTTTCGAACTCGTGGCGAACTTCTTCTCCGACGGCGAAACAGCAGTCGCCGATAGAAGGGCCGATGGCCGCGATGAGGTCCTGGGGGCGGGAGCCGAAGTCGCGGCGAAGGGTGCCGATGCCGCGCTCGACGATGCGGGCGAGAGTGCCGCGCCAGCCGGCGTGGAAGGCGGCGACGGCGTGGGTGCGGGTGTCGGCGATGAGGACGGGGACGCAGTCGGCCGTGAGGATGCCGAGAAGGATGTTCGGGTCGCGGGTGTAGAGTGCGTCACCGCGGAGTAGGGCTTTGCCGTCGGAGGTGGTGAGTGGGAAGTCGGCTCGGTTTACGCGTTGGATGATGCCGGTGTGGCATTGGCGGATGGTGATGAGGTCGGGTGAGGGCTTGCGAGATTTGGTGAGAGTTGCGACGAGGCGCTGGCGGGCGGCGAGGATGGTGGCGGGGTCGTCCTGTGGGGTGTAGCCGAGGTTTTGTTCGGGAGGGCCGCCGGCGGCGTAGGCGGTGGAGAGACCACCTTGGCGAGTGCTGAAGCCGGCGACGAGCCACGGGTACTTGTTCCAGGCTGGAATGGTGACCAGGCCGGGGCTGGGGCGGCGCGGTGTGTCGGGTGGGGAGGATTTCGGGGTAGATGAGGTAGTGGTGCTTGAACGGCGGCGGCCTTGGGTGAGGCCGACTGCGGCGAAGGTTGCGTCCAGGTTGGGTGACGGGTTGATGGCCTTGCGCTGCGGGATCTTTGGACGACTCACAGGGTGATTTTACCGTGGGTCTTTCGGCACTCGGGAGAGTCTACGTGGGGAGAGCCGCCCGCATCTTTGGTGTGGTGACGGAGTTGGTGCGATAAGAACCGGAGACAGAAGGTTCTTCGCCTTCGGCTCAGAATGACAGCCAGAAAAGCAAAAGAATTACAGCAAGAAAGAATGACGGCAAAAAGAATCGCAGGTAAAAGGTGGGAATTGCGGCGAGAAAATGAATTTGAGAATTGCGGCGAGGAAGATATGTAGGAGTTAAAAGTTTCGGGCCCGCTTTCTGGCGGGCCCTTGAGAGGCTTTGGGGAGGGGATTAACTGAGGAATAACCGGGGGGTCGCCCAAAAAAAGGGCAAAGAGGAGGAGCTTACTGCAGGTAGGACAGATTGAATAGCCTCTCAGTTGTTAAATCAGACGCTCGAGAGTGAATATTGGTTGCACAAATTGAGGGGATTCGAAGAATTCGTGAGACTTTGCAGGGAAATCAGATGCTGATTGCAACCTTCCCCGGCCCTGAACGTCCAATCGCGCAGTGTGTGAAGTAGAAAGTCCATGAACTTCCCCATCGGCATCGAATGAAGAGATTCCCGTTCCATGTGGGCAAAGCTGGCGTGTGCGGCTTCGGGATTTTTGGGCTTTCAACTGAATAATCACAGCCAACCTATTGCAATTGAGAGAGATCGGCGTTTATCATACCGCGACTGCAGCATGAATAATTCAACTCAAATCGCCTCGCACCTACTTCGCTCCCGCATTGGAAAGATCTGTGTGGCCGTCATCGGAACATCTCCGAACGAGATGATCGAGAAGGCCACGGAAGTACTGAAAGAGTCCAGCTTTCTGGAATTCCGGTTGGATTATCTGGCGAAGCCGGCGGCGGCACTGCCAGCACTGAAGCAGTTTCTGGTGGAGAATGGTGCGGCGACGGCGATTGCTACTTGCCGGCTGAAGGATAATGGCGGGCGGTTCGACGGATCAAAGTCGGCGGAGCTAGAGATTTTGTTGAAGGCCGCGGCGGCGGGGTTCCACCTGGTCGATATCGAGTTGGAGTCGATCGAGAAGCTGCCCAAGAACACAATGAGCCAGTTGCGCGAGGCGGGGGCGGCGGTGATCATCAGCCACCACGATTTCCACGCGACCAAGGAATTGGATGCGGTGTATCGGCGGATCAAGCCATTCGGTTCAGACTTCATTAAGATCGTGCCAACGGCTCGGTCGCTGTCGGACAACCTGACGCTGATGAAGTTTTTGGAGCGGGTTGAGGACGAGAGCAATTCCAGTGTGGTCGGGATCTGCATGGGCGAGGCGGGAATTATTTCGCGCGTGCTTGGACTGAGGGCGGGGTCGGCGTTTACGTTCGCTGCCGCGACCCTCGGTGAAGAAACCGGGCCCGGACAGATTGCAGCGCGCACTCTGCTCGAGACCTACCGCGTGGACCAGGTGGATGCGGCGACTAAGATCTATGGCGTTGCGGGCAATCCGATCAAGAGCTCGCTGTCGCCGCTGATGATGAATACGGCGTTCCGGCGCGAGACGGTGAATGCTGTCTACCTGGGGCTGCAAACGTCGAAGGCGGAAGATCTTTTCAAGCTGGCGCGCGAGGTGCCGATCCAGGGCATGAGCATCACGATGCCGCTGAAGCAGGATGTGATGCCGTTGCTGGAGCGGACGGATGCGCTGTCGGCAAAGATTGGCGCGGTGAACACGATTCTGCGTGCGCAGGATGGGAAGTTCTACGGGTTCAATACCGACGTTGCGGGTATTGTGGCTCCGCTGGAGCGGCGGCTGCAATTGAAGGGCGCGAAGGTGCTGGTGTTGGGTGCGGGTGGTGCGGCGCGCGCTGCGGTGTTTGGTTGTAGTGACAAGGGCGCGGAAGTGTACATCTTGAATCGCACGCCGGAGACTGCGCAGAAGCTGGCGCGGCAGTCAGGTGCGAAGGCGATCAAGCGCGACGTGGTGGCGAAGACGCAGTTCGATGTGATCATCAACGCTACGCCGGTGGGGATGGCTGGGATCGTGAAGCCGGGGGCGAAGAGTGTTCCAGTGTCGCCGCTGGAAGCCAACGAGATCAATGCGCGGTATGTGTTTGACCTGGTCTATAACCCGATCGAGACGCCGCTGCTACGGATGGCTCGGCAGAAGGGTATTGCCGTGATCACGGGCGTGGAGATGTTTGTGCAACAGGGGGCGCGCCAGTTCGAGATTTGGACGGGTAAGCCGGCGCCGGAGGAAGAGATGTTGCGGGTGGTGGTGCACTCGTTGCGGCAGGGTGCTGAGGGTTCGGCAGAGACGCCTGCTGCGCACGTAGCGGCGGTAAAGGTTGAGCCGGCGGTCGTGGCAAAGGAGAAGCCTGCTCCCGTGGCGGCTCCGGTGAAAGCGAAGGCTGCGGCGGTTGCGGTGAAGCAGAAGCCGGTGGTGAAGAGTGCGGCGAAGGCTCCGGTGCGGAAGGCTGCTCCCGTGCGTAAAGCGGCGCCTGCGAAGCCGGTGCGGAGGAAGCCCCCGGTGAAGGCGGCGGTGAAGGCTAAGGGCAAGGCGAAGTCGCGGTAGCGGGTGGGATTTGTCCCAGGGGCTAAAGCCCTGTTCCTCATTGCTGTTTATTGCCGGGACTAAAGTCCCGGCCTATCTCAGAAGCAAAAGCAGATCATATTTTGTTGAGCGGTGC
>Ga0302311_10006382_pt1 | contig 12218 bp, 13 predicted proteins | sample III_Palsa_N1_3_FD_200449 | JGI IMG/M metagenome (GOLD analysis project Ga0302311, IMG submission 200449) | Peat permafrost microbial communities from Stordalen Mire near Abisko, Sweden - III_Palsa_N1_3 | ecosystem: Environmental > Terrestrial > Soil > Palsa > Peat permafrost | place: Sweden...
ACGGCGGCGACCGTGGCGACGAGCGCCCGGCGCGCCCGGCCGCTCGTCCGGCCCCGACGGCCTCTCCGCGTCCGGCCCCGAAGGCCGCGACAGGGTTCGATGACATGGACGACGACATTCCGTTCTAGAGCCTACTAACCGCATTCTTTGTTGATAGAGGCTTGGTTCCCGAGAGGGATCCAGGCCTCTCTTTCGTTATCAACATAAAAATTCGAAGGTTGACTTCCTGTTGGCTTAGCGCCTACTTGCTGCAGTTTGTGGATAGAAGAGGCTGCTGATAGGCAACTTCACTTGCCGAACGCAGCCTCGTCTCTGAGGCCCCTGACAAATGACTCGAACGTCGGTGCGACTGCCGTGATCACAAAGCCGCGCTCCTGGTCAACATGAACGACGCGGGGCTCCCCTGTCTCGCCACACTCTCGGTAGTCGAGGCAGAACATATCGTGGCCAGCGGACGGACAGTCGGCGAAGTAGACGCCAATCGCGGGGTAGTCCCAAGCCTCGATCCAGAATCGACTGCCGAACGTGCCACACAGCGATTTCGGCTTCGCTCGGCCTATTGAATAGATCCCCGTTAAAGCGACATGATCGCGAGCCCAAGAAGTCGGGGTCGACACCCCATGCAGCGTCCTAAAAGGGGTGCCCCCGTTTTGGTGAGTTGCGAGTTCGACATAAGCAGCCGGCAGTTTGAACCCGAGCTCGGACTCAACGTCAGCTAGTGCTGCGGCAGAGAGTAGCTGGTCGACGTACTTGCGGTCGGCATATTCCGACTTCTCCCAGAACGTGTCGAAATCGAAGGCGTCAAGAGGCGTCATGAGCGAGTTGTAGACTGGCAGCCCTCAACTATAAGGCGCGGATCCGCATACAGGCGTGCGCCCGCAGTCGCAGCTACTACCGGTCGCACGCCGAGGTCACCTCTCGGGAGGCTTGCCAAGTCGCTGAAGAGCCCTCTTGGCCACGAACCACACCACCGTCAGGCCGGCTGCCAGGTAGGGATGGAGATCGCCAGAAGTTCCGACATCCCTCGCGCGGCCAGGCCCGCGAAGATGCAGCCAACGTATGCAGATCAAGGTGGGGCGAGGTTCCAACCGGGGGAGTGAATATGCAGAAGCCGCGCGACGAAGCACAAATCCTAGAAGACCTCGCCTCGCTAACCGCGGCACCCGGCTACGTTCATGCGGTGGCTGAGATTTCTCATCGCGACAATGTCATCCACATCACGGGCACGCTGAAGTCGTCCGACATGGACCGGTTGTTCAGTAGCGAGCGTCTCATCCGGACGGAATTGACGACGCTCATCGGCCTGATGGCGAAAAGGCCACTGGAGCTGTCTCCTCAATCGGCCGGTGTGGTCGCGGACTACATCAAGCGAACCGATGTCCTGATGCGGGAACTGCACGAGGCGATGTCCTACCCGATGTTCGCGGCCATGGTTGAGGCGATGAATGCGGGGGGCGAGCCACCAGACCCTTGGCGCGGTCCCGGAATGCGAGAGCCCATTTTCTATGGCACTGAGTCGGCCTACGCTTTCCAGTACAGGGAATTGGCCCCTGAGAAGTACGGGGCCGATGACGAGTGGATGCTCCAAGCCAAAGGTTTCACATCCGGTCAGGCGAGAACCATCGCAAAAGCGATGTGTGCGTTGATGGACGAAAAGGGAACGCGACTCTTCAAGGACGCACAAGCTGCCAAGGCTGCGCCCGCGACTTGGCTGCCCGCCTTTGAGTTCTCGATGGATGAGGTAGCGTTTCGTAGCGGCTTACCGGAGGATGTTGTCAAAGCGTTCTTCGGAGCGTTCGTTTTTACGGGCGACAACGCAGCGTTCAAGGAGGCTGGCGATTTCAACGAGGTTGCCGCTCGGCCTCTGCTTCCGACCGATCGAGGGACAGTTCTGCTTTTCTCGCACTACGCCATTTACGAGGCCTTGTACGAGTCTCCGTTTTTCTGGATGTGGGACGACAAGCGTTACCGGCCCACGGCCGCCAAGCATCGCGGCGCCTTCACCGAGCAGTTCGCCGCGCGCCGACTGGCACAGGTCTTTGGCCGCGAACACGTCCATACGAATGTGAACCTGTATCGTGGTAAGGACATCGTGGGTGAGGCCGATGTTCTGGTCATCTACGGGGACCGACTCATCATCGTGCAGGCGAAAGCGAAGAAGTTGACCATCGCAGCACGCAAGGGGAACGACAACCAGCTGAAGGTCGACTTCGCTGCGGCCATTCAAGATTCCTACGATCAGGGCTGGACGTGCGCCAATGAGATGCTTGCTGGCGGATGTCGGCTGGTGGACGACGGCGAGAACGAGGTTGAGCTTCCACCGCGCATCAAAGAGGTCTTCCTGTTCAGCCTCGTGTCGGAGCACTACCCGGCGCTGGCCTTTCAGGCGAGCCAGTCGTTGAAATTCCAGACCACCGACGTCATCCGGCCTCCGTTCGTGATGGACGTGTTCCTTCTCGACACGCTGACCGAGATGCTGACGACGCCTCTACGGCTTCTGGGCTACGTGAAATTGCGTGTGGCCGTTGCGGACAAGCTAATGAGCGGGCACGAGCTGACCGTTCTTGGCTACCACCTGAAGCGGAACCTCTGGCTGGAAGATAAGTACGACAGGGTCATGCTTGAGGACTCCATCGCGCAAGACCTGGACACTGCGATGCTGGTGCGCAGGGACAACCAGCCTGGCGACGATACCCCGGTGGGCATCCTCACCAAGATGCGCGGAACTCGCTACGAGGGCCTCATCAAAGAGATAGAGGCGAGGGCCGACCCGGCAACTCTCGAACTCGGGTTCCACTTGCTTTCGATGGACGAAGACTCGTGCAGAAATGTCCATCGTGTACTGGAGACCGTTACTCGCAAGGCCCAGCTCGACGGAAGGCGACACGACATAACGCTTGCATCGAGCACGCCACCCGGCGGGGTCACCTTCCATTGCAATCCGACGCCATCTCCCGAAGCGATTGCCGTGCTGGAGACCTACTGTGCTAGGCGCAAGTATCAGCAACGAGCAACGCAGTGGTTTGGAGTCTCCGTGGGCCCGGAGGGCAAAGTCCAATTCGGCGTCACGTTAGACTTTCCGTGGCAAGCCTCAGATGAGATGGACAGGCTCACTGCCGACATGAAGCCCCCGGATCGGGTGCGCGATGTTCTTCCTCAGTATGCACGACAGGTCAGTCGCATGAAGTTGGGGCGAAATGACCCGTGTCCCTGTGGCAGTGGGCAAAAATACAAGAAGTGCTGCCTGAACTAGAGAGGTGTTGACGGGATTCACCGCGAACTTGTCTTGCAACAGCATGTCAAACTCCTTTTGATACGCGGGCAGGAGAAGGATTTCAGTGTTCGAACGGCGGAGCGCCGCTTGCGAGCTGCCGCCCGCATCATTGGCCCCGCCATGCGGATGAGTCCCAGGTAAAACCAGTTTCAACTCGCGTCGCGAGGTGACCAACAAAATGAGCAAACGAACTGAAGTGCGGGACGATGTTCTCGTTGTCAATCCACTTCGCTCATCGCCCTGGGCCCAGCGCAGCAATTGGCCGACACGCACGTACAAGCCCTGAGGAATCGGGCGATTGAGCGGCACCTCGTCGTACAGCTGTTCGGCCAGCGCAGGGTCGCGGCAAGCTCACGCAGACGCGCCGCTACTTCATTCTCGCCGCGCATGTGAACACCTTACGCTATGGGGTGTTGCACTTCAGATTTGAGGCCGCCACTTTTTCTAGCCAAGCGCCACCCACTCCACCGATTCGAGCGCATATGGAGCGAACAAGAAATCGCGGATGGCTGAGATCCGGTCGCCATGCCAGTCGACCAGCACGAAATGCGCCGGTCTCTCCTGCGCATCGCCGTCGAAGACGAGCATGGCCGGACGGCCTTCGATTGCGCCGAGAGCGAAACGCCACTTCCTCACTTCGGCATAGCGCGTGAAGTACGGGGCGATCTTGTCGCGTCCCGCCAATTGGAGCCGGTTCACCAGGTCGAGCTTCACGTCGTCGGCGAGCATGGCGCGAATCGCGTCGAATTCGCCGTTCCGAAAGAGGCGAACGAAAGTGGCGATCTTCTGACGATCCTGATCGGACATCAGGGGCAGGCGCGCGTCCTCGGGGGCCTGGGCGAGTTGGCGCAGCGATGCGCGTCCGCGCTGAAGCGCAGACTTCGCGGCGGCCGCGGAGCAATCTGCGATGCTCGCGACCTCGTCGATCGAATGTCCGAGGATATCCTTGAGGATCACGGCGCAGCGCTGAAGTTCGGGCAGGCGCAGGAATGTCTGAAAGCTGACCGCCACGATGTACGCCTCAGGCAAAGGTTCAGCCTCGACATCGTCGGTGAGCGGAATGACCGTGTTGCGGGCCTTTTCGCGCAGGAAGTCAAGACACGCGTTGTGGGCGATGCGGTAAAGCCAAGCTTCGAAATTCTCGACCACGGCGCCCTGGGCATGGGCGTTCAGGGCCTTGATGAGGGCGTCCTGCAGAACGTCCTCGCCCGTGACTGTCGATCCCGTCATCCGAGCGCAGTACCGATGCAGCCGCGGCCGCAACGCCTTCAGGCGAAGCTCGAACTCGTCGATGTTCATGTGTCGGCCTTGCCAGCTAAAGCGCCGACAGCGATGTCGATGAGAATGTTCGAGAGGGCCTTCGGCTGGGACAGGAACGGCGAGTGGCTGCTTTCCAGCGCGTAGGTTGTCGTCTTGCTGCCGAGCGCGTCGTCGACCCGCGCGATCATGTAATCCTGACCGGTCAATGGAATCGCCCGGTCCTGCGTGCAGCGGATGTAGTGACGCGGCAACGACCCGAATCTTTGTGGAGTGATCGGTGACGGTGCGAATGCGCCTGCGTTCGGTTCGTCGCAATGCAATTGAGACTTCATGTGCACGAATTCGGCCTCCGGGACATCGGCATAGAACGACGACCAAAGCAGCGACCTGTAGGTGGGGTCGCTCGATCCGGCATGGATCCTGGTCGCGCCGATGGCGGCAGGATCGCCGATGAAAAGTCGCGGCGACAGTGCCGAGGACATGCTCTCGTGCACAAGCATTTCGAGCAGACTCACGCCGTTGGGTGCCATGAAGCCCGAGATGTAGACGACGGCGCCGATGAGATCCGGCACTTGCTCGGCGACAGCCGAAACAGTCATTCCGCCGGCCGAATGCCCGACCAGAGTGACCTTCCCACCGCAACTCGACGCGGCTTGCCGGACGAGCGCCACAACAGCCTGAGTTCGCTCTTCCTGCGTGATGCCGGCGCTGGGAGACGGCTCGGCAGCGAACGCCTCGGAGTCGAACGGGCGGGAATCCAGCGACCGGGGCGAGATCGCATGGACACCGGCGCCGGGCAGGTCGAGCGTCAGCGCCGCAAACCCCTGCTGTTCGAGCAAGGGCACGACCTTCGCCCACGCCGATTGGCAATGCCAGCCGCCGTGCACCAGAACAAACGCCCCTTTGGATATGGCCATCGCGGCTCCTTTACTCATGAGTTAAATTCTTCGCAGCGCGTGGGCGCTCGACAGCCAGTGTCTTCAAACTTCATGATCGTCGAAGATGAACATCTGGACGCCTGATTCATCGGGCGCATAGATCCGGCGATCCGCCGCGGTTACTTGCCCCTCGGGACTTGCGAAGGCGGCCTTGATCGCATCGAGATCGTCGAAATGCAATATCCCGATCAAATGAGCGTCGGGCGCTCCTGCCACGACTGTGACCGGGCCAGAGCTGATCTCGTACTTCCGAAGGCCCGGTAACTTCTTGGCGAGGGGGACGTGCGTCTCGAAGTAGTGCTTCGCGAACGCGGCCGCGTCAGCCGGCTGTTTGTAGATCACGACCATACGAGCCATCGCAGTGTTCCCTTCTCGATGATTGGCAACCCAATCCCCGCAATCACCGGCGGATTCTCCATACGCTTGAGCCCATCATCGACTCGAGGCTCGCCAGTTCAGAAATTCTCGGAAAATAGGCAGTCATGCGTGGGTCGACCCGCATCGCCTCGACAGCCGCCGGATTTTCCCATTCGGAGTAGATGGCGACGCCGCTGCCATCGTTCGCGGCGATCAGCCGGGTAGACTTCCAGCCCTGCAGCGTGCGAATCACCGTGTCGGTGTTCTGCTTCAAGATCGCGAACAACGCGTCTTGCTTTCCCGGTTTCGCTTTCAGCAGGTTGATCAGAGTAACGGTTTCGTCGGACATGGTGGGCCTTTTGTGGTTCGGACACATCTAAGACGAATGCGCGATGCGAAACGGATCGGTCGTCGTCCTCTTTCATGCGAATCCGTGTTTTGCGGGAGACGGCGTCCCTCCGATGCCCTCGGTTCACAAGCCGTTCATGTTCTCATTCGAGCCGCGTTGCCAAGGATTCTTGGGGGTCGCAGAAATAGACCTGAATGTCGGTCGCCAGCGTGAAGCGCCTGTGACCATGCATTTCTGTACCTCGATCCCAGGTCAGGGATTTATAGAGCTGGAGGTGTACGCTCAAATCTCAGAAACTTTCCGCGATCCTGCACGCACCCCTGATTTCCGCGCCGCAGCCTCCGCCGCGTAGCCCGGCGCAGGCATCGCTTGCTCACCGCGTTGGCACCGCAAACACGGCCGCCATCTGGCGCGCACGCTCGACATCGTCGGAGTGCAGGCAGATCGAGGAGGTCGACAGCGACGCGTGCCTCAGGTTGTCGGGCTGGCATGTCGCGAATCGCGATCGGAATCGGAATCGGATGCTTGAAGCGCGCCGATGAGCAGCAACCGGCTCTGGCCGTAAGCACCGCAACGGCCACTACGTCGCGGGCATGGTTTCGTCTTGCGAGGGCCGAGTTGCGATGAAGGCATCGGTCGCTTCGAGCGCATGGCAGAGAGCCGCCAAGCGCGGATACATTCCTTCCGGAAATGCAGGTACCGCCCTCAGTTTCAAATAGAAGACGAGGGCGGCCGCAGTGACGTCTGCCTGGCAGAGTGTTGGGCCACACAAGCGGCCGTCCCTAGTCTGCGCCTCGAGCCACGAGAGCGCACCGGCGAGTTGCGATTCGTAGCGCGCGAGCATAGTCTCGCTCTGCTGTCCCGGCAGGTGGAAGTGGCGCTCGTAGATCCAGGCCGCGGCCTTGTCGATCGCACCGGTTGCCATTGCAGTCGCTTGCAGCACGAGACGCCGTTCCGCCCCAGAGGGCGGCGTGAGCGCGCGACTGGGTCCCACCATCTCGTCGAGCGTGTCGAGTATCGCCGCGCTGTCGATCAGCGTCTCGCCGCTATCGAGCACGAGTGACGGGATGCGTACCAGGGGATTGATTCGCGCCATCTCGGTGGTGTCGGCGAAAACGGAGATCGCATTGCGTGTGAACGGCATCCCGTACATGTAGAGCGTGACTGCGACGCGCCGAACGAAGGGTGAGTCGTACTGACCGACGAGGATCATAAATTTCCTGGAACTGGTTGAGAGGGCGGTTTCAAGTCCCAAGTGCAACGGGCTTGGATCAGTGAGTTGAGGTTGACGCGGGATGGGTCAACGCGAGCATCCGGGCGAAGACTTGCCGACACACAGTTCACCCCGCGGCTGGGCGTAGATGACGGTGTAGATGGTCTCGTGCGAGACCTGCATGTCGGGATCGTCTGGGAACACGAACGCCAGGGTACTCGCGATCTGCTGGGGCGACCACTTCGCCTTGAGAAACTCCACGACGACGCCCAGCGAACGCCCCGCACATCGAGCTTGGCCTACGCGCGACCGGCCTGGCGGCGAGCCACGCACTGCAGCTGTGCCGTATGCGAACCGTAGAACACCACACCGGAATTGCGACTGGCCTCGCGGTTGACCGTTGACGCCGAGCGGCCCAGTGCACGGGCCATTTGGTGCGGGCCGGGTAGAGCGGGTGCGTGGCACTATCTCGCTACGCCTCCCCTCCAAGCCACGATTCAGAGTGGGGGGACGGCCCAGCGAGAAAACGCACCCTTATCCCGCGTTTCTGCTGCGTTGCGTCAATCGCAGATGAAGGCCTCTAAATCAGCGTTGACCTGCTGCGAATGGGTCAGAAATAGTCCGTGCGGAGCTCCCGGATAGACTTTGAGAACTGCCCCTGCGATACCGGCTGCAGTAGGGCGACCAGTAATTTCAAGAGGTGCGCTGACATCGACATCGCCGTGGAGAATCAAGGTAGGACGGTCGACCGTGGCGAGGTCAGCTCTGAGATCTGTGTTGACCAACGACTGATTGCATTCGATCAGGACGGGCACGAACATGCCCAGCATGTCGTTGATCAGCCAAGCCATGGTGTCCTGCGAAGTTTCTGAGACGAAGAATGCGCGCTTGTTGTCCTCCACCCACTTGGGGAAATCGGTGGCCCATAGCGCACGCAGCGCCGCAAGATCCTGTTCGGGCACACCGTTGGGATTGTCCGGGGTCTGCCGAAAGAAAGGTGTCAGCGGCGCAAGCAGCACAACCTTCGCGATCCTCGCCGAGCCGTGCAACGCCAAGTACCGCACGATCTCTGCACCGCCCATTGAGTGGCCGACAAGCACCACATCCCTGAGCTCGAGCTTCTCGATCACAGCGGCAAGGTCACCGGCCAGTGTGTTCATGTCGTAGCCCTGCGTCGGTTGGTCGGACTGACCGTGACCACGGCGGTCGAACGCGACGCAATGCATGCCGAGCGCGCCCAGGAATTGCATCTGATAACACCACATCTTGCTGGAAAAGCCCCAACTGCTGACGAAGACGACCGGGCGACCCGTTCCCCAGTGGCGGCAATACAGTTCCACCCCAGTCGGAGTCGTGATTCTCGATCGGTGGCAAGGCTGTGCGACGCCTACGTTGTCACGGATGCGCGTGCGGTGTTCCTCTGCCGAAATAGGTGTTGTCTCGCTCATAAATTGCGCTCCAGAAAAACGAGCAAGCGGGCGTCATCGACGCATCTTTGCATCGATATCCGTTGCCTACCATCGCACTTGTTAATTCTGACGATGAAAGTTGCCAACCTATGTCATATATAGACACTGTGCGCTTCGCCAACCTCTCAAGAAACAGTAACGGGAGGTCGGTTCTTCATGCCGGCACCGAGGTCAGTTTGATCTCGAAGCCGAGCGCGGCGGCACCGCGTTTCAGTGCGACCAACAGCTGAGTCAGTCTCAACTGCGCCCTCCAGGCCATCATGCGTACCGGCTCGGACAGCTCCTGCTGGGTAAGCAGCTTGGCGTCCCGTCATGACGGCGTCGTCGAAGGTCAGTCCCCGTTGGTCTCGTCAACGACTTCTCCGTTGTCGTAGAACTTGCCAATGGCGCGATTCAACCGTTTGAGCATCGCGTTCAGCGTTTCGCCTTACCAGCGAGCGAGCGAGCATGGCTAGGGCGTTGTGACCATCGGCAGCGGTAGCCGCGCAACTAATCCCTTGGCGTCGGCCCACCGTGATCTCGCAGCCGTCGCCGATCAGTGCTTCGAGGTTTTTCATGACACTGGGGCGGCGTCAGCTCGTCCAGGCCCGGCATCGGCATCGTGGACGCGTCAGCGTTGGTCGACCCGGCCGGTGACGGCGCTGTCCAAGCGTGCGCAGCATTCGTCGCAGACCTCAACACGGCGTGAACTCAAAATACACGGCGCATGCCGAATACAGCGGATCAGACCAGGTCGCAGCATTGATCGCGGCGGTGGCCGTCGTCGCCCACCCCCCCCGCCTCAGAACAGTGCGGACGCTGGCGGTCACGGCTAATTCATCGATGCGTCTAGGCCTCGCCCCGTGGCCGCCAGATGAATCAGTTAACGGCTGTCCTTTCGACTTCCGGATAGTACTGTGGTGCCTCTCGACGTTCGAACATGCCGTAGTCCCGCACTGTGCGGACGCTGCGGTGACGAAGTTGAGCGACGCCCCCGAAAGTCTTGGGGGCGCATCGACCTGCGTCATCTGCTGTCTTCCAGGAAACGAGGAGCAGCATCTTTCCGAGGTTTGTGATGCTCTCGAAAATATCGTATTCGACGATGCCGTTGTCTTCCACGTCGAGGCCGAGATGGCTGGGCAACAGGTCAGGGTGGGCAGCAAAGGTCGCGCCCTGTGCTGCCGAGACCTCGGTGATCGTTAGGGCCTTGGCCTCCCCGACCACGGTGACGTCCAAGCGCTGTTCGATTACTTGGGAGCCCGAGGGCGGGTGGCTGTCGGCCGTTACTTCGCAGACGCGCAGGTGATAGTCGTCGAAGATGCCGTCGCGCCCTTTCTGCTGAGTTCTGTGATGCTCGCCCGCGCTTCGCCAGCGGACAACGGCTTTCTCGTCGCGCCAAGTGGACAACGAGAGCACCCAGCCTTCGTGCCGTTTGCTCTCGAAACGTTCGTTGTCGATGAAGCCGTCGATCGACTCGAGTAGGGGCCTCAAATGCTTGGCAAGCCCGAGATACTCATCCTTTTTACCGGGTGCGGGATGCACCTGGAAGACCACGGTGAACATAGCGTCTCTCCTATTCGTTGGTAAGTCAGAGTGGAACCGAAGCGACATCGCAACCGAGCAAGAACGTGACGCTCTCGCGCCACAAGGCTGGCCGCATTGCCTCCAGGTGCATCAAATGCGTTCCACGCCCGATCTTGATATCTCGCTTCACTGGCGATTGGCTAAACGCACTGAACAGCCATCTCGCATCCGCGTCGGTGACCAATCCGTCCCACGCGCCGCGCAAGATGACCACGGGCGCGCAGACGCGAGCAGGTTCATAGGCGAGCTCTCCATGCCAAGCCCGCAGAATCTCGACGAATGGGCCAGAGGGAGTTTTGACCCCAGCCGGGTTCCGGCTGCGGCTATGCGGATCCATGTCGAGATAGCGCTGTGCCCAGTCGTCGAAATGGATTCGCGAGAGCACGGGCGGTTCGTCAGGCGGTACGTCTTCCACAAACCTCGCCCATTGGTCCTCGACGCTCACAATGCGCCAGGCCGGGCCGTTCGGGCGTGGAGAATACCGCGAAGGATCGCGCTTGGCGATTGGAGCGAAGAGCACTAGTCGATCAACCATGGCCGGGTGATCTCCCGCAAAGCGTCCTGCCACCATGGAACCCCAGGAATGGGCAATCAGCGACAACGAAGTCATGCACTGATGTTCGAGAATGAAGCGGACCGCGGCGGCTAGTTGCGCGGCGGCTTCTTCGGTCAACCCCAATGGAGGGTTCTCCTCCGCCGCCGCGCTCATCTCCGCATATTTGTCAGAATGGCCGAAGCCGTAGAAATCCAATCCCCATACGTCGAACCCTGCGTCGCAGAGCGCATCTCGCCATGAGCATCCGTCAAATCGATGGGCAATCGACAGGGCTGATGGAAACGTCGCACCGTGCACATACAGCACTGCGCGTCGAGCGTCGGAAATTGGCGTTCGACTGGCGAGCAGCCGAAGGAACAATCGCATGTCGGTTCGCGGGCCGGGAATGAGAAAGTGTTCTTCGCCGTCGGCAAGTCGTTCAATGTTGTTGGTCATTTTCAGCGTAGTCGAGAAGAGGTACTCTGAAGGCTAGATAACACGCATGCAGGTGGATGCTTGCGCATGCTTATGACGAATCGGAGGCAATACCCTGCTCGAGCCCGTATTTTCGGCCGTATCTGCGCTGGCCAAATCAGCGGCGAACGCATGCACGAGGTCAGTAACCGATATCGTCTGCAGGAGCTGTTCCCAATTCAAGAAGTTGCATATATCCGAGCAGCACGGGTGACCGCGCGTCCAAAGTAGCGTAGTAAAAACGTGTTGTCTGTGCGCTGTCGTACAGAACGTTCGGTCGTCGCAAGGGTGCAGTTGTCCTGCTTTCGCAATCGCCGGCGTCCGAGCAGCACTGGACATTGCGTACGCCACCGGGCTGCTGGCCAGCGAGCCGGTCCAGGCCACGCTTGGCGCCATCGACGTCGACCACAACGAACGCTGGCTGCACGTCTTCGGCAAGGGAGGCCGCGCCGGCCGGGTGACGTTGCCGTCGCTAGCGTCGCAGACTCTGTCGCAACAGCAAAGGACTGACGGCCTGAGATCGGGGGGAACAGGGAAGTTCAGGGGGCCAGGCTGTAGAACTGCTCGACTGCGGACATGACTTGGCCTTCGGTTCCTGACCACTGGTACTAGCGAATCATGTGCATGGTCTCGATGCCCGCGATCCCCGTTGAGGCTTCTGGATTCACCACCGTTCCTCTGCAGCGCCTTTCGTTCCCTACCGTCGTAGTCGCCTGTTCGAATGATCCGTACGGAGACATCGGCCACGCGCATCGGTGCGCGCGAGCCTGGGGCAGCCGATTCGTC
>Ga0302311_10006386_pt1 | contig 12214 bp, 11 predicted proteins | sample III_Palsa_N1_3_FD_200449 | JGI IMG/M metagenome (GOLD analysis project Ga0302311, IMG submission 200449) | Peat permafrost microbial communities from Stordalen Mire near Abisko, Sweden - III_Palsa_N1_3 | ecosystem: Environmental > Terrestrial > Soil > Palsa > Peat permafrost | place: Sweden...
GCAATATGCCGAACCGCGCGAACCGCGCCCGGTCGACCTCAGCGGCGGCGCCCCCTGGCTCTGGGGCCATCACGCCGTTGCGGCCGCGCTCAAGAACCCGCATCGCAAGTTCGTGCGCCTGGTCGCGACCGAAGATGCCGCGGCCGAACTGGCCGGCCTGCTGGACGGAGCCTCGCCGATCGATCCGCAGATCATGAACCGCGACACGATCACCAAGCTGCTGCCGCCCGGCGCCGTGCATCAGGGCGTGGCCTTGCTGGCCAAGACGCTGAAGCCCTGGCAGCTGGAAGACATCATCGCCCATCTGGGCGAGGCGGAGCGCGCCATCGTGGTCATCCTGGACCAGGTGACCGATCCGCATAACATTGGTGCCATCCTGCGTTCGGCCGCGGCCTTCGGCGCCGTCGCCGTGGTGCTGCCCGACCGCAATGCGCCCGAGATTTCGGGCACGCTCGCCAAATCCGCCTCGGGCGCGGTCGAGCATGTGCCGCTGGTGCGCGTGGTCAATCTGAACCGGACGCTGGAGCTGCTGAAAAAGGCCGGTTTCTGGAGCGTCGGCCTCGCCGGCGAGGCGGAGCAGACCCTGGCCAGCCACAAGCTCAACGGCCGCGTCGCCCTAGTACTGGGCTCCGAGGGCGATGGGCTGCGGCGCCTGACGCGCGAGGCCTGCGACCTGATGGCCCGCCTGCCGACCCAGGGACCGGTCGCCAGCCTCAACGTCTCCAATGCTGCCGCAATCGCGCTCTATGAGCTGGTGCGCGCCGACTGAGCATTGGGAGATGGGGCATGAGGGCTTGGCTGATCGGGCTGCTGTTCTGGACGAGCCCGCTGGTTGCCCTCGCCGCCCCGGCCGGTGAGCCGGTCGATACCGCGCTGGTCATCGCGGTCGACGTCAGCCTGAGCGTCGATGCCGGCCGCTATGCCCTGCAACGCGACGGCACCGCGGCCGCGATCGCCAGCGCCGACTTCGCCAAGGCCGCCACCAGCGGCCCGAACGGTGCCATTGCGGTCACGGTCATGGAATTCTCCGACCCGGACCGGCAGATCCCGGTCGTACCTTGGACCCGGGTCGCCTCCGCCGCCGACGCCAAGGCGCTTGCCGACAAGATCCGCCATGTCCGCCGCTCGTCCAACGGCCTGACCGGCATCGCCAACGCGCTGCTGACGGCCGACGAGCTGTTCGACGAATCGCGCTGGCCCGCCACCCGCCGCGTGGTCGATGTCTCGGGCGACGGCATGAGCAACATCGGCCCGCCGATCGACGAAGTGCGCGACAAGCTCGTCGCCGACGGCATCACCATCAACGGCCTGCCGATCCTGACCGAGGAACCGTGGCTGGAGACTTATTATACGCTGTATCTGATCGGCGGCCCGGGCGCCTTCGTCATCGTGGCCCAGGACCTGGACAGCTTCGCCGACGCCATGCGCCGCAAGCTGGTGGCCGAGGTGATGGTGGCGTCCACCTCCCTCTCTGCCCCAGCGGGGCGGAGAGGGCCGGGGTGAGGTGGGGAACGCTCGACCGCTGAGAGACGGCCCTACCCACCTCATCCTAAATCCTTCTCCCCCCTGAAGGGCGGAGAAGGACTTCATTTTCAGCGAGTCAGCGGTTTGTACTGGAAGCGATGCGGCTCGTCGGCGGCAACGCCCAGGCGCTGCTTCCGGTCGGCCTCGTACATCTGATAATTGCCCTCGAACCAGACGACCTTGGCATCGCCCTCGAACGCCAGGATATGGGTCGCCAGGCGATCCAGGAACCAGCGATCATGGGTGATGACCACGGCGCAGCCGGCATATTCCTCGAGCGCGTCTTCGAGTGCGCGCAGCGTATCGACGTCGAGATCGTTCGTCGGTTCGTCGAGCAGCAGGACGTTGGCGCCGGTCTTCAGCATGCGGGCGATATGGACGCGGTTGCGCTCGCCGCCGGATAGCTGGCCGACCTTCTTCTGCTGGTCCGTGCCCTTGAAGTTGAACAGCGCCACATAGGAGCGGCTGTTCATCTTGCGCCGGCCGAGATCGATTTCGTCGAGCCCGTCGGACACCACTTCCCAGACGTTCTTCTTCGGGTCCAGCGTGTCGCGCGACTGATCGACATAGCCGAGCTTGACCGTATCGCCGACGCGGAAGTCGCCGCTGTCGGGCGTCTCCTGCTTGGTGATCATGCGGAACAAGGTGGTCTTGCCGGCGCCGTTCGGGCCGATCACGCCGACGATGCCGCCCGGCGGCAGCCGGAACGACAGATCCTCGATCAGCATGCGGTCGCCGAAGCTCTTGTTGAGATGAACGGCCTCGATGACCAGATCGCCCAGGCGCGGACCGGGCGGCAGCACGATCTGGGCGCTGTCGGGCGCCTTCTCCTTGGAATTCGCCACCAATTCATCGAACGCCTGGATACGCGCCTTCGACTTGGCCTGGCGAGCCCGCGGGCTGGCCCGAACCCATTCCAGCTCACGCGCGATGGTGCGTTGGCGGGCGACCTCGGTCTTGTTCTCGATCTCCAGCCGCTTCTGCTTCTCTTCCAGCCACGAGGTGTAGTTGCCTTCGTGCGGGAAGGTGCGGCCGCGGTCGACTTCCAGGATCCAGGTCGCGACATCATCGAGGAAATAGCGATCATGGGTCACGGTGATGACCGTGCCGGCGAAGTCTTTCAGGTAGCGCTGCAGCCAGGCGACCGAGGCCGCGTCCAGATGGTTGGTCGGTTCGTCGAGCAGCAGCATGTCCGGCTTTTCGAGCAGCAGGCGGCACAGCGCCACCCGGCGCTTCTCGCCGCCCGACAACTTGTCCACGGCCGAATCGCCCGGCGGGCAGTTGAGCGCGTCCATGGCGATCTCGACCGTGCGGTCGAGTTCCCAGCCGTTGACCGCGTCGATCTTCTCCTGCAGCTCGCCCTGCTCCATGATGAGATCATTCATCTCGTCATCGGTCAGCTCCTCGGCGAAGCGGCCGCTGACCGCTTCGAACCGCTCGAGCAGGTCCTTGGTGTCCTTGAGGCCGAGCATGACGTTGCCCTGCACGTCGAGCGTCGGATCCAGCTGCGGCTCCTGGGCCAGATAACCGATCTTGATGCCGTCGGCCGCCCAGGCCTCGCCATTATATTCCTTGTCGACGCCGGCCATGATCTTCAGCAGCGTCGACTTGCCGGCGCCGTTCGGGCCGAGCACGCCGATCTTCACGCCCGGCAGGAACGACAGCCAGACGTCCTTGAGGATCTCCTTGCCGCCCGGGAAGGTCTTGTTCAGACCCTTCATCACATAGACGTACTGATAGCCGGCCATCGACCTCTCCAAACTCACGAACGGGCGTCATTGACGGAATTTCGGGGCGGCGGCAGTGCCGCGCGCGCAGAAGCCGGTTCTAGCGCATCCGGCGCGCTTGGCGCAACCGACCGGGGCGCGGGTCATCCATTACGCGGGATCACGCCGGTTGCCATTCCGCCTCGGGCAGCCGCCAATAGATGCCGTGATCGCGCGCCATCATGCGATATCCCACCATCTCACGCCGCAGCGTGGCGCTGTCCCAGTGATGGCGGGTCAGGATCTCGTTCAGTTCCGCCTCCGGATAGCGTCGGTCGGCCTCGAACTTCAGGGTGAGGAAGCGCAGCACGACCCAGCGCTTCTTGCGGCTCGCCGGGATTTCCTTCAGGCGCTCGTCCGATCCCAAGAAATTATCCAGCACGCGTCGGTCCCACGCGTCGGGCTCGATGCCGCCGGCCAGTGCGGCGACATCGTCCCGGGTCGCCATCCGGCGATTGAGCGCCACCAGCGCCTCCAGGTCGAGCGACCACCAATGGGTATTGCCGTCCTGGCGCTGACGGACCAGCCCCAGTTCGCGCAGCATCGCCAGATGATGCGACACCGTCGGCTCCTTCAGGGCCAGCAGCGCCGCCAGCTCCTGGCCGCTCAACTCCCGGCTGGCGAGCAGTCCCACGATCTTGAGCCGGCTTTCGTGGGCCAGCGCCTTGAAGAAGGCGAGCAGGGTCGGGAGTGCGGGGCTGGGCATGGCAGTCTCATTCGATCAATATCTAATTTGATAGATATCGAATGAGTTTGTTTGGATTGCAACCCTTTCCTCTTCTCCCAATCGATGGGTTCCGGCATGGTGGCATCTCGCGCAACCAAACTGGACCCGCCGATGTCCGAAGAAACTTCAGTCCTGCGCCACCTCGAACAGGATTTCGACCAGGCGGTCGCTCGCTATATCGAGTTCCTGCGCATCCCCAGCATCTCGACCGATCCGGCCTATGCCGGCGAGACGCGGCGCGCCGGACAATGGCTGGCCGATCAATTGACCGGGTTGGGATTCACCGCGACGCTGCACGACACGCCCGGCCATCCGGTGCTGATCGCCCATCATCCGGGCCCCGGCGGCGAAGTCCCGCACCTGCTCTATTATGGCCACTATGACGTACAGCCGGCCGATCCGCTGGAGCTGTGGGACCATCCGCCGTTCGAGCCGACGATCATCGACGCCAAGCATGGCCCGCGGATGGTCGCGCGTGGCGCGGTCGACGACAAAGGGCAGGTCATGACCTTCCTCGAGGCGTTCCGCGGCTGGCACAAGATCCACGGTACCCTGCCGGTCCAGATCACCGTCATGGTCGAGGGCGAGGAAGAGACCGGCAGCCCGTCGCTGCCCGATTTCCTCAAGGCCCATCACGCCGAGCTGGCGGCGGCCGACGTCGCCATCGTCACCGACACCAACAGCTGGGACATCGACACGCCGGCGATCACCACCATGCTGCGCGGCCTGGTCTATGCCGAGGTCACGCTCAAGGGCCCCAGCCGCGACCTGCATTCCGGCCTCTATGGCGGCGCCGTGATCAATCCGCTGAATGCATTGACCAAAGTGCTGGGTCAATTGCACGACGACCGCGGCCAGGTCCAGATCCCCGGCTTCTACGACGATGTGGTCGAAACGCCGAAGGACAAGCTCGCCAGCTGGAAGGACCTGGGCTTCGACGAAGCGCGCTTCCTAGGCGAGATCGGCCTGAAGACGCCGAGCGGCGAAGGCGGACGGCATATCCTGGAGCGGCTCTGGTCGCGCCCGACCTGCGACATCAACGGCATCTGGGGCGGCTATACCGGCGCCGGCGCCAAGACGGTGATCGCGTCGGAGGCCTCAGCCAAGCTCAGCTGCCGGTTGGTCGCCGCCCAGGATCCGGAGCGAATCGTCGCCGGCATCAGATCCTTCTTCGAGGCGCGCACACCGCCCGACTGCCGCTGGACCATCCGGTTCTTCGGCCAGTCGCCCGGCATCAGCGTCGCGTCCGATTCGCCGCACATGGATGCGGCCAAGGCCGGTCTGAAACAGGTTTACGGCAAGGATCCGGTGCTGGTCGGCATCGGCGGGTCGGTTCCGGTCGTCGGCTGGATGCAGGGCCTGCTGGGGCTGGAATCGATCATGCTGGGCTTCGGCCTGGAGGATGATCGCATTCATTCGCCCAACGAAAAATTCGAGCTGCGCTGCCTGAAAAACGGAATTCTGTCCCATGCCGCCATCCTGGCGCGAATGGCGGCGGTCAAGACACGCAGCCCGGCAAAGTGACCTCGCACTGCAGCATGAAAGCCACAATCCTCGGGCAACATTGAAAAATTCACGATGAAAAATGAGATTCAGGGCTGGCGAACGGGAGCAAGCTCGTCTACTTTGTCGTTGAACGACAGGGCTGAGCTCTACCGGCATCAATTCGCCTGTCGACCAGCGAACTATCAAAGACAGGAGTTTCGTATGCGCAACAAGATTCTGACCGCCCTCGTCGTCGGCGCCATGCTCGTCTCTTCGACCGGCATCGCCGTCGCCCAGACCGCTGCTCCGGCTCCGGCCGCCGCTGGCGCCGCTGGCAGCACCGGCGCCGTCGCCGGCCTGTCGGTCGGCACCCTGGCCGCCATCGGCGCCGGTGTGGTCGCCGTTGCCGCCGTCGCTGCCGCCGCTTCCTCGAGCAGCAGCAACAATGGCACCGCGTCGACCTCGACCTCCACGTCGACCTCCACTTCGACTTCGACCTCGACCAACTAATCGGTCCGGTCTACGAGAAAGGGGCGCTCCTTGCGGGGCGCCCCTTTTTTATTGTCCGGTATCCGGGCCTCTTCACCAATGAACGGATAGCAGCCCAGTGCGAGCGCGCGATCGCGCAGCCATCTCCAACATCTTGATCAAAACGGCAATTTCCTGCCTTATGCCCCAGTGGCCGGCCGCGCGAGAGCCCCGTCACGAGCGACGAAGGGGGACTATGGTGAACCGACGACGCGCTACCGCCGCCCTGCTCGCGCTGGGTGCCGCCCTTACCGCCATCCGCCCCGCGGCCGCCGAGACGAACGAAGTCCGGATTGCCCAGCAGTTCGGCATTTCCTACCTGCCGCTGATCGTCATGAAGGAACAGCATCTGGTCGAACAGGCCGTGGCGGAGGCTGGCCTGCCCAGCCCGACCGTGACCTGGGATCAGTTCAGCGGCGCCGCCGCGATGAACGACGCGCTGATCTCGGGCAACCTGGATATCGCCACCGCCGGTGTCGGCCCGATGATCATCGTCTGGGCGCGAACCCGTGGATCGCTGAAGATGAGCGGTATCGCGGCACTCGGCGCCATGCCGAACCTGCTGACCACATCCAACCCGAACATCAAGACGCTGGCCGATTTCACCGACAAGGACCGGATCGCCCTGCCGGCGGTCAAGATCGGTGCCCAGGCGGTCATGCTGCAGATGGCGGCGGAGCAGGCGTTCGGCCCGGGACAACAGAACAAGCTGGACGACATCACCGTCAGCATGGCCCATCCCGACGCGGCGGCGGCCCTGCTGGGCGGCAACAGCGAGATCGACGCCCATTTCACCAGCCCGCCGTTTTCCAACCAGGAACTGGCCAATCCCAAGATCCACAAGGTCTTGAGCAACTACGACCAGATGGGCGGGCCGGCGACCTTCAACGTGCTCTATGCCGCGGACAAGTTTCACGCGGCCAATCCCAAGACCTACGGTGCGCTGCTGGTGGCGCTCGACCGGGCCATGGCCGCGATCAAGGCCGATCCGACCGCGGCGGCGGCACTCTATATAAAGTCCGAAAGTTCCAAGCTGACCCCCGCCTTCGTCGAAGGCATCATCCGCGACCCCGCCAATGATTTCACCTCGACGCCCCTGCAAACGTTCAAAACGGCGCAGTTCCTCTACAAGACCGGCGCCATCAAGGTGCAGCCTATGAGCTGGAAAGACCTGTTCTTCCCCGAAATCCACGATCGAGCGGGCAGTTGATGGGGGATTCGACCGCGCTGCTGTCGGTCGACGCGGTGACGTTGCAATATCGCGTGCCGGGTCGCCTGGTTACCGCGGTGCATGACGTCAGCTTCGAGGTGCTGACCGGGGACCGTTTCGTGATCCTCGGGCCGTCGGGCTGCGGCAAGTCGAGCCTGTTGAAGGCGATCGCCGGCTTCGGCAAGCCCAGCGCCGGCGCCATCCGGCTGGCGGGCGTGCCGATCGCGCGGCCAGGCCCCGACCGCATGATGGTGTTCCAGGATCTCGACCAGTTGCTGCCCTGGCAGACCGTCGCCGGCAATGTCGTCTCGGCGCTGCGCCGCGCCGCGGGATTGTCGCGCGCCGAGGCGGAGGCACGGGCGAACGAGATGATCGGCCGGGTCGGCCTCGCCAAATTCGCCGACGCCTATCCGCACACACTGTCCGGCGGCATGAAGCAGCGCGCCGCCTTGGCCCGTGCGCTGGCGCTGCGCCCGGCCATGTTGCTGATGGACGAGCCGTTCGCCGCCTTGGACGCGCTGACCCGGGCCACCATGCAACGAGAGCTGTTAGACCTGAGCCTCGACATGGACCTCACGGTCCTGTTCGTGACTCATTCGGTCGAGGAGGCCCTGCTGATCGGCACGCGCATCCTGGTGCTGAGCGCACACCCTGGCCAGGTCCGGGCTGAATTCCGAGGCCTCGGCCCCGACGCCTCCCCGGCCGCCAGGGAGCATCTGAAGCAGCGCATCGAGAGTTTGATCATGGAAACGAGGCTGGCCCATGCCGGCTGAACGCCCGGAACGGGAGATTCCGGCCACGCTGCTGCCCGAGGTGGCGGATCTGGCGACGCCGCTCGGTCTGGTCGAGCGCATGCGCACCAGCCTGGGCTTTTGGCGCCTGATCGTGCTCGTCGTGCTGGCCCTCGCCTGGGAGGGCTACGGCCGCTGGATCAGCAACGACCTGCTGTTCCCGACGCTGGGCGAAACCTTGACCGCGCTCTGGGACGCCACGGTCTCGGGCGTGCTGCCGATGCGGATCTTCGCCAGCCTGCGCATTCTGGTCGCGGGCTATGCCATCGGCCTGGCCGCGGCCGCCATCTTCACCACGCTCGCCATGTCGAGCCTGGTCGGACGCGCCGCGCTCTCGACGCTGACCGCCATGTTCAATCCGCTGCCGGCCGTGGCGCTGCTGCCGCTGGCGTTGCTGTGGTTCGGCCTGGGCGGACCCAGCCTGATCTTCGTCATCGTCCATTCGGTGCTCTGGTCGGTCAGTCTCAATGCCTATGCCGGCTTCGGCGCGGTCAACCAGACGCTGCGCATGGTCGGCTGGAACCTAGGCATCCGCGGCTGGCGCCATGTGGCGCTGATCCTGGTGCCGGCCGCCTTTCCGGCGATCCTGTCCGGCCTCAAGATCGGCTGGGCCTTCGCCTGGCGCACGCTGATCGCAGCCGAGCTGGTGTTCGGCGTTTCGTCCCGCTCCGGCGGCATCGGCTGGTTCATCTACGAGAACCGCAATCAACTCGACATCGCCAGCGTTTTCGCGGGATTATTGGTCGTCATCGCGATCGGTCTGCTGATCGAGGGCCTGATCTTCCGACTGATCGAGCGCGTCACGATCCAGCGCTGGGGCGTCGGGGTTTAATCTCGCCGCAAGCCAGATTTGAATCTAATAGGATGCATATAATTAGCATATGAATTATACACACCGTCGTTCGGCATCGAGCCGATCCAAGATGGAGCGATCCTGTGACGGAGCCTCAGCCCAACTGGCAGATCGGCGTGCAGCTGGTGCAACTCGGACGGCGCTGGCGTCGGGTACTGGACGAGGAACTGTCTGGCTATGGCCTAACCGACGCGACCTGGCGCCCGCTGTTCCATCTGGGGCGCCTGGGCGACGGCATCCGCCAGACCGAGCTGGCCGAGGCGCTGGGCATCCAGGGGCCGTCGCTGGTTCGTCTGCTGGATAATCTGGAACGGGACGGGCTGATCCTGCGTCGAGAAGACCGTGGCGATCGGCGGGCGAAAAGCCTGGTGATGACCGAGAGCGGTCGCCGCGCCTATCTGCAGGTCAAGGCCGTAACCGAGCAGGTTGCCGACCGTTTGCTGGCCGGCGCCGCCCCCCGGGATGTCGCGGCGGCGATGCGCGTGTTCGCCCATCTGGATGCCGCCCTGCAGGCCGCAGCCTCGCCATGACGGCCGCCGTCGCCTCGCCGGTGTATCGATCCTGGCTGCCGAGCTTTCCGGCCAAGGCCTGGTATCATGCGATCAGCACGCTGGTGGCGGCGATGCTGGCGCTCTACGTCTCGTTCGCGCTGGAGCTGGATAGTCCCGGCTCCTCGGTCGTGACCGTGCTGATCGTCTCGAGCCCGTTGCCGGGCATGGTGCTGTCCAAGGGCATCTGGCGCTTCGTCGGCACATTCGTCGGCGTGGCGATCTCGATCGTGCTGATCGCCTGCTTTGCCCAGAGCCCGCCGGCCTTCATCCTGTCGCTCGCGATCTGGCTCGGCCTCTGCACCTACGTCTCGTCGCTGCTGCGCTATTTCCGCGCCTATGCCGCCGTACTCGCTGGTTACACCATCAGCCTGGTGGCCCTGCCGGCGGCGGACAATCCGGACCTGATCTTCGACTTGGCGACCGGCCGGATCGCCGTCGTGACGGTCGGCATCCTGTGCACGGCGCTGGTCAAGAGCCTGCTCGTGCTCGAGGTCGGCGAGCGCCGGTTGAAGCCGGCGCTCGAAGGCGCGTTCGCAGCGACCGCGGAGTTCGCGGCCCAGGCCCTGGATCTGGAACCGGGCTTGCCGCAACGGCGCAAGATGGTCGCCGACCGGTTGACGGCACTCGATCCGCTGATCCTGGCCGCCGCCAACGAATCGGCGGCAACGGCGCAGCAGGCGCCCGCGGTCAGGCTGTTCGTCTCGATCCTGATCAATATCGTCACGCTCGCGTCCAGCGTCCGCGACGCGCTGGCGAGCGTGCCGGCCGATGGTCCCGTCGCGGCCGCGATCACGCCCTTGCGCGACATGGTGCGCGATCTGCTGCGGACATTGTGCGGCACCTCCGCGTTCCTCTCGCCCGCCACCACCCACGCGCTCGCCGCCGCCCGCCAGGCCGCCGCCGGCCTGTCCGGCGATCTGGCGCTGACATGCGCGCCGGAAATCCTCGACGTCCTGGCGCTCGCCGCCCGCCTGCAGGACATCGTCGAGCAGCTGCAGTTCGCCCGCGGCCATCTGATCTGCATCATCGAGGGCAAGACCGGCCGCAGCGTCACCCCGATCTCCTACCACCGCGACCAGCGGGCCGCCGCCATCAACGGGTTGCGCGCGGCGATCGCGACCCTGGTGGCCGGCACCTTCTGGATCGCGACCGCCTGGTCGGCCGGCACGCAGATGCTGGCGGCAGTGCTGCCGGTGTGCGCGCTGCTCGGCACGTCGGACTATCCGGAAAAGGCCAGCATGGCGTTCAGCCGCGGCATCGCGTTGGCCGGCGTGCTCGCCGTCATCTGCGAATTCTTCCTGCTGGCGCGTGTCGACGGCTTTCCCCTGCTGGTGGTCGTGTTCGGGCCGTTCATCATCGTCGGCTGCCTCTATGCGACCCTGCCCAAGCACGCCGGCTCCGCCACGGGCTTCCTGATCTTTTTCACGACCTTCGTCGGCTTCCGCAATCCGATGCAATATGACGTGGCGGCGATGCTCAACACCGTCTTCGCCTTCATCCTGGGCGCGCTGTGCGGCGTGCTCGTGTTCCGCATCGTCTGGCCGTTCAACATCAATCACGAGGTTCGCCGGATGATCGGGCAGATGCGCGCCAATCTGCGCGACCTGGCCGACCGGCATCGTCCGCCGATCTCGCTCACCATGTGGGAAACCACCATGCACGACCGCCTGTCCCGGCTCAGCACGCGGCTCGCAACCTCGCCCGATCGGGCCGCCGTGATCGAAGGCGGCATGGCCGCGATCCATATCGGCCGCGAGATGATGCGCGCCCAAATGATGCTGGGCAGCCTGACCCTATCGGAGGACGCGGCCCGCAGCGTCGACGCCGCCTGGCGCGCGCTCCGCGGCCTGGCGGTCGCCCCGGACGCGGCCGCGGAAGCGACCAAACTCGCGGCTCTCAAGCTGCTTGCGGCATCGGGCGAAGACCTGGCCGAGGACGAGCAGACCAGCCTGGTCCGCGCGGCCGCGGCCCATCACGAGATCGCCCTGTTGCTGGCGCGCCATCGGGCCTTCTTCGCCGGCGACCTGCCGATGCCAAAGGACGCAGCATGATTACCGAGCTGAACATCGCCGGCATCTACATGGCGCCGATCGTGGTCTACGTCATCGTGACCCTGCCGATCTTCCTGGTGCTGCGCACCATCCTGGCCCGAGTCGGCTTCTGGCGCCTGGTCTGGCATCCGGCCTTGTTCGAGACCGCGCTCTACCTGTCGATCCTTTCGCTTCTCATCCTGCTGTAACGGGCACCCCCATGCGTAGCTTCGTCAAATTCATCCGTGTGGCCCTCACCCTCGCCATGCTGCTGGTCTCGGTCCTGCTGGTCGGCGCGCTGTGGCAGCGCTACATGCTGTCGCCCTGGACCCGCGACGGGCGCGTCCGCGCCGAGGTTGTCGATATTGCCCCCGAGGTCTCGGGTACGGTCGTCGACGTGCCGGTTGCCGACAATCACCTGGTCCACAAGGGTGACATCCTGTTCACGATCGACCCGGTGCGCTTCAAGCTCGCGATCGCGTCCGCCCAGGCCTCGGTCGACGGCGCCAAGCAGCAGTTGCAGCTGAGCGAGTCCGACGCCAAGCGCCGCCAGGGCCTGACCGGCGTCGTCTCGGCGGAAGAACAGGAGCGCACGCGCAGCTCTGCTACCGTCGCCGGCGCTCAGCTGGAGGCGGCCCAGGCCGCCCTCGACCTGGCCAAGCTCAACCTGGAACGTTCGGTGCTGCGCTCGCCGGTCAACGGGTATGTCACCAACCTGCGCCTGCGCGTCGGCGACTATGCCAATGCCG